>Ga0181560_10003956_pt1 | contig 13559 bp, 3 predicted proteins | sample 011ome_20_FD_133751 | JGI IMG/M metagenome (GOLD analysis project Ga0181560, IMG submission 133751) | Coastal salt marsh microbial communities from the Groves Creek Marsh, Skidaway Island, Georgia - 011509CT metaG (megahit assembly) | ecosystem: Environmental > Aquatic > Marine > Intertidal zone...
GACCCCCCGCAACACGCTCCCTTTCCCGACGTCCGGGACGTTCGCGTTGTGAATCGAATTCATCGACAAGTTCCCGACGAAGATCGTGTCCGCGATGTCGCAGTCCGGCCCGATCGCGACGCACGGCCCGATCAGCGCGTTCGTGAGCTTCGTGTTTGCGCCCACGCACACGCCCTCGGACGCGATCGTGCCCTCCGTGTACACGTCGCCGTTGAACTTCGCGGGCGGGAGGCACCGCGCGATGGTGAAAATTTTGAACTCGTGCGACACCAACGACGCCGCGGTGTTCGCCTTCTCCTCGGGCGTTAAACCGCTCCGGCACAGCTCCATGTTCGCGTCGTACCAGTCCCGGAACGTCCGAATCGGTTGCCAGTACCCCGCGTACTCGTGCGCGTGCACGGCGTACCCCGAGCCGATCGCCATCGGGATGAAATCCTTCCCCAGGTCCAGCGACATGTCGTCCGCGACGCACTCTATCCTCCCGAGGAGATCACGCATGATGCGCTCCGAGAAGACGTAGATCCCCATGTTCACCGCCACCTCGCAGTCCTCCAACTTCTCGCTCTCGTCGCCGCACACCGCGATCTCCTTCAGCTCGTCCACGCTCGGCTTCTCCTTGAAGTGCTCCACCGCGGTCGCCATGTCCTCGCGCATGCTCAGCACACCGAGGTTGTGATAATCGATGTCCCCAACCTTCCTTTTCTGCGTCGCTATCGTGATCTCCGCGCCCGTCTCGTTGTGCGTCTTGAGAATATCGTTGTAGTCCATCTGGTAAAGCGATTCCCCGCTGCAGATGATGTACGCCTTGGGCACGGACAGACACCCGCCGTGCGATTTCCCCTGCAGCGTCCCAGCTTGGTAGTGCCGCCTGACCGAGTCCGCGCTCCCCGTCGACCAGGTCTTCTCCTCCGGCCGCTGGTACGACGGCAGACACTCCACGAACCTGCGGGGAGGGGAGGGGAGGGGAAGGGCGGCGCGGGGAGGGAGCGCGCGGGGAGAGGGCGAGGTCAGCGCGCGACTGCGATCGCGGGTGGATAATCTTATTTTTCTCGGAAAAGCCGAAAAGAGCGCCCCGAACGTCGCGTCAAAGGGGCGAAACGAACAATGGGCGGAGACCGACTGACGGCTTCGCGGGACGGGCGCGCGCGCACCCTTTATCCCCGAACCCGAACAGATCCTGCGGGTACGCCGCCTGGACGTGCTGATTCAACGAGTGCGCGTTCCATTGCGTGAGCACGAACGTCCGGCTCACCCCCGACGCGATGAGGTTCGCGAGAGGAATGTCGATAAGGCGGTACGTCGCCGCGAATCGCTGCGCGGCTTTCGAGTCCGTGCGCGTCATCGGGTTCCCGCTGTCCGGCCCTCCCGCGAGCACGACCGCGTGGATATCCTTCATCTCCACGAACTCCTCCCTAGGCTGCGGTATTTTCTGCGGCACGGCCTTCTTCGCCTTCTTCGGCGCGCCGTTCGTCGCCGCCGCTTTCGCCCTCCCCGCGGACGCGGCATCCGTCTGCAGCTCGTCCACGCCGGCGACGGCGGCGACGCTCACGGATCGCGCGTCGGCCTGCGAGCGCGATGGAGGGAAAGCGCGCGTGAGGATACGGGACGATCGACGACGGAGCGCGCGATACGATACGAGCGCGCGCGCGAGCGTGGGGCGATCGACGAGGCGCACCTCGCCGCTCGCGCGGGCCCTGCTCCTGCCGCGCTGCGTTGAGATTTTACCCCGCAACGACGACGATTCCCCGCCCGCGCTCGCGCTCGAAGACGCGCGCGATACGCGCCCGCGCGCGGTCAAAACCGCGCGCGGACGCGTCATCCCTCTGTCGCATCGCAACGGATGCAGAATCTCCATGCCTCTCGCGCGGAGAGGCGTGATGGCGACGCCAGGCGCGCTCATCTTGTGCGCGGTCACCCCGCCGAGGTGACTCAGAAAAGGCACGGACGGAAAGGGGTAAGCGCGGGAGGTGGGCACACGTCGGCAACGTCGGCCAATCGTCGTTTCGGCATCGTATGAGTTTTCAGTCACGAACTGCCAGGCTGTAAAGTAGTAGGGCCTAGTTGTACTTTCGTACGCGCCAATCCTAGTCAGATTTCTTTTGCGTCGACGACCGCGGAATTCCGTATCTGCTACGGTACGCAGGGTCGGCTGCGATCAGGTCTACCGACGAAACCGACACGCGCTTCTCGGGCTGCAGAAGTCGCCCTTTTTTTTCAAACATCGCGTCGGACCACGACCACTGCGGGATGCGCGAGGGCACGAGAGGCGCGGCCGCCGCGAGGGTCGCGCGGCTGTACGATGCGCAGCGCGAGAAGGAGGCGCGGTGGCGGGAACGTGCCGCGAGCGGCGGCGCGTCCGGCGCGAGTCGTCCCGGGGCGCCGTCGCCGAGGTTGACGCGCGCGGCGGAGGTGCTTCGCGAGGCGAAAGCGATGATGCGAGAGCTGAGCCCGAGCGCGTCGTCGTCGTCGCCGTCGCCGTCGTCCGGCGGCGAGTCGTCGCGGGACGGTATCGCGTCGAGGGACGAGCGCCGGTGGGCGTCGATACGCGCCGGGCGGGCGAGCGAGGTGGAGGAGGTGGAGGAGGACTACGACGACGCGGTCGAGACGAAGACGAAGCCGCGGCGCGTCTCCGCGGCGACGTCCTCCTCCTCCGCCTCGCGCGCGCGCCCGCCCGTGGCCGCGAAAGAGCCGTCGGCGTACCGAACGACGCTCGCGTCGCGGCTGCGCGGCGAGGCCGCGTCGTCGCGTCCGTCGGTTCCCGCGGAATCGCCGGTGCCTTCCGCCGCCGCGCTCGCGCGGTCGCGGCGAATGCGACGAACGATGGAGACCGAACGCGCCGCCGCGGACGCCGAGGTGGACGCGCTCAGGGAGCAGCTGAAGCGCGAGTCGGAGGCCGCGAAGGCCGCGGCCGCGAAGGCTGCGATCGAGCGCGAGGAAGAGGAAGCGAACGCGCGCGTGCGAGCCGCGGAGGCGGCGAGGTTGGAGAGATTGCGACAAGCCGAGGCGGCGACGGCGGCGGCGGAGGAGGCGGAGCGACGCGCGTCGCGCGCGGAGGAGATCGCGAACGCGGAGCGGCTCGCCGCCGCCGCGGAGCGGACGCGACTCAAAGCGGTGGAGACCGCGAAGGCGGCGAAGGAGAGAGCCGCCGCGGCGGAGGCGCGCGCGGAGCGACGCGCGAGGGATCGGCAGACGAGCGCGATTTTCACGCGGTGGCGCCAGCTGTGCGTCGACTCGGAACGCGCCGCGGTCGCGCTCGAAGCCGCGCGGGAGTGGAAAGTCGCGAGGAAAGTCGCGCGCGCGTGGCGCGCGCAGGTGGCGATCTCGCACGCGCGCAAGGCTGCCGCGGCGGTCGCGCGCGAGGGGGAGATGCTGCGCATCGCCGCGACGCACCGCGAATCGCGCCTCGCGCTCGCGTCGATGCGAGCGTTCGCCGCCGCCGCCGCGGACGCCGCCGCGGCGAGGGCGGCGATCGCGGCCGCGGACGCCGCGGACGCCGCGGCCGCGGAGCGCCGCAAGGAGAAGATGCGCGCGCTCCTCGCGAAGATCGAATCCGAGAACGAGCACGTCGCGAGGGAGACGGAGCTTCTCACCGCGGACGAGCTCCCGACGGAGCTGAGCGACGACGTGAGCGACGAGGAGATCGTCGAGACCGCGACCGCGCTGTCGCTCGGCGCGGAAGCCGCGAGGGCGTCGCAGGACCCGGCGAGCGTGGAGGACATCTTACGTCTCATCGCGCTCGTGAAGGAGACGCACTCGGTCCCGGCGTCGCCGAGTAAGAGCGCGGAGGTCGCCGTCGCGGTCGTCGTCGAAGAGGACGAAACCGGGGCGGCGGCGGCGGCGGCGGCGGCGGCGGACGCGGAACTCGCCGCGGTCGTCGACGAAGACGAGGACGACGCGGAGGTCGAGAAGCAAGTGGCGACGGTGATGGCGACGGAACTGATGCTCGTGGAGGGGGAGACGACGATGGCGGACGACGACGAGGACGACGAGGAGGAGGAGGGGGAGGAGAAGGCCGAGAAGGAAAACACGCCGAGTCGGTCGGAGAACCCTTGGGCGCGGAGTCCACTCCCGCGTCCGGCGGCGAAGGCGAAGGCGAAGACCCCGGTCTCGCCGCCTCGAGAGCAGAAATTGAACGACGCGGCCGCGGCCGCGGCCGCGGTCGCGGCTCGCGCGCGAGCGCGCGCGGCCGCGCGAGCGGAGCTGAGAGCGAAAGCCGCGGCGGCGAGGGAAGCGGCGGCTGCGCGAGCGGCGCACGCCGCCGCCGCCGAGGGCGAAACCGCGCGCGCGCTCGAGGCGGCGCACAAGGCTGCGGCGTTGGCGAAACGCCGCGCGGAGAAGGCTGTCGAAGCGCGGCGGCACCGCGCTGCGGAGCTCGTCGCGGAGCAGACCGCGCTCGCGGTCGCGCATTACGAACGCGCGCTCGTCGCTCGCGTCGGGTTGCGCCCGTGGACGCGTCTCGCGCCGACGACGCGCGCGATCGAAGCCGCGGCGGCGGCGCGCGGGAAAGTGGCGCCCGCGCGCGCGCCGTTCCGCGCGTGGTACCGCCGCGTCCGTGCTAAGCTTAACGGTCGCGCGCGGGCGGTCGTGTGCCTGCAGAGCGTTCAGGAAGAAACGCTCTACGAACGCGCGTTTCTTCGATGGCGGCGACACGCGGCGGCGGTGAAATTCGCGAGCGCGAACGCGCGATCGCGCTTCTTCGCGCGGTGGACGCGCGCGATCGACGCCGCGGACGCGGCGATCGACGCGGCGTTCAACCACCGGAACGTGCACATTTGCCGCCTCGCGTGGACGTACTGGCTCGCCATGGCCGGTCCCGCGCTCGCGGCGTTAGAGGCGAGGGAGCTCGAACGCGCGAAGCTGCGGACGTTGCAGCTCTCGAGGGACGCGTTGCGAGCGTGGCGCGTCGCCGCGAAGGCGCAGAGGGAGACGCGGGAGAAGTCGAACGCGCGGGACGACCTGTTCGTGAAAGTCGGCGCGTGGCTCCAAGAGATGCGCGAGAACAAGGCGCTGACGCCGAGCCCGGGGGGAAGCGCGAGCCCCGCGGGGAGGGAGGCGCGGCGGGCGATGTTCAAGAAGAGCCCCGGGTCCGCGTCGCCGTCGCCGCCGCTCGGCGGCGGCGCCGCGCGCGTTCCCGAATCGCCCTCTTTATCGCTCGTGACGCCGCCGCGCGTGGCGATCTGCGTCCCAGCGCCGACGCTTCGCGTTCCCGACGCGAACGCGGCGAAGGCGACGACGAACGACTGGCTCGATCGCGCCGGCGGCGGCGTGAGCCCGCCGCCGGCGGTGAAGCCCGCGAACTGGCTCGACCTCGGCGACGTCACGCCGCCGAACATACGCGACATCCTCGGCCGACCGAAGCTCCATCCGGACGACCAGCCGCCGCCGCCCGCGCCGCCGAAGGTCATCGGCGCGGCGGCCGCGGCGAAACCGCCGCGGTCGCCGCTGATGCAGCCGCTGAAGGCGGCGGCGGCGGCGGGGCGCGGGACGCGCAAATTCGCGAGAGCGCCGCTGGGGGACGTCGCGAACAGAGCCCGGGCGAGAGCCGAGCCCGCGGCCGTCGACGAGAGCGCGATGAAGGGGGCACCGAGGGCGTCGGACTCGCCCGTGGTGCGCGCGGACGCGACGTTCTCGTTCAGGGAGGTGGGCGGGGTGGAGAAGACGCCGGGACCGGTCGTGGAGGACACCCCGGCGGCGGCGAGAGGCGCGGGCGGGCTGAGAGGCGGCTCGAGGGCGAGACTGGAGAGACTGGCGGCGAAACGCCGCGGGGCGACGGCGGCGTCGAGGATCGCGGGCACGGCGCGATAAATACTTTATCATAGATTTCTCTCTCATACAAAGTCAACTCCCTAGAAGAATACAATGCCCCACCGACGCGAGAAGAGCGCTTCTTCTCGCGCGGTGGAACACTTTTTTTTGGGATTTTTCAAATTGGTTTGTTGGCGAAGACGCCGCCCGCGGCGGCGGCCTTCGATTGAATTACGAGACGGGCATCGGCATGCCTCCGTCCTCGGAGCCTTCCGGCTTCTGCGGCGCGATGCACGACCGCGCGACGGACTCGAACAGCCGCTCGATGTCCGGCGCGCACCGCGTGAACGAGTGCCCCCAGAAGTTGTACCTCGGGTTCTTGATCAGCTCGATGAACGTGATGAGCAGCCCCCACGGATGCGGGCGGTTCACGATCAGACGCTCGAGTAACACGCGCGTGATTTGCTCTTGAACGATCTCGCTCCCGGCTTCGGCGAATAAGTACAGCAACACGCACGAGAAGTAGTGCGTGTGGCAGTTCGGGTACCGAAGCTGATTCGCGACCGCGTTTAAGAACAGGTACCGCCCCTCGGTGTCGAGCTCTTGCGCGAGGCCTTTGAACACGTCCATCGGCGCGGTGTGCGTGATGGGGCTGGACTGGTCCTTCCGGTTCGCCTGGATCGCCTGGACGCCGACGTAGAGCACGAGCGCGTTCAGGAGCGGGACATCGTAGCGCGTCCCCGCGGCCGTCGCCGCGCGAGGCTCGAGCTGGAGCTTCCCGCGGAGATCCGCGCAGAAATTCGCGGGCGAGCGGTTCTTCAAAAACGCGTCCAGCTCTTGCCTCAACGGCGACGATCGGAACGCGTTCTCCGTGTCCGCGACGACCCTCGGGGACTGCGAGATCTCCGGGAGGAGGTCCACCTTGAGGTTCGGCGTGAACGGATCCGGCAGCCGCATGTTCCGCGGGAACGCGCTCAGGACGAGGTTGCGCATCTGAATGCAGTTCGGCGGGATGGTGTCGCACAGGTTGAAGTGGTGATCGCACAAAAACTCCGGGAAGTCGTGCAAGAGCACGAGCAACAGCCGCAGGGTCCCGCGGTACAGCAGCCTGACCGTCTCCGTGAGCTCCGCCTGACGTAAGAACGGCTCGAGGAACTTCAGCATCGCGGTCAGGAGCTTCTGCAGCAGCGGCCACCCCTTGCGGTTGTGATCCGTGAGCAGCCGCGGGAGGAAGCACCGATGCGACACGAGCTCGAGCCACGCGAACGCGAACCCGGGGACGCGCAGCGGCTGCAGCGCGAGCAGCGCGGACGCGAACGCGGCGAGAACCTGCGGATGTCCGGTGTCCAGCGTGCTGTCCGGGGCGTGCATCTCCATCATGAGGCCGCACAGCGCGCGGAAGTACGGACGCGGGTTGAACGCGGCGCCGCGTTCGTCCGTGTCTCGCATCGCCGTCCGCGCGATGGCGACGAGCGCTCGCCCGAGAAGCGACAGCCGCGACGCGATCGGCTCGGACGAGCGGCGGCACAGGAGCGCGACGAGGCGGACGTACGCGTCGACAGCGACGAACGACAGCGCGGGCGCGGCCCCGGGAGGGGGCGTCCCCGCGCTGACCTCCGAGCCGAGGCAGTGCGTCACCGCGAGCTCGACGAGGATGCGAAGGAACCTGTCCTGCGTGTCCTCGTGCAGGAGACGGCCCTTCGCGAGGTTCGTCAAGAACGTCGCCGTCGCCGCGTCGCCGGAGGGAAGGTCTTGCACCCTCGCCCACTCGTCGAAGTGCTGCGCGACGGTCTCGCGGAGACCGACCGGATCCGGGAGCTCTTTCGATTTCCCGCCGCCGCCGCCGCCCTCCTTCTTTTCGCCCTTCGCGCGCGCCTGCTCGACGAGCTCGGCGACGTTCTCCGGCGCCCCCGGGCGCGCGCACGCCTTCGCGAGCGCGTCCAAGGTGGCGGTCAACTCCGCGGGGGCGACGCACGGCTCGACGATGACGCAGTGCTGCACGATGTGCACCGCGCACTCCATCGCGGGCGTCGCGCTGGCGCCGCCGCCGAGGATGAGCTTCGCGAGGTGCGCGTCGAGCTCGCCCAAAAACTGTTCGCTCACGACGCCCGCGCGGACGAGGCCTTCGGTGATGTCCTTGTTCAGCTTCCTCTCGTCGTCGGCGTAGATGAGCCACCCGGTGACTTCGCGCGTGACCGCGCGCGAGCTCTCGCGCAGCGCCGCGAGCGCGGCGATGTGCGACGTCCGGTGCAGACGGCGACCGGCGGCGCCCGGGCGGTCGTACAGACGTTGGAACAGCTTCTGCGCCACCGCCAGGTGGGCTTCATCGGACTGCGGCGACCCCGCGGGCGCGCCCGTGATGGCGGCCGCGGCGGCGATGTCGTTCACCGCGTTCCTCGCCTCGTGGTTCTCGGGTAATAGCGAGAACCGCGCGGCGGGTTCCGTGGAGACGGCGGCGTCCAAGCGCGCGGCGGCGACGCGGTAGCGTTCGAGCACCGGCTGCACGCCGCCGGCGTCGCCGATGCCCGCGGCCGCGGCGAGCGCGGCGACACCTCCGACGCCGCCGCCCAGCCCCATGTCCATGCCGAGCGACCCGGGAGGGCCGCCGTCGGGGGGCGGGGGAGGCGGCGTCGAAGGCGGCGGCGGCGGCGGCTGACCGGGGTACGCCCCGGGCGGCGGCGGCGGCGGCGGACCGCCAAACTGCCCGCGTTGCGCCGCGAACGCCGGCGGCGCCCCGGGAGGCGGCGGCGGCGCGCGCGGGAGCGACGCGAAGTCGTCGTAGATCCGCTGCGGCGCGGGCGCGAGGTGCCCAGGGCTCGGCCGGAGCGATTCCGGAAGCGCGCCGGGGAACCGGCCTTGGAGATACGCCGGGTCGAAAAACGGCTGCCCGTTGGGCCCGTTCTTCTCCCGGTGCTTCTGCCGCGCGAGCACCGCGGGCGCGAGGGCTTCGTCGATGTCCCGAACCGCGCGCTCCGTCGCCGCGGACTCGATGAGCGAACACCCGAGCTCGAGATTGTCCACCGTCGCCGCTTGCACCGCTTGTTCGAGCGCTTGCTGATCGTTCGGGGACACCGCCCCGGCTTGGTTCAGAAGCGCCCTGAGCTGCGACGCGACGGACGCCTTCAACGGCTCGCGGCACGTCACGAGCGCGAGCGACCCGGCGAGGGAGGACACCATCAGATGCGCCGCCTTCCTCATCCGCGCCGCGTCCGGCTCGACGGCGAAGTCCTTCAGAACGAGCTCGCGCGTCGTCATGCACGCGATCGTGACGGAGCGCTCGACGACGGGGGACACGATCTCGCGCACCGCCGCCGTGAGCGCGACGGGGAGCAGCCGCGCGAGCGCGACGCGCGCCGTCTCCGGGAGGTTCGGCGCGGGCGCGATCTTGATGTGCTGCTGCATCGCGTTCGGGAGCCCGCCGGCGCCCATGTCCGGGATCCCGCCGTCGCCGGCTCCGCCTGATCCGCCGCCTCCGAACGCGCCGGAGACGTCCGCGCGGCCGCCCGCCGCGGACATCGCGCCTTGGCCCATGCCGCCCATCCCGGGCTCGTACGGCGTGCCCATGGACGGCGCCATCGCGGGCGGGTTCTTGTCCGCGACGAAGTCTGGGTTCCCCGCGCGCTCGCGCTGCCGCGCGTACAGCAAGTTGCTGCACTTCCACTCCTTGATCTCGCAGTCGAGGTGCTTGAACAGACGCTCCATCTCGAACTTTAAGTTGAGCTTGAGGTCGCGTTCGCTGTAGATCTCCTTCAGAAGCGCGAGGACGTTCGTCGTCCACGGGTTCGGCGGCTTGAAGATGATGCTGTCCTTCGCGGGCTCGAGCACTTTCGCGATGAACGGAATCACCGCGATCATGTGTCCGGTCTGGTACGCCTCGAGGATCAGCCCTTTCAAGTCCAGATCGCGCATCAAAACCGGCTGGTTCCGCGAGATCGTGAGCTGCCCGAGCCAGCTCCCGAGGTTCTTCAGGAGGCTCCGCTCGCCGCTGTTCGTCTTCACCTTGTTCGAGCTCAGCAGCGTCTTGATGTTGTTGTACGACGCGTCCAGGACGAGCCGGAACAGTCCTTTGTCGTTGATCGCGTCCAGCAGACCGAGGTAGAGCGCGTGAAAGTTTGGCTCGATCGACGCTCTCTTCACGACGAGGTAAATCGCGAACCACGGCCACTGATGCTCGCCGAGGCGCGCCTTCACCTCCGCAGCCTTGTCGTCCATGTTCTGCGTCGAGAGGTTGTTCACGACGAAGTGCACCTTATCGATCGTCTCCGCGTCCGGGACGGACATGTTCTGGTTCGACGCGGACGCGAGGAGGGTCTCGAGGTTAAGCGACGTCGCGAAGCCCGTCCCGCCGCCGCTCGGCGCCGACGGGCCGAGGTTCGCGCCGCTTCCTCCGCCGCCGCCGAGGAGGTTCGTGCCCGCGCCCGCGGACGATTGTGAGAGCAGGCCTGTCCCGCCCGCGCTCTTCGCGGCGTCGCCGCCGTCCGCGGGGGGCGCGCCGGGGGGCATCGGCGGCCGCGGCGCGGGGGGGCCCGCGCCGTCCCCGCCCGCGCCGAGGCTCAACCCGGCGAGGCCGCCGGAGAGGCCGCCCGCGGCGTCGCCGCCCATCATCGACGGCTCGTCCCTGCCGAGCTGCGACACCCCGCGCTGTTCCGCCGCCGCACCGAGCAGCTGCGCGAGGTCCGGGTGCGCCTGAGGCAGGTGCGGGACCGCCGCGAGGTGCTGCCGGTATTGCGGCCACTCCGGGAGGCGGTTCTTGAACTGCTCCAGCGCCTCGGACCCGAACGCGAACATCTTCGTCCCGAACGGCTTTCGCAGCGCGTCGAGGACGCACCGGAGCGCGACGCCCAGGGTGATGCTCACGACGAGCTGGTGGTTGATCAGCCGACCGAACAACACCGCGGTGATGCGCAGCTCCTTCTCCGGGTACTTCGGGAAGAACCGGTACTCGTCGAAGAGGTTGTGCACCATGCAACCGAAAACGTCCCGCTCGCGCGCGTTTTGCGAACCGCGGAACCGCGTCAACATGTCCACGGTCTGGTCCACGCTGTGCTGCCCGCTGTACAACCGCTGGAAGTACGAGTTCGCCTCCGCTTCGACGTCCGCGGGAAAGTTCCCGCCGCCGGCGGCGTCGTTCGCGCCGCCGCCCCCCGCGCCTGGGGCGCCGCCCGCGTTCCCGCCCGGCGTGACCGCGCCCTGACCACCCCCACCCCCGCCCGCGCTCGCGACCGCCGCCGCGAGCGTCGGGTTCGCGTTCGCCGCCGCCTGCGCGACGCCGTGCAACTCCTCCCGTAAATCCGGCGGCAGCCCCCCCGCGCCCGCCTGCAAAACCTTGAAGAAGATCGCCATCGTCTCCACCGCGAGCTTCGGCGCGCCGACGTTCGCCCCGGACTCGTCCCCGCACGCGCGCGCGCGCAAGAACCGCACGCACGCCGCCGCGAACGGCGCGCCCGACGCCGCGGCGCGCTCCTGGAGCCACTTCTCGAGGTTCAGGTATTCTCTCCGCGCGGCGAGCGCGGCGAGCTCCACCGCGAACGCGTGCGGCGCCCGGTCGAGCACCACGCTCAGCGCTTTCAGGTCCTGGCACACGTCCAGCAGCCGCGGGACGTTGACCCCCCCCTCGCGCGAGTGCACCTCCGCCATCGCGCGCGCGACGCACTCCGCGCCCGCGGCGCTGGCGTTGTACACCCTGTGCAGCACGAGCGCCGTGTTCAGGTGCCCCCCCGCGGAGAGATACGGCGGCAGCGTCGCCGCGACGACGTCGCTGAGGAACCCCCCCGCGAGTGCCGGCTCCTCCGCCATGGCGACGGACGCGCCGAGGGCGACGACTTCTCCGCACGCGGTCATCGCGGGCTCGATCACGCCTCTCGCGGCGTTCGCGAGCGCCACCGACGAATCCGCGAGCGACGCGAGCGTGAGGTATAAGTCGACGCTCAGCCAGCACTGGTTCGGCGTGCCAATCGGAGACGCGCCGCCCGCGAGCCCCTCGATCGGCGGGATTTTCCTCCGAGAGAACGCCCACGGGAACATGTCCCCCGGGGCGACGATCGCGTGCCGCAAAAACTCGAGCTGCCCCGCCGGGGCTTCCGTCCACCCGCTTCCGCCGGCGACGGCGGCCACCGGAAACGGCTCCTTGTCCTTCGTCGCCCTGGCGAACATCCTCACGAGCGCCTCGAACGTCCGCGCGTCCGGGACGATAAAACCGAGATGGTTCAGCTTATACATCGCTTTCGTCCAGTCCAACGACGGGCACGTCGCCGCGAGCGCGTCGGCGGCGTTTTCGTAATTCCAATTCGTCGCGCTCAGCGCCGCCGCGGACGGCGCGTCGATCCCGACCGCGGCCGCGAGCGAGCTCAGCGTCGCGCCGCACGTGGACACGTCAAGGCTGGAGTGCGTCCTCGCGAGGACGCCGACGAGCCGCGCGAGCTCGCTCTCGTCCATCGCGGGCATCAGCCCGATGACTTCTTTGAAATAATCCACGGTGACGGCGCATCCGTACCCGAGCTCCGCGATCACCGCGCTCGGGCCGGAGCTGCTGGATAGGCGAGACACGATGTCGCCGCCGTGGTCGCCCATCGCGCCGCCGCCGTCGATGTTCACCCCGAGCGCGCGCAGACGGCCCGAGTCGATCCCGAGTGCGGCGACGAGGACGCGGACGCGCGACGAGAATTCGTTCGCGTCCTTGGAAGCGAGGCGCGAGGCGAACGACGACGCGAGCGCGATCGACGCGGGGTTCGATCCGGCCTTCGAGGCGTTCGCGGCGTCGAGGTCGGCGTTCGCGCGCGCGAGGAGTAACCCGAACGCGTGGAACTCGCCGTCTGGGCCGAAAAGCTCCGAGGCCTGCGTGATCGCGTCGAGAGACGAGCGGGGTGATCAGCGGCGGAGGGAGACATGGACGCGGCGAGCGAGGAAAAAAAGAGGCGCGACGATTAGGGCGCGACCGCGCGCGCGACGAGGGATCGCGCGATGCGCCGCGTACCTCGCGAACGTCCTCGTGCGCGGACTTCACGGACGACTCGTCTAGGTCGTGAATCAGTAAGTTTACTCGTTGGGTTATGACCGTGAGGTAATCTACCATGGATCGGCGGGATCGCCCGTGTGAGATCGCGCCTTGCCGTGGCAGGCGTTGCGGAAACCCTCGGGCGGCGCGCCCTGAAGACGCGGGTTTATGAAAGTTTTAACGCCCCACGCCGCCACACCACGTGGGGTGGGCGGCGTTCGTAAGATCAGTCACCACTAGGCGTGTCAATACAGACTGCGCTAGGGTTTATGTCGCGCCGGAGCGCGGATGGGCCAGGACGGCCAGAGGCAATTTCTTCCAGCCGGGCCTCTTGCGACAACGACCTCCACGTTTGAACGTAGTACGCGATTTTGCGTACAATTCGTATGAGACGATGTCATGAAATTTACACATTTTTCGCCCATTCAGACTAAATACCCAGTCACCTGGGCACGCGTTGATCGACGCATCGCGTCATTGGCCGAGACACGACCGCGTGACGAGAATGTGACGAAACGAAGTCGAAGGTTGAAGACGGAAGCCGAAACGCTCGTGACCGCATATTTCGCATTATTCGAACTACCGAACAATTATTATGCTCAGACTATTTGGCCATAGAGTTTCTAATTGACAAGTGTCGTAATTCTTTCCAGAAGAGACACACGCCCCCCCCGTAAACCGACGCGCGCGGTGACGCATCGCGCACACACGCACGCGCCGCGCACGACGGGCACGCTTCGCGACACCAGTCGCTCACACGCGCCGCGCGGCCTTCGCCCCCCCCCCCCCCCCCCCCCCCCCCCCCCCCCCCCCCCCCCGC
>Ga0181560_10003973_pt1 | contig 13527 bp, 7 predicted proteins | sample 011ome_20_FD_133751 | JGI IMG/M metagenome (GOLD analysis project Ga0181560, IMG submission 133751) | Coastal salt marsh microbial communities from the Groves Creek Marsh, Skidaway Island, Georgia - 011509CT metaG (megahit assembly) | ecosystem: Environmental > Aquatic > Marine > Intertidal zone...
GTCGCGTACGACATGACGCACTACGCGTGTCATCACTTAGCAGCAGCAGCAGCAACTGGAGTAGCAACAACAACAACAACAACAACAACAACAACAACAGAGACCCCGTCTTCTGAAAAAGAAGACCAGGAACAAAACAACAACAGCGGCGAAAATATCTTCACCCGATACGCTCGAAGAGTGAAGCGAAGACACATGACCCATCACTACGAGTCGCCGGATTTGATTTTCGGCATATCGCAAAGTACCTGGGACGTCGTCTTCCGGACCACTTTCGAAAACGATAAAACAAAGCTTATTTGATGTATGTTTTATTACGAGTATTTCGCATCACACATATACATATATATTACAATCAGTCTTCGGTCTCTCTTTTGCCTGTTCCCTCTTTCTCTTTCATCTTCAACTTCTCCGCTCTTTCTTTCTGTATCTTTAAAATGGTCTCCTCGTCGATATCCGCGCAATCACCTACTCCCAACTGCGACTGTCGCAAGCAGTACTTCGTTTCCAGCTGCAGTTTCCGCAAACTCTTATTCTCCTCGGTTTGTTTCAGCAACGCTTTCACCAGCGGCGATTGGAATTCATCTGCGTCGTCGTTATTTTCTCCTCCTCCTCCTAAGGTCGCCGCTTTCGCTTTCGCGCGAGAAGACGAATAATCGAAAAGTGTCGTCGTCGTCGTCGTCGTCGTCGCGGCGATGAATGAAGAAGAAGAGAGGAGTAAAAAATCTCGTCTCTTAGTATCACCACCACCACTGACGCCGCCGCTGGTAACGTCAACCTCACCTCTTCTTCTTCTAATTCTTCTTCTTCCTCTGTTATTACTATCGCTATCCTCACCGCATCGAGGAGCGTTCAAAAAAAGCGGCCGAAAGTTGTTACTTCTGAGCGCCGCGCTGAGTGTCATCGCGTGAAGTGAAGAAAACTTTTTTTTCCAATTTGCTTCAAACACACGCGCGCGCGCGCAGAATATACATAACTGCACTCTTCTTAATAAAATGGGAGAATCCGCGGCGGAGCGCAGAGCGCGCTTGAAGAAGTTACGGGAAGTTGCCAAAAATGCCGATGACGATGTCGTCGACAAAGCTCTGAACGACGACGACGGCGGCGATGATGGGAAAAACGAAGAAGAAATGAGAACGATAAAACTGAGAAACTACGTCCCGAAGGACATCGCGAGCTTAGAAGGCCGAGCGGAGATTCTTCCGAACGCGATCGCGCCTGAGTTTAAGTTTAGCGGCAAAGAAGAAGAAGAGGGAGAAGCGACGACGACGACGACGACGACGACGACGAGTCTCCCGAAGAAACAAAATTGGGATTTGAAGCGAGACGTGGCGAAGAAGTTGGAAAAATTGGAAAGGCAAACGAACAGAGCGATCGCGGAGTTGGCGAGGGAAGAAGAGGAAAGGAGAGAGAATAACTAAAACGTTCTTCTTCTTCTTCTTCTTCTTCTTCTTCTTCTTCTTTTTGGAGTAAAGTAAAGAGTTGTTGTATGTGTGTGATGTTTTGATGTCGATGTCGCGCGCGCGCGCTTTTCGAAAGTCAAAAGAAACCGCATTCTATTTTTAGCGAGAAAATTCCTTTCTTTTCAGATTTTTTCTTTTTTCATCGGCACAAACACGCGTGACGCGGGGCGCATTGATAAAAAAGCGATAGATGGAGAAGAGGGTAAGTGCGTTCGGTGAAGGAAAAGAAGAAGCGACGGAAATGGATGCGCTGCAAACGACCACGACTACTGCGACGACGATGATTCCTAGGTTTGCCAACGCTCGGAATCGAGCGTTGGAAGAGGCCATCGCGGAACACGTGGAGCAAGTTTTTAAACGAGAACAGGACGCGTGCAGGCACGCGAACAGAGCGTATTTGATGAAGCAGCACCAAAAGGACGTCGGTAAAGCGTTGGAACGGTTGGAGATGCATTTGCAGGAGTACGCGAGATTGAAGGAGAACGAGACGGAGCGTTTGGCAAACGCGCGGTTAGAAAAAGTGAGAATGGAAAGAGAGAGGAAGAAGAGAGAAGTCGCGATCGAGGAAGAAAAAGAGTTACAAATACATCTGAAGAAACGAATCGTGCGCGAAAGGTTCGCGTTCGAGCAGCTGAAAGAGGAACACGAGAGGCAAACGAGAAACGCGGACGTGTGGGAAAAGAGAAGAGAAGTGGTCAACGCGTTCGAACGCGCAGCGGAGGAACAAGATCATTTCATGGAAAAACAAGAGAGAGAACACGAAAAATGCTTGGGCGAGTTGTCGAAAAAGTTACGCGTGGCTATGGAGAACTTTGAAAACGCGGACGTGGAACGTTTGGCAGAGGTTGCCTCCAGGAAAGGGTTGACGAGGGAGTTGAGGGAGGCGATGGACAGGCGGAAATCGCTGGTCGATCGTTTGCGCGATGCCGAGCTGGGATTGCAGAGAAGAGAGAAAGAGAAACGCGCGGGCGTTGAAGCCAAAACGAACGCGGAGTTAGAGATGAACGACTCGAAACGGAGACTTTCGGAGGATATTCAACCGAAACGTGTAGAGCTGGAGAAGCGACGCAAAACGAGCAAAGGCGAGTTCGAAAAGACGAAACGCATGCACACGAAAAGCGAAAATACGCGCGAGATGGAAAAGAATAGGCTAAAAGAGGCGAAGAAAAAGTGGGAGTACCAGAGAAGAGCTCTGAAACAAGCCTCGGACGTCGCGCAATTGGCGAACGAGAGATTATCGTTGACGAAGCAAACCCTACGCGACCAAGCGACGAGGTTGGAGGCGCAGAAGGAGTCGCATCGCGAAACGCTAACGAAACGATACGAAGAGGAACGAAAGAAACAAACGGCGACTGAAAAGCAATTTGATTTGGAAGTGAAAAGAAAGGAATGCGAGAAGATTTTGAAATCTGCAAGGAAAGCGCACGATGTGGCTGAACGCGACGCCACGAGAGCGAGAGAAGAGGCGAACGAGAAATCGCGCAAATTGCAAACCATGAGAGCGCTCAGAGCAGGGGCGTATTCGCAAAAACAAAACGCGGAAGAGTTGCTGAAGCAAAACACAGAGGCCGAAAAACGAACGAACGAAACGATTTTGCAGCACGCATTCCGAGTGAACTGTTTGAGACGAAAATTGGAGAGGAAAGAAGGCGTTTTGCCGGAAGCCGGCGTTTCGAGCGAACAATTTGAGATGCTACAGAAAAAAGTTCAGAAAATGGAAAAGACCGTGGAGGAGGCGAAGAAAGAATACAGCGCGTTACTCAACGCAGAAAAAGTAGTCGAGGAAGCTTTGAGTAAAGCGCGATTGAGTGCGAGACAAAGCAAATGCGACGCCGAACGATTCGAGAAGAATGTTTTGGCGAATGCAAAAATCGAAGCGACCGCGGCGGAGAGATGGAGCAATGCGGCGAGAGATTCGAGAGATAACGCGCTGGTCGAGTTACACTTTTTGAGACAGCACTGCGGAAACGAGGCGAATAAACTGTTGGAAAAAGACGATTCGTGCGATCGTATGTTTGCAAATGAAGCGACGTTGAAAGATTCGTTTCGAGAGGAGTTGGCGTCGTTCGAGCGCAGAAGGAAAGAGGTTGTGAATGTAAAATTGAAAGAAGCTTTGAAAGAAAAATCGATGTTGGTGAAAGTCGCGAATCAAGCGGAGATGGAAAGAGACAACGCGAAGTCGAGATACGAGAAAATTTTGTTGGTTGCGCCTTATTCCTCGGAGACGAACGCTCATCACGTCGTCGAGGGTGACGGCGATGGTCGCGATTCTCAACAGCGTCGACGACGCGAGGCAATGCACGAAACCGCGCAACAGTCCATCTTGAAAGCACAGGCGCGAATCAAGGAACTGAGCGCGCGATTATTAGAAACCAAACGCGATACCGATCGTCTCTCTTCAGCCATCCAAGACGTGGAAAAATCCAACGTCGCTTTGATGCATCGCATCCGAGGCAAGTCCTCGGAGAAAACGCCGGATGTGCTCAGACGCGAAGAGAGGGTGAAAGAGGCAAGACAGAAAAAAGAAATTGCCGAATCTCGATTACGCGACGCTATTCGCGCCCACGATATTTCAGATCAAGAGCTTCGCGCGCTCGAAGAGGCGCTAGAAAAGATTCAATCGCACGCGTTATCCTGTGCGAAGAAAAAATACGAGCGCGCAGTTGAGAGCGAAAGGAGTAAGAAAGAACGTCTCGATCGCGCGGCAAACATCGAAAAGAAGCTACTAGCGTCCTTGCGTTCTCTCGCAAAGTCGAGCCCAAAGAAAGCAGACATGGTCTTCGCGAGCGAGGCGAAAATTAAGACCATGGAAACGAGAACAGACGTTCGAGATGCAGTGTGCGTTTTGCAAAACGCAATTTCTTCTTCTTCTTCTTCTTCTTCGGCCTCCTCCTCCTCCTCCTCGAGGAAGAAGAAGATGAGCGCGAAGAGAGAAGAGGACGGCGACGACGACGCCGAAAGAGAAGAAAGATCACCAAACCATTCTACCGCAAAACATTTAGCCGTTCAAGCCGTGCTCAACGCCGCCGTCCCAGCCAGGGAAGGCACGTCCTTCGCCTCTTCTTTGAAATGGAGCGGTAAGTTTAGCGACGCCGGCGACGCGAGTTCGGTATCCTCTGCTTCAAATTCAATTTTGCTCCGAGTTTAGAAAAGAAAAAAAAAAGAAAAAAAAAAGAAGCGTTTTCCATCATTATTAAGCACCGCACACTTACTCTTCTCTCGTTACTATTTCTCTTCTCAGAAGCGGAACGAAAAAGAAGATCTAACCATCATGTCTCAAATGGTGCGCCGTTCGTTCGATGCGTCTAAAACGCGGTCTTCAATTCGTTGCGCGCATCATCATCGCGCCTCCTCGTTTCTTCGCGTTTTCGTTTTTTTTCAATCTCTCATCCCCTAACGAATCAATCTTTCCTTTTTTTCTCCGATCAAACAAAAACGGACGATGCGCGCGCGCACACACACAGGATACCATCATGGCGAAACGGTGCGATATGTCTTTAGTGATTTGCTACCCGCGCGAATAATGCGACGAGTGCTCTCTCTTTTCTCCTCTCGTTCTCGCACGCTTGAAAAAAAAACGCCCGCGCGCGAATGCAAAATGAGATCTCACTTCGCCTCGTGTGACCGAACGCACAACCGCGCGTGATCTCTCTCTCTCTCTCACACGCACACACACACACACACACACACTCTTTCTCTCTCACTCAACAGCCAAAAGGACATCGAGGAAGCCTACGAAGCGCAGTGGGATTCCGGGAAAGGTTCGCACCATCCAGATTACAAGCCAGACGCGAGAGGAAAAGACGTACACAAAGCCTCTCGAGAAACCGAGGAGTTGTTGTTGGCTCTGATCAAGAACGACGTGAAGTTGGTGTATAAGAAAATCGAGGAAGGCGCGGATGTGAATTTTGAGTTTGGGAGGGCGTACGGGTCGAAAGAAGGGTACACGCCTTTGATGTGCGCGTGTCACAGAGGTCGATTGGAAGCGACGAAGGCGTTGTTACGATCCGGAGCCGATCCAAACTATAAAAATCACGTTGGCGATTTGACGTTGTTTTGGGCCATCGACGGCGGGCCGGAGATGGTAAAGATTTTGTACGAGTATGGCGCAGACTTGGACGCGAGAACGGAAAAAGATTGGACGCCGTTATCGTACGCGAAAGCGATGGGTAAATACGGTCTCGTCGATGAGAAAGGGATTTATCCAGAAGACGTTTTGAAGTATTATGGGGCGACGGTGTACGGGTCGGAGCCGAGATCGTTCGGCGTGAGATCGCCGAGGGAGTCGTACAACCCGGCGGCGGAGAACTTTGCGAGAGATCGTGGGTCGTACCAAAAAGAACCGGAAGCGCCGTGAAAGAAGAAGAGAATCTCTTTCATTATGTGCGATGCAAAATTTTATACAACTCAATCCAAGCGAGTATTCATGTGTCTCTCATTCTCTTTCTCTCTCTCTCTCTCTCTCTCTCTATGGCGCGCGCTATGCCACTCTTTCGCGTGGTGGTAAAACCAATCGCCATCAATCGTCGAAGGGGTTCACTTGGTTTCCTCTGAGATATATCCACGTGATGTTGTTCAATTTTCGCAAATCTTCTCTCAACTCCGCGGCTGCTTGATAATCCTCTCTCTGAACGGCAACCTCCAAGTCGATTATTTTCTTCGCCGCACCGCATCTCTTCTCGACGGGTAAAATTTCGTTGATCTCGTCTGCGAGTTTTTTGAGGCGCGGGTGTTGATATAAAGCCATTAAACCGTCGTCTTCCAGCTTTCCATCTTTGATAAAGCGCCCCCGGATGAAAAGAGCAACCTCGAGTCTTTTGAGAATCAGTTGATCCAACTCTCGACGGTACATCGGCCCGTTTTTCCTCTTCTTCATGGGACTATTCTTCCCATCGGCTGAAAATTTCGTCGCCTTATCGTAAGTCTTGAATACTTCGATGTACCACGGTTTGTATCCATCATAATACGACTCTTCACCAATCCCGTCGTCGTTAAATATAATGCGCTGCTTCCATTTCGGGATTGGCGCGGAATGGCCTCTTCTGTACGTCATTCCCCATTCGTAAGACATGGAATATTTTTGCAAAACCTCGGGAGAAACGTAGATTGGCAAATTTTTCACGAGCGCGACGAGTAAGCTCAGAAGAACTTCGGAGTCGTTCGGTAAATCGTACGTTTTTCGAGACCGCGTCAAAATTTCTTTCCGCAAAATAGATCGCAGCACTTGCCAATCTCTCGTGTTGATTGCGCCGTTCGAGTCGACAATTTTGATCGAAAACCTACTCTTCTCGTTGCGAGAAGAAGAAGTTTCTTCTTCTCTCGCTATAGCTTGCCACTTCGCCAAACTCTCCCAATCTACGCCAGACCTTTCGACGGCTTCTTTCAATATGGTTTCAAACATCGATCTCAAATTCTCACCGTCGATCTCGTCCTCGTCGAGTTCAAGCGGCGTCGTCCCTACTCCTCGTTCGCACACGACAACCGCTTCGGCGTTTTCAAATCCCGCGTGGATCCTCCCTTCCCAAGAATGAAACGTAATCGTTTCGTCGCTCTCTTTACCGTGTTTCTTTCTCTTTTTTACCTCGTTAAAAAGCACGCTCAGGATTGAATTCTCTTTATTACCGCTAAACACCGGTATCACGCGATCGGAACCATCTAAAGCTCTTAAAACGACCGGTGCCCAATCGTAGCTGAAATCTTCTTGTTCTTCTATTCTTACCACTCTATCGACTACGACTTTCACCAGAGCGCGCTCCTCGTTCACAAACCCCGCTTTTTCCAAGCCGCTCTCGCTCTCCTCCCGAGATCGCGTCTCTTCTTCTTCTTCTTCTTCTTCTCTCTCTTCTTCGGGAGAAGAAGAAGAAGAAGAAGAAGACGAGCTCGTATTTTTACCTTCCCAAGAAGAAGAAAAAGAAGCGCTCACCCGCACTTTTGCGCGAGCGTTCTTCCTCTCTCCTCCTCCTCCGACAAAAACGAATCCGCGCGTCGCGCTCAGTTTCGCAGCGAGAGGCGACATCATCTTCGCTTCTTTCTCTCTCTCTCTCTCTCGCGCGCGCGCGAGTGAAGTGAAGTGTTTGGTGTTTGGTGAAGTCTTTTCGCATGTCGCATTTGTTTTTTTGCCCACGACACAGAAAAGAAACCGGCGTCTTTTTTTCGATTTTTCTGAAACCCTAAATACTTGTTTTTGGGCAAAAACTCTCACTCATCAGTCTTTAAAAAGCTTTCCAAAAGCGTCAAATTTCTCTTCCCCGACGACGACGACGACGACGACGACCAGCGCACCACCGCCTTTTCGCAAACACACGAAGCGCAACACACACACGACGCACGCGCGGTTCTTTAAAAGCTCGCATTTAAAAACACATCATCATCGCGCATATGCACGTGTACACAATAAAATAGGGGAGTTCTTTTTTTGAAATTTCTCCCCGTCTCTCAACACTCTCCGCGTGGGATAATAATGGACTTCTTCTTGGAGAAGTGCGCCGCGAAACCCGCGGCGTCGGCGACGACGACGATGGGCGGGAGGAGAGATGATTCGAAACAGTTTCTCGATACGCTGGATGACGAGATCATGGCAGTGATCAGCACCACGACGCCGTTATCGGCGAAAGATTCTATGAAATTGGCCGACAGGCTCATCGATTTGAGCTCTGAGACTATCGAGAGACGCGAGCGGGTGTTCGAGGAACGGATGGAACAGATGGAAAGGAAGAATAGGATATTGGAGGAGAAATTACTGATGATGTCGACGCCGAGACCGGTGAAGACGACGACGACGACGACGACGATGCCGACGAGTGGGGGTGGTGATGCGAATAACAGAGGCGCGGACGGTTCGATTGAAACGACGGAAGAAGAAGACGCGGTACAAAAGACGCTATTTTCAGCGAGACAACAACAAGAGGAAACATCATCAACGACGACGACGACGACGACGTCCTCGCATCATCATCTTCCATCGCACACGCCGGGGATACCCTCGATATCCCTCTCACCGCCGAGAGGCCAAACGATGCGCGCAGACTCGAGCGAGTTTTCGCCGCCGTTTAGTAATAGCCGTAGATACATGAACAACAGCAACAGCAACAACTTTTATACCAGTCGTTCGTCGCTCAGAAGCGCAACGCCTCTTTCCTTCCGCAACAAGGAAAACATATTGATGCGGAAGTTAGCCGCCGCGGCTTCTTCTTCGTCGACGATGAAAGAAAACGATCCGCAGCAGAGTTTGTTAGACGCGGCGGAACGCACCATGGCCCAAAGCGTTGACGATTTGCAGAATTTGAAAATCGCGAATGATGCGTTGCGCAACGAACTCGAGAACGTGAAGAAACAGCGCGACGTGGACGCAGAAACGCATCGCAAGGCGTTGTCAGAATCAAACGCGTTGCGAGCTTCGGAAACGGCAAAATTGTCGGAGAGCGTAGAAATCTTACGAGGCGAAAAACGCTTGTTAGAACAAAGAGACGAGAAAGCCAGAAACGATCGCGATTCGGTGATGAAGGAGTTATCTGACTTGAAGGCAAAATTCGCCTCGAGCGAGTTAGATTTGAAATCGAAATCCTCGGAAATAGCGCATTTGAACGAAGCGGTTGACAAAGAGAAAGGGAAATTGAAGGCGCTCACGGAAAAATGCGCGGATATTGAACGAACGAAAAACGAAGTAGAGTCCAAATTTGAAGTCGCAAAGAACGAAAAGACAAAGCTCGCGGAGGAAAGCGAACAATTACGAGACGCAAACGATGCTCTGCGCAAAGAATTGAGCGAAGCGCAACACGCTTCCAAGAAGGTATTCGAGTCTCGCATCGTCTCTGAGCGCGAAATTTCAGATTTGAAAGCCTCCTTAGAATCCACGCGCCAGGAATTGGATAAAGAAATCGAAAAGAGACACTTAGCGGAAGAAAACGTCAGAGCAATCGAAACGGTGAAAGAAGACATCGAACGCGCTGCAATTATCGCGCGAACAGCTTTTGAAAAGAAAGTCGAGAAACTTCAAACCAAAGACGGCACGTTCCAAGAAAAATTAAAACTCGTCAACGAAAAGCGAGAGAAACAAAACAACGAAACGAGGAGAGCGTTAGAGGAGATGACTCAACAGTGCCGCGAGGCAGTTGAAAAAGCGGAAACGTTAAACGACGAGTTGAACTCGACGACAAAAAGATTAAACGATTCGAAAGCTGAATGCGCTCGATTGAAAATCGAGCAAGTGGAGAAAACGAAAGAGTGTTTGGACGCCATCGAACAAAAGAATAAATACGAAGACTTGTGTCGCAAACTCGAATTAGATGTCGCTAGAGTGCCTGGTTTGGAGTTTGCCGCGGACGCCGCCAACGAGGAGGTGAAAGCGTTGAGGCAAAAACAGCTGGAAGACCAAGCGAAATTTTCTGACCTCGAACAAATCGAGTTTCAATTGAGAGAGATTATCGATCGAGGTAGGAAAGAGACGCTCAAATTAGTAGAGAGAGGGAAAAAAGCGGAGGAAGAGATGGTCAAATTTGAAAATATGGCGGACGATTTGAGGTTTAAGTTGGAACAGGTGGAATTAAGCGAAGCGATGTTGAAGAAGGAGAACGAAGAGAGGAAAAGCGAGCTGAGCGAGATAAAGAAGGCATCCGAGAAATTCAGAGAGGAAAAAGACCGGTTAGAAAACGAGTTAGAACGGATCACTTCGGCTAAGCTGGAGCTGGAAAACGAGTTGGCATCGATCGCGAATGCCAGCGAAAACAACGACAAGAACAACGCTCACGTCGTTTCGCCCGCCGGTAAAGTCAGCGCCAAAGCCGCCGTTCAAAAGATTTCGCAAAAGCTCGCGGACGCTCAAGCTGATTTCAAATGGCTTCAAAACGAACACGAAAAAGTGCACGCGCGTCTGCGCGCGTCGGAAGAGGCGCAGAAAGTCTCGAGAGCGACGGTTGTGGCCAAGACGAAAAATATGGTAATGCTGAAGCTTCGCGGATCGAGTTTAGAAGGCAAGTTAGAGAAGGCTTTGGCGGAAATTAAACGATTGGAAGATACCGTTGCCGCGAAAGCCGCGGAGATTACGGCGATAAAGTTGAAAGGCACCGCAAACAGTGGTGGGAGGAGTTTCTTCGGCGGAAGTAAAAAGAGTCCGACAAAGAGTCAACCCGAGAAGACGTACGAAGAGAAGAGCATGGCCAACTTCAATGCTTTTGAGGAAAAATTAGCCATCGCCAAGCTCGAACGAGACATCGAAAGACTCGAAGACAGTCACGCGGAACAAATGCGCGCACTCGAAGCCGAGCTTATAGAGTCAAAACAGGAATGCGTCGAGGCGAAACAGTACGCCGACGACGTTGTCAAGAAAGCGAACGAGGAGGTCCAACACGCGCACGACCGAGAGGTGAGCGCGAAGCGGTTAGCTGAAGAGGAGACGAAACGCGCGCGGTTCGAGAGAGATTCAATGGCACAAACGAAGCTCAGAGCAGAAGTTGCTCTGGAAAATGCGGCTGAAAAAATGCGAAAGCTTGAATTAGAATTGGGGAGGAAACCATCTGAGATGCCTTTGGTCTCGACCATACCGTTGACATCGAACACGAGCACAAACAAAGCGGCAGCGGCGGCGGCTACGACGACGACGACGACGAATAGAAATAAAGGGATGAGAAATACCTCTCACATGTTTCTCGCAATCGTCGTAGTACCGATCTTGTTCGTCTACCTCGTCTTAGTGTTTGTGTCGTACCGACTCTCTTCGCCTCCGAACGCATCGGACGCCGCGTACGATATTTTACCCCACGCATCTTCAGAATCTGGTGGCATGTGCTCGCCGGGTCGACATTTTGTTTCCATGTTTGAAGAAGCGTTGACGAACGTCGCGGGTATCGAATACGTCAATAGATGCGCCATGTCGGGTGCGATTGTTTAATGATTTTACCTCATATATGTTGTACTATATTACATGATGCGAATGATGATACTTTTTCATCAACTCTTGATGCCCAGGAGTTTCTTTACTTCATCCACTTTGTCTTTATTCTCTGGTCTCTTTAAAAATTCGCTGCAATGTTCCCTCACGTTTACTTTCGACGCCTCTCGTTCTTTCGGCATCGGAAGCTCTTCTTTCCCGATGCTTCTGCGATGATTATTTTTAGCAGTGATAATCTCCTCTTCCGTGGCGTTTCCAAAAAATAAATCCTCCTCGGTCGCTTCGTAGGGTCGTTCTGGATCGCTATCGCTGTAATCGTCCGGGTTTGGATCGTTCTCGAAGTCATCTTCGTCTTCGTAATCGTCCTCGAAATCGTCGCCGCGACCTTTCGCTTTGGCATCGAGCATGGCATCTAAAGCGTTATCTAATTCATCGTCTTCGTCTTCGTCTCCTTCATCATCTTCGTCATCATTCTCACGCCCACTATTGCTACCGGCTAACATGCTCGTCGCTCGTATATACTCCGTCTCTATGATTTCACAGTACCTTTCGTCCAAGAAACTCTTGCCGGAATCGTGTATTTTCTTCAACAGTTTCAACGCCTTGAAGTTCTTCGGCGGAAACCTTTCGTGATACACGATCATTTGCGATGCGATCAACACCAATCTCTCTTTCAACGTCGGCAAACTTTTCACGTCGTCTTGATCCTCGGTCACTTTCACGTTGTTTCTGTTTTTCAAGTACGCCTTTTCGAACGAATCGTCGCTAAAGCCGAAAGACACGTTCACTCTCGGTTCGCCTTCGTAATTATCTCTCGGTTTGCTTCCCCAGTGTATGGTTCTGTGGCTGAAAACGACCGCTTCGCCCACCTCCACTGGACACGCGGTGATGTTCTGGTACGCCTTCTTATCTTTCAAACATTTCTCCAACGGCGTCTTTTCTAAATCTGCGTCGTCGTCGCCGTCCATGTACCCTTCGTCGCACTTCCGCGGAATGACGTACAAACACGAATTTTCGCACGTCGCGTTCGTCAGAGGAATCCAAATCGTGCAATACTTTGGCGTCTCGTCCTCTCGAAAACTCTTCCTCGTATCTTCACCTTTCGGTTGTCGATCTCTGTGCGGCGTAAACGCAGTCATCTTGTTCTTCTTCTCGTCGTTCATCGTTCTTCCTTCCTCCGTCTCGTTCTCCACGCGCCACACGAGCGCGTCAAAGTTCAAGCGATTCTCTTCGCCACCAGAAATCTCCTGCACGAGCTTCTCCACGCGTCTCGCCAGCGTCCAAAAATTGTCAAACACCAGCGACCACGTCGGATTCAATCCAATCTCCCGGTCTAAATATTCAATCGCGTCCTTCAAATTCTCGCATTCGCGTTGCCACCCGGTTTGACACTCGTACTCCTTCTTCGAATCAAAAATCTGATTCTCTCTCGCGGTTTCCGCGATCGGTAAAATCGTGTACCCGTCCTCGACGACTCTTTTCTTGTGCTTCGCGACTTCTTCTCGCACGTACGTTTCGTCCTCGACGCCGAACGCGAACGCGTTCGCTTTCTTTCTCGCCTCTTTCGTCCCCAGTTGTTGCGAGAAATGGTTCACCTCTAACGAGAACGCGTCAAAAACGCCGTTCCACAACTGCTCCGAAAAGAGCACCGATGCGTCTCTCAACGCGCCACTGGAGATGGATTTTAAAATATTCACGCGTTCGAGGCGCAGTTCTCGGTCTCGCTGGCGTTTTCCCGTGTGTTTTTTGTCGCGAACATCATCATCCGCCGACATTGTTTGTGTGTTATTATTTATGAGGAAAGTTCGTTGAATTTGTTTTGTTGTTGGGGAAAAATTTTCGTCATTAAAAAGCACAACACAAACGCACCGCTTCTCTTCTCGCGCCGGAAGAAGAAAACGCCAAAGCGAAGTTGGCACGCGGAGCAGAGAGAGAGCAATTTCCTTTCTTCCTTCTTCTTCTTCTTGTGCGTGTGATGCGCAAAAAGTTGTGCCTCTTCCTCTCGTTGCAACAACGCAAAGTCGTTTCAAAAAGGAAATTAATAACAACGTCTTCGTCGTCGTCTTCGTCGTCGACGCTCTTCGCGCGGCTCTTCTTCTCTGTAGCGGAAAGAACACCGCCGCCACAAACAGCAGCAGCAGCAGCAGCAGCAGCGACGACGACGATAGGAGGGGAGAA
>Ga0181560_10003984_pt1 | contig 13503 bp, 7 predicted proteins | sample 011ome_20_FD_133751 | JGI IMG/M metagenome (GOLD analysis project Ga0181560, IMG submission 133751) | Coastal salt marsh microbial communities from the Groves Creek Marsh, Skidaway Island, Georgia - 011509CT metaG (megahit assembly) | ecosystem: Environmental > Aquatic > Marine > Intertidal zone...
CAAGTCGGCAAGTCCTTCACCAAGGTTGAGATTCACATTGATGTTCTGTGCTTGGTTCCTCGTTTGAGGTGCTCTTGGGTGGCCCGTTGGGTATGCCTGGATTCCGACCTGCCCTGGCTGGGCATCTCTTAACTGCTGGCTCATCTGTGCCCGGTCTATACCCTGTCGCGCCAAAAAGTCCTCTTCGAGCCCCTGCGCTATCGCTGCTTCTCTCAACCTAAGTGGCATTGACAACTCTGCTCGCATAATCGCAAGAACCATCGGATATGCTCTGAAGATAAACGAGGTGGTTTTCAACTTGGAGTTCTTTTCGTTGTCCTTGATGCGCTCGATGAACTGGTCTCTAAGCTCGGTGTAGTCTGTTGCGTTTGCGATAGTGTAACTTTCGATAGCAGAAAGTACAGCACTTGCTACCCTGGGCAGTGCTGCGTATCTGGCGGTCAGGAAGTCAACATAATCATTGAGTGACTGTTGGTACAGTGTTGAGGGGACTGTGATGCCTAGCTCCAGTGGATTTTGACTCAGTTGTGTTATCAGGTTAGTGCCGCCCCACGATGGCGGGTATGCGTCCTTTACCCCTTGGGTGCGAGAAATCACGGTATTCACATTTGAAAAGAGCGTTCCAAAGAACCTGTGAGGGACGACTCCAGCGGAGAACAGGTCTCCTGTCTTTCTCTTGATTTGCGCCCAGATGGCTTTAGCTATCTTGCCCGCCTTAGGCTCTGCTGATGCACTTTCGACCATATACGCCATAGATAGTGTTTGGTCGTTGAAGATTGTGATATACTCACTGTATACTTCCTTAATCATGGGAGCGTCGATTCGGTAGAAAGCCGTTCTCAGGTCGGCTGGGGCCGTGGCAGTCACTCCTGTGTCAGCACCGGGCCTGCGATACATCAAAACGGCCATTGGGTCTTCTTGTCGAGGCTTTTCCAAAAGCACCTTGCCTTCTTCACTCAGCGCGTAAGCCAGCCAGGTAATTTCCTTGAGTCGCAGGTCGTCCTTGTAGAAGTCATCAAAGATTTTCTTGTCAAAGACTGAAGGAGAGGTTCTTTGTGCAGCCAAGGCCATCTGGGCATAAGTGTTGCGCATGGCGATAAATTTGAACAACAGCGAGTCTTTTGGCTTGAGCTTGACCTTTTCTCTTGCATTCTTTGAAAAGTAAAGAGTGGGGTTATCGTTGTTGCTTGTTCCCATAGTTGGTGGCCTTAGGTTAGGGAACTGAGTCAGTGCGATGTATCTGGTATTCTTGATTGGAGTCAAAGACTCAGACAGGTATGGAACTCCTAGTACTTCTTCTTGAACGAGGTATAGATAAGCCTGCATTGCAGCCAGCTGGTCTACGATTACTCTGTACAACACTGCATCAGCGGCAGATGGTGGGGCTACCCACTGCTTCTTTCGCTTCTTGATGTCGCGAGCAACCTGACTTTCGCTAGAGGGCTTGAGGTCTGACTGCCTAACGCTGGTCAAGGTAAAGGTTTCATAAACGCCCTCCAGTTGGTATGAGTATCGCAGAGTTCCATCGTTTTGTCGAGATTGACTAACTCCGGTAATTCTCATAAGAGCGTCACTGACATTGAAGTTTTCACCGATGGCGGCTCTCATTACGTCGTTTTCTGCTGCGCTCAGGGAAGGTGAGTCGCTAGTAAAGTAGACTTCTTCCCCTTCGACAAATCGACTTGTTTCGCTTTTGATGAGGAGTCGAAAGAACTCTGCTACATAGGCGTCTTTGCCCTTCCCATCGCTAAAGCTAAGTGCGCTAGTGTGCGCTTCCTCAACTTTACTGTTTCCTTCATCGTCAAACCAGTTACCTCTCTCAAAGTGACTGTTCATTGCTGCCCTTAGAGCAGTGATGATATACTCTTCTTCACCGTTTACTTCTTCCATTGTGGCGTTTTCTAATGGGTAGTTCTTTTCTGCGATAGTTTTGACCATTTCATTTAGGTGGTCAGCTAGTTTCACCACTGACTTTTGCAGTTCTTCAGCAACTAAGTCGTATCCAAAGGTTCCAACGATTTGAGTCCCGATGCTTGGTAGCATCAGCCGAGTTCCTGATGAGCCGGTGTTCAGCTCCTTGGACATCCAGGGGACCTCTCCAACTGTCAATGTCATACCTGTAGTGGGGTCATTTGAGTAAATTCCGTAAAGGGCGTTCTCTCTAGTTCCGAAATTTAGCAACTCCTCTAGCTTGATGTTGCTATGTAGATAATCGCCCTTTGAGTTGAATGATGCGAGAGTTGAGTACTCGTACACTAGCCTTCCTCCTTGATTGACGACACGGTAATCGCCCATGACATGGTAGTGAATCAAGTCGAGTATGTTCAAACTGTGTCCAGGGGTTCCTGATACTTTGCTCGACTCGACAAAGTTTTCGTAGTGCATCATGGCGTGTGGAACCATTGACTTTGAGTACGCCTGTGTTGCGCTAGAATCTCCCTTCTCGGATGTTAGCCTGAAAGCAAGTTTCTTGTCCTTGCCTTCAAAGGGGAAGGTTGCTTTAATCGCTTTCTTCAACTCACCTTGGTCTGGCTGGCCCTGGGACTTGTTCTTCCCACCTTTTTTGGCGTTACGCCGGGCCACCACCACCGCCATCACTTCCGGCGGATTACTCCAAACTGGTTAACTGGTCCACCGAAGAAGCCGCCAGGAAGGCTGCTTCTGTTTGTGTAAAGAAGATACCCAGCAAGTACAGCCACAGTAAGCGTTCTTCGTTGAGCAGTTCTACGAGTGCTCTTCGTTTTTCTAGCGACCTGCACATAGACAGGGTTATCGGGGTCAAATACATTCCAAACTTCAGCCATCTTTACACCTCAAAAGTAGTTAATCGTTCCAAGACCTCTTCGTTGCATGTCGCTAGAGGCCGCTCCTACTCCGCTGACGATGTCGTACTCTTTAGCAGCATCGGCAGCATTCTTGAGTAGGATGATGGATATTAAGATGCTTGAGTAGATGGAAGCAGACTTCCAGGCATCGCCTTTAGGTCGAACAAACTTAGCCAAACCACCCGCTTTCTTCATCTCTTTGTAGGTGGTACGAGCAGTCACTGCAGCAAGCAAACCAGCAGAGGTTAACTCGATGACTGACCAAGTTTTCTTGGAGATACCAAAGGTTCCGTCAGTCATATATCCATGCCACCCCTTTGTCGTCAGTCTTTATCTTCCAAGTACCACCTTGGATGATGAGTAGTGGTTTACCGTTCTCAGGCATGGTTGCATAAAGCTTCGGGAAGTTACCGTCTTGGGTTTCTTCGTTAAAGGTGTGGGTGTACTTTTGGCTTGAACTTCCTGTCTCCTTACCGGACATGTAGCCGATTTGCCAGCAACCACCTTCACCGACTTGATACCAAACATCACCAACATCAATCTTCTGCTTGGTAATCTTCTCTGGTTCCTTGCCATTCATGTGCTTGTAGAGTTTCTTGCCCTTCTCAATTTTCTTTTCGTGGCCTGGATTCTTTCGTGGGTTGCTTCTAATCGTCTCGCCTTCCTTCTTTAAGAAGTAAAGTAAGTGGTGGCTCACCATTTTCTTGGGCATTGCAAGAACCTCTTCGGGCGTCACCCACTTGTGGGCGGAATGCTCTTCGGACAGTTTCACCTTCTGACCCTTCTTTGGGGTGGCGATGTAAGCATGGTAGGTTTTCTTTTTCTTGTCATCGTGGTGGGGGCCGAGGTTTGACTTAAGCGTGATATCCAAGCCTGCTTCTTCTTTGACTTCAATGACCGCCGTTTGTCGGGGAGTTTCACCTTCCTCAACCTTGCCGCCTGGAAGTTCCCAAAGTCCGTGCATTGAGGTCTCTTTTGTGGAGCGTTGAAGAATCAAGAACTTCTTTCCCTTCATTACGAAAGCACCTGCGGCGTTGCGATAACCAGACACTTGAACAGATAGCCCCATGAGTGGCATTGGGTTCACTCTCGCCTCAAGCATCTTCTTAACGCCGGCTCGATACTGTGCGCCTGTCATCTTGCCCTTTGCTTTTTGAATTTGTGAAAGACAGGCGATTTGATAGTCAATGTACTTGGCTTGGTTTGGGTACTTCAGGTTGGCTTTCTCTGCTTGCAGATAAGCAATCGCGTCAGAGAACTTCATGAGTTTCTTGCCACTCCAAGCGTCTCCTTCATCGGAAGTTGGCTTGACAAACTTTTCGACTTCACCTGTGAAGAAGTAAACTTGTTCGCCTTGAAACTGTTGGTAACGCTTCTTTCTTTTAGGAGAGTCGGCCCACTCTGGGTTCCAAACCCAGGAGACATCTCCCATAGGCTTTAAGTCGCCTTTCAAGACTGCACCGACCTCTTCCATAACTTCGCGCTTTGCGGCGGCTTTGGGTGACTCGCCTGGGTCTACTCCGCCACCTGGGAAGGCGATGTAGTGACCCATGTCCTTTGCGACGAGTTTACCTTTGTAGGTTAGAAAGCAGTCTGATGTGGGACGAAAGGGTAGCGAGTCTCTTGAGTGGCCGGGGTTCCCTCTTTCGTCAACATACTCAAGTGCGTCTGCTAGTGTGTCAGCGTCCTTTGCTGCCACACTCATCTTGCTCTTCCACCATTCGGGAACTTCCTGACCGTCTTCGTAGGTGTCTTCGAGACGGTCAGCTGCTTTTCCCAGGCGATGAATGTCACGAGGGACCATGTAGTTTTCAGAGTACTCTTCTGGGTTACTTCGCGTTCCGTAAGTTACACAGGGTGATTGGCCGCAACCACAGTTGGGTGCTGGATTCTGTCGGGCATCCGTATCAAATCCATGTAATGACTCTATCTCCTCTATATCTCCTACGACCATGAAGATGTACTGTGCACCAACTACTGATGAGGGGTCCGTCGTTATTTCGTAGTTGGTATATGAATCGGGTCGGTCTTCATGTACGACAACATAGTGAATTTCTCCGGTTTCTTGGTAGAGTTTTTCTGCAGTCCTTTCAATGCCTGTCGTCGAGGAATTTGGATAGCGCGTGTTCGGTGGTTTTTCTGAAATAGGGGTAAGGGACATCGAGAGCATTTGATACGGGTGACCCGGATTCTGTCGGGCTCCCACCGAATCCAACCCACGCTTGCCGTAGAACTTCTCAACATAGCGGAGGCTCACGGCGTAGCGTTGTCCTCTGTCGGGAAACTCAGAAACCATTTTTGAGTTGCCCATGAAGCGGTCGATGTACTTCTTGGCTGGTTCTTTTCGATACTTGCCGTTCTTCATCTTCTTTCTCCGTGGTTTCACGGGAGGGTTTTGAAGTGCTGTGATTGGAATGGTTTGAGCTGTCATGTAAGTCGGCGCGACTTCGGTATTTCCTGGAAAGAATTCGTCCTCACTAGCCTCCCTATATGGATTAGACTTAGCACTTAGGTCTGTATATGCTTTAATGGATGGATAAAGTCCTGGGACACCAACTTGTGCAACCGCTTGGAGGTTCTCAACCAAGTCGTCAAAGAAGAAGCGAACATCGTAACTTGAGTTAAGTTGAGTAATCACCTTCTGCTTGTACTTGGCACTGGTGTCACTACCGCCGCTTTTCATAAACAAAAGTTCTCTGCCCATGTCGTCCATCATCATTGGAAAGCCCTTCTTTTCCAGCTGCCTTTTGGTCACCTCGTAAAAGGTGAGTCTGCGTGCAGTACAGTAGGCGATGATGTAACCTTGCTCAACAAGGGAGTTAACGAAGTCGGCCGCACCTGGGATGAGTCGGTCCTTGTCTAGTCGAGCCGAGTCAAAGAGAAACTCTTGAGCTCGCTTGAAGGCTTTACCAGGAGTCTCAAAGCGAGTCTTGCGCTTAGGTTTACTGTCTTTGTCAATGATACCTGCGCGCTTTGCGTCTTTGTAGCGCTGCTCGTTGTTAAGAAGCGTCATGTCGATGTCAAACACAGCCATTGGCTTCGCTCGAAGTGTGTATGAGTTAACTGGATTTTTTCGTGCAACACCTGTTGCCCTAAGTCCGCAAAGAGAGCACGAAACTAGGTTTGATGGATTTGCAGTCCCACAGTCAGCACAGTAACTTACAGCTGCCATGCTTTGGCCACGCCTCTGTTGGTAAAGAACTTCTCGGTCAGAGCACGGCCAGGGCATCATCAATGGCTCGCTTGAGCTGAGAGTAGTTTGACTCTGGCTTGATGTCTCTAAGTGCTTTGACTTGGGACTCGTGTAGCACAGGGTCTAGAGTCTTAATGTCGTGCTCGATAACTTCGAGTATTTCCTTGACCGACTTAACAACCTTGGCTGTGCTTCGCTTATCTTCGCCCTTGCCAATTGCCTTGTTGAGTGTGTAGATTGCTTCTAACATCTCAGCAAGCTTATCTGCCATGTAGAGCAAAGCTCTGTAGACTCGAAGCACATTGTCTCCAGTAATACCATCGGTGTTAAGGGCCGCCTCAGCTTCTTGGATAAACTCTATCACATCATCTAGCTCAATGATGATGTCCGTTGAGGAGGTGTCTACTGCGATGGCTCGCTGGATTGCGGCAACAACACCAGGTGACGCGCCTGCGATGCCTCTGATGACATTTGTGTGCTTACGGAAGCCTTCCAACTTTGACTCAAAGCGAAGCTTTGCGTTAGTTGCCATTGCGTCAGCTGCGTTGAGTGCTTGGTAAATCTGGGCAAGGGTTTCGTAGTTGTACTTGAGATTCTTTCCTTCACTTTCAAAAATCGAGTTGAAGTACTCGTCGATTGCGTCGGTGATTTGCTCAATGCACTCTTTGTAAGTGGCAACTAACTGCTTCAAAGAAGAGTCAAATGCCACGGATGCTTGGTGCACTGTTAAGATGGACACTTCACTGACTTGGTCAAGGAAGTCGTGAGCATCTTGGTTGAGTGCGCCTCTAAGCGCCATCACGACTCTTCTGTCGAGTTGGGCATTGGTTGACTTGATTCGGTTCAAGAGCTGCTTTGCTCTTTTCGCTTTGGCACTAACTGCGGGGTTTCGTAGGACGCCTCCGGGGTTTTGAGCTACGGGAAGTAGATTGTTTCCTTGCCCTAGTTGTGCCGGCTGAGGTTCGTCGGGTTGGTACGCCTGCTGGTAGGCTTGTTGCTGGTAGGCTTGCAAAATCTCTATCATTTCCCTTGCTCCAGCTTGGCGAGCGACTCTTTCAAACTCTGCTACCTCTCCTTCGTTAAACATGTTGACGATTTCGGGCTCTTGCTCAGCCATGTTCAATAGCTCGGCTGCTGCAACATCGTCGTTAGGCACATCTGCTCCTGGCATTACTGGACCAGGAAGTGCCGCAACTTCTGGAGGCATGATTGGCCCAGGACCACCGCCACCCACAGGTGCGATGAGTCCCGCAAGTGGGTCTGCAGCAGGTGCGACTTGCCTTCGTAAGCTGGTGAGACTAACTTGACACATAGCCATGATAAACATGAAGTCGTCTCCTCTGGCATTGTAGTTGTACTTCACTTGGGCAATTTCAGCGATGTGGTAAGCCATCTCAAGGAGTGAGATTTGTCCAGTTGAGGAGATTCGAAGAGTTCCTTCGATACCTGCTTCCCCTGCTGAAGCATTTCTTTCTGCTCGAGCAATGGCGTCGACAAGCATGGCTCGCGCTTCATTGTTGGAGACTTGCCTACCCATATCTCTACCGATTGCGGCCTTTGTGTCTAGGTTAAACCCAAGTTGTCGGATTTGGTCCCATGTGATGTTTTCCTGTATCAGCGTGTTGAAGTTTGCAGGCATTTGTAGTGTGATAAATCTATTTGCTTCATTGGGTTCGTCGGTGGTCCAGTTGACAACGCCCGCGTTGTCCCCTTCACCACGCGGCACTCTTAAGAACGGGTTCGGGATTTCTAGTTCGTATGCATCTGCTCGGTCGATGGTGCCTAGCATACGAATGGGTGAGAAGCCAAACTGAGTTGGGTCTTCCATGTTTACAATTTCACCGAGCTTTTCCAAGAAGCCATCCATGATGGCGTAAACAAGTGCGGGAGGCCACTTAGAGGGGACAGTTGGATACATACCACCGAGGTTGGAGAAGTAAGCAACAGGTCTGTCGGTGGCGAAGCGTCGGAAATACTCTTGGCGTCTTGCCTCTGGGTCGTTGGCGAACCTTCGGGTAACTCGCCTTAGACCTTCGGCTTCAATTTGGTCATCAAGGTCAGTAGCTGAGTCTAGTCGGTCGGTTCGTGAGCCAAATAGATATCTTCTACCGAGAGTAGCGTTAAGGACTCTAGACCAATAGGAGTTTCTTCCTCTGATGTTGTATACTAGGCTACTCATAGCCCTAGGTAGTCTTCTTCCTCTCATGTTGTGGGGATAGTCTCTTGCAAAGTCAAGAATCGTGTTGATTTGTCGGTTCGTGAGGAGCGTGTCTGCGTAAGCGGGGTAGATGAACAGTGGGTTAGCGACGAAGACATTCACCGAGCCCTGGTAAAATGCCTTTGGCTGTTGCGGGAAGATAGCCAACAGGCGTTGCATCAACTCCCGCTCTTCTCGCAAGTCGGGGTTGTTGCGCACGATGGTCCTCAAAAGTCCTCTGTTAGGGGATGCAGCAAAGAGAGACGCAGCGAGAACATTTCGTGCAAAGACTTCGATTTTGGCCTCATTGAGTCCGTACTTGTTAGCGAGTCGGGCATCAGCAGCAAGAGTTCTCTCAGTCCCTGCCGGCACCTCTTCAATCACACTACCTGAGTGGTGAGTGATGTATCTGCCCAGTGCCGCCTCGGGGCTGTAGTAGTGTGGAGTTCTCTGAGTGAACGGAGTGCGGTCAGAGGGGTTGCTTCTCACAGCGCGACTCATGCGTAGCTTATCGCCCATTTGAAGAATCGCCGCAGTTTGAGGAGAGACGGCTTCCCCTGGGGACTGCATCAAGAGAAGCCTGTTGAGTGTGTGGAGTCCACGGTTGAGTCCTTGCTCTGCAACAATGCGCTGAACCAAAGTAGGGTCTAAGTCTTCAGGCATCAACATCATGACATCGTTTCCGCTTCGTGGAAGTTGGGGATACTCCATTTCAAGGCCGGCGACAGGAGCAAGGTAGCCTTGTGGGTTACTTCTGATTCCGTCGATGACATTCACCATGATTTCGGTATTGGGGTTTCGAGCAACATCACTCAAGGTGAGTTGGTTACCATTCATGTCCATAATGGTGTAGTCAGGCGAGCCGCCGGGGTTGCTTCGGGCGACCTGTGACTTAATCCAGTTGTGGACTCCCAAGAGGGAAGCGCCACCGAGGTCTGAAGGAACTGTAAGCTTCACTTGCATCACCGGGACTTCTTTGCTCCAACCTGTCGACGCAGCTTGTCATAATAAGCCCCTCGGTGCTCGGCTTTCTTGGAAGGGATGAAGCGGAACTGAGTCGACTTCGTATCCTTTCTCACGAACACACCGTACTCGTCGGTGAACTTCTCCCATGCTGCTTTGATAGCAGGGGAGGCTTTCCCAGATTGAAGGCCGATGCTTTGAGCGCCGCCTGGGGTTCTACCGATAGCGAAGTGTGACTTGGGTAGCTTGATGCGGTAGGGTGCAAAGCTTCCGGTTTTCTTGTGCTTACCGCCCGTAATCATCAGCCCCATCTTGGGGAACTTGTCTTTTCGGGTCTTCTTGTCCTTGCGGTGCTTGGCGTTTCGGGCTTCAATGTCAGCGTCGAGAGCCTTGTAAAGTCCTTTAGTCCAAGTGTTTTGGGAACCTTCCTTTCCTTTGGGTCCCCTGCCGTGTCGAGCATCACCTTGACCAGACGAGGTAGTCACTGCAAGTTTCATGTCGAGCTGCGTCTTGGGGTGAAGTTCAAGCGTGTAGAACTTACCTCGACCAACGGGCTTTCCTCGTGGGTTACCAAGTGCTTCAGCCATTTCGGTGGCTGCGTCGATTTTCTCCTTGCGAGTCTTCGTACTTTCTATCTTAGCCCCGTGAATGTACGACTGGTTCTTGTTAGGGTCCTTTCCGAATTGGAACACTCCCTGCACCTCTGTGTCAAATGGTCCTCGAACCACTGCGAACTTCTGGTTTACGAGGTTAACATTGGCTTTAGTGAGGTCAGCTGTCTTCTTTAGCTTCCCTGTGGCTGGGTCAAGTGCAGCCTGAGGGAAGTCCTTCAAGAAGATGAGGCCATTGTAGAAAAGGTCTTCATGTCCCTCAAAAAGTTGTTTCTTGAGTTGACTGACGCCAACCACACCCTTCTCTGCGGTGTTTTGTGCGTCAAAGACAGACTTGCTAGCAGTTGCTTCGGCCATGTAGTAGAATGGTGCGTCTTGAAGTGCGTTGAGTGCAGAGCGGACAACTGCGGTGTCACCGATGTTGTAGCCGTTGACGACCTGTTGCATAAGTCGGTAAGTTTCGTTGGACATGCTGGGGTCAGCGACAGCGATTTGAGCATAGCCTGGGCCGTACTCAGCGAGCTTTTGTTGCATTTGAATCGCCATGCCAACTTCGGAGAGTTCGAGTGGGACATATCTGTCGACGGCTTCTCTAAACGCCGCTTCGCCTTCCAGTGCTGGTAGATTGAATAGGGTATACGAGTTGTAGAAGTTGATAGGCATGGTAGAGATAATGTCGTAGGCAAGTCGGAACATCTTGTCAAACTTGAACGAACCGTAACCTCTTGCTCTCATGGGGTTGGGTCCTCGGTTAGTCATCAGAGAGTAAACCAGCTCACCGCGAGCCACCAAGTCACTTGGTTGCATACCTGGGAGCGCCTTTTGCAGAAGGTTTCTGTGACCCACATCTTGTTCCCACTCAGCAACGAACTTGGTGACGGCGATGCGCTGAGACGGGCTGACATTAGCAGAGAACTCTGCGCCCATGTCGATTGGGCTCTCGGCCATTCGCTCAACATAGGTCACCCAGTCCTCGACAGTGGCCAGCATCATGATTTGAGGAGAGTCGCGGATAGACTGATTGGCGGGGAGGCGCTCTGACATGAGGCGGATTGCTGCGCCAAATGTTCTCTCACCTACTCGACCTGCGCGGCGTGCGCCGGCTGCAGCTTCACCGGAGATAGCTTGCTGAAGTCGAAGGTTCTTCCAGTTGAAGAGAGGTCTGCGTGGTGGGTTTGGTTCGATATCCTCGATACTGTTCATTGCATCGTCGTACATCATCTGCTCTTCTTCCTCCGAGGGCATGTCACTTGGGACATAGGTTTCGGTTGTCAAGTTTCTCATCATGGTAGCTCCCGTCATTGGGTCCTTTGCTGCTAAGACTCTTCCGTTGGGGCCATCGGCCACAACGGTAGTGTCTGCCTCGTCAACCTCTACAGGTCGACCGTGTGGGTTATTGAATACGATTTTTGCCATGTCATGCACCTCTTACTTTGCGATATCCTACTATTCCTAATGCTCCTAGTATAGTTATTCCTGTTAAACTTAGTCCTGTGATTGCACCTGCTCGCTTCCATCCTGTGAGAACTGGGAAGATGTATTCTGCTTCAACATCTCCTTCTCTCATGTTTGGTCCTTCGGTCGCGGAGCCGAGTCCGCTCACCGAAAAGGGTGGCGACCACCTCCGAAGTTTTTGCCGTGGGACTCAGGGGTGTAGCCTTCTCGGTTGGCTTTGTTGTGTGCTTCTTCGAACGACATCCCGCCTTCCATGTAGTGATGCATAGCGTCAATGTGAGACTTAGCCGTACCGGGAGCGTGCTTGTTTGCGATATCCGCCTTTGTCATCTTACCGGCGAAGCCAGCGAAGCCTGGAGGGATACCCTTTCGGAAGTTCTTGGCTCCTCCACTAATGTGAGAGGTGTTGTGACCAAGAGTCGTACCAATTCCGTTGATGCTTGGTCTGGCACGAGTGGGTCGCTTTCTCGTGTTACCAAAGTAGCCAGAAAGAGACTGAGCGACTCCGCTTGAGTTGACTCTGATGGTTTCCAACACTGACATCTTGTGGTCAATGTTAGCGAGCTTTTGATTGCGAATGACCTTGTCGTAAACGAGATAGTTGGACTTGCCTAGGTCAAGAATGAGTTGACGGGTTTCCTTGACAATCGCTCGGTAAGCGTCGATTTGTGCTTTGGTCATACCTGCTTCGGTGGACTGGAGAGAGATTTCTGTTGCTTGAAGGTTGGTCATCTTCTCTTGAACGAGGGCTTCGATACTAGCCTTCATGACCGCGTTGGCTGCTGCTTCCAGGTCCTTCTCGATTGCGTCAAGAGAGTTTTTCACTTGAGCTGCAACGATGTTTGCGTTGCCAGGTGATGGGTCGCGGTTGAAGTTGTTGTTGATTGCGTCGAGGACCTTGGCGAAGTCGTCGTCGATTCTGGCTCGCAGTGCTTTGGGCATGTTGTTGATTTGGTCTGCATACATAGTGCAGATTTTCTCGATTCGAGCAGCTGCGTCCATGATGACGCCGTTCCACATAGAGGAGTCCGCTGGGGACGGGGCGTTTACTGCGGCACCGATTGCGGCAATAGCGGTGGCTTCTTGCTGCGACATTTGCTTAGCGAGTCGCTCAATTTGAACCAGGGCCACATTCATTTCAGACATGAGTTCTCCTTCCGAAGTTGGTGGGAGTGTGAGAGTGGTCATTACAGTGTTAACATAATCTTGCTTGATGGCCTCAAGACTAGCGAGAGCACTGCTCTTACCGTGATGGTCGAGTCCGTTCTTTCGAACGATGCCGTCTACTCTTTGATGAAAGTCGGCAAGAATCTCGTTAGCTCTATCGGGATTTACTGCCATTATGTTGAGCGAAGACATCTTAGGTTAAGAGGTCATCGTTTCTTTCTTCGAGCTCTTCTACGAGCTGCAGTGGCTTTTGGCTTACTTCCACTGGCTGTTTTGATGCCGTCAACAGTGCCTCCAATGAGGGCTCCTGGTAGTTGTGCGACTGCCTTTACCGCCTTTGGTAGGCCACCGACTGCGGCACCGATGCCAGTTGACACATTGCGCGCATAAGACCCACCGATGCCAGGAATGAGAAGGGGAACTGCGGCAAGTGCAAGAGTTGTGTAAAGGACTGGTCGCTCGTTGAACTTGTCCATAACACTTCCAACGCCTTCATCGAATCCTTCTTTAATTGCACTAGGCATAAGTGCGCCACCAGTACGGCGCACGAAGTTTCCGGTAGCTTCACCATAGTCTCCTATTTTATCTCCAATGTTGCCAAGTGCTGTGGTGTTGCTTGGGTTATATCTGACTCCGCTAAAGCCTGTGTCGAACATGTCTACAATGCCTCCGGCAGTCTTCTTTGCCCCATAACTGATTGCCCCTGCGGTGATACCCCCGCCCATTTTGATTGCGTTAGTTGGTAGGCTGTCTCCGTATCTCTCACCGTCTGAGTTGCGCAGGGGAATTCCTGATGGATACTCAGAGTTGCCGAAAACATCTGATGCTGCAATCGGTCCGTCCTTGACGGCAGTAATCATGGTCTCAACCGTCCCTGCAACAATGTTTCCTGCCCGACGAATCGGTGCATCGAACTCTTCGATGAATGAAACAGCCCCCAAGTTAAGGTAGGGGTCTTGTGTTGCTGGTGGGTTACTTGCTGGCATGATGTCGGTATAGTCCGTATTGTAATCTCGTGGCGCACTACCGAGTCCGTTAATCATGCCCCACTTTTGGGTAACATCTTCGACATAGAAGTCGCGGTCGTTTGGG
>Ga0181560_10003987_pt1 | contig 13500 bp, 13 predicted proteins | sample 011ome_20_FD_133751 | JGI IMG/M metagenome (GOLD analysis project Ga0181560, IMG submission 133751) | Coastal salt marsh microbial communities from the Groves Creek Marsh, Skidaway Island, Georgia - 011509CT metaG (megahit assembly) | ecosystem: Environmental > Aquatic > Marine > Intertidal...
CCCTGTCAGGGTCGAGCGCGCGCTCGACTAGGAGGCGAGTGAGCGGGCGACTGCCGAGATGGAGTCGGGGCCGACACCGCAGCATCCGCCGATGAGAGCCATCCCGGGAATCTCGCGCCAGCGCGAGACGAGATCCCCGCCCACCTCGGTGCCCGATCCCGACCAGCCCGCGGTCGGGGACCAGGCTCGCCCGGAGTTGGGGTAGGCGATGAGCGCTGGCGCGCCCGCGGCGCTGAGGCGGGTGAGCAGCGACTCGACGTACTCGGGCGCGGTGCAGTTGACGCCCACCGCGCGCAGTGACGGTGTCCGCGACACGATCGCGACGAGATCCTCGATCGGCTGGCCGGCACACGTGAGCGCCTCATCGGCGCAGCTCATCGTGAGCCAGGCGGGAGTATCGGGATAGTCCGCGAGCACCTCCACCAGGGCACTCACCTCGTCGAGATCGGGAATCGTCTCGATCGCGAGGACGTCCGGGGCCGAGGAAGCAATGACCGCAAGGCGCTCGCCGTGGAAGTCGACAAGCCGGCCGCGGGTCACGCCGTAGCGTCCGCGGTATTCGCTGCCGTCGTGCAGGATCGCGCCGTAGGGACCGACACTCGCCGCGACGAGCGCATCCCGTCCGTCGGTCGCCTCGCGGGCGACGTCGACCGCCGTGCGCAGGGCGGCATCCGCCTGGGCCGCGGTGCGCCCAGCGGCGATGAACCCCTCGCGTGACACCTGGTAGCTCGCGGTGACGACGACACGTGCACCCGCATCGACGTAGGCCTCGTGCACGGCCCGGATCTCGCCGGGATCATCAGCGAGGATGCGGGCAGACCACAGGGCGTCACCCAGGTCATGGCCGCGTGCCTCCAGCTCCGTGGCCATCCCCCCGTCGAGGGGCCGGACCTGCCCGTCGAGGAGGTGGTCGAAGGCGATCAGATGTAGTCCTCGAGGGAAGCGGGCGTGAGCCCCTGGGCCTTGCCCAGCTCCAGGAGCTTCTCCAGGCCGACATCGAGGCCATCGACCCAGTGCAGGAGCACGATGTCGCCCGCCTTGATGGGGGGCTCCCAGTACTCGACCTCGTTGTCGTCGGTCACGACGACGTTCCACAGCACGATGCGGTTGATGCCGCACTGCTCGGCGTACTTCAGCACCTCGGGATCATCGGGGCCGGCACCGTAGGGGGGACGCAGCATCCACGGGCGGTAGCCGAACTGCTTCTCGAAGCGGTCCTGCGTCTCGCAGATCTCCCACTTGACGTCGGTCTCGGGATCATTGAGCGCACCGTGCACCACCGTGTGGTTCTGGACCGACCCGCCGTATGCCGTCACGCTCTCGAAGTAGTCCGTCTTGTCGCGCACGGCGTACTCGGTGAGGAACGCGGTCACCGGGATCTGGTTGCGCTCGATGACCTCACGCACCTCGGGCGAATCCACGAGGCCGTCATCGATGGTGATGAAGAAGACGGGGTCGTCGGTCTCGACCCAGTTGAGGATCTCCACATCGCCGTCGGCCATGTTGACTTCGCTGCGGCCGGACTGGCCTTCGGCCAGGGTCTCGCTGCCCATCTGGAGGGAGTCGTCCAGGGCGGCGACGTAGGCGTCATCGCTCGGGCTCGGCAGCGGGGCCGCGGAACTCGGGGCAAGTGCCGTGGCATCGCTGAGCGTGGGGGCGGACGAAGGCTCCGTCGCGGCTGCCGGCTCGGGCGATCCCGTGAGCGAGCCCACCGCGAAGCCGGCGAATCCGGCGACGAGGAACGCCGCACCGATGGCGACACCCGGGAGCAGGCTGGACTGACTCCCCTCGCGGCTCACGCCTCGACGATACCCCGGCCACCCCGTCGGAAGCCCGCTACGACCTGCGGGCTAGGGCAGGGCCACCTGGACTTCGTCCACGGGGAGCGAGGAGTCCGCACCGAAACCGGGATGGGACGGCGGGCGGCCACGCTCGACGAGCGCCGCACCCAGGGCCGCCACCATGGCACCGTTGTCCGTGCATAGTCGCGCCGGAGGGATCCGCACATCGAGATGCGCGGCCCGCTCGGCGAGCAGCGCGCGCAACCGCGAGTTGGCCGCGACGCCCCCGCCCACGATGAGCGTGTCGATCCCCGAGTCGTCGCAGGCCCGCAGGGCCTTCGTGACGAGGACGTCGGCGACCGCCTCCTGGAAGGCTGCGGCCACGTCGGCGACCGGGATCGACTCCCCCGCGGCCGCGCGGGCCGTGAGCCACCTCACGACCGCCGTCTTGAGGCCGGAGAAGGAGAAGTCCAGCCGGTGCTCGGCCTCATCGCGAGGCGAGGTGAGTCCGCGGGGGAAGGCGATCGATGCCGGGTCGCCGTCCACGGCGGCGCAATCGATGTGGGGGCCCCCGGGGAAGGGCAGTCCAAGCAGGCGCGCGACCTTGTCGAAGGCCTCGCCGGCGGCATCGTCGAGCGTCGCGCCCAGTGGCGTGACGTCGAGGGTCACGTCATCGACGCGCAGCAGCGACGTGTGGCCGCCCGACACCAGGAGTGCAATCGCGGGCTCGGGGATATCGCCGTGGACGAGCCGATCGACCGCGACGTGCGCCGCCAGGTGGTTGACGCCGTAGATCGGACGATCCAGTGCCACGGCGAGACCCTCGGCAGCACTGACGCCGACGAGGAGCGCGCCGACCAGACCCGGGCCCGAGGTCACGGCGATGGCATCGACATCCGACAGTGCGACTCCGGCTTCCGCGACCGCCCGGTCCAAGGTGGCATCGAAGGCCTCGAGGTGGGCTCGGCTCGCCACCTCGGGGACGACGCCGCCGAAGCGCGCCTGCTCGTCCACGCTGGAGGCCACGGCATCGGCGAGTAGCGTGCGCCCGCGCACGAGGGCGATGCCGGTCTCGTCGCAGGATGTCTCGATACCGAGGACCAGGGGCTCGTCGCTCATGTGCGCCTCCTGCGCATGATGAGCGCATCCTGCCCGGGACCGTAGTACGACGTACGGCGGGCGATCGCCTCGAAGCCTTCGGAGTCGTAGAGCGCAATCGCCGCGTCGTTGTCCGCGCGCACTTCGAGCAGCACCTCGGTGCAGGCACCGGCATCAGCGATGGAGAGGAGGCGACCGAGCAGCGCTCGCGCGAGGCCACGACCGCGATGGGCCGGGGCGACGGCGATCGTCTGGATGTCCGCGGTCGGCGGACGCACCATCACCCCGCCGTACGCCGCGATGTCTCCCGACGACTCCGCGACGAGGTAGGCGCGGTCCTCCTGCGCCAGCTCGGACCAGAACTGCGCCGGCGACCACGCCGTCTCGGCAAAGATCTCCTGCTCGAGGACGTGGACCTCGTCGATGTCCCACCAGCGCATGGGGCGCGTCTGCGTCGCCGTCATGCCGGCACCGCATCGGGGCGACGTAGGTAGAGCGGCAACGGGGGCAAGAGCCAGCGGTCCTCGGCCGCAAGCGAGGCCAGCGCGGAGGCCGTGGGAGATCCGGAGCCGTCGGCGGCATCCTCGGGCCAGGCATGGTCGTCCGGCAGCGACTCCCCGGCGGCGATCCGCGCGAGCACGAGACGAGCAAGATCCGCGGCGGCCGGGAGCGCGACCTCATCGACACCGTCGACATCGCCGAGGACCGGCCCGAGTCGCGGATAGCCCGGGTCGGGCAGCACGAGGGGGCCGTCGGTGCGCCGCGCGGCGGCGTCGTAGGTCGCCCAGGCCACTTCGACGCGACGCGAGCGCGTGACGACAGTGAACGGGGCTTCCGCTGAGGCGTGGCCGTAGGCGATGACATCGAGGGTCACTGCCCCGACCGCAGGGATCCCCAGCGCATGCGCCGTGGTCCGAGCGAAGGTGACGCCGACGCGCAGGCCGGTGAAGGGACCCGGCCCTACGCCGACGGCAATGAGGTCGAGCTCGCGTGGCGTCATGGCAGCCGCGGCAAGCACCTCGCGCACCAGCCGCGGGAGCACCTCGGCATGGCGACGAGCATCTGGGTGCGATGCCTCGGCGATGACCTCGCCCTGCTCGTCCGTGACAGCGACGGTCGTCAGGGCTGTCGCAGTGTCGAGGGCCAGGACGCGCACGACACACACCCTAGGCGGGGCCCGGATCAGATCGCGCGTGACTCTTCGGGGTCGTCGAGCACTCCCCAGTGCTGCACGCGCGCGGGAGAGGTCGGCGTCATGAGGACCTCCAGCCATGCTTCTCCGCCCGGACCTGCCACGCGCCACAGGGCGTGGGCAGGTGAGGTGCTGCGCAGGGACGCCTCATCCCGGCTGAAGGGGCCTCCCGCTCGTGAAACCTCCTCGGCACGTGACCGTCGCTCCTCGCGAGGCTGCTGCCGATCCAGGGTCGATGCAGCCAGGCTCGCGAACGCCTCGTCATCCCACGCGGCGAGGAGGGACTCCGCCCAGGCCATCGCCTCAACGGTCTCGGGCAAGAGCGTCCGGACGGCGGCATCGTGACGGATGCGATCGAGGTCGGGACCGACGATCCGCTGGAGCGTGCGCCGCGCGGGATGCTGGAGCGCGGGATAGCCGCGATTGGCCATCGCGACAACGCCCCACCGCGACTGCGGATGCCAGCGCATCTCTGCGCCGAATCCTGGCGAGCCGCCCTGGTGGAAGACGACACGACCGATGTCGGAGTAGGTGCTCACGAACAGGCCCATCCCGTAGCCATGAGCGACGGCGATGTCCTCGTCGGCGACGCGTCGACGGTCCAGGCGGACGAGAGCCCGCGGCACTGCCATCTCGCGAGCGATGTGCGCGGGCAGCGGACCGGGGTCCCCCGCCACTCCCGCATCGAGCGCGCCCAGCCAGAGAGCCAGGTCGTGCACGGAGCTCCACAGTCCGCCGGAGGCGGCAAAGGCACCGAGCGCGATCTCCTCCTCGACGACCGGGACGGCACTCTCATCCCCGGCGCGATGACCCCGGACTCTCACATCGACCGAGGGCACGGCGAAGCCCGAGTGCTCCATGCCTACGGGCCCGAGGACCTCGTCCGCGATCACCTCGCGGAAGTCGACTCCCGTCACCGCCGCGATGACGCAGCCGAGGAGCGCGTATCCGACGTTCGAGTACTCATAGTCCGTGCCCGGGGGACGCACGCTCACGACTCCGCCAGCCAGGAGATCGAGGAGTTCCTCGCCAGACAGGTCGTCCAGCTCGTCGATCCAGGGGTCGTCCGTGGGCAGGCCGGCGGTCATGGTGAGCAGGTGCACGATCCGGGCCGGCTCACCTCGATGCGCGGTGGACAGGCCCGCTGCCTGGGGCACGTGATCGGCGATCGGGTCACGCAGATCGAGCAGCCCACGGTCACGCAGGCGCAGCACCGTGGCCGCTGTCACGCTCTTGGTCAGGGACGAGGCCCGGAAGCGGGTGGTCTCGTCCACCGCGGGATGTCCCTCCGTGACGCTCGCTCCCACGCCGATGAGTCCACCCCCACGGATGAGTCCGTAGGCGACGGCGGGGATGGCGCGCTCGGCGCGGTGGTGCTCCATCTGCTCCTGCAGCACCGCCACCTCGGGTGCCTCGATCATCCGGATGCCTCGATATCGACGCGTGAGGACGACTCCGGCGGCCACGGGCTCTGAGTCGACGCAAGGGCACCCGATCCCCACTCCTCCCAGACCAGACGAGCGATCTCGCGAATGGCCACGTGCGCGGGACTGTCGAACTCCCACGATGTGTCCGCGAGTTCGTCGGTCATGACCGCACAGCCCAGCGGTCCCTCCGGCGTGGACATGAGCAGGATCTCGCTGCGAGCGGCATCGACCGCGCCGATCTTGAGGATCACGTGGACATCGGTCGGCAGCCCGAAGAGAGAGTCCTGCAGGAAGATGGTCGAGGCGAGGGCGCGATCGGCATACGCATCGGCCGCGGGTGTGACGGCGCGCCGCTCGCGGATGCTCGCGAAGAGATCGATGGCCTCCCGCGGGGTCGATTGCCCCCAGCCGAACTCGGCAAACTCCGCCTCGCGTCCGGGGGTGCGGGAGTTGACGCGCGTCGCGACGTACCCATGATCGGCGAGCCAGGAGTTGACCGCCGCACCCCCTCCCGCGAGCTCCTGGCACCACAGCCCCGCCGCGACATCGGACAGGCTCACCATCAGGTGGACGAGCTCGGCCAACTCGATCGACGTCCCGGGACGCAGTCGATCCACGACCTGGTCGAGACCGTAGACACGCTCCTCGGTCATCGTGAGCGGCGCATGCCAGTCCAGGTCTCCATCCGCCACCCGTTGCATGAGTGCGAGGAGGATGGGGACCTTGATGATGCACGCGGTCGGGAAGAGGTCGTCCGCACCGAGGGACACCTCGTCGCCCGTCCCCAGGTGGCGCAGGTGGACGCCGACCCGACCGTCGAGTAGATCCACGACACGCTGCACCCGACTCGTCAACGAGGCGTTCGACACGTGGACACTGTACGCACTCGAATCCCGACCCGAGGAGTCCGCGTGAGCCTCTCGCCTCCCCCCACATGCGTGCGCGTGATGACGCGCGAGGAGGCGCGCGCACTGCAGGACTGGGTCGTCTCCGACGAGTGGGACGAGGGCGACTACGACGCCGACGTTCTCTTCGACATCGACCCCGACGGATTCTGGGCACTCCTCGACGATGGCGGCACCGTGGTCGGTGGGCTGTCCATCATCGCCTCCACCGACTCGATCGGATCGGCGAGCCACTTCTACGTCGTTCCCGAGGCCCGCGGTCGCGGATGGGCGCGGCGTGCGATCCCTGCGCTCCTCCAGGTGCACGGCCCGCGCATCCACGACGGCGTCACCGTCACCAACTTCTGCTGGCCCCATGCCGTCGAGGCCTCGCGTCGCATCGGCTTCATGCCGCTCCACGATGAGATCCGCATGGTGCGCCCGCCCGTGTCCGTCATCGATGTCCCGGAGTCCTCCCGCATCGTCGACGCCCGGGACCTCGACTTCCGCGACGTCGTCTCCTTCGATGCCGGGCGTGCCGGTCGCGAGCGGAGCGTGCTCTGGCAGCGCTGGCTCGAGCTCCCCGGGGCCACGACACTGGCGGCACTCGCCAAGGACGGCACCATCGAGGGCCTCGGGGCCATCAGGCCGAGCGCCCTGGGTCATCGGATCGGGCCGCTCGATGCGCTGACCCCCGGGGCTGCTCGTGAAGTGCTCGTGAGGCTCCTGCCGAGGGCCGGCGGCACGCGCATCGCGATGGATGTGCCCGCCGTGAACCCCGCCGCCGTAGCCCTCGCCGCGGAGTTGGACTTCACCGAGGAGTTCCGGACCGTGCGCACCGTATGGGGCGTCGTGCCGGACCTGCCCTGGGGCGAGCGCTACGCGACCGTCATGCTCCACCTGGACTGACGAGCGCCGCCACGGCAGCGTCATCCCAACGGGACCCGAATCCCGTGAGGACCGCCTCGCGGCCATCGCCCGAGGGAGTGAGCACGATCTCGAGTCGGCTCTCCGCGAGATGCTCGACGCGACCCGCGCCCCACTCGACCACGGTGACCGCGTCGCTGACATCGAGATCGAGGTCGTCGATCTCCGAGGCGGACGCCAGCCGATAGGCATCGACGTGCAGGAGGTCGATGCCCCGCTCCCCCGCGGGATGCCGTCGCGCGATGACGAACGTCGGGCTCGTGACCGCCCCGCGCACGCCGAGGCCCTCGCCGAGGCCGCGGGTCAGTGTCGTCTTCCCCGCACCCAGGTCCCCGGTGAGCACGATGAGGTCGCCCGAGCGCAGATGACCGGCCAGGGACCTGCCCCACGCAAGCGTCGCCGCACTGTCGGCCAGGGCCATCGTGCACCGGGCTGTCATGCGACGCGTTCGACCAGCGCGCGCAGGTGCTTGTTGACGTCGTCGACGGCCTCCAGGGTGAGCATGTGCCCCACTCCGGGCAGGATGACGAGCTCCGCGGAGGGAGTGTGGCGGACGATCTCGTAGCTGTGGCCCACCGGGGTGAGCAGGTCGGAGTCGCCCACCATGACGAGAAGGTCACAGCGATCCATCACGTGCAGTGCGTGGATCTTGTCGTGGCCCTGGAGCGCCGGAAGCAGGTCGGCGAGGACATCCACCGGAGTGCCGTTGATGAGGTCGGCCACGATCCGCGTGCCATCCGGAGGCACCGTTGAGCCAAAGGCGTACGCGCGCGTCACGAGCAGGCCCAGGTCGCTGGAGGAACGTCGCGCTCGCTCGATGAGCGCCGATACGGGGCCCTCGGACTCCAGGGCCGCACCGATCGACGGGGCAACCCGATGGGCCAGGCGCGCCACGGGGCGAGGCAGGCCCAGGTCGACGTCGGCGATCCCACCGGCGGAGGTCGCCAGGAGTGCGACTCCCTTCACGCGGTCCCCGAAGATCTCCGGGCGCTGATCGGCCAGGGCCATGATGGTCATGCCGCCCATGGAGTGGCCGACGAGGACGACGGTGCCGGTGGGAGCGACCGCATCCAGCACGCAGCCGAGATCGGCACCGAGGCGCTCGATCGTGGTGCCGGGGACGCCGCGCTGCGAGCGACCGTGACCGCGCTGGTCCCATAGGACGATGCGCGCGATGCCGCGCAGCGCTTCGCGCTGTCCGGGCCAGGAGTCCAGGGAGAGTCCGTATCCGTGGGTGAAGATCACGGTGGGAGCATCCGCCGGGACGTCCGCGATCTCCTCGACGACATTGAGGGCGACTCCGTCATCGGTGACCACCTCGTGCGTGATCCCGGTGGCGGACTCGATGCCGACGAATTCGCGGGCATGCAGGCGGCGCGTGGCGAGGCGCTCAGCGAGGGCGCCCGCGGCGACGCCCGCGGCGAGGATGCCGAGCGCGGCGAGGCCCTTGGTGCCCCTGCCCATGTCGGCCATGCTCACTCCTCGACGTAGCGACGCGGCACGCGCGTCCCCAGGCGCGTGACGATCTCGTAGCCGATGGTGTCATCCCAGGAGGCCCAGTCCGTCGCGGTGGGTTCGCCGCTGTGACCGGGGCCCCACACGAGGACCTCGTCGCCCGGCGCGACGGCCGTGTCGCCGACATCCACGACGACCTGGTCCATGGCCACGCGCCCCACCACGGGGAAGCGCTCCCCGGCGATAAGCACCTGCGCACCCCGGGCCGTCCTGGGCAGGCCATCGCCGTAGCCGACGGGCACCAGGGCGAGCGTCGTCTCCCGCGGCGCACGCCAGGTGAGGTTGTAGGAGACGCCGTGGCCCCCGGGGACCCGCTTCGTCGCTGCGACGGACGCGAGCAGTGTCATCACCGGGCTCAGGGTGCCCATGCCGATGGCCGGACCGGGGGTGATGCCGTAGGTCGCGATGCCCAGGCGGACGAGGTCGTAGCGCGCGTCGGGGCGGGTGAGCGCTGCCCCGCTGGAGGCAAGGTGACGCACCTCGGGGCGCACTCCGATCCGTTGCGCGATGGCGAGGGCGTCCTCGAATGCCGCGATCTGCTCGTCGGTCTCCGCCGCATCTGGCACATCCGCACTGGCGAGATGGGACCAGATGCCCACGATCTCGACGTCGCGCGCCGCATCCGCTGCGGCGACAAGATCGGACCAGGCCTCCGGCGCGCAGCCACCCCGACCCAGGCCGGTGTCCACCTTGAGGTGCACCCGTGCTGTCTGGCCTGCCGTCTCGGCTGCCGCAGTGACGTCGTGCAGCATTCCCATGCTGCCGACGCCCAGGTCGACGTCCTGCGCGATGCACGCTGCGAGATCGGTATCGCCGGGGGCATAGAGCCACGCGAGGATGTGCCCGGAGTCCCCTGAGTCGCGGAGCGCGAGTGCCTCGGAGGGGAATGCGACGCCGAGCCACGGGACGCCGGCGTCACGAGCGACACGGGCGACTTCCGCCGCACCGTGTCCGTAGGCATCGGCCTTGACCACGACCATGCGGGCAACATCCGGTCCACCGCACGACGCACCCATGAGGTGGTCGATGTTGGATCGCAGCGCCGCGAGATCGATCACCGCCTCGGCCCGCACGCTCACCTCAGGCCTCCCCGCCGCGACGTACCAGTCCGATGGCCTCCGGGAGTGTGGCGATGATGTCCGGCGCCGTCACCGGGCGACCATCGCGCGCCGCGAGCCGGCCTGCGAGACCGTGGAGGCCGACGGCGGCCGCCGCTGTGCGGGCGGCCATCTCATCGTCGATATCCCCGCGCGCGCAGGCGCCCGCGAGCAGCGCTCCCATCACTCCGGAGAGCACATCCCCGCTCCCGGCCGTGCCGAGATCAGGGGTGCCCCAGCTGTCGATGTACGCCGTTCCCGAGGGCGCGGCGATCACCGTGCCCGGACCCTTGAGCACCACGACGGCACCGAGCTCGCGTGCGGCGCGGCGCGCACTCCCGAGGCGATCCTCGTCAGGCCCCTCGCCGAGGGTGTAGCCGAGTGCGGCGAACTCCCCCTCATGCGGCGTGAGCACCGTGGGACGCCGCCGCGCCAAAAGCGCTGCGGCTGCCGGCAGCTCGCGCAACATGCGGAGGGCATCGGCATCGACCACGACCGGGGCATCGACCGCGAGCACATCGCCGAGCACGCCCAGGGCCGCCACATCGGTGCCCAGGCCCGGTCCGACGACCCACGCCGTCGTCCGCGCCGTGGACGCGGGCGCCGACGACGAGATGACGACATCCCAGAACTCGTCGACGAGCGCCTGCGCGATTCCGTCGCCGCGATCCAGGACGTGCACCATACCCGCATTGCCGTGCCGGGCGCCTCCGGTCGCCATGAACGCCGCCCCGCGGTACGGCGGACTTCCCGCCGCAATGCCCACGACGCCCCGGGAATATTTGTAGTCCTCCGCACCCGGCTCGGGGACCGCGTCGACGAGGTCGTGAGCATCGAGCGCCTGCACGTCCGCGTCCGGGAGCGCATCCTCCAGCCCGATATCGACGAGCAGGATCGCACCGGCGCGTCCGCGACCGGGCGACAGGAGCAGTCCCGGCTTGAGGCAACCGAAGGTCACCGTCGCATCGGCATCGACCACAGCCGAGGCATCGGCGACCGCTCCGGTGTCGGCGTCGACGCCCGAGGGGATATCCACCGAGACGATGAGGGCACCGGACTCGCGCGCGAGGTGGGCGCACGTTGCAGCTTCGGCACGCAGGGGACCCTGCCCACCGATCCCGACGATGCCGTCGAGCACGAGGTCGGCGGCCATCAGGGTGCGCTCGGCATCCGCGATGCCCACGAGCGAGCCGCCGGATGCCCGGAGCGCCGCGAGCCCCGCCTCGTGTGCCCTCGAGCCGAGCAGGATCGCCTCCACGCGTGCGCCACGCCGAGCCAGCAACGCCCCCGCGTAGAGCGCATCACCGCCGTTGTTGCCGCTGCCGACGAGGAGGACCACACGGGCGCCCGAGACACGCAGGCCAACATCACGCATGAGCGACGCGCACGCATCGGCCAGACCGGTCGCGGCACGCTCCATGAGTGCGCCATCGGGGAGTCGGGCCATGACGGTTTCCTCGGCCGCGCGCACCGTCGCGACGTCGTAGGCGGACCTCATGTCGATAAGCCGGTCACTACTCGACGGTGACGGACTTGGCGAGGTTGCGCGGCTGATCGACATCGTGGCCCTTGACCGTGGCCATCGCGCACGCGAAGACCTGCAGCGGCACCGTGGAGACGAGCGGCTGCATGAGCGTGGGCACCTCGGGGACGCGGAAGATCACGTCGGCGTAGGGCGTCACGGATTCGTCGCCTTCCTCGGCGATCACGATGGTGCGCGCACCGCGGGCACGCACCTCCTGGATGTTGGAGATGATCTTGTCGTGGAGGGTGGCACGCCCCCTCGGTGACGGCACGATGCACACGACCGGCACGCCTGCCTCGATGAGCGCGATGGGGCCGTGCTTGAGCTCCCCCGCCGCGAAGCCCTCCGCATGCATGTAGGCGAGCTCCTTGAGCTTGAGGGCGCCCTCGAGCGCGACCGGGTAGCCGACGTGGCGCCCGATGAAGAGCACCGACGTGGCATCGGCGAGCTCCCGCGCGAGCGCCTGCACACCCTCGCTCGTGTCGAGCACCAGATCGATCGCCTGCGGCATATCGCTGAGGTCGGTGAGCACGCTGCGGATCTCGTCGCCGAACATATTGCCGCGCACCTGCGCCAGGTAGAGGCCGACGAGATACGCCGCGACGATCTGCGTGAGGAAGGCCTTGGTGGACGCGACGGCGATCTCGGGGCCGGCGTACGTGTAGAGGACCGCGTCGCACTCCCGCGGGATGGTGGAGCCGACCGTGTTGCAGATGGCCAGGGCCTTGGATCCCTGCTCGCGCGCGTAGCGCAGGGCCATGAGGGTGTCCATGGTCTCGCCGGACTGGGAGATGGCGATGGTGAGCGTGCGTCCGTCGACGATGGGGTCGCGGTAGCGGAACTCGCTGGCGAGCTCAACGTCTACGGGGATACGCGTCCAGTGCTCGATCGCATACTTCGCCACCAGGCCCGCGTGGTACGCCGTGCCGCACGCGACGACGACGATCTTGTCGATCTCGCGCAGTTCCGCATCGGTGAGCCGCATCTCGTCCAGGTGCAGGCGGCCGTCGCGACCCACACGGCCGCGCAGCGAGTCGGCGACGGCCTTGGGCTGCTCGGCGATCTCCTTGAGCATGAAGAGGTCGTAGCCGCCCTTCTCGGCGGCCGCGGCATCCCATGTGACGGTGAAGGGCTTGGCCTGGACCACGGCCCCGTCGAAGTCGGTGATGATCACCTCGTCGCGCGAGATCTGCACGACCTGGTCCTGACCGAGCTCGAGGGCTTCGCGCGTGTGGGAGACGAAGGCTGCAACATCGGAGGCGAGGAAGTTCTCGCCCTGGCCCAGGCCCACGACGAGCGGTGAGTTGCGGCGTGCGGCCACGACGACATCGACATCGTCGGCGACCACGGCGACGAGGGTGAAAGCACCCTCCAGCTGGCGGCAGGTGCGCCGCATCGCCTCGGCGAGATCGCCCCCGCAGCGCGGCAGCTCGGCCGCCAGGAGATGCGCGACGACCTCGGTGTCGGTCTCGGAGGTGAGGGAGACTCCCGCCGCGGTGAGCTCATCGCGCAGCTCGGCGAAGTTTTCGATGATGCCGTTGTGGATGACGGCGACGGTGCCGTCCTCGCTCACGTGCGGGTGGGCATTGGCATCCGTCGGGCCGCCGTGCGTGGCCCACCGCGTGTGGCCAATGCCGATGGTGGCCGCCTCGAGAGGATCCTCTCCGAGGAGGGACTCGAGGTTGGCGAGCTTGCCCGCCTTTTTGCGGATGTCGAGACGATCGCCCGTGACGACCGCGACGCCCGCAGAGTCATAGCCGCGATACTCCAGGCGGCGCAGGCCCTCGACGACGACCTCGAGCGCCTGCTTCTCGCCGACGTAGCCCACGATTCCGCACATGGGTGCCAGGGTACGCGGCCCCGGCTGAGGAGATGGTCCGACGCTCTGGCCGTCACGGCACGGGCAGGGGCTAGAGCGAGAGCGAGGCGCGTACGGCCGCGGCGATCGCCTCTGCTGCATCGCGGGCGGCCTCGACGGTGGGCGCCTCGACCATGACACGCACCAGGGGTTCGGTGCCCGAGGGACGCAGCAGCACGCGTCCCGTCGATCCGAG
>Ga0181560_10003991_pt1 | contig 13497 bp, 8 predicted proteins | sample 011ome_20_FD_133751 | JGI IMG/M metagenome (GOLD analysis project Ga0181560, IMG submission 133751) | Coastal salt marsh microbial communities from the Groves Creek Marsh, Skidaway Island, Georgia - 011509CT metaG (megahit assembly) | ecosystem: Environmental > Aquatic > Marine > Intertidal zone...
GGTATTCACCTGGCGAGCGCGAACGCGCTGCGCGGGCACGCGGCGGACGCGGCGCGGGGACAGAGTCGACACACACGCGCCAAGAAGCTGAACGTGGTCGCCGCGCTCGCGCTCGACGCGCACCGCCGCGCGACGGCGCGTGGCGCGCGGGACCACTCGCGCGGGACCACTCACGACGACGATTTTTCGGCACGAAAACTCCTCGGTTTTGGGTCCGTGAGTGCTCTGGACGGACTCACCGCGCTGGACGACGACTCCGGCGTGCGTGTTGAAAAACAAAACTCGGCACACCTCGACGACGCGTGGCGCGACGCGGAGGCGTTTCACTTTTGGGCGTTGGCGCAGAAGCAGCTGTATGAGAACCGGTTCGAGTACGCGCGGCGCACGGCGAGCGTCCTCGCGGGGCACTTCGAAGACATACTGGACCCCGCGGAGCTCTACTCGCTGCTGGCGCTCGCAAGCTACCACAGCCGCCACTACGGCACGTGCAGCCGCGCGTTCGCGCGGCTCGAGGCTCTCTCTTCTCCGAGCGCGTCCGCGTACGCCGACTTGGCCACGGAGATCTTCACCAGGCACCCGCCGCGCGACCCCGGCGGGCGCGCCGGGGTCGGGTCGGGGCAGGAGGACGGCTTCGAGCCGTTTGCGGTTCCGGGGCCTTCGGGGCGTACGGCCGGCGCGCCGAGGAACGTGTGCGTGGCGAGCGGGCGCCGGATCGGCGCCGCGGACGCCGCGCGCGCCTGTGCGACGTGCGGGCGCAGGAGCATCGAGGCTGAGCTCCGGGGGCGCGGGACGTGTCCGCTGTGCCACGCGCGTTTCGACGGCGAAACGCTCGCGGCGGTTTCGGACGAGGAAGAAAAAAGCCGAGAAAGAACGACGGTTCTTTAACGAACGCGCCGTCGTAGCTCTATTGAAGGACTATTACTTTCGTGGGTGTCACACGTAGGTACCATACCATAGCGAGCGAGCCTCACCAGACGACGTCACGTGTTCTTCTCTCTACACTGTAGCTAGTTATCATGACGATCGTACGTACGACTCGTAGCGCGCGTCGCGCGTCCGCGGCGCGCGTTTCAAAACACGGCGAAGAAACACACGAGCTCGTCGAGCCGAAGGAGCGAGCTCTCCAGCGCGGTGGCTACGGTCCGCATGCGCACCAGGTTCTGCCTTTGACCGGCGGTCAGAGGTACCGTGGACGTATCCTGCGCGCGCTCGAGAAGTTGCAGCGTCTCGCGTTCCTGCGAGAGCTCGTGGATCAGCCGCGCGCGCAAGTTGGACGTGGCGCGGTACAGCTCGCGGCCAACCTGCTCGACGACGCGAAGCAAGTCGACGCGCCAGAGGTAGAAGGTTCTGGACGGCGCGTGGTCCGACGTCCTGGCCACCTCCTGGATCTGCACGTACTCCGCCTTGAGCAGCTTGTACAGCAGCTCCCTGGTGTCCTTAACGGGGATCATCGCCATCTCGGCGATCTGCTTCTGCTCCAGGTTGCGCTTCATGATGAGCAGGCGGAATATCCGGCACGCGGGCCCCCCGAAGCGTTCGCGCACAACCGCCTCGATCTCCTTCATGCGGATCAAGTCGATGATGCGGCGCATGTTCACGCAGTAGGTGGGGCCGCCGTGCGAGTCCCCGACGCACGAGATGAGCTCGGAGGTGTCGTTGGCCATCTTCTCCAGCGTGGTCTTCGCGCGCTCCACCCCGAACGCGGCGTCCTCCGCCAGCGCCTTACGCACAATCTCCGCCTCGCTCACCGGCGTCGAGCGCTCTTCGTTCACCTTCGCCTCGTGCGCGCGCGAGAGCTCAAGCATCGCCAGGAGCAGGTGGCCCGCGTCGTCGTCAACCTTTTCCCGCACCAACGCCGCGCACGCGACGTGCCGGAACCTCCTGTTGAACTCGTCCGCATTCACGCGCCAAAGGTCGTCCTCCGCGCCGAACCCGCCGCCGTCGCCGCGCGCGGAGAGGTCCGGACCTCCCGATTCGCGCCGGCGTCGCTTCGCCGACGCCGCCGCGCGGCTCGGCGGCGGCGATCCGTCCGCCGCGTCGACGTCCGCCTCTCCGTCAATCTCGTCGTCCTCGTCCGCGCTCCCCGCGTCCCCGAACCCCACGGGGACGCGCTCCACGAAACGCCCTTCCACCAGATCCTCGAACGCCTTCTCCGCGCGGGACCTCCTGCTCGAGAGCGCGTCCTTCCGGCTCGCGCCGCCGCCGCCCGCCGCGCCGCTCGAAGACGCCTCGGCGCGCTCGAACAGCGCCCGCGCGCTGAGCCTGCCGTGCTCCAGCAGGCCCTCCAGCAGCGCCTCGTGCGTCTCGCCCATGCGCTCGCGCGTGTGCAGCAGGAAGCGCGGGTACCGCAGGCGGTGCAGGATGTTGTCCACGTGGATGTGGTACAGCGCATCCGAGTCCGGCGTCCCGCCGCGAAGCGGCGCCACGCAGTTGTGGTGGATGAGCACCATGAGCACCTGTTGACATCGGCTCGGTTTCAAGCCCTGCGCGCGGGACGCGGGACGCGACGAGAGGAGGGGGCGGGTTCGAGGTCAGCGGGGTGCGGGGAGGAGGCGCATCGCGGAACCGCGCGCGCGCGACTACGAACGGGGACGCGATGATGCGCGGCGCGCGGTGAGGCGCGGTCGGACCGCGTCTCGTACCGTGTCCCTGGTGAGCTCCCGCAAGGTCCGGTTCCCTCGTCGCAACAGAAATTTCGCCACCAACCCTGAATCGTGCCCGAAGGCGTCGATGACCACGTCGCACGCCAGGTGCGCCGCCTCGGGGACGCGCTCCGCGTTCCTCGACGGCGCTTGCAGGGGCACGGCCGCCATTGTCGAAGGTCAAGCGCGAGCGCTCCGCCCCGCCAGCGACTGGCCCGATCGACCGCCGCCGCCTGCTTTTTCGTCGCCGGCGCTTTTCGGCGTCCCGAAATCGCGAAATCACGAAAAAAAAGCGGCGGTCCCGAAAAGCTCCTCCGCCGCCGCGGGGGTGGTCATCAGAGTTCACGCGGCGCCGCCTTCGCTTGTGCGCCTCATGTCGTCCCGACGAGGCACATCGAAGGGCGAGGAGAAGGCACTCGCCTCCAAGCTCTTCGGAAACCTCGGCGAGGCGCCGCTCGTGGCCGATGACGAGGGCGCGGACGATGGGTTGTTCGGGAAAACCCCCGCCGCCCCGGGCGGTGAGACGGAGCGCGTCCACGATGACGCCGGGGACGCCGCGCCCACCGCGGGCGTGTGGGAGGACCCGGACGACGCGAAATCTACGGTGAACGTCGCGCGAACGGCGCGGCTGCGCAAGCTCCGGACGGACGAGGCTGAGACCGACCTGGACGGCGCGCGGTACGTCGCGCGCCTCCGAAAGCAACATCGGCGTATGCACCAGCGCACGGGTTGGGCGGATGTCGACCCGAACGCGGCGAAGAAATCTAAAGACCCGAGCGCGTTATCTCACTTACTGCGCGAAGGTGGCGCGATGGTCGAGGAAGACGGCGGACTCGCGTCTTCGGGGCGCGGGTTGCCCCAGGGGACGCTCGAGGCGACGCGCGTGCGCGACGCGAACGCGGCGGAGCCGTCCAACGCCGTGCTTCGCTCGGTGGCGTTCCACGCGAACGGCGCGTTGTTCCTCACTGCTGGTTTGGACAAGACCGTGCGGCTCTTCGACATCGACGGCACGAACAACCCCAAGGTGCAAGGGGTGTTCCTGGAGGACCTGCCCGTGCACAAGGCGTGCTTCGCGAACGGCGGCGCCGCGGTGGTGGCCGCCGGCCGCCGCGACTACTTCTACGTCTACGACTTAGCGCGCGGCGCCGTCGAGCGCGTCGCGCCGCTCGTGGGCCGGCCGGAGAAGAGCCTGGAGAGCTTCGCGCACAGTCCCGATCTCGGGAACTACCGAAACGACCCGATGCTGGCGTTCCTGGGCGCGGACGGGCACGTCCCGCTGGTATCGCTCAAGTCGCGCACGTGCGTCGGCGCCGTGAAGATGAACGGCTCGGCGCGCTCGGCGGCGTTCGCGGCGGACGGCGTGCACTTGCTCACCGCGGGGGGGGACAGCACGACGTACGTCTGGGACCTGCGGAACCAAAGGCGGTGCGTGGAGAAGATCAAAGACGACGGCGCGCTGACGGTGACCGCGCTGGCGGCGTCGCCGAGCGGCGCGCACGTCGCGTTTGGCTCGGAGAGCGGCGTTGTGAACGTGTACGAGACGCGTGGGTTTCGAACCTTCGGGTCGACCGGTGATGATCTCGGTGGCCAACCGCGCGGGTCGCCGTCCTCACCGGGGCTCAGGCGCGAGACCCGCCCCGAGCCTCTGCGCGCGCTCATGAACCTCACCACGACCGCGGACGCGCTGACGTTCAACGGGGATGGGCAGATGCTGGCGATGTCGTCGCGGCTCAAGCGCGACGCGCTGCGACTGGTGCACCTGCCGTCGTGCACGGTGTTCTCCAACTGGCCCTCGTCCAAGACGCCGCTGCACTACGTGTGGTGCACGGCGTTCTCGCCGACGGGGGGGTACCTGGCGGTTGGGAACGCCAGGGGGAAGGCGCTGCTCTACCGCATCCACGCGTACGGCACGGGGGGAGGTTCGTGAGCGAGCGATTTTGATTGATGAAACTCCCGAGTGGAAGAAGTGCGTGCCCACGTCGAAATCGGTCTCTTTTTTTTCCCTTCCGTTTCAAGCATCGTGGCGCCCGATTTCTAAAACCGGCCATCAGTGGTCAACCGCGCGCGTCCGCTGTCGGTCGGGCGCGACGACGGGCGCGAAGGCGCGTTAAGTCGTGAGAGCGGGACCACCGAAACGGCGGCGACGCGACGATGACCGGCGCGATGGACGTCGACCACTTCCAGGACGTGCAGATCTTCGACGAGCGCGGCGTGAATGTGACGCCCAAATCGTTGGCGCACCTGGCCGAGGCTAGGAAACCGGCGACGCGGGGCAAAGACGCGGGCGGCATCGCGTTCGGCGCCCCGCTCGGCTCGGGACCCGCCGCTGTGTCCACGGCATCCGCCGAAAGGGCAGAGGCTGCCGGCTCGGACGCGGCCGCGCCGGTCGGGAGCGAGGTGGTCCTCGATCCCGAGCTGCTCGGGGAGACGGAAGCGACCGCGAGCGACAAAAATAAAGTCCATCTTTTCGCGCCGAGCTCGAAGACGCGCGAAGACGAGGAGGTGTTCGCGTCGGCGACCGCGCCGAACCCCTCGTCCGGTCGCTCCGAACGTCCGGACCCCTCGCCCGAGCCCGAGGTGCATCTCACGCTGAGCGAGTCGGACACGTTCGTGCTTTTCCGCGCCCCCGGGCGGAGCGTCCCGCGCGACGATCCCGACGCCGAGGCGCTGGAGCGGCGGAACGCGGCGTACGGCGAGTTGCTCGCGAGGAAGGTGGGGTCGGAGGCGTACGTGGACGCCTCGGCGCAGACCGTGAACTTGATCAGGAAGGAAAAGCTGGCGCAGAGCGCGGTGGTGACGCGCGTGGAGCAGGCGAGCCAGAGCAGCGTCTGGGAGATGGCCCGCGGGAATGACGGGCCCGGAGCGCCGCCGGGCGTCGGCGACCAAAAAACGGCGACCAAACACCCGTACGCGGACGTCGCGGCGCGCGGCGCGGAGGCTTCCGTCTCGGGCGCGCAGGCGCTCGGCGCGGGCGCGCGCGCGGTGGAGAAGGCGATTCTGCAGAACCTGTACCAGGACAAGATGCTCCTCTACCGCAACTACCGCGTCGCGGACGTGGGTCCGCCCCGGGGCGAGGCGGCGGAGACGAAGACCGGAGGGCCCGAGGACGCCGACGGGTCCGCCGCCGCCGCGAAGCACGCGCTCGTGCACTTGTGGGACTTCATCTGCGACGAGACGCGCGGGCGGGACGTGGCCTGCGTGGCGTGGAACAGGCTCGCGCCGGACGTGCTGGCGGTCGGGTACGGGCCGGCGGAGGCGAACGGACGCGAGCGCGCGGGCGCGGACTCGCGAGAACGAGCCGACGGGCTGGTGGCGTTTTGGTCGCTCAAGAACCCCGAGCACCCGGAGTGGCACTTCGCCACGCCGTTCGGCGTGACCGCGCTGGACTTCTCCCCCACGCAGCACAACCTGCTGGCGGTGGGCCTGCACGACGGCACGGTGAGCGTCTACGACGCGCGGGTCCCGGGAACGAACGCGCCGTTCCTGCAGTCGGGCGGCGGCGTCCCGGGCAAGCACTCCGACCCGGTGTGGCAGGTGAGCTGGGCGCGCGGCGGCGGCGACAAGGACGACAAGGACGCCTCGGCCCTGGTCTCCATCTCCACCGACGGCAGGGTCACGCAGTGGCGGCTCGAGAAAGGGCTCGAACACGTCGACCTGATGCGCCTGACGCGCGTCGCGCGGCGAGGTTTGGCGCATTCGGCGGCGAAGGCGGCGGCGAAGCCCGCGGAGGCGACCATCTCGCGCCGCGGCGCCGGCACGTGCTTCGACTTCTCGCGCGCCGACCCGACGACGTACGTCGCCGGCACGGAGGAGGGCGTTCTGCACAAGTGCTCCAGCGCGTACAGCGAGCAGTACCTGCGCACGTACCACGGGCACAGCGGGCCTGTGCACCGCGCGGTGTGGTCGCCGTTCGCGCGCGACGTCTTCGCCTCTGCGTCGGCGGATTGGACGACGAAGCTGTGGTTTGACGCGGAGGAGAGCGCGGCGCTGACGCTGCAGAGCGGGCGCGGCGTGGACGTGACGGACGTCGCCTGGTCGCCCTCCGACGCCACAGTGCTGGCGACGAGCTCGCTCGACGGGGGGCTGGACGTCTGGGACCTCGCCATCTCCACGCTCAGACCCGCGGTCTCCGCGGCGACCGCCGGCGGATCGCTGGCGTGCGTCGCCTTCTCCGAGACGTCGCCGGTGATCGTCGCCGGCGGGCGGGGGGGATTCGTCGGCGTGTACCGCCTGGTGGGCGCGCAGGACGGCGCCAGAGACGAGAGCGGAAGGCTCAAAGCCGCGCTCGGGGGAGGCGCGGCATAGAGGGGAGGCTCGTTTCGTTCGAGATTTTCGGTTTCCCATCACAAGCGTCGGAGGAGAAGACCTAAATGGCTACGTACAGTAATGCTATGTGTGATGATGTCCACCTCGCGATCGAGCGCGCTTCGTCTCCCGCCACGACGCCCTGGACGTCCCTCGTACCGGGCATCACCCGGCGTTCGACAGGAACAACAGGTTGAGCTGTTCGAGCTTTTTCAGGTCCGACGCCTCGCCGGAGGCGAAGGAAACGCACGTCTCGTCGCTCGTGACTTTGAAGACCACGCTGCCGTCGCAGTGCCTGTACTTGACCACGTACCGCACCCGCGCGGGGTCCGCGCGGAACAGCGCGGCCGCGCGCTGGTAGAAGTCGTCGAAGTCACTGATGAGCACCATCCCAGCGATGCGCCCCCGGTCGAGACGGAGGTGCGCGCCTCTCCTCTGATGAGGGGATCTCCCCTCGATCCTTTCCTTTGCGAAACTTCTACGAAGTCGGGTCAAAACACCGGTCGAATCCAGACACTGCCACTCGGAGTGTCGGTTTTTCCCGGGATAAACCCTCCGCGCAGGACGCATTCCTTCGAGCGTCCGAGCTCGACGCACACGGCCACGATGACCACTCTCGAAGATGTGGTCGAAGGGAAGGATTACAACTTTCCCACCGAGGTACGCGCGATCGCACGCGTCGCCCCTCGCCTTCCCCCCCCGTGCGCTCGACCGAAACGTCGCCTCGCCGCCGCCGATCGCACTTTTTCCTGACGTCCTCCTCTCGCCCCCCGCCGCGACTCGCAGGAGCAAGCCACGCTGAAGTACTGGAAAGACACCGACGCGTTCCGGGAGCAGCTCAAACGCAGCGAGGGCCGCCCCGAGTACGTCTTCTACGACGGCCCCCCGTTCGCCACCGGCCTGCCGCACTACGGGCATATCCTGGCGGGGACCATCAAGGATGTGGTGACGCGCTTCGCGTGCTCCACCGGCCATCACGTGACGCGCCGGTTCGGGTGGGACTGTCACGGCTTGCCCGTGGAGTACGAGATCGACAAGAAGCTGGAGATCAAGGGCAAGGACGACGTGATGAAGATGGGCATCGACGTGTACAACGAGGAGTGCCGCTCGATCGTCATGCGCTACTCCAAGGAGTGGGAGAAGACGGTGACGCGCACCGGCCGCTGGATCGACTTTGAGAACGACTACAAAACCCTGGACCCGAACTTCATGGAGTCCGTGTGGTGGGTGTTCAAGACGCTGTGGGAGAAGGATCTGGTGTACAAAGGGTTCAAGGTGATGCCGTACAGCACCGCGTGCAACACCCCGCTGTCCAACTTCGAGGCGGGCCTGGATTACCGCGACGTCTCCGACCCCGCCGTGACGGTGGCGTTTCCGGTTGTCGGCTGCGAGCTGGGCGCGTCGCTCGTGGCGTGGACCACCACGCCCTGGACGCTGCCCTCCAACCTGGCGCTCTGCGTCAACCCGAGCCTCTCCTACGCGTACGTGAAGAGCCCGGAGGGGAAGGTGTACATCGTCGCGGAGGTGCGCATCTCGGCGCTGCCCGGCGCCACGAAGAAGGCGAAGGGCGGCAAGCCGGGCGCGCTCGCCGACGGGTGGTCCGTCGTGAAGACGGTCGCCGGCGCCGATTTGCGCGATTTGCGGTACGAGCCCATCTTTCCGTTTTTCGCGGAGGAGATGCGCGCGACGGCGTTCCGCGTGTGCGTGGACGCGTACGTCACCGACGACAGCGGCACGGGCGTCGTGCACCAGGCGCCGGCGTACGGCGAGGACGACAACCGCGTCTGCCTGGCGCACGGCATCGTCGTCAAGGGCGGCGCTTTGCCCGACCCGGTGGACGTCAACGGGTGCTTCGTCGCGCCCGTCACGGCGCCGTTCGCGGGGCTGCACGTCAAGGAGGCGGACAAGGATCTGATCGCCGCGATCAAAGCCTCGGGGCGGCTGGTGGACAACTCGAGGATCGTGCACTCGTACCCGTTTTGCTGGCGCTCGCACACGCCGCTCATCTACAAAGCCGTGGGGTCGTTTTTCGTCAAGGTGGAGAGCATCAAGGAGAAGCTCTTGGCGAACAACGCGAAGACGCGGTGGGTGCCCTCGTACGTGCAGGAGAAGCGCTTCCACAACTGGCTGGAGGGCGCGCACGACTGGTCCATCTCGCGCAACCGGTACTGGGGCACGCCCATCCCGGTGTGGGCGTCGGAGGACGGCGAAGAGGTTCGTGTCATCGGCAGCATCGCCGAGCTCGAAGCCGCGACGGGCGCGAAGGTGACCGACATCCACAGGCACTTCATCGACCACCTCACCATCCCGAGCAGTCGCGGACCGGAGTTTCCGCCGCTTAAGCGCGTGGAGGACGTCTTCGACTGCTGGTTCGAGTCCGGCTCCATGCCGTACGCGCAGCAGCACTACCCGTTCGAGAACAAGGAGCGGTTCGAGAAGGAGATCTTCCCCGCCAACTTCATCGCCGAGGGGCTCGACCAAACCAGAGGCTGGTTCTACACGCTCATGGTGCTCAGCACCGCGCTGTTCGACAAGCCCGCGTTCACGAACCTGGTGTGCAACGGCCTCGTGCTCGCCGGCGACGGCAAGAAGATGTCCAAGTCGCTCAAGAACTACCCGGACCCGAACGAGATCCTGGACAAGTACGGCGCGGACGCGCTTCGTTTGTACCTGATCAACTCGCCGGTCGTGCGCGCCGAGCCGTTACGGTTCAAAGAAGAAGGGGTCTTCTCCGTGCTGAAAGACCTGTTTCTGCCGTGGTACAACGCCTATCGCTTCCTCGTGCAGAACGTGCGCCGCGTGGAGACGGAGACGGGCGTCGCGTTCAACCCGCGCGCGCCCGGGCAGGAGCCCGTGAACGTGCTCGACCGCTGGATCGCGTCGGCGACGTCGTCGCTGGTGACGTTCGTGCGCGCGGAGATGGAGGGCTACCGCCTGTACACGGTGGTGCCGCGCCTGGTGAACTTCATCGGCCAGCTCACGAATGTGTACGTGCGCTACAACCGCTCGCGGCTGAAGGGCAAGCTCGGCGACGACGACACCCGCCGCGCGCTGGCGGCGCTGTACGACGTGCTGCTGGTGCTGTGCAAGACGATGGCGCCGTTCACGCCGTTCTTCGCGGAGAATATGTACCAGAACCTGAAGCGGTGCTTGCCGGACGGCGGTGCGAGCGAGCCCTCCGTGCACTTCACCGCGTTCCCCGACGCGCGATCGGACTCGGTGGACGCGCGCGTCGAGGCGTCCGTCGCGCGCATGCAGACGGTGATTGAAACCGGGCGCGTCATTCGCGAGCGCAACAACAAGCCGCTCAAGACGCCTCTGCGCCGGCTCGTCGTCGCGCACGACGATCAGGACTTCCTCTCCGACCTGCAGGGCGAGCTGCGCGCGTACGTGGTGGAGGAGCTGAACGTGCTGGACATGGAGACGTGCGCGGACCCGCTGAAGTACGCCACCATCAAGGCGGAGCCCAACTTCGCGGCGCTGGGCAAGAGACTGGGCAAAGCCATGGGCGCCGTGGGCAAAGCCGTCAAGGGCATGTCCGTCGCGGACGTGCAGGCGTTCCAAAAATCGGGCGCGTTCGTCGTCGGCGACGTCACGCTCGGCCCGGAGGACATCCTGGTCAAGCGGGAGTTCGCGCTGCCCGAGGGCGTGACCGCGGAGGAGATGGACGCGGCGACGGGGGAGAACGAGGTGATGGTGATCATGGACGTCGTCGTGGACCAGGGCTTGCTCGATTCCGGGAGCGCGCGCGAGTTCGTGAACCGCCTGCAGAAGCTGCGCAAGAGCTCCGGGTTGCAGGCGACCGATGCCGTCGAGGTGTTCTTCGAGCTGAAGGCTGGCGGCGACGGCGCGACCGCGGAGGGCATGGTGCGCATGCTGGAGAGCGAGAAGGCGTACTTGCGGGAGAGCCTGGGGTGCGACCCGAAGCCGCTCGCCGCCATGGCGGGCGACGCGCGGGTCGTGGCGACGGGCGAGTGCTCGCTCTCCACCGGCGCCGAGTTCGTCGCGACGTTAGCCGCGCTAAAGATGTGATACGTTTAGGGCGATGCCGACGCTCAAACGCTCACGCGCTCTTTACGTCTTTGTGAATCCCAGGAGTGCCTCGCGGCGCGCCGGAGCCGACGGACGCGACGCGCGCGTTGTTATAGCGCCCCATTTGAATGCGAACAGTGCCAGTCTGTGACCACACCGTCAGTCTTCGTATCGGAGACGACACGGCGCCCTTTGACGACGCGATCGTGAAGCCCCTCCGTCCACAGCGGGGCGCGATGAGCACGTGCGCGACGCGCGCGACGCCCTCCCGCGGGGATACCGTCCAACGCCGCGTGCCCGCCCGCCGCAATGGGCGGCTTGGAGGTGCGCGTCTGCTCTCGTCCCGAGGTTTCCATGGGAAGCGCCTGGCTGGCCCGCAAAACGGGTCCCGCACCTTCGCCATGGCGGGCTGGGTGGACAATAGGGCGGAGGTGACCGTGCCCGTTTCTTTGCCGGTGGTGTGGGAGCTGTGGCAGGACAAGTCGCGGATACCCAACTGGATGCCCTGGATCGACTCCGTCGTGCCGGACGCCGCCGACCCCGCGTGCTCGCGCTGGATCCTGCGCACGAACCAGTTCGGGCAGGATTTCGAGTTTTCGTGGGTCGCGCGCGACTTGCCTCCGGAGGAGCGGCGGAAGATCTCGTGGGAATCCACGGAGGGGCTGAACAACAGAGGCGCGGTGCGTTTCGCGGAGGTGCCGGCGTTGGACGCCGACGCGTTCGGCGCGAACCCGAAAACGCGAAACAACACGAAGGTGTCCATCGAAATCTCCTACGAAGTGCCCGACCCGCTCGTGCCGTTCGGCGCCGCGGTGTCGCCGCTGGTGGAGTCCATCTTGGACGCCGACTTGAAGCGCTTCTCCGCGTTCGCCGAGAAAGTCGTCGCCGCGCTCGGGAAGAGGAAGACGAAGAAGAAGGCGTGAGGGAGACAAACGAAAGACGGACGAAGACATGTATGCGTGTGTGTGGTACAGGGAACGTGACAGACGAACGCAAACGCGCGTGGATTCTTCTCGTCGCCAATCGATCGATTTCGCGCGTCGCGTCAAAACTCCTCCAGACCCGGGGGCTGGTCGAACGCGTCCTCGCCCATCCCCCCCGGGACGAACATGTCGCTCAGGCCGAACGCCTTAGCCTCGTCCGAGAACCAGTAGTCCGGGTCGCACGAGGGTGGCAAGATGCGCATCACGCCGCCCGGTGCGCCCAGGTTCGGTTCCCGGCCGTCGCCGCGATCGGGAAGGCGCGTCGGCGTCGCGCCCCGCGCGCGCGCGTCGAGGTCCGACGCGTTTTTCGCGGCGCCGCCCATTTCGTTTTTGCCCCCCGCGAATGACGAGACGGAGGCGTCCGCGAGCGCGGCCCGCGACGGGTCACCCCCCGCACGAGACGGACCCTCGGCGGTCGGCCGCTCCTCCAGGTCGTCGTGCAGGGACACGAGGAACACCTCCACCGGTCCGGCGGCTGATTTCAGGAAAATCTGGTACCGTTTCTCGTCGCCGCCGTCGCCGCCCTCGTCGGGGTCGGGCACTTCCAGCGTCGTGCCGTGCGGCGCGCGCACGGCGACGAGCGTCTCCGAGGCGAAGCACGGGATTTCTTTGATGTCGTCCTCCGCGATGTACAGGTTTCCTTTGTGCGCGGGGTCCTCCAGAAGAACCTGCATGCTCTTGCGCATGTTCTCGATGTGACGGTCCAGGTTGCGCTCCTCCTCGTGCATCACGCGAAGATCCTCCTGCGTCGTTTCGAGTTTAGGGGCGTCGAGTGTTTCGTTTTCCGCGTGTCGTCGATCGAGATCGGGGAGAGGAACGGGTCAGTCGCGGCCGGGGGTGTGCGTTCCGGAGGCGCGCGATCTCGGGTCTTCGCGGGAAACGAGCGCGTGTCGAACGAGACGACGGCGCAGAGCGCGTTTCGGGGTCGTGCCGCCGCGCGAACGCACCCTGAGTCCGGTGAGGTCCGCGTTCGCGTCCTCCCCCGAGGTGGAGGAGGAGCCGAGCGCTTTCCACTGGATGTTGTTTTTGGACTTTTTCTCGATCAAGCCGATACCCTCGAGGACGTTGGTGATGTCGTATATCCGCCGCTTCTGCACCTGCAGGGACTCCGCCGCGCGGTTCAGATCGATCGTGCCCTCATCCGCCTGCTCGATCAGGGTCACGAACTTCTTCGTGAGCAAACTCAGCGAGCTGAACGTCGTGTGCCGGGGGGAGGAAAAGCAAAGGTCAGCGGCCTGAAGGTTTCGGCGGGAATTTCTCGGGAATCGCGGAGGCGGCGAGCGGCGCGTCGCGCACCTGTCGTATCGGCACGTCGAGCCTCCGGGAGTCTGCATATCGCCCGCACGAGCCCGTCGTCAACGCACGCCCGCCGCGTTCGGCGCAGTAGCGCGCTCCTAGCGGCGGGTCGCGTAGAGACGTCAGATATTTCTCATCACAGACAAGTTCCGAGTGTCGGGATCCTCGCAGTTCCGAGACGAGCGACCGTCTGTAAACTGTATCGTCAACCAGTCTCGTGGTTTTGCGCTTGAACGACA
>Ga0181560_10003996_pt1 | contig 13484 bp, 10 predicted proteins | sample 011ome_20_FD_133751 | JGI IMG/M metagenome (GOLD analysis project Ga0181560, IMG submission 133751) | Coastal salt marsh microbial communities from the Groves Creek Marsh, Skidaway Island, Georgia - 011509CT metaG (megahit assembly) | ecosystem: Environmental > Aquatic > Marine > Intertidal...
GACTCAGAAACAGAGGAGAGAGGAGAAGACAAAAAAAAAAAAAAAAAAGGAGAAATGAAAAAAAAAAAAGAAGAAAGAAGAAGAGAAGGGCCGAATAGAGGACACTAAACAAAAAAAAAAAAAAAAAAAAAAAAAAAAATCATCAAAACCAAACGCAACACACGCGAGAGAGAAGTCAAATCATGAAGTAACGACCTACCTACCCGTGTGCCGCCCTGCCGCTGCCTTTTACGACGATAAAAAACGACTTGAAGAGAGAAGATGATAAAAAAGCGTTTAGGTTTATTCTGTTGTTCCGCTCTGTTCTTTTCTTCCTCTCGGCGCTGTTGTTCTCGTTCGTGTTCTTCTTCGTCGTCGTCGTCGTCGTGCCATCTTCAAGGACGACAACAACAACAACAACCGCGACGACGGCGCGAAGAAATTTTTAGAAAAAGCCAAAGTTTACTCTTTTCGTCTTCCTCGGCGAGTACTTTTTCGATGTTCGATGCCGTGAAAGGATTCTTCACCGGCGGCGGTAAAAAAGAAATGGAACTTCCACCGGAGACATTCACTCTGAAAGAGCTCGTGGAGATGTTCGCGAAAGCGGAGGAGGAAGGCACGGACGCCGGAGTCGTAAACTCTGGTTTCGGTAAAATTGGTCTCGACGCGAAACAGTTGAAAAAAATATGTTCGTTCATGACGGAGGAAGAGTTGATCGATCCGACGTCGGTCGGGAAGCGAACGACGAGACTGAACGAGGTTGCGAAATTGTGCGAGGACGATGAGATTACGAGCGATAAGGTGAAACGAGTGATATTAGCGCACGCGACGACCAAGTTGATGTTCGGTAAGATTCGGAAAGCGGTGTTAAACGGCGCGAGCTTGCCGAAATCAGTCGCCGACTTTGAAAACATCGTGAGAGATTTACAAAAGAGCGGAGACATGAAACAAGAGGCGAGGAATTTGAAAGGCGCGTATTCGAACAATTCGCCGTGTCCGTGTAACAGTGGGAAACGATTTAAACGATGTTGCGGATCTTGATTTTGTGTTCACAATTCGCGTTTCAATTCGCGAAGAGCAAAAACTCGGGCCGGTTTTGCGTGCGTCGTAGTAGTACACGTGCTCGTTATGTATGTATTGTTTCCTATTAATGCTACATAATACTAACTAACTACAACAATAACATTTTACTACGAATGAAACGTTAATACGTCCACTGTCCGTCTAAAAACTTCTTCTCGAACGCGCTATCTTTAACCACGCAAAACAAAGTCGGGTGACCGCTGACGACGTAGTCTTTCTCTTTCAAGACGTCCGCGAGCGTCCAGTTTTCGCTTTTCAACTGAACGAATTTTCTATCTCTCGGATCCGTTCTGTGCGCTTCCAAGTTTAACTCTAATTCGCTTTGCATCATAGTTTCTTTCACGTCGCCGCCGGCGTATTCGGCAATTTTCATCGCCAGCGCTTTCTCTTCGTACGGCTTCACCGCGTTCGTTTCGTAATACAACCTGACTGAATTTCTATCGTACTCGTTCTTTTCGTCCCACGGTAACGGAGGTCCGTTCGGATCGAACAACACGTCCAAGTGCGCTTTAAAGCTATCGTGCTCTCGGAACTGCTGAATGACGTCGGTTTGATCAAACTCCGGGTACACGATCAACGTGAAAAATGCAAACTCTTTCGCCTGCTCGTCGTACTCTGGTAACCTTTGCCCGGTGTGTAATCTCGGCGGCCCCCACTTGATTTTCTTCGTCTGCGTCAACGTTTTCGCCAACACCTCCGAACCTCGATTGATCTCTAATCTCCTCTCGTTTTCTGCTTTTTCCGCCTCGTATCGTTTTTTAGCTACTTTCTTCAACGTTTTCAACTCTGGAGCGTCTTTTTCCACCTCTAAGCCTCTCTTGCAAAACTTCAAACACCGCTCGTAATCGAACAAGTTTTTACACGCCGTCGCCGCTCTAAAATACGCCTTGATGTTCGTCTCGTCGAGCTCTAAACATTTCTCCGCGTCTTCGACGCAGCGCTTGTTGTTTCCTATGTTCAGCGCCGCGAACGCTCTGTTGTTATACAGTTGCGAGAGAAGCGTTCGAATCTCTCTTCGCTCTATCTCCTCTTTTTTTTCGTCGCTCGTCGTCGTCGTCGTCGCTTCATCTTTTTCTTTTTCACCCTCTTCTGCCCCGCTGCTGTTCTTCTCGCAACGCAAAGCGTCTTCGCACAGAGCGATTCCCAGCGTGTATTCCTCCACCGCTTTCCGAATGTACATCTTCTGCATCTTATACTTCAACTGTCCGTTCCCTTTCTGCTTTTGCATCTCCGCTTTCTCTTTCGTCGTCAAATCGCCGTCGTCGAGTAACAGCGCTTTCAGCGCTTGAAACTCGTCCGAGTTTTCGTCGAACCAATCTTCCATGTTCCCGTTTTCGCCCTTCGTCCAAAACGCCGGATGGTTTTGCCAACTGTTATCGTTTTCGTCGTCTCCTTCTTCTTCTTCATCCTTCTTCTTCTCTCTCATCTCTTGGATGGCTTCGGCTAACTCGTCAAAGTTAAAGTTGGAACCACCATCGTTATTACTACTACCTTCTCTTTTTTGTTGTCGTCGTTGTCGTTGTCGTTGGCTCTCGCCGTCGCCGTCGTCGCCGGTCGTCATGTTTTATGTGTTATATATTTGTGCGTGTTGTTATATGCGCGCGCGCGTCTGCGTTTGATTTTTGTGACAACAAAAAGTGGCGGCCCCAACCAAGTGAATAAAATATCACATATAATGCGCGTGTGAGTGAGTGCGCTTCTTTCGATTTTTCCCCTCTCTCTCTGCTCTCTCTCTCCCTTTGCTCACCAAGTTAAAGAAAAACACGCGAAGAAGATGGTTTTGAGTTGAGAATGGTTTTGAGTTGTGAAAAGTTCACGTTTTCGGTTTTCGATGGTCGTCCAACCCCCGTCAAAAAAAAAAATAAACAACAGCTCTCTGCGCGTCGTCGTCCTCCTCTCGTCGCACGCGCACCCACCCGTTTTATGTAAAAGAGAGCGGCGCGAGGGGACCTTTTTTTTGTGCGTGTGGACGACGACCGACGAGTAAAAAGCGCGTTAAAGCACGTGAAGGCAAAAGAGCGGCTCTTTTCAAAAACGAATTTTGTGTTTTGTGTGTGTGCTTCTTCATCACCCCAAAGCGGTCGCATTCACTCGGAACGGAAAATAGGGGAGAAGAGAAGAAGAAGAAGAAAAAGAGGGCGCGTTTTCTTTAAAAGTGTGAATGCAGACGACGAGAAGTAGTGCGAGCAACAACTTTTCCAGTTCGGTTTTATTCGTCTCGCGGCGTGGCAAGAGGAGCAGCGATAAGACTTTAACGAGAAGAGGAGGACGTCGGGCGGGTGGAAATTTCGCTTCTTCTTCGCTCTTCGTCTTCGACGTGCGGGAAAGGAAAGGAAGTGAAAAAAGTAGGAGTAAATTTAGTAGCAGCGGTACTTTTATTAGGAAAAAGAACGACGAGGACGACGCTCGCGCGAACGCGTTGGTAGGAAGAGCAAACGACAAAAGAAGAAGAGAAGATAATTTAGAAGGAGAAGGAGAAGAAGAGGGAGGAGATCGCATTCCTTTATACGACGAAATCTTGTATCAATTTGGAGAGGATCAAGACAGTTTCGATAGCTCCCAAGACGAAGACGACGAAGAGGAAGAACGACTGCAAAATACAATATCGAGAACATCGAAGACGACGTCGACGGAGATTAAAAGAGTAACAAAGGTTGAAGTCATGGGGGCTGGAGACTCGAAACCAACGATGATTTCTTCGGAGCAACAAATGTTACAACAACAACAACAACAACAACAACAGAAAGAAAACAGACCGATTGATGTCGCGGAAGCGATGCGCGTCGGCGATAAATCAAAAGACGCGGGAGGTTTACATCCCAGAGGACACGGCGCAATGGGCAAACAACCTCTGAATAGTAACACTCTGAGCAGCGGCAAAGAGGCGACAAATTCTTCTACGAGCCCGAAGATGATTGGGTCTGGGCAGAAGTCGCCGAGACCAAACGCAGGGGCATCATCGCTCGTCACCCACAACGGCAGAAAAGAAAAAGAAATAGACTTTCCACCTTTGACGTTGAGACAAATCGTAAAATTTGCTGTTCCCGCGCTCGGTGCCGTATTATGCGATCCAGTTATGACTTTAGTGGATACTGCGTGCGTCGGTCGCATATCAGCGTCATATTTAGCGGCTTTGGGACCGAACACGTCCATTTTCGGTTTCGTGGCGATGATATTTCAGTTTCTGACGATTGCCACGACTGGCATGGTGAGTAGAAATATGGACGCGAAAGACGCGAAAGGATTAGCGATGGTCATCTCCGACGCACTCACTATTGCGATTGTTATGGGATTGTTGGCGGCGTTTAGTATGATTGTCTTCGCGGTGCCGCTTTTAGATCTCATGCAAACGCAACCTCACGTCATGCAACCGGCGGTGACGTATTTAAGAACGAGAGCTTTTACGATGCCATGTTTTTTGATAACACTCGTCGGTACGGCGACGTGTCTCGGACAAAGAGATTCACAATCGCCGATGAAAATTTTCGCATTCGCCGGTGGATTGAATTTAGTCTTGGATTTGTATTTAGTAATTGGTCCACCGAAAATGGGCATCGCGGGCGCAGCCGTAGCTACTGCGATTTCGCAGACGTGCGGGGCTTTGATATTTCTGCGAAAGCTTTCGAGGAATCACAATTTGATGTTTCGGATGCCTACGAGAGCGCGTTCGAAACCTTTCATCACCGCCGGTGGTGTTTTATCCGTAAGATCGGTGTGTATTATGTTATTCTATAGTTACGCGGCTGCTTTGGCGTCGACAATCAACGTCGTTACAATTGCCGCGCACCAAGTCGTGGCGGGTATCGTTTCCGTGGCGCAGTTTTGTCCAGAACCGCTGTCGGCGTGCGCGCAATCCGTGCTCGCTACGGCTGGACCTAGGAATGCGAATGGATTCGCGACGAATAAGGAATCGCTTTACGTGAGAAGAGCTGGGAGATTACTTTTATTAGCTGGGTTGGGATTAGGAGCGGGAGTTGGAGCACTCTGCGCCTCTATTTTAGCATATCAACCGGAGATGTTTACGAAGAACTTGGCGGTAATGTCTGAGGTTGGATCCGTGGCACCGATGGTATTTTTTTCGATTTTGACGTATTGCTGCGTTTGCGTCACGGATGGGTTAGTTTTTGCCACCGGGAGAATAGAGTTTGCTGCTCTCACGCAAGTCATCAACTTGCCTCTCTCGGCGTACGCGTTGTGGTTTTGCGTATCGAAACAAGAGCTCGGGTTATTCGGCATTTGGCTCGTCGTCCTCGGACTCTTCATTTTGCGAGTCTCGGAGAATATTTGTATTTTAGCCAGGGACTTGGGACCACAAAAGTGGAGAAAGATAGTCAGTCCAGCCGAACGCATGTCCATGGAGGAGGAAGACTTCAACGACGTAGAGAGCCAAAAGCAAAACTAGATTCTTACGTGAACGCGCCAAAAACGACACGACTGGCGCGAGAGCAGAGAAAAAATATATAAATCGCAATCTTAAACAACGGTAAATTATCATTATTATTAATATCACATGTTAAAATTAAACCGTAGTCAACTCTTTCTCCTTCGCTTTCACCGCATCGTCCGTCTTTTTCACGTACGAAGTCGTCAAATCTTCAATTTTCTTCTCGAACGACGCGAATTCGTCCTCCCCCAAAGTCTTGTCTGTCTTCATTTTTTTAATCTTTGTCATCGCGTCTCTTCTCACGTTTCTCAAAGCCACCTTCCCTTCTTCGCCCAATTTGCTGACTTGTTTTGTCAACTCTTTTCTTCTCTCTGCCGTCAACGGCGGCACGACTAATCGAATCACGGACCCATCGTTTGACGGAGTGATACCCAAATCCGATCTCACGATGGCTTTCTCGATTTCCTTCAAGGCGCCTTTATCAAACGGCTGAATAACGAGCGTTTGCGCGTCCAAGTTATTCGTGTTCGATATGGATTTCAACGGTGTCATCGCCCCGTAATAATCAACTTCTATTCTGTCCAACATGTTTGGGTTCGCTCGTCCAGTTCTCACCGTGGCAAAGTTATCCGACATCACTTCCATCGCTTTCTCCATTCGCTCCATGGCGTCCAACTCCACCTCCTCGGCTTCTTCCATGGACGCTCTGGTGAGCGATCTTAACCCTAACGTCGACGGTCGTCTGTTCCCGCCAACGAGCTTATTGCTAGAATTAGATACTAAAGCTGTGCCGTTGTAGCCTCGTTTGGCCGATAATATCTGTCGTCATTATGAACGAGAGGAAGAAAAAACGCGCGCGTTTTCTTTCTCGTTAGTTTCTTTTTTTTTGCTGACGTAAAAACACGTGCTCGAAATCGATAAGATCGATGCACGAGAGAGACGCTCTCATCATTCCCTTTTTTTTGTCAACTGCTATACGAGAAAGAGAGAGAGAGAGAGAACGAGCAACGAGAGGAGAAGAGCGCGTGAAAAGTGGGTTTTTTTACCTGTGCGTTTGCGAATGCGACGTGCATGATTGTTATATAGTAATATTATTATGATGCGTGTTTATAAAAAGAATGAGGTTTCCAAAAGTAACGATCTCTCTCTCTCTCTCTCTTCTGTTCGTTTTGTTTTTTTTTGCTTTTTTTGCCTTTTTTTGCTTTTTTCCTCTCTGTCATCTATCTGTCAGTTGCACTCGTGTGTCAACTTTTTGCACTTTTGGAGAGAGATATCCAACATTTCAATCATAATAACGCGCGCTGTGCTTATAGTATAATAATAACAACAGAAGGAAAGAAATGGTGACCAGCTGCTCAGCGGCGAGTGCGACGATGAACGCGACGACGAGTGCGACGAGTGGAGCATCCGTCCTTCGCGGACGACGTGCCGCTGCCGCTCGCGGTACTTTATCGTTACCGGCGGCGAGAAGAAACGCGATGAGAAGAAAAACAGGAGGAGGAGGAGGAGGCGCGAAAAGTAAAACTACCGTCATCACGAACGGAATGGAAGAAGACGCGATCAACGCGTACAACAACGCCACCCCGATGCCACCGAACGTCGCTCCGGAGGAGTTTGAACGATTTTATCAGCTGATTTCGTGCGAAACCACGGAGGAAGTCATCGCCAAAGCCGAGGAGTTTGGACAACAAGGTTTACTCACCGAAGGCGTGGTCGCCGCGTCGCACGCGATGTTGGAAGAATCGAAGAAAAGGAACGACGACGAACGAGTCATCGCGAGTTTGCAAGGCGTGTTGAGTTTTCTCGTGCAATTGTATCAAAAGTACAACGCGCCGCCGACGTTAGGAGTGATTGATAACATCATAAGAGAGTGGCAAATCATGGCGGAAAAAGGCGAAACGACGGATGAAAAGATGAAGGAAATCGTGCGAAGAGTTGCAAAGGAAGGAAACGTGGAATTGGCGGAATTAGCCGGCGCCGTGGACGGGTTTAAGGCGAGCATGGACGAACAAGACGTGCAGTTTGAGCAACAAGAGGCGGAGTTGAGAAGTCGACCGGAAGGTGTCACGCCGGAAGTGGACGAAGAGTTGACGCAGATGCGAACGATGCGTTTAGCGGCGAAGGAACAAATGGTATTAGTCGGGAAGATAGTCAAAGAGATCATGTGAAGATGATGTAAAGTTTCGGTTCGGAGAATAGTGTTTTTTTTAGTATCCATAGAATCCATCATTGAGCGCGTTGTTATTGATTTATGAACGTTAATAAGAAGAAGTCTCCACAAGAGAAAATGAAATTTTATACTCGTACACACGCATCGCATCGGAGATGCGATACAAAAAAAAATACACGCGCGCGCGCGATGATGACGACAACAACATCAACGCTAATGTCCACGAAGAAAACGAGACTGAATAAAAATCCTCGACTGACCGAGGACGTCGTCGCGAACACGCGGATTCAGTTTCAGCACGACGACGAATTGTTACACACGGTGCGCGTTAAAACTCCTCTCTCTTCTTTTACGTACGTAGACTATTATTTTTAACGAGGTTTTCACACGCGCACGACTTCTCCTTCGCGCAGGTGTACGCGGTTGAAATACTTCGCGACGTGGCGCACACGCTGAAAAGGAACGGAGAGATTTACCTGCGTCATCAGCGGTTGGCATCCGCAAAGTCTCAGACATTCGCGAACGAATTACAATCGATATCCAACCGAGCAAACAGCAGCGGTATCAATATCTCAGATATCGAAAAGAACAAGAAAAATTACGACTTGTTGAACGACGTGTTGCACGTCAACGGGTTCTTGAACGCAGTGTCGTACTCCTTGAACGAAACGAGCCAAGAGTACGGAGACTTTCTCGATAGTTTCGAACACACGCTCACAGACGTAGTGGCGAAGATGGAATTGAGCTTCGCGAGGAAATTAAAAGGTGCATTTGACGAACACGAAAAGGTTTTCAATCAACTCACGCCGTGTCGAGAAAAGCTGGCGAAACTTCGTCAACTTCCCGAGGAGAAGCAAGAGTCGCCCGGGAAAGCGAAAGAAATCGATAGATACGAGATTTTGGAGAATAAAAGAGAATCGCAATTGAAGGGGACGACATCGATGTTATTAGAAAGGTGCAAGTGTTTTCTCAGAGAAAACGAGCCCCGAGTGCGCATGGCAATCTTTTCGTACAAAGTTGCTGAGTACGATGCGTACGTCAAAATGGCAGATTCGATTAAGAAAATCGCGAGCGAGCGAGAAGATGGCATCGAAGAGCTGAAAAAGATGGTCGAAGAGTACGAAGATACCTCGAAACACGCAGTACCGAGGCTTTTGCCGCCAAAAAAAGACGAGCCTCCCTCGATTGAAGAGCCAAAGACGCCCGAACCCAAAACGCCGGGTATCGAGGACAGAAAAACATCGACGTCGAGAGTTGGCGGTGTGCACATTCAAGAAGAAGAAGAAGAGGAAGAAGAAGGAGAAGGAGAAGAAGAAACCGTTTCAAGCACGACGCCAGCTTAGTAGATAATACTACTCGAAATTTTGTTGTCATCATTGCTATTACAAACACAACCGCTTTTGCTACGTTTCTAAAAATTCTTTCTTTTCTAGCTTTTCTACATTCTCTCCCTCGCGTGCGCGCGCACGCGAGATATACAAAAATAAAATATTCATTGATCAGCTTCCTCCAATAAAGGTGGAAATACCATCCGCGCCTCCCCCGGTAACTTTTGCAGCGATCCAACTCAACCCTTCGTTCAACCCCATCCCGCTCAACGCGCAGCACGCTTGGACGTGCCAATCTCTGTTCGCAATCGTATCCAAGCCGAGCGTCTCGGTTAACTCCACCACCGTCATGGCGTCCGGCAAGTCTTGCTTATTCGCAAACACTAACACGCAACACTGTGGATTATTCTTCACCTCATCCGCGTCGAGCATTTTAAACAGTTCTTGCTTCGATAAATTCATCCTCCCTCGATCGGTGCTGTCTACCATCAACACCATCGCGTCCGAACTTTTATAATAACTCTGCCACGCGTTTCGTAAACTCGATTGGCCGCCTAAATCCCAAACTTCAAACGAAACGTTATCGTGCACCACCGCTTCGACGTTCGATCCAATCGTCGGTTGCGTTTGCACGACTTCCCCTAAGTGCAGTTTATACAAAGTCGTCGTCTTCCCGGCGTTGTCTAAACCGACGATGACTATTTTGTACTCTTTTTCTTGATTCGCCGAGAAGTACGACATCAGCGCGCTGAAAATTTGACCCATGTTTGTTGTTGTTGTTGTTGTTGTTGTTGTTGTTGTTGTTGTTGTTTAGCTACTTATTATTGTTGTTGTTGTTGTTGTGATTATTATTGTTTATCGTCTCTCTCTCTCTCTTTGTGTTTATGCGTTTATGTGTAACGAAGAAGTAGAGGTTTGAGTTACGGGCTAAAATAAGAGGCTAAAGAACAATATAGTAGTATTACAGAATATATAAGGACTAACGATGATGGTACACGAAAAATCTCTCTCTCTCTCTCTCTCTCCCTACTCGATGTATATTTTTACTGAGTGTACCCTCCGCCTGGATTCTCCAACAGCGGCACCGCGCGATACCCGCTCGACTTTTGCGTGTAGTTCTGGGATGCGTCTCTCCTTCCTGGGAAAAAATCAGTCGGAGAGATCTTGCCGATTTCATTCCCGAGAAGTTCGTCCCACTCTTTCCCGGCCGTGTTTTCGGTCGGCGATAAAGCGACGACCGTTTTCACCTTGTCGCGACCGTGCAAGACCGGTTGGAACGCTCTACGACTGTCGCGAGGGTAATATCGCGTGTTGAACACGCGATCGGGTTCCGAGTTTGGTACTTTCACGTTTTCCGAAGGAAACGAGGCTGGGCTTCTGAAGCGATAGTCCTCGGCGGAGACCGGGACGTTCTGCCATTCGGGGTCGGAAGCTGGGCCCGTGATTTTCCACGGCGCGACTTTCTTCAGCGTTTGTTGGATGATGTTCCCCGCCTCCGACGCAGACGCGGGTTTCGAGATGGTTTGCGCCAGTTTCTTCGACGCCATTTTTCTCTTTATTTATATTTTTATTCCCGCCGTGTTTGGGGTGCTTTCGTGTGAGGAAGAAGAAATTTTTTTTCTTTACTTTGAGTACGCGCGAGTGTTTTGAGTGCCCCGCCGCCCGACTCGTGCTGCTCTCTTCACTTTCAACCACAAAGAAAGATAAACACATCATCACGCAAAAGAAGATATTGGATTATTGGTGCGAGGAACAAACACACACACACGCACCTGTCGAATTTGAGAAATCCGTTATTATTATCGTTATTGTTTAACACGCGCACCGTATTGTTTTATACGTCGTTGTCGTTAGTACACGAGCGGAGAAGGAAGAGTTGCGATGACTACGACGATGATGACGACGGCGAAGACGCCAACGACGACGACGACGAGGGCATCGCATCGCCCCGTTTGTCTCGGGAAAAACGTCACGACGAAGAGAAGAATTGGAGCAATAATCTCTTCGTCATCGTCGTCTCCGAATCGAAGGAACGCGAGCGCGAACGCCGCGTCTTCGTCGTCATCGTCAAAATCTGGCATGCCTTCATCTTCTTCACCGTCGTCGAATGGCAGAAGCAACGATTTCGACGATCGCGTTGAAGAAGCATCGATGGCGGTCCAACGCGCAGAGGCACTAGCAGCAGCAGCGGAAGCCAAGTTGCAAGCTTTAGATATGAAGTTGTCCTCTTCGAACAGCGGTGACGAGGACGAAGAAGAAGAAGAAGAAGAAAGAGGGAAAGGAGACAAAACGTCCTCGCGAGTGCAAGAGTTGAAGAAATCGTTGGAGGAGATGAAACAAGCGAACTTGGAGTTGAGGAAGAAGAAGAGCAAAGCGGCATCTTCTTCGTCGTCGTCGTCTTCGTCCCCAACGCCATCAGCGTCATCATCAGCGTCATCTACACCGGTATCGCGATTAGCGGCGATGGAACGAGAGGAAGAAGAAGAAAAGATAAAAGGAATAGCCAACAATGCAGATGTGGACACTGCAAACAATTTCGGCGGCGGTTCGCAACGACGCTTGTACGATCAAATGTTAACGTTGAGAACTCGATTGAATGAACGCGTCGCGTCTTCAAATGCATTCGCAAAGTATCTCGAGAAAACCCTTTTGACTCGCGATGACGATTTGAAGAGAGCGAACGAGTTGTTATACGGTGCGGCGAAAGAGTCAGGAGAGCTGTTACGTCTCATTCGAGACGCGCAGAATGATATTGCCAAAAGCGGCGACGACCCAACGCGAAGAGCGAGGGGCGAGCAAAAGCTCGAAAAGTTTGTCAATCGTTTACAACTGATAGAGTCGACGTTAACAAAGAATGCAAAAGAAATCGACTCAACGGTTGTTCGCACTGTGCCTCTCGAATATCACGGCATCGCATCGGATGTAATCATGATGGGTGATTTTGATGGATGGACCAGAGGAATCCAATTATACCCGAGTTTTGTGGAAGGTGGGAGTAGCACGTTTACAGGCGAAGCGAGATTGCCGCCGGGAACGTATTTAGTTAAATTCAAAGTCGACGGCGAATGGCGATTAGCTCGCGAGTGGCCGTCGAGTGGCGAAGGATTCGACGCGAACAACGTTTTGACGGTCATGTAATAAAATGTTTTTGTACCGGTACCAGACCAAAATAAAAATCACTACAATGCGCGAAGTGTGCTTTCATTTTATTTAAACATTGCTATCGCTATCAGACGCGTGAAGAAACTCGTATTCTCTAATCCTTTCGCTGCAATTATGTTCATTGCTTTTTCTATGCTGACATCGTCCTCGTCCTCGTCCTTGTCGTCGTTTTCTCTCATATCGCTAGAACTTCTTTCATCGTTGTCGAGCTCTTCGCGATGGAAATATCTAAGCGCTTGATGGTAAAACGTTCCGCTTCTTTCCGTCATATCCGGAGAATGATCCACGTCTTCCACAATCAACTCCCCAGAGTCTACGTTGACGAAACATCGTAACATGGCGACACCAGAAATGCCAGTAAGGTTTAAAATTCGTTCTATTCTAGCTTTCACGACGCTCTCAATTTTCTTTTCGTCAAAAAACAACTTTTTCGTTTTTCCATCCGTAACGCAATCTAGATACGCGTATTCGACGGTGGTTTTTCCTTTATTTTCAGAAGACTTTTCAACAAGACATGTGGGATCTAAGGCTTTCATTTTACCTTCGGGCCCGATACCGCCGGCGTATATTTTGAGCCAACGCGATTCGGACAGTGACATTTTTCCTGACTTTTGCTCATCTCTTTGAACGAACTGAAAACGCAATTCTTTACTGCTCGAAAGCACCACTTTGCCAGTCTCCACGAACGGTTCGAGAATGAAATTATTCTGGATGTTGCTGTTCGACGAAAATCGTTGGTTTTTGTTGTATCTGCATTCGTACGCAAACGTCTCCAGATCCTTTGCACTTTGAATCCGAGTTACACTTGAATTTTCCGAGTTCTTTTCAAAAAATTGACTCTTTATGCACAATTCTGCGCAGTTCAACTCTTTCGTAGCCTCGGCGTAGGTTCGGACGGCGCGTTGAATGTTTGAGACTGATTTTGAAAACTCGTTTTTCTCGACGTATTCTTCGGCCATTACTGCGAGTGCGGATCGTAAGATGACTTTCTTGGGTATTCCCATGACGCCTGGAATTTTAACTTTCGAATTATTCAACGCACTCGAAAGGAACACTCTATCGGCAGCTCTCGTGGCAAACGCGGCGGACGTTCCAGTGAACGTAATTCCAGCAGATTGAAAGAGCTTTCGTAAAGTACAGTCGCTTTTGTGGTTGTTGTTTTTCTCTGACATGTTCGGAGCTATAAACACAACGGATGACTTCGCGACCCCCTGTGCAAACGCGGCGACGGTGATTATTGAAGGCTTTAATTTAACTTCTTCTTTTTCTTTCGGAAACTCGAGCAGCAGATCTTTACGAAATCTCTCCGGCCAGGTATTTTTGTTGTTCTTCTTGCCAAACACGAGCGTTTCCGCTTCTCTCCAATTGTCTGAATATA
>Ga0181560_10004008_pt1 | contig 13464 bp, 6 predicted proteins | sample 011ome_20_FD_133751 | JGI IMG/M metagenome (GOLD analysis project Ga0181560, IMG submission 133751) | Coastal salt marsh microbial communities from the Groves Creek Marsh, Skidaway Island, Georgia - 011509CT metaG (megahit assembly) | ecosystem: Environmental > Aquatic > Marine > Intertidal zone...
ACTCGATCGAGCGCGCGCTTTCGTCGCCCCCGAAGGAGACGTCGAGTTCGTCGAGGCGATCCGATCGATCCGATCACAGGCTCAGATGGCGTCCGCGGCGAAGAAGTACGCCTTCCGCCGTCGGTTCGACAAGCACAACTACTCGCTGATCGGCGCGGAGCTCTCCGATGACGACGAGGACGACGGGCCGGTCACCGAGGCGATGACTGCCGCCGCGGAGGCGGGGCTGGACGCCGCCGCGCTCTCGCACATGGAGGAGCGGGACTTCAACCACGTCGTCAAAGGGGGCCCCGCGCGGATCGCCGAGTACCTCGGCGTGCGGAACCACATCTTGACGCGGTGGCACGTCGCGTCGACGGGACCCACCGACGGAGACGCGTACGTGGCCGTCGACGCGATCTGCCAGTCGCTTCCGGAAGACCAAGCCGAGCTCGCGCGGGAGACGCACGCTTGGCTCGTGAAGCACGGCGGCGTCAACTTCGGGTGCCCGGGCGGCGCCGATCTGCGCGCGGGCGACGCCGCGAAGGCGGCGCGCGCGGCGGCGGCGGCGGCGCGAAGCGACGGTTCCGGAGACGCGGAGAAGCGCAAAGCCGCCTCCGCGGACGTCTCGGACGCGCAGATCGTCGAGCGCACGGTCGTGTTTCTGCGCGGCGCGGACATGAACAGCACCACGGAGCGCCAGATCCGCGCCGCCGTGGAGGCGGACCTCGACCGCGACTTGAGCGACCGCAAGCTGGTGATCCGCTCGGCGGTGACCAAGTTCCTGGCGGACCCGAGCTCGTTCGCGGGCGTCGGCGACGCCGTCGACGACGCGACCGACGCGGCTTCCGCGCTCGCGAAAGCCGTTTCGGCGACAACGAAGGGCGTGAAGCCACTGCCCACGAAACCCGTGATCGTGGTGGGCGCCGGCCCGGCGGGACTCGCGGCGGCGCGCGCCATCCGCGCCGACGGACACGACGTTTTCGTGCTCGAGGCGCGCGCGCGCGTCGGCGGGCGCGTGTTTACGTGCGCGGCGAACACGGAGACGAACCCCCTTTCCGTGCCGATCGATTTCGGTGCGTCCATCGTTACCGGCACAGAAGCGGACCCGAAACGGCGAACCGCACGACCGTGGCTCGGCGTCCGCGCCGACCCGAGCTTCGCGACGGCGCGAGCGCTGGGGTTGAAAACGACGACGCTGCGCGACGCGTTACCGTTGTTCGATTTGATGACGGGCGCGCGCGTCGACGATAAAACAGACGCGCGCGCCGAAAAGGCGCGCGACGTTCTGATGGACCACGCGCGTTTGCGCGTGGACCGCGAGGGCGCTGATAAACTGAAGCACCTCTCGCTGGAGCAGGTCATAGACGCGGAGCTCCTCGAGCGGTACGGCGGGAAGGAGGGCGAGGCGGCGACCGCCGCGACGGCCGCGACGGCGCCGACGACGGCGGAGGCGAAGGAAAAACGAACGGACGAGAAGGAAACCCTGTCCGCCTCGGACCGGCGTTTGCTCGGGTGGCACTGGGCCAACCTGGAGTACGGGTGCTCCGCGCCCCTGTCCAAGGTGTCCATGGCGCACTGGAACCAGGACGAGGCGTACGGCGGGTTCGGAGGGGCGCACCGCATGCTGAAGGGGGGCTACGGCGCCGTGACTGACGCGTTGGCGAAAGGATTGGACGTGCGATTCGGCGTCGCCGTCGACGCCGTCGCGCGCGTCGACGGCGACGGCGACGTCGGGGGTGTGGTCGTCACGTCCAAAACCGGTGAGGTTTTCGAGGGAAGCGCGTGCGTCGTGACCGTGCCTCTGGGGTGTTTGAAGAACGGCGACGTGACGTTTTCGCCGCCGTTGAGCGCGAGCAAGACGGCGAGCGTCGCGCGGCTGGGGTTCGGCCGGCTGAACAAAATCGCGCTCGAGTTTCCCGAGGCGTTCTGGGACGACTCCGTGGACTACTTCGGGTGCGCCGCCGGCGAGGCGGGCGAGTCCGCGACGCGCGGGCGCATGTTCATGTTCTGGAACCTGGCTCCGGTCACGGGGAAGCCCGTGCTCGCGGCGCTGGTCGCCGGCGAAGCCGCCGAGGCGGCGGAGACGGAGCCCGACGCCGGGCTCCGCGACGCCGCGATGGCGGCGCTGCGCGTACTCGCCGCCGCGAACGCGCCCGCAAACTCGCCTTCTCCTCTCGGAGACGCCGCGGAAACCAAACCCACGCGCGAACCAAATGACACACACGCGAACCAAAACGAAACCGAAGACAGACAAGACAGTCGAGACAGACAAGCGTCGGCGAAGGACACGAAAGTGAATGACACGAACGCCGAAGCGACGCGTTCGTTCTTCACGTCGAGCGTCGTGCCGGACCCGGTGGCGGTGGCGTGCACGCGCTGGGGCGGCGACCCGTTTTCGCGCGGCTCGTACTCGTACGTCGCCGTCGGCGCCTCGGGCGACGACTACGACGAGCTCGGCCGGCCGGAGGGGCGCGTCCTGTTCGCGGGCGAGCACACCTGCCGCGAGCACCCCGACACCGTGGGCGGCGCGATGCTCTCCGGCTGGCGCGCCGCGCGGCACGCCATGCACATCATGCGCGGCGACGCCGGAGAGCCCTTCGACGAGGTGTTCGCGCTGCCCACGCTGGACGACCTGGCCGACGACGAACCGGCCGGCGACTCGGAGGACGACTCGGCATCGGACGACTCGGCATCGGACGATGACGAATCGGACGATGACGAACTGGATGACGAGACTGGCAAACGCAAGAAAAGCAAAGGCAAGAAAAAGAAGCGCCGACGCGGAGACGATGACGGCCCCGAGGATGACGACGCCGCGCGCGAACGCGCGCGGGAGCGTTTAGCGCGGGAAGCCGCCGAACGCCGCGAACAGCTCGAGCGCGACGCTAAAGAAGCGACTGAGGGTAAGGAGGAGGTGAAGAGGGTTTTGCGTCTTCTCGGGGACGGGTTCGGGTCGGTCACGAAACGCTTCGACGCAGATCACAAATTTGACGCGTTCTGCGCGCTGGCGCCCGAATTGGAGACGCATTCGGGCAGGCGCGCGTTCGTCGACGCGGTGGCGGCGGAGGCGTTTCCGGAGCCGCGCCGCGACGCGTGGGCGACGGAACGCGACGGGTTACAAACGCTCGTTCGGTGGATGGAGCAAATCACCACTAAAGAAAGCGGCGCGGCCCTCGCCGCGCGATGCATCGCGCTGCTGTTGAAGCTCCCCGCGGACGTGCGTTTGATCCGCGCCTCGGGCGCCGCGCGCGTCATGCAGCAGCGCTTCGCCACCCACCCCAAGCCGGAAGTGCGCCTGCTGGCGCGGAAGTGCGCGCACAAGTGGACGCGCGCCGCGCACCGCGAAAAAACGGCGGCGCGCGCCGGCGACGCTGGAGGAGTAATTAGTCTGCAAAAACTCGACGCGCGTTCGGCGCGGACCTCCGACGACGCGATCATCACCTCGGACGCGATCATCTCGTCCGACGCGTCTCTTCGCGGCTCGGAGGCTCGGAAGCAGACCGTGGACGAGATGATCGCGTCCGCGGACGGCCTGGCGGAGGGCGGCGCGGCGGCTGAGGCGGCGCGCGCGGCGAAGGCGGCGGAGGCGGCGCTGGCGGCGGCGACGTCGCGCGCCGAGGCGGCGGCGGCGCGCTCGGCGGCGGCTGCGGCGGACGCGGACGCGGCGCTCCGAGACGCGTGGTCCGCGGGGTCCACGAAGAAGAACGCGTTCAAGCAGCGCTCGTTCGAGGAGTTCGAGGCGCACAAGAAGCGCAAGCGCGAGCACAAGAAGAGGGAAAAAGAGCGTCGCGAACGCGAAGACGCCGCCGAGGCGGCGGAGGATGCGCGCGCGAGCGCGGGGGGTACCGCGGACGTCACCGAGCGCCTCCGCGCCTCCGCCGCCGCGCTCACCTCGATGGACGTCGACCTCGGGCCTCGCGACACCGCGCTTCGCGAGATCCGCAAGCGTGTTTTGAAGTTCGCGCACGCGCACTTGCAGAAGTCGGGCGCGGGGAAGAAGATGGGCAAGGAGAAGCGCGACGCCGTCTGCGCGAAGACTGCGGCGAAGGTTTGCGAAAACTCAACCTCGGCGGACGCGGCGGCGGCGGAGGGGGGGGACGCGGTGGCGAACTTCCTGACGCACCAACGCAAATCGAAAATCAAGAAGATGCTCGATGCGTACGTCGCCAGGTAAAGAGTAGCTAGAGAGGGTTTCTTTTAGCGAGAGTAACGCGTTCGACGGTTCGACCGACTCGCGCACAGTACGCGTCTTCCGCTCTTCGTCTTCGCCCACTATCGACGCGTCTTGTTTGGAAATTTGTGTAAAAAAAAAGGGGTGTTTTTTGGCGCGAGCGAAACGCGCCGATCGCAGATCGAGCGCGCGGGTCGGCCCGTGCTGGTCGCGCTGCGGGTCGCGATGTCCGGCTTCTCCGGTGCGGTGAAGCTGGGCGACCTGGACGACTTCATCAATCCCTCGCAGTCGTGCGTGGTGGCACTCAACGGCGATAAGCTCGACCTCAGCGCCGCGGAGCTCGCCGTCCCCGAGGGCGGAGAGGTGCTCTTGCGCAAGCGCGGCGTCCCGTCGACGGCATCGACGCCGCCGGCGCCCGTCGTGCGCGGCGCGCCGCTCCCCTCGGCGCCCGGCGAGGCGGTCAAGGTGTCGCTTTCGGACTGCCTGGCGTGCAGCGGGTGCGTCACCTCCGCGGAGACGGTCCTCCTGGAGGCGCAGAGCGCCGAGGCGTTCAAGCGGGCGCTGCGGGAGGCTTCCGAGCCGGCGGATGCCTCCGCGTTCGTCGTCGACGGCGAAACCACGCGGCGTAAGATCCGCGCCGTCGTGGTCACCGTCGCGCCGCAGTCCCGCGCGTCCCTCGCCGCGGTCGCGGGCCTGGACGCGCTTGAAGCGGCGCGGAGGCTGACGGGCTTCTTCAAGTCCATCGGCGTCGCGCGCGTCTTCGACGCCGCCGCCGCGCGCGACGTCTCCTTGCTGGAAACCGGCGAGGAGTTTTGCGCGCGCTTCGCCGAGGCGAAACTGAAACGGCGCGAAAAAGAATTAGAAAACGACGGAGCGACGGACGACTCCGACGCCGAGGCGCATCCCCTTCCCGTTTTATCCAGCGCGTGCCCCGGGTTCGTGTGCTACGCGGAGAAGACGCACGGCCCGACCCTTCTGAAGCACATCTCCGCGGTGAAGTCGCCGCAGGCGGTGATGGGCACAATCGTCAAGTCGCGCGTCGCCGAGGCCCTCGGCGTGGCTCCCGACGCGCTCTTCCACGCGTCAGTGATGCCGTGCTTCGACAAGAAGCTCGAGGCGAGCCGCGCGGACTTCTCGCGCGAGGTTGAGGTACCAGAGGGGGGGGGCGCGACCGCGACGCAGGAGACGGACTGCGTGCTGACCACCGGTGAGGTGGCGCAGCTCATCGCGGACGCGGCGGAGGCGAGCGGGGAGACGAAGGGCGTTTCGGGTTCGCCCGCCGGCGCCGCCGACGCCGCCGCGCGCGCGCGCGCCGGCGCGGCGGCGCTGGCGCGCGCGCCGCGCGCCGCGCTGGACGGGTGGCTGGCGTGCGCGGGGACGTCCCCGGGGACGTCTCCGGGGACCGCCATGGATACGGACTGTGGCGACGCGCTCACGACCGAAGAGGAGAGGAGCGAATTTCTGTACGCCCCCTCGGTTCCGGGCGGCGGCGGCGGGAGCGGCGGGTACCTGGACTACACGTTCCGGCGCGCGGCGCGGGTGCTGTTTGGGGTTTCGGTGGAGGGCCCTCTTCCGTTCACGACCCCGCGCGCGAAGAACCCGGACCTCCGGGAGGTGACCCTGGAGGTTGGCGGGAAGACCGTGCTGAGATTCGCGGCCGCGTACGGGTTCCGGAACATCCAGAACGTCGTGCGCAAGTGCAAAGCCGGCGCCGCTTTTGGCGGCGACGGCGGCGACGGGTACGATTTCGTGGAGATCATGGCGTGTCCTTCGGGGTGCCTGAACGGGGGCGGGCAGCTCCCGCCGCCGCCGGCGTTCGAACCCGGGTTCCGGCTGAGCGAACACGCGCCCTTACCGACGACGCTGGGGGGCACGACCGCGAAGGCGCTCGTGGATGAGCTGGAGGAGCTGTACCACACCGGGGGGCTGAGGGCGCGTGGGATCGGCGTCGGCGTCGGCGCGGCGTCGTGCGTCGCGAGGGAACCGAGTGCCAATCGCGACGTGGCGGCGATGTACGAAAAATTCGTGCGCGGCGACGTGGGGTCGGCGCGCGCGAAGGCGATGTGGCACACGCGGTACCACGACCGGAGCGCGGAGGCGGCCATGTCCGCGGGGGGGACGGCCGCGGCGGCGGCGAACCTCAAGATCACCAGCGACTGGTAGCTCCTATAGCGTGAAAGGTTTCTCTTAGATGTGTTAGCTACTTGTATGATGATGATGTCGGAGTCGAGGCGAGAGCGCGTGGACGACAACACCGTCCGTCGCGTTTTTTAATTTTTTGGGCGTCCAAACGCAGAAACGCTCTCGCCTCGACGCCGACATCACGGCGACGTGGTTTTTTTCTGCGCGGCGCCCCGCGCGTGGTCAGACTGGAGACGCGCGCGCGTCCGCCGGATGGACCTGCAGGCGTTCATCGTTCGCGGCCAGGTGTTCTCGTTGATGCGCAAGGCGCTCCGCGCGGCGAGCCAAGCCCCCCCCGAGTCCCGCGCCGAAATCCGCGCCGAGATCCGACGCAGCTTCGAGGCGTCGCGCCACCACGACGATTCGAGGACGATCAAGCACCTGCTCAGCGACGGGCGCATCCTCGTCAAGCAGCTCAAGGAGATGGTGGGCTTGACCACGTGAACCCCGTCGTTCGAAAGGGCACACAGCTACGTGAGCACGAGCCACGCCGTACGCGGCACATAGCGGTGAGCGCACGAAAGCGCGACGATGCTCGCCTCGAGGCGCGCCGCGTCACACGGCGCCTCTTTCTTTTTTTCGGGTCGGGCGTCGAGACGCGCGGAACGTTCACTCGCGGCGCGCGTCTCGGCCGAGATCTCAGCCGAGACAAGTTCACTCGCCGGCGAGGGACACGAAACGTTTTCGAAAACGTTTTCGACGAACCCCTCCGCGCAACCCCCGAGCGATCCCAGCGCGTTCCTTCGATCGCTGGACACGCTCGGGGGGAAGCACGCGCTGTTCGGCCGCTGGCTCGCGGATCGCGTCGCCAACGCGCCGCGGCGCGACGACGAAAAAAACGCATTTTACGTCCACCCCGCGCTGGTAGCGCGCCGCGCGCCGGGAGCCGGCGTCGGCGTCTTCGCCGAAAACGCGATCCCCCCAGGTCACGTGCTGTTCCGCGCGCCGAGCTTCCTGTTCGAGTCGCTCTCGGCCGCGCGCGCCGAGGCTGTCGCGCGGCGCCGAGTGCCCGCGTTCGTCGAGCGGTGCGAGCGGGCCTGCGCCGAGTTGGGCGCGCCGGCGTTCGCGACGCACGCGCTCTTCGCGCTTCACGTGCTCTTCGAGCTGGGGGACGAGCGGTCTCCCAACTTCGGGTACCTCGCGTCTCTGCCCGGGCTATTGGAGGTGGAGGAGGAGGGTGACGCGTCCGCGGCCGCGCTCGACTCCGCGTCTCGAGGCGAAGACGCGCACCATCTCAGCGTGCCTCTGCTTTGGGACGCGCGCCGCGTCGCGACGCTGCGCGGCACGCCGACGTTCACCAACGTCGCGGCTCGGCGCGCGTTCGTGGAGGCGCTCCACGCGTCTCTGTTCGGCGCGAACGGAGTTGGCGCTTCCGCGCCTGTGCCCCTTGCGAAGTTCAAGTGGGCGCTGAGCACGATTCTGTCGCGCGCCACTTCGGGCGCGCGCGCGCCGTACGCTCTCGCGCCGGGTGTGGACCTGTTCAACCACGGCGGCACAGACGCCACCTGCGCGCTTCACGCTGAGGCATCATCGACGTTTTCGAGTCATCACGACGAGACCGGACCCTCGAGTTCCACGAGTCACGAACCTCCGGTCACGCCGAGGTACGCGTCGTTGTCCGTCGCGTGTTTGGCCGGCGCGCCTCGGGACGCGCAGCTCACGATTTCGTACGGCGACGCCGCGGACAACGACCGACTGTTACGCGTGTACGGGTTCGCGGTTCCGGGCAACCCCAACGACCGAACGGAGTTGCGCATGCGAATCGAGGGCGCGGCGCTCGAGCGTTGGCGCGCGTTCGAGCGGCTCGGGCCGGGTGTGCTCTTCGCGCGGCGCGCCGTCTTGCGGCGACACGGGTTACCGCGCCTGGCGCCGTTCGAGGAGACGGAGAATACAGCCGACGCGCTTTTCGACGACGTCGCGAAGGCGGCGGAGCGAGCCCTGGGCGGCGGCGTCGCGTTCCGCGACCCCGGGGACTTCCAGAGCGCGCTCGGGGAGGCGAAGGAGACGACGACGCTTCGCGGCGACGCGACCGCGGCGACTCGTTCGTCGCCGGCTTCGGCGCCGGACGGCGCGCTCGCGTCGTTCGACGACGGCGGCGACAACGCGTCACAAAAAGACGAGCCCAACGAGCCCGAGCCTGTTCTCTGGAAGTGCTTCGTCGCGCACCCGGCGGCGGCGCCGTTTCCCGCGAGGACGCCCGCGCCGATGGACAGCGCTTCGCCCGAGGCGGCGCGCGCGTGCGACGCCGCCACGGCGGCGGCGCGCGGCGTCGGCGGCGGCGCGGTTTCCGCGGACGCGCTGCTGGCCTCCGTGCGCGCGCACCTGCTGAACGGCACGGAGCCGCCCGGGCCGGACGGGCACGAGCCCGACCCCTGGGCGCCGGTCTCGGAGATGAACGAGGCGGCGACGCGCGCGGTGGTGGGCGAAGCCGCGTACGCGGCGATGCGCGCACACGTCGAGTCGCTCCAGCCGAACGCCAACGAAGCGAAAGGCGCGGAGGAAAACGACGTTTTTGACAAAAAAAGGCGCGAGACGACGCCGGAGTCCCGCGGCCTCGACCCTTTCGCCGCGCCCTCCGCGGACCCCGCGGCGGCGCTGTCGCCGGCGGCGGCGGCGGGCGCGCGGCTGGACCTGGCGGGCGGCGAGGCGTGGGCGCGCTCAGCGCTCGCGCTGCGCCGCGGGCAGGAGGAGATCCTGGAGCACGTCCTGGGGAAAACGAGCATTTGAACACTTTAATACTGTAGTAAACACTTATTTGAACGAAAGTCACCTTCTTCGCCTGGGCACGACGTCGAGCTCGAACGGTTCCGGTCGCAGCGTGATGAGCGCGCGCGGCTTTGGCGGCGCCGCTCCCGGCTTGAGGCGCAGCTCGACGCCTCGCGCCACCGTGGCCAGCAGGAGCGTCGCCTCCATCATGGCGAAGCCCGTGCCGATGCACACGCGCGGACCCGCGCCGAAGGGGACGTACGCGCCGTTCGGGCCCATGCCCTTCAGGGGGTACTCGGAGAGCGCCTCGCTTCGCCACCGGTCGGGGTCGAACTCGAGCGGCCTCGACCACCAGCGCGCGTCGCGGTGCAGCAGGTAAGGCGCCACCAGAACCGTCGTGCCCTTCGGGAGGTCGTACCCGGCCACGTGCACGTCCTCCGCGCAGCACCGGCCCACCATGTACGCGGGCGGCGCCAGCCGCATCGCCTCGTACACCACCGCCTCGCAGTACTTCAGCTGCGCGTAGGACTCGGCGGTGGGCAGGTCGCTCAGGGGGTCGGGCCCGATCACCGCCTCCGCCTCGGCGGCGCACCGCGCCGCCACCTCCGGGTGCTGGGCGAGAAACGCGCACACCCAAGAAAGCAGAATGGCGCTGGTCTCCTGGCCGGCCACCATCAGGGTCATGAGCTCGTCGCGGAGAGACACGTCGTCCATGCCGGCGCCGTCGCCCTCCTCGTCCACGGCGTCCAGAAGTCGGTCGAGCAGATCAGGCGCGCGAACGGACGTCGCGTCAGTCTGATTTTCAGAGTCTGAAAATCGGACGGCGGACGCAGACAAATCCGTGAGTACCCAGTCCTTGGCGGCGTCGTCCCACCTGACGCGCGGGGTCATTCGGGGATTCGCTTCGCCTTCCTTCGCCGCGCTGACGGAGACGTCTCCGAGAAACGCACTTGTTCGCTTCGCCCTCCTCCGCGCGATGAGCGCGTAGACCGCCTCGTCCAGCTTCGCCACCGCGCCGTTGTACGCGAGGTTGTCCGGCGTGGGCACCCACTCCGGGACGACGAAGCCGACGGAGGAGCGCTTCGCGAAGTACGCGAACGCGTCGCGGATGGCGCCGTTGATGGCCCGCGCGTCTTCGCCCCGCACGTCCGCGCCGAAGAGCGCGTCCGCGACGATGGCGAGCGTCAGGTCGTTGAAGTCGGCGTAGACGTCCCGCAGCGACCTGGACGACCACTGCTTCGCCAGCAACGCGGCGCCCGCGCTCGCCATCGCGTCCGCGTACGCGTTCACGGCGGCGCTCCGGAACGCGGGGTTGGACAAACGGCGCTGTCGCGCCCAGACGTCGCCGTCGCTGACTAACAACCCCTCGCCGGCGAGGGACGACCCGGGGAAGAACGCGGTGCCTTCCTTGACGAACGAAGACGACCTGGTGATCAACACGTCCTTCGCCGCCTCCGCGTCGCTCACCAGAACGCACCGCTCGCCGGCGAGGCGCAGACCGACGACGTCGCCGTGCGACGCCTGCGCCTTGACGATGAACGCGAGGGGATCCGCGCCGAGCTCGACGGCGGCGTCGCCGTCGGGCCCGGGCGGGAAGTTGGGCGGCGGCGGTTCCAGCGACCGGCTGATCAGACGCGCCGCCTGCGCGGGGAGGGACGCGAGGTCCGCGAGCGCATCGTCCACGGTCGTCGCCGCGAGCCGGGGAGGGACCGGGGTCGGACGGGACGAGGCGGGCGGTGACGTCGATTTCGGAGACGGCGCGCGCGACGGAGTGCCGCGTCCGCGACGCCGGTCCACACCGCGCACGGCGCGGACGCGCGTCGACGCGACGTTCGGCGCGAGCGCGCGTCCCTCCATCCGATCGCGAGAGCACGAATCGACCGCGAGAGCGAGGTCGCGGCGCGCTCCAGTTACTACGTCACCACGCCGATGACGGCAAGCCACAAGCGCTTTTTCCCGGGACGAACTCCGAGAGATTCGTCGTCGCGCGTCAGTCTCGACGAGATTATCCGTTGCGCGCCGAGGCCATTGCGAAGCGCGGCAGCCACACTACGACGATGTTCGGTAACCTTTTCGGCGGTTCCGGCAGCAAAAGCGGCAGCAAAGCCTCGGTCTCCGCGCCCGGTGCGTGTCCCGAGAGCCCTCGTCGGCGTCCTCGCGGCTCGCGGGACGACGTTCCGAGCCCGTTCCGCCCGATTCGTGCCTCGTCACGGACGATCTCGTGCCTTTTCCCGAGACGCGGCCACCCGACCGAGCTGCCGTCCCGACACGGCACTGACCCCGTCTTCGCCCGTCCCCCCGAACGCCTCAGGCAAGTGCCCCTGGTCTGACTGCAGCTGCGGCGTCGGGTGCAAGTGCGGCGCCGCGTGCAAGTGCGGGAGCAAGCGGCGTTAGGTCTCCCGCGCGCATCTCTCCACGTGGATTAGAAAACGAGTGACGAAAGAACGAGGTCTGTCTCCTCGTACTCCTCGATCTCGCGTCATCCCCGCGACGCGCGATGTCCTTCAGCATCCCCACGACGAACGACCTGCAGGACGAGGCGTTGGCAGTCGCGGAAGGCGCGGCGAAAGCCGCGTTCGGTACGAGGTTCAAGCGCGTCCCGAGAGCTATCTTCGCGAAACTCTCGCTGCCGGTGCTCTCCGTCCTCGCCGTCTTCGCCTTTGTGTTCTGCGTCGCCGCGGAGGCGACGCGCGCGATGGAACGCGCGGATGGCGCGGCGCTTCGTTCGGGCGGAGGACACGGAGGACAAAGCGCCTTTCCTTTGTCGTTCTGGAGCCTCAAGACGCACGAGTACGCGCTGACCGCCACGACGTCCCTCGCGCTGGTCATGTACCTGTGCTGCGTGTACCGCGACCCGGGCCGCGTCCCGGCTGGCTACACGCCCGACCCCGAGTCGGCGGCGGCGCGCGGCGCGCTGGTGGAGCTCAAGCGCAAGGGCGGCTCGCGCTTCTGCAAGAAGTGCGCGCGCGCGAAGCCCCCGCGCGCGCACCACTGCCGCCAGTGCAACCGCTGCGTTTTACGCATGGACCACCACTGCGTCTGGGTGAACAACTGCGTCGGGCACAGGAACTACAAGTCTTTCTTTCTGTTTCTGTTTTACGCCGTCGTCTCGATTTGGCACGCCGCTTTGTTGCTAGCGTCGCGCGCGTACGCGGCGGCGCGCATCGTCGACGAGCAAGACCCGCGAAGCGGCGTCGCGATTCCGAGACGCGAAGACGTTTCGCTCGGCGTCGCGGAGGTGGCTGCGCTGACGCTCGCCGCGCCGCTCGCGCTGGCGCTCACGATGCTGTTCGCGTGGCACTGCTACCTGGTCAGCCGCAACAAAACCACCATCGAGCACTACGAGGGCGTGCGCGCGGCGGCGGGCGCAGGGGCGGCGTCGGCGCTGCCGCCGCTGCACGCCACGGACGGCGAGCCGAGGCACCCGTACTCGCTGGGGCTTCGCGCCAATTTGAGGGAGATTCTGGGCCCGCGCGTCCTGTGCTGGCTCGCGCCCGGGTGCTCCATCGCGGGAGACGGCCTGGCGTTCGCCAATGTCGCCGAGTACGGCAAGTGGAAGCGCGCGCGCGCGCGCAAGGAGGAGGAGCTCACGCTGAGCTGACGCCGAGCCTACGCCGAGCCGACGACGCGACGCCGATTCGCGAAACGAGCGTAGACGTCGCTCGCGCGATACCGCGGAAGAGCTGATGATAGATGACGGTTTTAGTGAAAGCTACGTATCGTCTCACGAATCGAACGGCGCGACCGCGCGCCGACGCCGGTGTCGCCTCGACGTGACGAACGCGAGAGGTGTCGTCGATGCCTCCTCCTCCGAGGAAGCGGCGTCGTCCGAGGAGGGTCCGAGAAGGCGCTCGTCTTCCGCGGCGTCGGCGGCGGCGGCGTTCGCCGCGGAGACTGTTTCCGGAGACGGTTTCGGGAAAACGGGATTCGCCTCCACCGCCACCGACGCCGGCGCGCGCGCCGCGGGGGGAGGCGTGCGCGGCCTGCGCATCTTGGTCTTCAGGCTCGGCTCCGTATACACCACCGCCTTGTGTCTGTACCTGAGCCTCTGCCGGCGCGGCGTCGTCGCGGTGGACGGAGGCGAAGAACGAGGCTCGAGACCGCTGAGACCGCCGTTTGTCACTCTTCGCGTCGCCGGCGACGTCGTCTCTCGCGCGGCGAAGCCGCGGAGGTTCACGCGCGGGCGCCGCGTCGCCGGCGGAGGCATCGTCGGCATCGTCGACGCCTCTGTTTTCTCGTTTTCTCGTGACTGAGAAACGCACGCGTCGCCGTCTCGTGATGTCGTCTTCTCGCGCGCGTTTGTGCTCGACGTGTGTTTCGAGATGGGAGGCACGAGACCGAGCGTGTTCGAAACGCCGCGGACGGGCGACCACGGCTCTGGCGAAGGCGGTTTCGAAGGACTTTTCTTCGCCGCCTCCTCCGGC
>Ga0181560_10004009_pt1 | contig 13459 bp, 11 predicted proteins | sample 011ome_20_FD_133751 | JGI IMG/M metagenome (GOLD analysis project Ga0181560, IMG submission 133751) | Coastal salt marsh microbial communities from the Groves Creek Marsh, Skidaway Island, Georgia - 011509CT metaG (megahit assembly) | ecosystem: Environmental > Aquatic > Marine > Intertidal...
ATGGAGCTTAAACTCCTTTAAACTCTTCGGTAAATACATTTCTTCGAAACTGGTATTCCTGTCCAATTCCTGAAATAATTCAGCGGTATTGGGAGCGTCAAAATCAGGTTCCACTCCTTCAAGCTCAGGCAAGAAATCAGGTTCTGAAATAGAAACAGCTTGGGCGTTTCGATTTGCCCCTGGCTGGAAACCTAAAAAGTCATCCACTTCGCCGGTGGACGTAAGAGCAGATTGCTCACCCTCCACTCTTTCCTCTGGATTCCCGGTATCACGGAATCCTGCTAAAGACTGAAAAGTTTGATCCTGCTCAGATACAAGTGCGGGAGGACGCGGTTGCGGGTCCTGCTGGTTTATTGGCGGAGCATCGGGAATACCGGGCAACCTTTGGGAAGTCACAGATTGCAGTAAACTTTCTGCCCGGTTCACCCGTTCTCTTAAGTTTTTAATTTTGAGTGTGCGGGATGATGGCAAGGATTGACTCTTGGGTGGTGATAGAAACTCAGTTTGGTGGCGATCGCGGTCTGATGAAAAACCGGAGGGAGGTTTGGCACTCTTTGACTTGATAGCATCGAGTAAAGCCTGAGCCTGATTTAGGCGATTTTCAAAATCACTTCTTTTTTGATCAACATTTTCAGCCAGCAAAAACTTATCGCTCCAGGCCAAAAAGAAGAAGATTGTGATGTAATGAAATATTTTCATTCGCCCAAAAGCAGATACTTGGCAACCAATTGCTCTTTTACCTCATCTGAAAAAAAAGAATTGTGAATCTTGCTAAGTCTTTCAGAGAGGGTGTCATTTTGAGAAAAAACCAACTGATCCAAATTCTTCCATTCGTGTTTCTCGTAGTTGTAGGCTAGAACCGGATCTTGGTTCATTTCCAGGAAGCACCATTTTCCGCTTTCAAGATAGACATAAGGAAAAGTACTTGCGGAGATCCAAAACCAAGACAAGGCCGGGTGCCAGCACCACGAACTTACATCCGTGTATTTTTCATAATGAAGCCAGCCCAATTTAGTATGGTAGACTAAGCCGGGCTTGCCTTTATAAAAAACGCCGAACCAGGGGGCAGAATGCCAAGAGTGATGCAACTCCTGGGATGAAATAAAACTAAAGGGACTGGAGTTGGAGGAAAGTTGGTTAAACTCTACTTCATCTATTTGGGGCTCCGATTCACCACCTGTGATGGTAATCTGGTCGGCAATCTCCTTAATCATTTCTGAAATCGTGGAAATTTGCTCTGCAACTGAAAGATTTGAACCCACACCGACGATGCTCTGCATAGAAACCTGCATCCAAGGTTTTTTATCCCCGGCCGTGATTACGGAGCTCAAAGATCGATGCCCTTGGCTTGTTCCATCCATGAGAAGTGAATAATAATAATTTCGAAAACCATCTACCTTAAAGTCTGCATCCTCCCATGATATGATAAGGTAAGAGGGATAACCGGACTGGTTCCAAAAATATTCTTCATGCTTCCCAGGCCGGTTGTAGTGATAATTTGAGAACCAGGAGGGTCCTTCGATCACTTGCTCAAATGTCTGACTTTCCTTCCAGTAAACAACCTCAAAATAGTGACTCTTGAATGCATCCAACCAATCTGTGCCGATAAAAGTAGTGAAAATTAAAGTTTCACTCTCCGGGGCATCGCCGAAATCAATAATTTGATCATCACGCAAGGAATACCCAGAAAAATTGTAACTGAAAAAATTATTCCTGATTACAGAATCGCTGGTTATATTTACTGCGTTTCTACCCAATGGGTCACTGATAGAAAATTCACCAGTGATATCCACAGACCAAAGAAGTCCGCAATTGCACCAAATGGTAACGGTGTAAAAAGTAATCTTTAAAAATTGGGCAAATTTTATAATCCAAATTTAACAAATCTAAATGTTTACAAAAGGAAAAAATTAAAAAGAAAACTTTGGGTCTTGGTTTAACCCTATCAAAGAGGGAAAAAAACAACGCCATACAATGAATAGCACAGCAGTTAAAGTGGCCAATTTTATATTCTCACCTGATCTAAACCATTTTAATTGGCTTGCATCCCTGGCGACCGAAGTAACTTGTTGCTTGATCTTCTCGTCATCAAAGTAGTTTCGATTTACTTTTTATTAGCATACATTTCCAACTAACGGTAGCCTTTAGATCGGGATAGTTGGAGGGATGGTTTCATTGTTCTAATTACCGTAACACTAAGCAGCCGCACAACTTCATCCACCCATTATCTGGTAGGTTAGCATTCCAGGCATAGATGCCGTCAGGGAGTGAGTTGACCGCTCTTTAATTTGATGAAATCCATGTTTTGCTTGAGCTACTCCAAGAGTACCATTTGCCATCCTGATTATTATAAACTGAATAAACACCTGCAGAAGCTGGATAGTAAAATAGCCAATTATTTAATGAATTATTGTAAACCCATGGCCATTGGCTCCAGTTCCAACCATCAAATGTACCATAATTAGTTTGACTGACAGTTTCGATTTCATTTTTCGAAGAGTTAGCAACTTGGGCAGAAATTAGCAGTAGGCTTGTCGATTCAGTCCAAGAGGATATTTCGCCCAGATAATTCATTTGAATTGTGCCAGATGTTTCTTCTTTCACCAGTCCGTATTTATTTGAGTGCCATTTATAGCCTGTTTCTTCTCCTTGCATCACTATTTGTCCCTGTGTTTGGCTATATAGAACTGCATTAATTTCTTGGTTTAAAGTCATTTTATAACAGGCAACCTCCCCAAGATTTGTTGCTAACTTCGAGACACTTTGAAGATTTCCGTTTATTGATGCTCCTCCATATCCGCTAAAGAGATCACCCCCTAAGTTAACAGTTAGGCTTCCAATCTCAGTTCGGTTCAGAATAACGCTCCCAATACTAGGCTTTTCAGCAACAGCTCCTTGAACTGTTGAAATCACTGCTACACCACCTTCACCATCATCATACACAAAATCCTGCAAAATAGCTTCGCCTCTTTCATTTCTCCATTCCCAAAGGCGTTGCGTTTCAATTGTTGGTGAGGTTTGGCTCTCAATGATTTCCCACTTTTCAACTGGTTTTCCAGACTTAATTTCAATATCTAATAATCTTTCAGTTACTGTAGAGTTTGTGGTTCCTTCTGTACTATCGTACTCACTTTTGGAGTAAACGAGCGTATCGCCAATTGAGAAAACTGGGTATATTTTATTTTCGTAATTTGTTCCCAAAAGCTTTGTTGCAATAACAAGAATAATTAAATTTTTCATAGATTCATAAAACAGCCAAACCCAGTATCGTCAAGAATCAGCTCACATTTCGCCTAGATATTTCAATTTCCAGATACCGGTAAGGGTAATAAGCAGCCGCACAACTTCATCCACCCATTATCTAGTAGGTTAGCATTCCAGGCATAGATGCCGTCAGGAGGGGTAAGGTAGTGTAAAGGCTGGTTTTTACTATTACCAGATACAATCGTGCACAAGCTAAGGCACACCGAACGGGAAGAAATGAGATTAAAATTCAGTAACTACTTTTGGCTTTTCTTAACCTCAATAGCTTTGATTACTGCTTCTTTTTCGCCTCTGACTTGAGCGAGTTCTGATGCTTCAATACCGTCACCTTGTCCATACCCTAACCAAAATCGCTTGGCCTTGGCTGATTTAGTGGATCTCGGAACAAGTAGAGGAGTATATTACCTCTATAATCAACTTGCCACTTTCATGTTTTTAGCTTTGATAAAAATCGTTTGTTCATTATCATTCAATTTTGTTTTAAAACTGTAAGTTGCTTTAAAACCTGGCAAGTATTTGGCCAAAATCAAACACAAGCCTGAATGCTTTAATGAAAGCTAAGTAGTTATTACTAAATAATTACAATATGACCGGAAGGATGGCAGAGTGGTCGAATGCGGCGGTCTTGAAAACCGCTGAACCGGAAACGGTTCCGGGGGTTCGAATCCCTCTCCTTCCGCCACTTATTCCAGCCTGTGCTTAGTTGGATTTGTTTGGTTCTTCTTCCTCTCCCTGCTGTGGCGGATTCTCTTCGCCAGGCAGTGAGTTATGAATTTCATTTATCTCCTCTGGGGATGATGAAAAACGGTTAAAGGATTGCCTTTCACTTGACTGGGTAAGCTTGAGCAACAGTTCTTCGTTTTCCCGATCCAAATAAAAAATTTGCAATAATTTGGCATGGGACTGGCCCACTAACTTCTTGGAATCGTCAAAGGGAGAAAAATATTCAGGTTTCAACTTCCGCAAATTCAACAAAGAGTTTTCAAGCTGAGGCAAAACTTCCTGCTTCTTGGATAGAAATTCATGGGTCGGGGGAGAATTCTGGGTTTTAAGCCAGGTATTTTCCTCCAAGAGCAATTCATGCACCCGAGCACATAAATCCAAATGACTGGCGATGATATCCCGAGGTTCCATGTTTACGAAAAGAAAGAAAAAGCCGAACCCTTAGTTCGCCTGATTACTGGGCAGTGTGTAGATGCCATAACGGTTCACTGCCTGCCTAATTGCCCGGGTATCCTCCAGCTGCTCTCTCCTCCACTTGGCCATACCAAAGACAAACTCAAGGTACTTACTGTTTGCCAACCCTTCCCGGGCTCCATCCGAATTGACAAATTCTTCGATCGCTGAGTAGGTTTCCATGGCTTGTACATAATTGCCCAATTTTTCCTGGCAAAGTGCGATTTGGTAAAGTACGGGAATTTGCCAGGAAGGAGAAGGATCGATCTCGCGCAATGCAGAGTAAATTCGGTAAGCATTGAAAAACTCGGCTTCTTCGAAGAACTTATTGGCTAGGTAATTGCCTGTTTTCTTTTTCCAAAATGCCCAAATTGCTTTCATCTTACTGATGGCAGCCATGTCTCGATCCCGAACCGCATTACCCTGTTCAAGATCCGCGATAAGGTCAGGGTTAAAGTCGGCTTCCTTCAACAAAAGAAGCAATTCTGAAATCGATTCCTCATCCTGGTTTAATTGTTCGTATGTGAGGGCAAGTAAGTAGTGAGACTCTGGAACATAGGGGCTTTGCGGAAAAAGTGTGCCATATCCACGCAATACTTCCTTCACTTTGGCAAAATCCGCCCGAGGTGTTTGATCAAAACCTAATTCCTGCTGACTGCGTTGTTCGGGTGGCAGTCGGTCCACACTTTCTTGCTTACGAAGGTTTTCGCTCGCCCTGCGGTAATGAGCCAATCCCTGCTTGAAGCGAACGACAGCACGATCTGTATCTTCCAAATCCTCAAGCCGGCGAAGCCGGTCGAAAAACTTGATCGCATTATCATAATCTTCAGAATCCATAAAGGTCTCAGCAATTTCATACATCGCACGATTTGACTCCACATCCCTTCTCCTCTCCAAAGATCTGCCTTTCCGCCTTTCAGCGAGTTCAAAGGCATTGCTTTTGGGCAAGGTCAAAGTGGCATTAATGGCATCGTAAAACTTGTTCAGTGCCATACGGTAAGCACCTAAGGTACGATAAATTTTGCCTAACCTTATGTGAGACTCTGGCACGGAGGGAGCCCCTCTTTTCTTGCTTTCAACCCACTTCACCACGGACCCCCCGACACGAGCGTAGAGGTCTGGGATACCCGGAGCATCCTCATGTTCCTCAAAAGGATACCTGTCATCGGAGGCAAACTCCTCCAGGAATCTTTCATAAGACTTGGCTGCATCCACCCATTGCTGGTTTTTTTCGTGCATGGAGATAATCGCCAAAAGAATGTCACGCCTGTACCTTTTATGATGGGGTGCATTGAGTCTGCCCAGCACCCGATTGCAATAGGCTGTGGCTTTATGTACCGAGCGGGTAACAAAAGGATTCCCCGAGCCGCCAGAAGCCATTCTTGTTTCCATGATGGCTTCGCGTATTTTTTCCTTCATCTCTTCATCAATTTGGTTACCAAGAACGATGTAGGATTCGACATCATCGGAAATTTCAGGACTCGGTGCGGGGGTAGATAAAATTGGAGTATTTACAATATCGCCCCGGTCAATGACTTCCACGGGTTTTGCGGACGAAGGCGAAGATAAGGGAGAAACTGCAGACTCAATTGGAGACTGAAGTGGAACTTGAAACTCAGGAAGTTCGAGGAGTTCGACTTCCCGAAGTAAGTCCTCCAGGCTTGCTTTTTGATAATCAAGGCGCGGAAGTGCCCGAGCTTTGGAGGAGGTTGAAATCTTAGCAGCCTGCCCTGAAATAGGCATAGACTGTCCCGTTGCCCCCTCTTTCTCGGGAAGCTCTCCAAGGTCATCCTCATTGACGCTTGGAAGTAGCAAATTTGTATCTTCCACCTTCTCATTGAGTAAGTACTCCGGCATAAGTTCATTACCCACTCGAAAGGAGCGGTCTATGGGAGCTTCATTAATATCGGACTGAGAATCTAACAAGGAGTCATTAAACGGAGCGGGATCATCGCCACGGTCAAGATCGTCCAACAGGGAATCGATACCCTGTATAACTTCATCTATGGACTTTAATTGAGAGCCACCGCCGGCCTGCCCGAAACAGAAGAAGGCAAGAGTTGTAGAAAAAAGAGCAGGAAATATGAAATGCTTCACCTTGGAACCCTCCGGTAAGTAGATTTTGTTCCGATTTTCAAATTATCCGGGGCAACTGTGTAGGGGGGAATAAATGGAATTGCATTCACGCGAACCGTCCTGGAATCGACCTTCATGTCCTCAAAAACATTTAAGAGTTCGTCTGTGGACCCAACCTTTGTACCGGAAACACCTTCAAATGGATCAGCCATAGGAAGAGAATTTGATGGTGCTTGAGGAATGAAAGCTGGGACATTGCTTTCGGGTTCCGTGCTGTAAGTGACGATTGGAAAATCAGGTTCTGCTGATGCGTTGTCTTCTTTTTTGGGCGATGGTTTAGGCTCGGGGGTGGATGGTGAGATTAAAAGCATGCGATCAACCGCAAGCGGCACAGGAGTAAAACGTAAAGACGGGGGGGATTTAAAAGTAAGATACCTGTCACGCTCGGGTGGAGGAGTATCAAATTTCTTGAGGTCTATCCCCCAAGACAGAAGGGGTAAAAAGAAAAGTGCCGCAATAGCAAAAGCTTTACGAAGTAAATGTAAGATATGTGAGCTCATATTGATGGTTGTACACCCTTATAGTCGTACATTAATTTAAAAACTTTACTCAAATTACGAACTTTATTTCACCAAGGCTTCTTTTCTTGATAAAATTGATGAGTATGGAGCAGGTCATCCACTTCGTGGATATCGATGGACTGGACCCCGTCAGCCCTAAATTGTACCGCCGTTATCGCGAGAGGATCCCCGTAAGATGCGAGGCAATCACTGGTTTGAGCCCATACGGCATATGGGTCCGACAGGGACTCTCCATGCTCCTTGCAAACTTCAATTGCTTCATCAAACACCGAATAAGGGCACTCGGGGAAGTTGCAGTTGTAATTCAAATGAATATCGCAGGGAAAATGATCCAATATATGCTGAAAAACAGGAATCGAAGGCGTACTATCATCGGATAGTTCATCGGGCCGTCTTATAATTGATACATCCTCCTGCATACAGGTCCTAGCTATGAGCTCACTGTCCGTGGATAAAACAACCTGGTCAAAACGCTTAGACTGAATCAATCGCTGGACTGCCCGTAGTACCAATGGAACTCCTCTGTAGGGAAGCAGGTTTTTGTAAGGAAGACGCTTACTTCCAATTCTTGCGATAACTGAACCGATGATCTTCAAATATCCTTTTGCTAGACTATTGAATTGATAAGGGCAAGTTATTCGATTGCCCCAGTTTAAAGATATTGGAATGATATAATTCTTTTTTCGTTGTGAGCATAATCCCCTACTCCAGGCAATCTATTTCAGTTGAAGATATACATTCGGTAAAGAGTGTGCTGGAATCTCCCTTTCTAACCCAAGGGCCGAAAGTTCCTGCATTTGAATCGGCCCTTGCTGATTATTTTGGAACCAGCTATGCCGTATGCTGCTCAAGCGGAACGGCTGCACTGCATCTTGCCTATGCAGCCCTAGGTGTAAATACCGATAGCATCGCGATCGTGCCTGCCATCACTTTTGCTGCAACTTCCAACGCCTTCAGGTATCTTGGATGCAAGGTTATATTTTGCGATATTGTGCCAGAGACCGGCCTGATCTGCACTCAACACCTTGAACACCTTTTATCGGCATTACCTTCACTCAAAGAAGGACAGAAGGGGTTTATTGCACCTGTGTCTTTTGCAGGAAGAACCGCTCCTTTGGTGGAGTGCTCTCAACTGGCCTGCAGGTATGGATTTAAAGTTATTGAAGATGCCTCTCATGCGGTGGGTGCATGGGACCTAAATCCTGAGGACCAGGAAAAAATCCGTTCGGGGTCATGCACTCATTCTGATATTTCTTGCGTCAGTTTTCATCCGGTTAAGCATATATGTTGCGGAGAAGGTGGAGTGGTGCTTACAAATTGTCGAAAAATTGCAGAAGCGGCTCAAAAGTTAAGATCCCATGGCATCGAGCGGCCATATGATGAGAACCATGAAACTCCATGGTATTATGAACAAGTTGACTTGGGATGGAATTATCGGATGACCGACCTCCAGGCAGCCCTGGGTTTAAGTCAGCTTTCCAGGATCAAAAGCTCAATCGAATCCCGGAGGAACATCGCAAGGAGGTATCTAGAGTTACTCTCGAATCAAGTGTTTTCGGGTAGCCTTTTCCTGCCCGATTTTCAAGCAGGACACGCGTGGCACTTGTTTGTCATTCGCTTTAAACAGAAAGGCAGTCGCAACCGAGCTTACAAGTTTTTAAAATCAAAAGGTATTCATTCTCAGGTACATTATATTCCCGTTTATAAACACCCCTATTATCAAAAGAATGCGGGAGATTTATGCCTCTCCGGTGCCGAAACATATTTTGAGGGTTGTTTAAGTATCCCCATGTTTCCTGACCTCAGTACCGAGGATCAAGACCGAGTGGTTCTTGAATTAAAGAATTTTATAGAATTGGAAAAGTAAAATATTGGGATGAATCAACCAAATGGATACAAAGTCCTCGCGGGGGTGTGCTTCACTAAAAATTCCTACCTAATAGAATCGATTCGTTTAGAAGATGCTATCCCAGTCATGGAGTGGAGAAATGCACAAATGGATGCATTGCGCCAAAAAGAACCACTTTCGGAAGAAAAACAGCTTTCTTATTTTAAAAACCTAATTGAGGAAGTACTGCCATCCCGCTTACCCGCTCAGATTCTCGTACGTTTTACTCATGAAGACAGACTGATCGGATATGGTGGACTTGTTCATATTGACTGGAAAGATAAGAGAGCTGAAGTTTCTTTCCTGCTGGAAACCGAGATTGCTAAAGATCCTCAACAATATGAAACTCACTTTAGGCACTTTTTGGCACTGATTCAAAAGCTAGCTTTTGCACATTTAGGTTTTCATAAAATCACAACCGAGTCTTTTGCCCACCGAAAGAAACATGTAAAAATTATCGAAAACTGTGGGTTTACCAGAGACGGTGTCCTGAGAGACCAAACCCGGGTGGAGGGGAGATGGGTGAATGCTGTGGTCTGTTCGTGTCTTCAATCAGAATATGACTTAAAGGAGATGGGTTAGCTTATGATCCCCCCTGTGCTTCTTTTCACCAGTCTATCAAATAAGTATGCCCTTTACTGTGCAGTCAAAAAGCAGGCCAAGCAATTTCACCCTGACTCATTTGTAATCGCCACAGACTCCCAAGCGGACTGCCCAGCCGCAAATAAGGTGGATTTCTTCGTGCAATCACCCAAGACGGCTTCATGGCAGGAGCAGGCAATGATTTCCTTTTGTCAAAAGCATAAGATTACCCACATTATTCCCACCCGTGATGGTGAATTAAAGTTTTGGTCTTGTCATGCTGCCTCGCTCTCTTCTGTTGGTATTGATATCATGGTTTCCGACCCTCCAAGCATCACGACCTGCCTGGATAAATTGAGTTTTTCTGAATCATGGCCTCAAGAATCACCTTTACAAGCCATACCTGGGAGCCTGACGCCTCACATGTTTTCAGATAATCGTATTGTGGTAAAAGAAAGATATGGGTCGGGGTCCCACAAAATGAAGATTTCTCTTGAAGCAGAAGATGCCAAGAATTGGGGGCAGAAGTTAAAAAACCCAATCTTCCAGCCTTATATTTCAGGGAAAGAATTAAGCGCAGAGACATGGATTGACCAGGATGGTAAATGCCATGGTATGCTTTTGCGTTGGCGTCACAAAGTGGTGAACGGGGAGGCCTGGGAGTCCGAGGTATTCGAGGACCCATCTCTGGAAAGTAAACTAAGACAATGCCTGCATAATATACCTGGCCTCTACGGACACTGTCTCACCCAAGTTCTAATTGACAGGGATGGGGTGCCCTATGTCATAGAAATCAACCCGAGGCTCGGTGGAGCCTCCCCTCTAAGTCTTCATGCAGGGATCAACTCAATTCGTTGGTTCCTTGAAGAATCTTCCGGATTGGCGGATAAAATTCCCAAAGTTCCAGAAATCCATTTCGGGACCAGGCTTTTGAAAGAAGATGGTGCAGTGAGAATCATCGACCCTTTTCCATCTCGACAGAAGAAAAGCGAAGATTAAGCTGAAGCTTATATGCCAGCTAAAACCATTGCCATCGCAAACCAAAAGGGAGGTGTCGGAAAAACAACGACCACTGTAAACCTTGGCGATGCCCTGGCTAGAATGGGTATTCCCACCCTAATTGTTGACATGGATCCTCAGGCCAACGCCACCAGCTCACTCGGCTTTGAAAAAAAACCGGGGGCCGGCGTTTATGAACCATTGCTTTCAGGGAATGATCTCTCCGGGAGAGTCATTGGGGCGAGGAAAAATTTGTGGCTCATCCCCTCTGAACTCGACTTGGCGGCTGCTGAATTAGAACTCAGCGGTCAGGAAAACTATTTACAAAAACTCCAGGAATCCCTGCTCTCACTCAAAGCGAACCGGGCCTTGCAAGTTATCCTTGTAGATTGCCCACCCACCCTTGGCCTGCTTTCCATGAACTCACTCTGTGCGGCTGATTACCTGATTGTCACCTTGCAGTCTGAGTACCTTGCCCTGGAAGGGCTTGATCAGATTGTTGGAGTCGTTGAGCAGCTCAGAAAATCAGGCGTAAACCCTGGCCTAGAAATCGGCGGAATCGTAATGACCATGTATGACAACCGCACCAAGCTGTCCTATGAAGTCTGGCAGGAAGCAACCAAACACTACCAGGAAAAAGTGTTCCGAACCGTCATCCCCCGGACCATCAGACTCAGTGAATGTCCCAGTTTTGGTAAGACCATCTTTGAATATGACTTTAACGGCCCAGGCTCGATTGCCTACGGCTCTTTTGCCCGGGAAGTTAAAAGTCAATTACTTGACCAAACCCAAGGTCCATGAACTTTTTCTCGAAGCTAAGAAACCGACTTCGAGCGAACAGGAATCAATTAAAGGATAGGAAAGATTCGAATTCTGATGTTCTCCTTGTTGAAAAAAACACAGGGTATACTTTTCGTGACCCTGCCCTTCTCCACCTAGCTCTCACCCATCCTTCTTATAACCTAAAGGACGCAGCCAAGCCCAATAACCAGAGACTGGAATTTCTTGGAGACTCTATTCTTGGAGCCGTATTATCCAACGAACTCTACCGGATTTATCCCGAGGAAAACGAAGGATCCCTGAGCCGCAAAAAAGCCTACTTTGCCCAGGGGGCATTTCTTGCCGAATTGGGACTATCTATTGGTCTAAATAGAGTGATAAAAATGAGCCCGGCAGAATTAAAAAATGAAGGCAACCTTAGGCCTTCCACACTGGAAGATGCGGTGGAGGCTCTTGTGGGTGCCATTTACCTGGATGGTGGCTTCAGGCATGCCGAATGTTGCATCATTCAGTGGATTGGAGATCTGCGAAAAAAACTCGAAGGACGGACTGCCATGATGAACCCCAAGGGTAAACTGCAGGAATTCATACAAGCCCAGGATACCAAGAAAAAAATTCGTTATGAACTGCTCCAGGACAATGGACCGGATCATCAAAAAACTTTTTTAGTTTCTGTCATAATTGGAGAGGAGTCCATTGCCCAGGGCCAAGGGAAATCCAAAAAAGAAGCGGAATCTGAGGCTGCGGAAAAAGCCCTGATTATTCTGAGCAAAGAATAGCCTTTTCTTCATCGTGAAAAGAATTCAACTGCCCCGGGGAAACAACGGATTTATTTTCTCATCCCTCCCCGCCGCTTCCCATTCAGTCATTTTATGTGACCAATGGCTGAAATCAGAAAAAAGAATCTTACTGGTAGTGGGCAGTTCTCTGACCGAAACAGAAAACCTGGCTGAGGATGTGGCCAAACTCCTAGAGATACAGGATCAGACAGAGGATAAAAACCTGGAATTTCATCTTCTTGAACAGGATCCAGCCGAATCGCACCCTGATTTTTTTGAAAAAAACTGCAACAAGCTCAGCCTGCTTTCTTCTTTAATGAGCTTGGAGTCATCCCAGGGTAAAAGAATGATTATCGCAGCCACCCCTGAAACTTTACTTTCAGCATGCACCCCGAGAGAGAATAAAGAAAAGCAAGAGCTGTCCATTAGCTGTGGGATGGAAATGAACTTTGAGGCATTTCAGGAAAAACTGTCCGGGGACCTCGACTATTCTTCCGAGATTTTATGTGAAGAGCCGGGTCAATATTCCCTGCGCGGTGGATTGATTGATGTCTACCCGGTCAACGCAAGTATTCCCTACAGGATTGATTTTTTTGGAAATGAAGTGGATGAGATCCGGTCTTTTGACCCCACGACCCAGAGAACCATTGAAGCCATACAAAAGATAACCCTGTCTTCTGCACATCTGGTTGATGATTATTCGATGGAAGGTGGTTTTTTTTCCTACATTACCTGTGATACAACCTGGGCCTTCATTGAGCCCGAAAAATTAATCGCAGACTACCCTCTTGCCTTCCACCAGAGTGAAAAAGAAAAGTTTAGGAAAGTATGTATGGAACTGGCTTGGGCGAACCCCAGCAGAAAGAATACCTACCTTGGCTTCAGTGAAATCGACGATGGAGCTGGCATACTGGAAAAACTGAAGGCTGCCAAGCTGTCCGCCTCTGCTTCCAGTCAATCCATTGGTCAGCTCGCTCATGACCTGATAACCCGCCAGGAAGGTAGGCACCGCATTAGCTATCTCTTTGAATTACTCGCTAAGCAAGACGCGGGTCATGAAGTGTTAATTGCGGCGGGTGCAACTTCCGAAAAGAAAAGAATCCTCGAACTTATCGGCGGAGAATCTTCCCTCCAACGCCTTAAGCCACGCTTCCTGGAGATTGGTCTGCGAGACGGGTTTAGCATAGATCACGGAGATGCCGGAACTTATGCTTCTTTTCTTCTTGAGTCGAAAGCCAGCGGACTGACTGTTGCCACTGCACGGGAAATTTTAGGGCGGGAAAGAAGCCGGCGACCAATTCGTGCCCAAAAAGCTCGGGTTCAGAGAAAAAATG
>Ga0181560_10004011_pt1 | contig 13456 bp, 6 predicted proteins | sample 011ome_20_FD_133751 | JGI IMG/M metagenome (GOLD analysis project Ga0181560, IMG submission 133751) | Coastal salt marsh microbial communities from the Groves Creek Marsh, Skidaway Island, Georgia - 011509CT metaG (megahit assembly) | ecosystem: Environmental > Aquatic > Marine > Intertidal zone...
GGAGGCGGCGGCGGCCGTCGCGGAGGCGGCGGGCGCGGAGGCGCGAGAGGCGTTTTGGTCCGAAAAGTACCGCGACGCCGTCGTCGACGCGGAGGACGCTAAAAACGATCACGACGCGTGGGCGGCGATGCCGGAGACGGAGGACGCCGCGATCGCGCGCAGACGCGCGGAGAAGCTGCGCGCGGCGGCGAACGCGGCGAACGAGAGGAGAGAAAAGGCGGTCGTGGAGGCGGACGTCGCCGCCGCCGCCGCCGCCGCCGCCGCGGAAGACGCGGAGATGGCTGCGAACGACCAGCACGCGCTCGATTACGTCGCGATCGCGCGCGATACCGCGCGCGCGGCCGAGGCTGAAGCGGCGGCGGCGAAAACTCGACGCGACGGGTGCGTTTCGAGGGCAGAAGCCGCGTCCGAGGCGGCGCGAGCGCACGTGGAAATCGCGCACGAAGCCGCGATGCGCGGCGGCGAACTCTCCTCCGACCCGGCGTGGCGGCTCGCGGTCGCGACGGAGGCCGAGGCTGAGTGCGCGCGCGCGGAGTTTGATCTCATCGAAGCGAACGCCGCCGCCGCGGTCGCGTCCGATGAACTCCATCGAAGAGAGAGCTCGGTCAACGCCGCGAACGCGAGCGCGTTCGCCGCCGCGGAGGAGGAGACGACGCGCGGGAACAGCCTCCGCGACGCGGCAATGGCGGCGAAACGCGAATTCGAAGACGCGGAGAAAGCCGCGACGCGCGCGGAGAACGACGCGGTGCTCATGTCCGGCGGCGACGTCGCCGCGCTGCGCGCGGAGCGCGCGGAGTCGACCGCGCGCCACGTCGCGGAGTCGCGGCAGGCGTTGCTGGACGCGAAGCGGCACGCGGAGCGACGACGCACGCGCGCGGAGGAGGCGACGCGCGCGGCGCGAAAAACGCGCGCGGAACACGCGGACGTCTCGAAAGCGGCCAACACCGCGCGCGATCGCCTCGCCGCAGCCGCGGACGCCGCGAGGAAACTCGTCCGCGCGTCTGTTACCGCCGCGAGCCGCGCGGACGCGGCGTCGCTCGCCGCGGCGCGCGCGCGCGACGCGACGCGCGCGGGCGCGCGGTGGAAAAAGGCGGCGGAGGTTTTGAAACGACGCGCGTCGAAAGCGCGCGAGCTCGCCGCCGTCGCGAGAGACCGCGCGACGTACGCCGCGTCCGACGCGCGGCTCGCCGCGGGCGCGGGTGGCGACCGCGACGAGGCCCGCAGAGCGGCGTGCGCCGCCGCGGACGCCGCGGAAGACGCGACGAAGGCCGCCGCGAGGGCGCGCGCGATCGAGGACGCGACGCGCGACGCGCGGCTCGTCGCCGCCGCCGCCGACGCGCTCGCGTCGACGACGCGCGAGGACGCGGCGACGCATCTCGAAGCGAGCGACGTCGCGACCGCGTCCGAGGACGCCGCGATCAAGGAGCTGGAAGCGCTCGTCGCGGGGGTGACGCGCGCGGCGGCGGCGGCGGAGACGTTCGTCGCGCGCGCCGCGGAGACGGAAGCGGCGGCGCTCGCCGCGGAGGCGGAGGCGGCGGCGGCGTTGAAAGCGACGGCGCTGACCGCCGCGGAGGCTGAAGCCTCCGCGCTGGAGGGCGAGAAGAAGATCCTCGAAGCGAAAGCCGAGATCGCGGCGAAAGCGCGCGAGGCGTCCGCCGCGGAAGCGCGGCGAAGGGTCGAGCGCGCGCGCGCGGCGGCGGCGGACGAGGCGAAAGCCGCGGCGGATTTCGAATCTCGCATGCGGTGCGTTCTACACACTGGTCCCCATACGACCGCGTTCGCGTGGTGAACGCCGATCCTTAAGGACTTTGCCCGGCGCATCTCTCCGCCCACCCATCGCTTTCAACCCCCGAACTCGACGCCTTTCAACGCCACCTGACGCCTTTCAACTCCACCCCGACGTTCGCTCGTATGGAACGACCCTGAGACGCGAACGCGCCGAGCTCGAACGCCTCCGCGCGGTCGAGGACGCCGCGGCGACCAAGGCGGCGACGGAGCGCGAGAACGCGCGCCGCGCGCTCGAGCGCGAGCTCGAGCGCCGGCGAGAGGTGGACGCCGCGCGAGCGCTCGTGGAAGCGCACGAGGCGGAGACGACCCGGCGCGCGGAACTCGCCGCGCTCGCCGACGCGCGCGAGAAGGACTTGCACGCCGTCGAGGACGCCGCCGCCGCCGCGCTCGCCGCCGTGCAGCTCGCGGAGGCCAAGTCGATCGCGGAAGCGCGCGTGAGAGCCGCGGAGGACGCGTCCGCGGCGGCGTCGAGAGCGCGCGAGGAGACCGCGGCGGCGGCGGCCGAGGCGGCGGCGAGCGCGGCGGCGGCGGCGGCGGCGGCGCGCGCCGCGGAAGCCGAGCGCGAGGCTCGCGAGGCGGACGTCGCGGAGGAGGAGCGAGAGCAGCTCGCGGCCGTGGAGATTATTCGACTGAAGCGCGTCGCGGAAGAGCGCGTGGCGAGGGCGACCGCGGACGCGCGCGAGGCGATCCGGGTCGAGCGCGAGACGCGAGAGGCGGTGGAGCGCGCGACCGCGGACGCGGCGAATGCGGCGGCGCGCGAGCGAAGGCTTCGCGACGCGTCCGAAGCCGCGGCGGCGGCGGCGAACGAGCTCGACGTCGAGCGCCTGCGAGCGCGGATGAACGAGGCGAACGCGCAGGCGGAGATGGCGCGAGCGGAGGCGGACGCCGCCGCCGCGGCGGCGGCGACGGCGGCGGCGGCGATGCGCGCGAGCGCGACGCCGCAACCCCCCGCGCCCGCCGCTTCGGCGTCGGCGTCGCCGGCGCCGGCGCCGGCGATCGCGTCGCCGCCGATGCGAACGTCGTCGTCCGCTTCCATCGGCGGCGTCGGGACCTCGCCGCCGCGCACGCCGACGCCGGAGACGATCTTCGCGAAGGCTGCGGCGGACGACGCGGCGAACGCGGCCGCGGACCGCGCGGAGGTGGCGACGCGGGAGGCGACGCGCGCGACGCGCGAGTACGAGCGCACGTCCGAGGACCCGCGTTTCGCGGAGGAATTCGAGCGCGCGAAGAAACGGCACGACGACGCGGTCGCGGCGATCGCGAAAGAAACCGCCGATCTGAAGGCGTTATACGAATCCAAAGCGGCCGCGGACGTCGCCGCCGCCGAAGCGGAAGCGCGCGCCGCGGACGCGCGCGCGAGGCAATCCGCCGCGGAGACGGAAGCGGAACGACTCGCGCGCGTCGAGGAGGAGACGAACGACGCGCGGCGGCGGCGGACGATTGCGAAAGTCAAAGCGATGCACGCCGCGGACGTCTCCGAGGCGGAATCCGAAGCGTCGCGCGCGGCGGAGACGGAACGACGCGAGCGCGCGGCGTACGCGGAGGCTGCGCGCGCCGCGGACGCGGCGAACGCGTGGGTGAACGCCTCGAAAGCCGCGGCGAGGGACGCGAAGGAACAGGAGAAGCTCGCCGCCGCCGCCGCCGCCGCCGCCGCCGCCGCCGTCGAGACGAAGGCTGAGTGCGAACGCAAAGCCGCGGACGCGCAAAAAGAAGCGGACGCGCGCGCCGCGGCCGCGGTCGCGAACGCGACGCGCGAGGCGGAGAACGCGGTGCGCCTCGCGCGCGCGGCCGCCGCCGCGGCGATCGACGCCGCCGTCTCCGACGCGAACGAAGCCGTGCGCGTCGCGAGAGCGACGTTGGAGACGCGCGAGAAGGAATCCGCGGCCGCGCTCGCGCGCGCGAAGAACGACGACGCCCTCCTCGACGCGAAGCGCAGGGCGGAGATCACGCGCGATCGCGACGACGCGCGCGAGGCGTTGCGCGCGGCGGAGAGCGACGCGAGGGCGACCGTCGCCGAGGCGCGACGCGACGCGGAAAAGAAGTCGTCGGACGCGAAGCGTCGCGCCGAGACGGATAAGCGCGCCGCGATCGCCGCCGCGAAGGCGGCCGCGAGAGCGCAGATCGACGCCTCTCGCGAGGCTTTAAACGACGCGCGAAGGGAGTCGACGACGGCGGCCCGCGCGAAGACACGCGCGATGCGCCGCGCGGCGGACGCGGAGAGGGAGACGGAGGAGGTGCGGAAAAACGCGCGCGACGCCGAGGCGCGCGCGGATGCGGCGGAGCGCGCGGCGGCGGCGGCGAAGGACGCCGCGCTCGCCGCGGAGCGCGACGCGGAGCGCGCCGCGCTCGAGGCGTCCGAGGCGCAGGCGGCGGCGAGTCGCGAGGTCGCGAAGCACCAGCGCGCGCTGACGCCCGAACGCGGCGGCGGCGGCGGCGGCGGGATCGCCCCCGACCGACGACGGGACGAGCGCGCGAGCGCGGAGGTCGACGAGTGGCGCGAACGCGCGAGGCTCGCGCGCGCGGCGGCGTCGAGGGAGCGCGAGCGCGCGAAGGACGCCGCGTCGCGGGAGACCGCCGCGCGCGCGGAGGCGGCGGACCTCGCCGCGAAGGACCGCGCGAAGGTGTTGGCGCTGGAAGAGAAGGTGAAGCGTCTGAAGCGCGACGCGGCGGCGAAGGAGAAGGAGGTGCAAAAGAGAATCGACGCCGGCGCGGCGGCGGCGGCGGCTTTCGCGGCGGACGAGGCTGCCTGTACCGCCGCGGCCGAGGCGGAAGCGCGCGCGCGCGAGGCCCACGCGTTAGAAGCGAGCGAAGCGGAGAAGGACGCCGCGGAGAGAGCCGCGGAGGAGGCGGCATCGCGCGCGGCGGTCGCCGCGGCGGCGGCGGCGTCCTCAGCGGCGACGGAGGAGGCGCGATCCGCCGCGAAAGCCGCCGCGGAAGACGCCGCGTCGTGGCGCCGCGAGGCGGACTTCCTCGCGAAGGAGTGGTTCGACGCGAAGACCGCCGCAAAAGCCGCGGACGCGCGCCACGAGCGCCGCGCGAACGAACTCGCGCTCGCGGCGGCGCACGCGGAGCGAGAGCGCGCGCGACTCGAGAGGGAAAACGCCGCGAACCGCGCGGAGATTGAACGCGTCGTCGCGGACGCCGCCGCCGCGTGGGAGATGGCCGCGGACGCCGCGCGCGCCGCGGAGGACGCGGAGAATGCGCGCGAGATGGCGATCGCTGAGGAGGCGACGCGCGCCGCGGAGGCGAATTCGCGCGCGGAGGAGGCGCTATGCGCGGCGGAGGCGCACGACCGGGAGGCGACGCGGCTCGACGCCGTCCGCGAGGAGGAACGCGCGATGATCGAGACGGCGGCGGCCAAGGCTCGCGAGGCGATCGACGCGATCGACGGCGCGGTCGCGGCCGCGGTGGCGAACGCGCGGAGGCTTCGAGACGCCGCGGATGCGGCGGAGGCGGCGCGGACGCGCGCGGCGAGGGACGCGACGACCGCGGACGTGGAGCGACGGCGCGTCGCGAACGGCGCGGAGATTAAAATTCGCGAGCTCGAGCGCCGCGCGCGCGAGAGCGACGAGGAGGCGTCGACGCACGCCGTAAAGCTGAGGGACGCGGAAGCTCGCGCGTCCGCCGCGGAGGCGGCGTTGATCAAGGCGGAGATCGCCGCCGCGGAGGCGGCGAAGAAGGCTGAGCGGGACGTCGCGAACGCGGCGCTCGCGTCCGCGGCCGCGGCGGCGGCGCCGGCGGCGGCGCCGGCGGCGTTGACGGCGGACATCGGCGTGGTGACGATGACGACGGGGACGCGCGGGCCGTCGCTGCCGTCTCGCGCCGCGCGCGACGCCGCGCGCAGACGTCTCGCGGCGAAGCGCGCGGCGCGCGCGGCGGCGGAGACGGTCGCGCTGGCGCCGGTCGAGGAGGCCGCGGCGCCGCCGCCGCCGTCTCGGTCGCGGGCGGCGGACGACGTCGCGCGAGAGGAGGCGCGCGCGGCGGCCACGAGGCGACGGATCGAGACGCGCGAGACGTACGCCGCGCGCGAGCGGACGCGAGCGACGACGAGGCCGAAGCCGCCGGTGCCGCCGCCGCTGCCGTCGTCGTCGGGCGCGATGAACGCTATCGTGACGGTCGCGAGAGCGCCGTTTAATCCGTTCGCGAGCGCGGAGCTCGACCCCCGGCGATCCGCGGAGATCGAACGAAGAGTCGAGGCGCGCCGCGCCGTCGGCGGGAAGCGAAAAGCCTCCGCCGCCGGCGACGGTTCGTCTTCCACCGTGACGTCATCGCTCGCGCGCGAGTCGGCGTTCGCCGCCGCGGAAGAGGCCGCGCGTCTCGCGGAAGCGGAAGCCGCGGAGGCGGCGCACCGACGCGCGGCGAGACGCGCGGGCGCGCGCGTTCGCGCGTCGCGAGCGCGCGATCTCTCGACGCGTCCCGAGTCCGAGCCCCCGAATTCGCCTTCGCCTTCGACGTCCTCGCCGTCGAAGCTCCAGGAGTTGAAAGTCGCCGCCGCGATCGCCGCCGCGGCCGAGCGCGTCGCGACGCGGCGGTCGTTCGCGGCGGAACACGCGGACGCGGAGAAGACGAGAGCGTCGGTGCCGACGTTCTTACGCGTCGCCGCGCGCGACGACGCGGCGCGGAAATCACGCGACGAAATCGCGTCGATAAAGTCCTCGGGCGGCGACGCGAACGCGAACGCGAACGCGACGCGACGGTCGTTCCCTCCGGCGCCAGCCTGGCGGCCGTCCTCGAGCGCGACAGTCGCGTCCGCGAGGGCGTCCCTGGACGCCGCGGATGGCGCGGCGGCGAGGAGGAAGCCGGAGATGTGGTCGTCGCTCGACCTCTCGAGACCGAAACGGCGGAAGGTCGGTCGGAGCGTGACGTTCGCGCGCGGGGCGTTCACGACGAGGATCTCCGCGGACTTCCCGCGCGGGTTCGACGACGACGACGACGAGGACGAGGACGACGCGATCGCGGACGCGATCGACGACGCGGAGGCGGCGGAGTGGAACGAAGAACGACGCGCCGAGGGCGTTCTTCTCGCGCTTCGCGCCAACGTCGCGCGACGAAAAATGAAAACCGCGCTGCACGCCGCGGCGGCGCGACACGCGCGCCGCCGCGCGCTGACGCGCGATCTCCGGTTCTGGCACGCCACGGCGAAAAGAAACGCACTCTTACGGCGCGTTTTCACCATCTGCGAGAAAGCCTGGCGCGCGCACGTGCGCGTCCACGGCGTGCACCTGAGCCCCGAGGACGTCCGAACGATTTCCGTCGCGCGAGAAGGCCTCGCCGTCTGGCGCGCCGCCGCGGCGAGACGACGCCGCGCGCACGCCAAAAAAGTCGCGCTCGTCCGCGCGGAGACGTACCGACGCCTGAGCGTCTCGCGCCGGCATCTGCTCGCGTGGCGCGCGGCGCTTCGCGCGGCGAGAGCGCGAGAGCGCGCGTACGCGACGTTCGCCGACGCGTTCGCTTCGTGGCGCGTCGAGGCGAAAACCGCCGCCGCCGAGCGAGAGGAGGCGGCTCGCGCGCGTTTCTCGCGGCTGTGGCTCGACTGGCGCGCGCGCGCGGCGACGACCGCCGCGGTCGCTCGCATGCGCCGCCGCGCGTTGACGCGCGCGGCATCGCCCGCGCTGCACGGCTGGCGGATCGTCGTCCTCGCGCGCGCGCGTCGACGGCTGACGCGCGAGATGAACGTTCTGATCGCCGGCCGCCGCCGCATGTGGGCCGCTTGGCGGGCCTGGTGTCTGGGTCCCGGGTGCGCGGCGCTGACGCGCGGCGCGCCGACGCCGCTGCCGCCGGAGCACGCGGACGCGCGGCGGAAGCGGTTCAAGACGACGCGCGACGCGCTGCGGGAGATTGTCTTGCGGCCGACGCGCGAGCGAAATTTCTCGCGACGCGTCGCGTCGGCGTGGAGACGCGCGGCGCGAGACGCGGCGCGGTGCGTTCTATACACTGGTCCCCATACGACCGCGTTCGCGTGGTGAACGCCGATCCTTAAGGACTTTGCCCGGCGCATCTCTCCGCCCACCCCTCGCTTTCAATCCACGCCCTCGGCGCCTTTCAACTCCACCTGACGCCTATGAACTCCACCCCGACGTTCGCTCGTATAGGACGCGCGCGGCTTTCGCGGAAGCCGCGGAGACGATGACGCCGGAGGACATCACGTCGCTGCGCGGGCGGCCGCTGTCCGCGTGGCGCGCGCGCGCGGCGGAGATCGCCGACGCGCGAGACGCCGCGCGCGCGGACGAGCGATGGGTCGGCGGTCTGCGAGGAGATTTGCATCGTTCGCGAGACGACGACGACGACGTCTTCGCGGACGACGCCGTCTGGGCGCCGCCGCCGTCGCCGCCGCGCCGCGCGCGACGCGCGAACCCGCCGCTGCCGCACGTCGTCCGCGTGCCGCGGTCTTCCCCCCCTCGCGATCGCCGCGCGACGGCGACGGCGACGGCGACGACGGGCGGCGGCGCGGGCGCGGGCGCGGGCGCGGGCGCGACGGTCGACGTCCGGGGACGGTTCGAATTCCGAGACGTCCGCGTCGCGGCGGGCGCGTGCGCGGCGACGCACGACGGGAACATCGCGGCGGGGATCACGGCGTTTGAATCCGCGCGCGGCGTGCGGTTCTTTCCGCCCACGGCCGCGGCGAGCGAGGGGGTTACTCCGCGCGAAGAGAGAGGGAGAGAGGAGGAGGAGGAGGAAGAAGAAGTGGATGAAGAGGGAGAGGAAGAACGCGAGGAAGGAGGCGAGATGGACGAGGAGACCGGGTTGGATCCCAGAGACGTCGCGACGTTGTTCGCGATGCGCGAGTCCTGGGGCGGGTAGTCGGGCGGGACGGGAGGGATATTTAACTGACTAGTAGTGAGCGCTAGCCGTAGCGTCGATAGCTCTGCTGACGCGTAAAGAGCGATTCGATGATGAGGACCGTGCGACGTCGCGCGCGCCCCGATCCGCCGGGAAAGCGTCGACGACGTTTGGCGCGAAGTCAAATTTCGCGAGCGGCTCGCGCTCCGACCGACGCGTTCGACAATTTCGCGTTGACGCCAGGCTGGTTCGGATACCCCCGCCAATCGCGGGGCGCGCGGGCGCCGGACCGATCCCACCCCCCCGCCGCCGCGATGGTGCTCGGGATCAAGTGGATGCAGGGCAAGCATCACGGGCACGCGCTCCTGGACGAGGACGGCGACCTGGACACGGAATACATCGACGACGAGGACGCCAAGACGGAGAAGCAGCTCGCGCGCGAGCGCGAGCGCGCGGACCGTCAAAATAACGGGGCTGACGAATTCGCGTCCGGGCCGCCGTCGTTCGCGTCCGACGCGTCGCACGACGCGATGGGTTCCCCCGGGCCCAAGTCCCCGAGCGATCACGCCGCGCGGAAGTGGCTCCGGAAGACGCAGTCGCGCCGCGGCGCGTCCAAATCCTTCTCCCAGCCCGCGATCTCGTACGCGGAACAGATGCGACTCGAAGCGCTCCAAGAGTACCAATCGCGACTCGCGGAGCCGATGAAGCTGGACAACGAGACGCTCATATCCTTCGCGTCCAGAGTCGTCATCGAGCTCGAGATGCGGCCGTACAAGACGATCAAGACGCTGCACAGCAAGACGTTCACGGGCGCCGATTTCATCGAGTGGAGCATGACGCAGCCGGAGGTTCGAGATCAGTGCGACGCGCTCTTCATCGGCAACGAGCTCATGTCCAGAGGCATCTTCTTGCCCGTGTCCTACGGCGCCACGGAGGCGCTGTTCTACTCCCCGACGTTCAAGTCGAGCAGCGGCGTGATGCGCCTCGTGTGCAAGAAGAAGGCGCAGATCGTCGCCGCCGTGCTCGGCGCCGACCTGGACACGATCGGCGATCTCAGCTCGAAGAGGGATTCCAACGCGTCGTCCCCGGGCGCGGGGAACTCCGCGTCGTCGTCGCCGCGGCACGGCGAGCTCAGCCGCGACGGCTCGGGGAAGATCGACGTCGGCGACGTCAGGCGGACCGCGAGCGACCCGACCAGCGGGTCTTCGTCTTCGTCGCCGGCGGCGGCGGGCGGCGCCGGCGGCGAATCGAAATTTAAACTGAGACGATGCCCCACCGTGGACGAGCGACGCGGGAACGTCTCGAGCCTCAAGGCGGTGCCCGAGGGACGGATACTGAGGAAGTTCACGAACGCCGTCGGCGGCGGGATCAACCGCCGCGTGTTATCCACGAGGGCCAAGTTCGCCGCGATCGCGCGACCGATTCACGGGTACCTTCACACGCGTCTCGGACCGCACGTGCTGTTCGCGGCGCTGCTTCCGTTTCTTCTCCTCTGCGTCTTCCACGCGACGACGCTCGCCGCGGTCGCGGTGTTCTGGGGCGCGTCGCACGTCGCGGACGTGGACTGGAAGCAACGGAGGGACTTGGAGCGCCGCGTCCGCGCGGAGGAGCTCAAGAAGTTTCAAGGGAAGCGCGGCAACGTGAAGGTGTATCCGGACGGCAGCGAGAGCGCGGACTGGTGGAGTTGCGTCCTGCAGTCCTTCTGGGACGGCTGGCTCGAGATGTGGCTGAACCGGCTGCTCACGAACATCCTCACGGACGTCCTCGAGCGCGTGAAGCCGTCGTACTTGGAGAGTTTGAAGATCACGGAGTTTAAGCTCGGGTCGAACGCGCCCACGGTGAAGACGTCGCGGCTGTTCCCCGGGCCGGACGGGGAGACCATCTTGGAGTGGGACATCGTGTGGCAGACCGAGGAGATGAGGCGCGTTCTATCTCACACCGGTCCCCATACGACCGCGTCGGCGTGGTGAACGCCGTTTCTTAAGGACTTTCTCTCCCGGCGCATCTCTCCGCCCAGGGTCCCTCGCTCACAATCCCGACACACACGCCTCGCCGCCTTTCAACTCCGCTTCTGACGCCTTTGAACTCCACCCCGATGTCATCGCTCGCGCGCACGGAACGACCCTCATCAGCGTCATCCTGAGCGCCAAGGTGGGCGGCAGCCGGTTCTCCGTGCCCGTGCCTCTGAGGGTCTTCGTCAGCAACTTGAGAGTCGCGGGGAAACTGCGGTTGGGGCTGTTTTGGACGAAGCGCAAGGGCGGGCCGTACTTGAAAGCGCTGAGGGTGTCGTTCGTGGACATGCCCGAGCACTCGGTGTCGATCAAGCCGATGACGTCGTCGATGATCGACATCCGCGACCTCCCGGGCTTGGACCGCACGGTGGAAAACGCGCTGAACAAGATGTTCACGAACGTCCTCGTGGAACCGAACATCGTGCTGTGGAACGTGGAGCGCTGGTGGTGGAACCGCGACCTGCCGAAGATTTGCATCGTGTGCCGCGGCCCGTGCGTCGCGTGTAAGATGGGGATATCGACCGTCGCGCAGGAACTCGCGGTGCCGGGTTTGGAGCAAGACGTCATCGACGAAGCCGCGGCGATGCGACAGGGAAAGAGCAAGGAGGACAAGAGCCGGCTGATGTCCGGGACGAAGAACCCAACGCTCACGCTCGCCATCTCCATCCACCTCGCGGAGATCGAGACGCTGAAGGGCACGAAGCGGAAGGACTACTACGTGAAGCTGAAACGCGGCCCGAAGAAGTTCACGACGGACGGCGCCAAGGCGGCGCCGGTGGAGACGCTCGTGACGTTGAGGCGCGTATTGGTTCCTCGCACTGGTCCCCATACGACCGCGTTCGCGTGGTGCACGCCGATCCTTAAGGACTTTTCCTCCCGCGTTTCTCTCCGCCTAGGGTCCCTCGGTTTCGATCCCGACACACCTCGACGCCTTTCAACTCCACCTGACGCCTTTCAACTCCGCTTCTGACGCCTTTCAACTCCACCCCGACGTTCGCTCGTACGTGTGGTACGACCCTAAGACCCGGAGAGGAGGACCCTTCCTCGGCTCTCGAGGACGAACCCCCCGCGGCGCTGCAGAAGAGCCTCTCGAGACGCGGCGGGAAGTTTGGTCGGTCCGGGTCGTTCGGTCGGTCGCGACATTCGCGCAACCACAGCGACGGCGGGTCTTCGCAGGACGACAGAAGCGACGACGGCAGCGACGACGGCGGCGGCGGCGGCGGCGGCTTCCATCGCGGCGGGCGCGAGCCGCAACCCAAGGTGGTCACGAAGTGGGTCTGCCGCCCCGTGTGGGAGGAGTTCGTGCGCCTCGACGCGTACGACAAGACCGTGGACACGGTGGTGAACTTTAAAGTCTGGAGCGACGACGGCGGCGTCGTGGGCGGGAAGACGACTATCGGCGCGGCGGCGATTCGCGACATTCTCGATTACGCCGACGGCTTTCTGCACACGCTGCAGCTGCCCATCATACACGCGAAGAAAGGGACCGTCGTCGGGGTGTTACACATGCGCGTGCGCGCGACCGCGACGAGCGAGGTGGTCCCGAAGATGGTTCGAAAGAAAGGCGGCGACGACGCGACGTCGCAGCCGGGGGTGGGGACGCAGTTCGCGTTGTCCGCGGGCGCGGGCGGCGTCGCCGCGGGCGCCGCGGGATCCAAGGGCGGCAAGGTTTCCTCCATGAGCAGCACGATGCGTCGGAACATGACGTCCGCGATGAGCGCGATGCCCATCCCCACGAAGTACGTCAAGAGCGCGGCCGCGGGCGTGCGAAGCGCCGCGTTCACCGCGATCAACAAGCCCGCGCAGAAGACCAAGTGGGCGGCGCGGAGCGTCAAGAAGGGGTGCAAGAAGCTGTGGTACGGCAAGGAGAAGTACAAGGCGAAGAAAGAGGCGAAGCTCGCGAGGGAGCTCGAGGCTGCCGAGCGCGCCGCCGGGTTCGTGGAGGCGTGGAAGAGCGTCAGGGAGCCGCACCTGTTGGGCGCGCGCGGGGTCGGGGGCATGGCGGCGATCAGCGAGGACGGGTCGACGGCGGCGGCGGCGACGCGTCGGGCCCGAGAGCCGCCGGCGCCGGCGCCGCCGCCGGTGGACCCGAGCACGCTCCGCGTGAACGGGCGGCTGAATCACAGCTCGGTGAGGGAGAAGTACGGCGCGGAGGCGACGACGCCGAAGACGCCGCCGCCGCCGGAGAAGAAGGGGAAGAAGGGGAAGAAGTGATCGATCGATCGTCGCGTCGGACGCCCGCCGTCGCGGCGGGTCTCTACTCGTATCGATTCGATGTGTTTTGTAGCGCTAAATAATTATCGATCTGAGCATCGCAAGCGATCGATCGTGCCCCCGTCCTCCGCTAAGATCTCTTCTCCAGTCCCGCTATGACGTCCCCTCCCCCGTTACCCGACGCGCCGCTCGCCGCTCACTGCGTCTTCCTCACGGCCGCGGGGATGTGCTCGAGCGCCTCCAGGGCGCTGATCGAGTTCCCTCTGACGACGACCATCCCGAGCGGCTCCTTGTCCGAGGTGCTGTCGTCCACGCACTCGTCCAGGACGAGGTTCAAGAACTGGTCGAACCCGCGGAGGACGCCGACGACGCCGCGGTTGCCGTTGAGCTTCAGCCGAAGCTTCTTGTCCATGTACCTGAGGGATCGAGGGAGGGATCAGCGGGCGCGTCGGTGGGCGGGCGGCGAGCGAGTTTTGAACCCTAAACGACATGAAATCGAACGACGCGACGACGCGACGAACGATCGCGGGCGAGATCGGAGGCGCGAACGCGCGCGCGCGGGGGGGGGGGGGGCGCGGGGGGCGGGGGCGCCCCCCTGGGTGTCGGGTCCGGCGGCGCCCATGTCCGGGTTCGCGCTGGGGACGCCCCGCCGGGCGGGGCCC
>Ga0181560_10004028_pt1 | contig 13424 bp, 6 predicted proteins | sample 011ome_20_FD_133751 | JGI IMG/M metagenome (GOLD analysis project Ga0181560, IMG submission 133751) | Coastal salt marsh microbial communities from the Groves Creek Marsh, Skidaway Island, Georgia - 011509CT metaG (megahit assembly) | ecosystem: Environmental > Aquatic > Marine > Intertidal zone...
AAGGGGGCAGGGCGCCCTGGGGGGGGAGGGTTGGATGTGGCCGTCTCCCCGCGGGGGGGGGGGGGAGCGCCCAAAACCGCGGGCATGGAGGTGAACTGACGCGATGATACGACCGACGAGTCGTGTAATACCCACGCGCGATGCGCTGAGTACCTTTTCGTCTCGCGTCTCTCTTCGTCGTCGTCTCTTCCTCCTCGCGCGAAAAAGAACGCCCGATCGAGGTGAAATCCATCGATCTCCGAAAAACGAGATCGATCGATCGATCGATCGATTTGTACAGCCTGGACTGCTGATCGCACATCAAATCCATCGACTCCGCGATACGGCGAAAACGACGAGTCGTTCTCGAGTCACGCGCCCGCTTTTCCCGATGCAACGTTGACTGACGCAGCACTGTCGAAAAATATCTTCGGTGAGAATTTTCGCGCAAGCCGTGTCCACCTCTCTCGGCTCCACCTGGAAGTTGGGGAAGCGAGTGCGCCCGGCCGCGCCACACCTCTCGGCGCTCGACGCGGTAGGGACCGCGCGAAGGCAAACAGCACTCACGCATAGACTAGCGGACCGTGTCCAAGCACAGGCGCGGCGCGTGGCTCGGCGTGGGGGCGTGTGTGGCGACGCGGAGCGAGCGCTCGAATAACCGCTTTCGCTCGGCATCGACCGTCGCGTCGACGTCTCGAACGCACCGCGCGACCCGGTCGGAAACGAGCGCTCGCGTCGCGTGCGACCGCGCGGGTCAGGCGGCGTTCTCGCGGCGGGACGTTCGTGACCGTCCGGAGGCGATGACGGCGCGCGCGGTCGCGGCTCCGGCCCCCGTGGCACCCGCCGCGGGCCCGGCCGATGCCAATGCGAAGACGAACAACGCGTCGACCGTCTCGGAGCTCACCAACCCCTCGAGCGAGCACAAGATGCACGTGCTGCTGGTGGAGGACGACCACGCGACGCTCGTGTTCGTCAAGACGCTGCTGAAGAGCTGTGGACACCAAGGTACGTACCCCCCACGCGCCCGCTCGCGTCGAGCGCGACGCCCGCGCGCGTGACCGGCGCCGACTCGTTCGGCGAATTCGCGCGGGTGTTCGAACCGTCGAACCGTCGAGCGTCGCTTTTTCTTTTTCGGCTCGCGCGTCGCTCGCGTTCGCGACGCGAACGCGCACGCGGCGGACGCTGACCCACCTTACGATCCCGACCTCACGTACCGTAAACGAAACAGTCACGACCGCGATGAACGGCAAGCAGGCTATCGACGCGTTGTCGTCCCCGACGCAGGACGTGGACCTCATCTTGACGGACATCATGATGCCCGAGGTGGACGGCATGGAGCTGATGAAGATCGTGCAGGAGAGCGACAAGCCGTTCCGCTCCATCCCCATCATCATCATGTCCACCGTGGACAGCGACGAGTTCAAGACCAAGTGCGGCGACGCCGGCGCGACGGACTACCTCGTCAAGCCCGTGCGCAAGCAGCAGATGGAGGCGCTCGGCAGGCACGCCTCCTTCAACTCGGCGGCGACGGGTTCCGCCGCGGGGACGAGCGCCGCGGCGAGCGGCGCCTGTTACCCGAGGGTAACAGCGCCCGCGCGCGACGCGGGCTCCGGCCATAACCAGAAGAGCGGCGGCTCGAACGCCTCCGCGGACACCGCGCAGGGCGCGCGCGGCGCCTCGCCGGAGGAGCCCAGCTCGGCGCGCGAGGCGGAGGCGCTCGGCCGCGGGAAGCGCGCGAGCCGCGTCGCCGACCGCAAGGCGCAGCGCGAGCGCGAGGAGGAGGCGCGCGAGGCGGCGGAGCACGCCAAGGCGCAGGCGGCCAAGGCGAAGCGCGCCGCCAGGGACAAGGAGCAGAAGGAGAAGGCCAAGGCGGCAAACGAGAAGGCCAAGGCGGTTGGGTCGAAAGAAGCGCCGCCGGCTTCTTTCGAGGGGGAGGGGAAGCAGGGCCAGACGGGCGACGGCGCCGGGTCGGGGTCGGGGTGCGGTTCGGGCGGGTCGGGCTCCGGCGCGGGCGAGGAGCCCAACGTCGAGGGGCTCTCTGTGCAGCTCGTCAAGGCGTACGGGGGGGCGACCACCATGCTGGAGCTGACGCTGCCAAAGCCGCAGGGCGAGGAGGCGCCGAAGGTTGGCTTGCGGCGTTCCGCGTCGCGCTCCGCGTTCCAGTCCTTCCTCAACCTGGAGGACGCCGCCGCCGCGCAGGTGATCTCGCTCAAGGTGGACCCCGAGGTGGCCGCGCGCGCCGAGGGCGCGCTCGCCTCGCTCGCGGGCATCGCCGCCGTCGCAGAGGAGGGCACGGGCGCCGAGAAGGCGGCGCCGCCGCCGCCGCAGCGCGTCGCCACCGCGCAGGTGGGGGCGCCGGGCGCCGCGCCGGCGCCGCCGCCGCACCTGGCGGCGTTCTTCGGCATGCCCGGCATGGGCCCCGCGGGCATGCCCATGCCCCCGCACATGATGCCGGCGCACGCCATGGGCATGATGCCCGGCGCGTCCGGGCAGAGCCACGCGCAGGCTGCGGAGGGTATGCCCCCGGGGGGGGCGATGGGCGCGCCGGGCATGTTCCCGCCGTGCCCCCCGGGAGTGGACCCGATGCTGTACGCGCGGCACATGGGCGCGGCGGCGAGCGCGGCGACGGTTGCCGCGGCGAGCGCCGGGCCCGCGGGCAGCGCCGCCGCGGCGTCCGAGTTCGTCTCGAAGTTCTACAGCGTGCTGCAGGGCGCGGTGGAGCACCAGCAGAGCGCCTTCTCAAACGCGGGCGCCAAGGGCACGTGCGCCAAGCGGCGCGCGGAGGCGATTGCGCGCTACCTCAAGAAACGCAAGGACCGCAACTTCGAGAAGAAGGTGCGGTACGCGTCGCGCAAGCGCCTGGCGGAGGCGCGGCCGCGCATCCGCGGGCAGTTCGTGCGCCTGAAGGAGGGCGAGGAGGGCGAGGAGGAGGAGGAGGAGGAGGAGGAGGAGGAGGCGGACGGGAGCGAAGGCAAGGCGGGGTCGGCGTCGGGCGACGGCGCGGGGGGCGAGGCGGGGAGCAACGACGGCGGCTCTAACGGCGGCTCGAAGGAAACCTCGCAGTCCCCGCGCCGGCAGTGACTGCCGCGTCGTCCGTACGAGTATTATGTACCACGGTGACCACACCGCACGGAGTATTACGCGTTGAAAACATATGCACCATAGACAACCTGAAATGATAACAGCACAGCTTATTACTTTCTTACTTTCTACCAAAACGAACAAACGATTTCATACTTGTGTTGGCGTATCTTTCAAAAAAAGAAGCGCGCGACGCGACGGATGGGACGCCGCTCACCGCCCCGTCTGCGTGTACATGACGTACCCATCCCCGGGAACCACGACGAACGTGACGTGCTCGCCTCCCCCGAGGCCTCCCCCGTCCCCGCCCGCGTCCAGCGCCGTGTCCCGCGAGGGGTCGTCCGGGAAACCCCACGCCGTGAGCGCGGCCCACGGCTGGGCGCCGACGGCGACGACGCGGCGACAAAACGCGAGCGCGGCGATGACGTCATCGGGCACGAAGAACCCTTCCCACCTGTGCCGCTCGACGCGGGACGTTCCCGCGGCCGCGCCTCGAACCTCCGCCGTCTCGGCGCACGACACCTCCCCCAACCACTCGTGGAAATCGGACAGCGTCTCCTGCTCGGCTTGAGCGTCGCGCGGCTCCTTTCCGAAGACGAACGACGCTGGCGCGAGCGGCGTCGCCCGCTCGCGCGCGACCGTCGTCGACGCGAGTGACGCGCGGCGTTCAAAAAACGCGCATCCTTCCGGGAACACGACTCTTTCCACGCCGCGTGACGTCCTGTGGCACTTCGTCACCAGGTACGGCCGTTTTGCGGCGAGCGCGCAGTCTGTCGCGCGAAGCCCGCGCGCGACTTCCACGAGGCGGTCGCGAAACGCGCCCCCGGGCGCGAAGGTTTTCTTCGCCAGGTTCACCGCGCTCCGGCGCTTCAGCGTGCCGTCGTCCGACTTCAGGCCCGAGACCCCGAGCCGCCGGTAGGCGCGCGGCGTGAGCGAGAGGTGCATCTGGCCGTTCGGGGTCACCGCGGCGACGTCGTCGCGGTCGATGCGGCCGTCCGCGCTCAGCGCGTGCAATCGCGCGCCGTCCGCCTTGACGTGCGTCGCCAAAAAACCCTCATCCAGGAGATCCGCGAGCGCCATGTGCGCGACGTAAAAACCCCGCGCGCCCCCGTCGGTGCCCGACGTCGACGCCCCACAGGCGTCTCTCAGCGCTCCGGAGACGTCTGTCAACGCCGCACCCGTCTCCGGTGCGCCCGAAGGGGCAGGAAACACCATCTGCATCGCCGCGGTGAAGTGCCTCGCCCGCAGCACATCCAGATGAGGCGCCTTTGGGTGCTCGAACGCGCTCGCCTTCGCGCGGAGGCCGACCATCGCCGCCGACGAGTGCTTCCCCCTGACCGGACGGCGCCGTCGGCGCGCGCCGACGCCACCCGAATTCCCGACGACTTCGAAGTCCGCGCGGGACAATGGACGCCTCGGCACGTTTTCGCGAACGCGATGAATGTTTTGTCGGCGACATCGAGTTTCGACACGTTTTGGCCTGTTACCGCTGTTCGCTACGCTCCCCTCACGGCGCGTCGTACGTGAACTCCCCGTACTCGCTCTTGACCGTGACCTTGCTCTTCCCCTCGCACGCCTCGACCCGTCCCACGACCTGTGCGTGGATCCCGAAGTGCTCGGACGCGGCGATGACCGACGCGGCGTCCGCCTCCGCGCAGTACACCTCCATCCGGTGCCCGCAGTTGAACACCTTGTACATCTCGGCCCAGTCCGTGTCGCTGCACTCGCGGATCAGCCGGAACAGCGGCGGCACCGGCAACATGTTGTCCTTCACGACGTGCAGGCCGTCGTTCAGGAAGTGCGCAACCTTGCTCTGCGCGCCGCCCGAGCAGTGCACCATCCCGTGGATGGACGAGCGCTCCATCGTGTCCAGCAGCCGCTTCACCACCGGCGCGTACGTGCGGGTCGGCGAGAGCACCAGCTTCCCCACCGTCACGCCCGTCTCCGGCTCGACGTCCGTGAGCGCGTACTTTCCGGAGTACACGAGATGTTCGGGGACGGCGCTGTCGAAGGACTCCGGGTACTCGCTCGCGAGCGCCTTGTGGAACACGTCGTGGCGCGCGGAGGTGAGCCCGTTCGAGCCCATGCCTCCGTTGTACTCCGTCTCGTACGAAGCCCGGCCGTACGAAGACATCCCGACGACGACGTCCCCCGCGCGGATGCCGTCGTTGCTGATCACGTCGCTCCTTCGCATGCGCGCGGTCACGGTGGAGTCCACGATGACCGTGCGCACCAGGTCGCCCACGTCCGCGGTCTCACCGCCCGTGCTGATGATGCCCACGCCGTTCGCCCGCATCGTCGACAGCACGTCCTCCGTACCGCCGATGAGCGCCTTCAGCACCTCGCCGGGGATGAGCGACTTGTTCCGCCCGATGGTGGACGAAAGCAAGATGTTGTCCACGCACCCGATGCACAGCAAGTCGTCGGTGTTCATGATGACCGCGTCCTGCGCGATGCCGCGCCACACGGACAGGTCGCCGGTCTCCTTCCAGTACATGTACGCCAGGGAAGACTTCGTGCCCGCGCCGTCCGCGTGCATGCACGTGCAGAAGTCCTCGTCGCCCGTCAGCAGATCCGGCACCACCTTGCAAAACGCCTTGGGGAACAAGCCTTTGTCGACGTCCGCGATGGCGGCGTGGACGTCCTCCTTGGACGCGGACACGCCGCGGGCCATGTACCGCTCCTTCGCGGCGTCGCCTGCGGGCGCGTCCGCCGCGGCCGCGGACGTGAGCGCGCGCCCGCGGCGCCGGGGCGCGACCGACGCGCGCAGCGGCGCGGCGGCGGCGAGGGAGGCGCGAGCGGACAGGCGCGCGCGCGTGGCGGGGGGCGCGGACGCCGCGAGGGCGGAGCGAGCGCGGAGCGCCGACGCGGTGTGGGCGCTCATGGCGGGCGCGGCGACGGAAGTGCGGGCGCGGGGCGCGGAGACACGGCGGCGCGGCGGAGGCGCGCGCGGAGGCTGTGGTGGCAGGAGGGTTTCTCATCCATCAAAAGTTTGAAAAGCTTTTTTCACGAACCTTGCAGCTGGCACTCGGGGCAGACACGTGTAACGTGTGAGGCGATCCTCTCGCTCGCGCTCGTTATCGGCACAAATGGCGTCGCACGCCGTCCGCGCTCCCGTCGCGCGCCCCGCCGGGGCGCTCCGCGCGCCGCGGACGAAGCGCGCCGCGCGCGCCGTGCGCTCGCGTGCCGTGGACGCGGACACGCTGGAGAGCGCCACCATCGACCTGGTGCTCCCGACGGACGAGGCGCGCGTCTCATTCCAGTTTGACAAGGTCGTCGTGAACGACCAGGAGGGTCCCGTGATCTTCGTCACGGGCGTGGCCCTCGGGTCCGCCGCGGAGGCCGCGGGAGTGGTCCCCGGCCAGAGGCTCGTGGCGCTGTCCGACCCCGTGAACGACGGCGACCTGTGGTTCCTGGACGGCACGGAGCGGCTGGCGTTCGTTCTGGACGCGATTCGCAGCACCAGGCAGTACTCGACCACGCTGGTGTTCGAGAGCGAGGTGTCCGTCACGAAGGAGATGGTGGACCGAGCGCGGCCGCCGCCGAAGGAGGAGAAGGAACCCACCGCGCAGAAACAGCAACCGCGAGCCACCCCGGAGCAGCTCGGTTTCGAGCGTCCCCCCCCGGTCGAGCGCCGCGAGCGTGAGGATCTGTACAGCGACAAGTGGGCGGGTGACGAGTACGTCGGCGACGGCTTTTGGAACGAGCTCACCGTGGGCATCGCCATCTTCGTCGCGGTTCCGGGGATCATCACCCTCGTCGCCACGCTCGGAAGAGGCTCCCTGTGGGATAAGCCCATGTTCTAGAGCACAGAACGCGGTTCGGTCGGTTCGGGTACCATCTCGGGGTCCGTTCGTGTCAATGGGAGACGCGTAGAGGCGACGGACGGCGACTACAGTGTTGTATTTCGGCAAACACTCTTGAAAGCATTCGCACAAGACGATTTATTTTCATATTTTACATATTATTGAGACTCGATCGCCACTGAAATCGCCGGCGATTTTGGAGCCACACGCGTCCGAAGCGGCGGAGCTTTTCCTCTCGTTGGACCGCGCTCGGCGCGGCACTAGAACGGGCGCGACGCCACACGTCAGGTGAGCGCACATCCCTCCCCGTGACCGCGTTTGCTCTTTCCCGGGCGAATCGGACGAGGTGGGGTCCCGCGCGGCCGACTCTCCCACGTTCCGAGGCCCGCGTCGAGCGGTCGCGCCGTCGCGATCGAGCCGTCGAACCGCCAGGCTGCGATGGTTCGGAAATCAAATGCGCGCAGGTCTCCGCGCCGGGCCGACGGACCTCCGCTGACCCCCGAATCCCCCGCGCTCGCCCTTCCCCAACCTCGCGTCCCGTTCCGTAGGCTCGCATCTCAGCACGATGGTCAAGATCACCTCAAGTACGTCGCGCGCCTTCGCGTTTCTCGTCATCCTCGGTGCCGTTCGGCCCCCGAAACCACCCGCGGCCCCCGATCGGCGCATGCCTCACTTCCCACGCCGTTTCTTTTCGACTTCTCTGTCTCACCTCCCCCCCTCGCCGCCTCCCGCGACAGTCTGCTGCATCGGCGCCGGCTACGTCGGCGGCCCCACGATGGCGATGATCGCGCAGAAGTGCCCGCACATCTCCGTCACGGTGGTGGACCTCTCGCAGCCCCGCATCGACGCGTGGAACAGCGACGAGCTCCCCATCTACGAGCCCGGCCTCGACGAGGTGGTCAAGGCGTGCATCGGGAAGAACCTCTTCTTCACCACGGACGTGGAGGGCGCCATCGCCAAGTGCGACATGATCTTCGTCTCCGTGAACACGCCCACGAAGAAGACTGGTCTCGGCAAGGGCAAGGCCGCCGACCTCACCTACTGGGAAGCCGCCGCGCGCACCATCGCCGCCGTCTCCAAGACGGACAAGATCATCGTGGAGAAGTCCACCGTGCCGGTGCGCACCGCGGAGGCGATCGAGAAGGTGCTCAAGCGCAACTGCAGCGACTCCACCGTGCAGTTCAACATTCTGTCGAACCCCGAGTTCCTCGCGGAGGGCACCGCCATGACCGACCTCGCCAACCCCGACCGCGTGCTCATCGGCGGCAAGATCGAGGGCCAGGCGGGGCAGGACGCCGTCGACGCGCTCGCCGAGGTGTACGCCAACTGGGTGCCCCAGGAACGCATCCTCCGCGCCAACCTCTGGTCCGCCGAGCTGTCTAAGTTAGCCGCCAACGCGTTCTTGGCGCAGCGCATCTCCTCCATCAACGCCATGTCCGCGCTCTGCGAGGCCACGTCCGCGGACGTCTCCCAGGTGGCGCACGCGCTCGGCACGGACTCGCGCATCGGCCCCAAGTTCCTCAACGCGTCCGTCGGCTTTGGCGGATCGTGCTTCCAGAAGGACATCCTCAACCTGGCGTACATCTGCGAGTGCCACGGGCTGAAGGAGGTGGCGGATTACTGGTACAGCGTCGTCGGCATGAACGACTACCAGAAGTCGCGGTTCGTTAAGCGCGTCGTCTCCGCGATGTTCAACACCATCCGGAACAAGAAGATCGCCATGCTCGGGTTCGCGTTCAAGAAGGACACCGGGGACACGCGCGAGACGCCGGCGATTGACGTCGGGCGCGGGCTCATCGAGGACGGCGCGAAGCTCGCGATTTACGACCCCAAGGTATCCGAGGAGCAGATCGCCATGGACATGGAGGGCTTGACCGACAACATCACGTGCTACAAGTCTGCGATGGAGGCGCTGGATGGGGCGCACGCGGTCACGGTCATGACGGAGTGGGACGAGTTCAAGGCGTACGACTGGAAAAAGATCTACGGCGTCATGCAGAAACCCGCGTTTGTGTTCGACGGGCGGAACATCCTCGATCACGAGGGCCTCAAGGAGATCGGGTTCATCGTGTACGCGCTGGGGAAGCCCATCGATCCGTTCCTCAAGTCCGCCGAGGGGGCGTGATGCGTAGGCGTGCGTAGCGTGAGAGAACGGCGCGAGACGAGCGCAATGAAACCATTCATCCTCACGACGATATCGACCGACGCGAGCGTTCCGACGGCCCGGGGCGTTTCTCGAAGTCGCGGCGTGACCGTCGCTGCGAGTCACGTGTTTCGTTTTCAGGCTTCTTCGCTCTGTCGCTCAACGCTCGACACTGGAAAAAGTTGACAACGACCGCGAGATGCGCGTGCGGGCCACAACTGGCGACGCCCCCGCGCGTCCGCGAGGTGGCTCGCGCCTCGGTTCGCAGGTCTCGCGGCTGGTGCCGCCCTCGGGGTCGCGGCCAGGATGAACTTCCTGAAGAAGGGCCTCGCGCAGGTGAGCGCGGCGGTGGAGAAGGCACGCGAAGCCACCACGATGGGCGGGACGTCCGGCGAAGGCGCGATGGCGGGGTCGCGCTCCAGCGGTGCGTTGCCTTCCGCGCCGGGCGCGCCCGCGGGCGCGGGCGCCCACGCCACGCGCGCCGCGCGCGTGCTTCCCGACCTCTCGACGCTCCCGGAGATACGCTTCGACCCGCGCGACCCGAACGAAGCGCACGTCGCGTTCCTGTGGTCGGTGCTGGAGGGCGCGCCCAAAAACACGCAGCCGCACGACGACGCGCTCGCGTCGTTCCTGGACGGGTTCGCCGCGGCGTACGGCGCGTGGACCCCCGCGCCCGGCTTCGCCGACGACATGGCGCTGCCTGACGACGCCTCCGAGCGGCAGCGCCACGCCCCCGGCGGGTCTCTGACCGGGTGCGCCACCGGGCACCCCGGGGGCGTGCTGCGAGCGCTGGCCGAGGCGACGCCGCGGCGGCGTCGCGCGCTGGAAAGCGCGCTCGACGTCGGCGCTTCGGGCGCCGCCATGCCGGGCACCGCCGCGGACGGCGCTGAGAACGACACGGCGCTCGCGAACGCGGCTGGTCTGGACCTGTTCGACGCGCTGCGCATCGCGGCGCGCTCCGCGCACAACCGCGCCGTCTTGGCTTCGCACGGCGTCCTGGACGAACTGGCGCTCACGCTGCAGCTCGCGACGCGGCGCCAGAACGCGCTCGCCGCGGACATGAGCGCCGTCGTCTCGGCCGTTGGAACGACCACGAGCGCGAACGCCGCCGCGCGCGCGGAGGCGACCGCGCGCGTGCGCGTGCTGCAGTGCGTCTCGGCGCGCATCGTGGACGTGCTCCGCGAGTACCTCGAGGTTCCGGAGGAACGCCATACGAGCTCTCGGCGTCGCGGCGATGACGAATCGCCGCGTCGTCGCGACGCGGGCCCAGCGCCCGCGGTGAAGCCGCTGCTGGAGTGCGGCGCGCTCGGCGCGCTCGTGGAGACGGTCCGCGTACAAACGCTCGTGCGCGCGCGCGTCGTGGGCGCGCGGGCGGAGGCTGGCGCGCGCGCGCTGGAGCGCGCCGCGCTCCGCGCGCTGGACGGCGCGACGCGGGACTCGGTCGCCGCGCAAAACGCGCTGCGCGCGTCGGGGGGCCTGGACGTGGTCGTGCAGAGCCTGGGCGACCCGCGCGCGGCGGACCTCGAACCCGGGACCTCCGAGTCGCGCGCGTCCGTGGCGGCGCGGATCGCCGCGCTGCGCGCGCTCCGGAGCGCGACCAGGCGCAACGGGCAGAGCGCGCGCGACACCGCCGCGTCCGGCGTCTTCGGGGAGCCGCTCGCGGGGACGCTCGAGGCGGCGGCGGCGGAGGACGCGGCGCGCGCGTTCGCGACGCGGAGCGTCGATACGGCGGACAGGTCCGCGCACGATGCCGACGCTTCGGTCGATCCGATGTCCGTCGCGTTGCGGGAAGCGGACGTCGCGCCTCCCGGCGCGTGCCTCGCGGAGGCGTTCGGCGTCCTTCGCGGGTTCGTCGTCGCGGATCGCGGCGTCCCGGGGGAGGCGGACGCCGACCTCGAGTCCGACCGCGCCGTGCGCGAGGGCCTGTTACCGGCGATCGTGCGCGCGGCGTTGGCGTCCATCGCAGACCCGAACGGGCGCTTGAACCGCGACGGGCGCGTGCGTCGCGAAGCGTCCTCCGCCGGACCCGGGAGGGAGATGCGCGGAGACGCGCGACGAGAACGAGAAGCGCTCTCGTCCGTCTCCGCGGCGGACGCGTTCGCGGGTTCGGGAAAAAAAGCCTCTCGCGAAACGCGAAACGGCGAGGCGGCGTCGGCGTTCGCCGGCGCCGGCCCCGCGCCTCCCGGGGGCGGGGGCGGGGGCGAGGGCGGGTTCGTGGTGGCCACGGGCAATCCCTTCGCGGACAGCGCGGAGGCGGACGACGCGTTCGGAGGCGCGTTCGGGGGGGATCACCCGCCCGATACCCGCGACCGTAGCGGGGGGGTAGCGGGAGCGGCGAACCCTCCCGCGGACCCCGAGGCGGTGCGCGAGGCTGCGGCCCGCCTACTCCGCGCGCACGTCTGCTCGTTCCTGCGCGCGCTGCTGATGACGTGCGAGGACCCGCGTGCCGTCCTCGACGCGCTGCGCGCCGCGGACGCGTGGCGGCGGCTGCTGGACGACGACGGCGCCTTCGGCTCAGCCGCCCCAGGCGCGCCGCCCCCGCGCTTCCCGCGCGCGTTCGGCGCCGCCTCCCACAGTTTGGCGCTTTGGCTCCAGGCCGCGCGCGTCGCGGGTGACACGGTCGGGCACGCGGACGCGCGCTCGGGGTTTCAGCCCGCGAACCTCGCGGGGAGTGCGCCCGAGGTGCTTGCGGTCCTGGACACGCTGGTCGCGCGCGCCGCGCAGCCCGCGGCGGCGGCGGCGCTGGCGTCGGCGCTGGCGCGCCTGCGTGACATCGCGCCGCGCGCGGCGGGGGCGGCGATGCTTCGCGCGGACGCGCCCGCGAAGCTGGGCGCGGCGGCGGCGGCGCAGTTCAGGGCGTGGGGCGCGCGCCCGGCGGCGTCCGCCGCGGCGGACGCCTCCGCGCTTGAGGACTGCCCGGAGGACTGTGATGACTGTGCGACGTCCCCGATTTCGAGCGCGCGCGAAACCGGAGATGGCGAAAACGAAACCGACGACGCGCGCGTCGCGGCGCGCGACGCGACGCTTTCTTTACTGTCCTCCGCGCTCGAGGACGGCGGCGCGGCGCTCGGCGCGGGCGCGCTCACGGCGTCGCCGCTCATTGACCTGCTCTTCGAGCTGCTGTGGCGCTCGGAGACGCGCGCGTTCGCGGTGAAGTCGCTGGTCGCGCTCATCACCAGCCGATGCCGCCGAAGCCAGGAAACGCGCCAGGAAACCGCGGCGTCCGCTCTGGAGGCGGAGAACGCCTGGGACGCGCTGGTCCGCCGGTTCCTGGAAACGCTGCCGGCGGCGCGCGAAGCCGCCGCCGGGCGAGGCGCTCTTGGAAACGTGACAATAGAGTCACGGGCGGGCTTCGGGCCTCTGTCTGACATGCTGGCGGGCCTGCGTTTCGCGCTGGCCGGTCCCGGAGGGAAAGAGCTGCGCGCGCGCCTGGCGTCCCAAGGGGGCCCCGGCGCGAACGCGTCCCCGGCGTACGTGCAGGTGGTGAGCCTCCTGAACGCCGAGGGCGGATCCGGGGGCGAAGCGGCGGCGCTGGAGTGCGTTTGTACGCTGCGGAGTTTGCTTTCTGGGTCCGAGACCGCCGCGCGCGCGTTCGGCAGGGACGTCGGGTACGACACCTTCGCGCACGCGCTGGAGGCGGCGTGGGGCACTGAGCCCGTCTCCGAAGCGCTCGCGCGAAGCGTCTTGGAGCTCGCCGTCGACGCCGACCTCCCGACGCCGACCTCGCCGAGCGTCGAGGGAGACGCCTCCGAGCCGATGGTCCCCGCCGGCGCCGCCATCCGCAACGCCGGCGCGCTTCCCGTCCTGCTGACGCTCCTGCGGCGCGCGGCGCTCCCGGTGCGGCGCTGGGGCCTCAGCGCGCTCGCGGCCCTGCTCGCGAGCGCGGTGCGTTCGCGCGCGGCGGCGGACCAGTCGGACGCGCTGGGGTTCCTGCTGGACTGGTTCGCCGAGGAGGCAGCCGGCGAGGCGCTTTCGTCGCGCTCCGGTACCGACCGCGAAACACACGACGACGACGACGATAAGACGACCGTGAAGAAGACGGTCCTGGAGCTGATCTCTCAGTGCATCGGGTTGTGTGCGTCGCACTCGCTCTCCGCGCGCCACTTCCGCGGCGCGTTCCGGATCCTGCGCGACGCAGACGTCCCCGTGGGCGCCAGGCGCGCCGTCCTCCGCGCGCTGCGTTTGGCGGCGAAGCGCGAGGGCCCGGCGGCGTACTTCGACTTGGCTCCGACTGGGGACTTGGCTCCCGGCGCGGATGGCGAAGACGGCCCGGGCTGCCTGGCGCTCCGGCGCCCGCCCGCGTGGCCCAGCGGGCGCGCCGGGTACACGTTCGCGGCGTGGCTGCGCGTCGAGAGCTTTACGCGTTCGGAGCATCTCTCGGAGCGTCTCGGAAACCTCTCGGAGCCGAACCTGAA
>Ga0181560_10004029_pt1 | contig 13422 bp, 9 predicted proteins | sample 011ome_20_FD_133751 | JGI IMG/M metagenome (GOLD analysis project Ga0181560, IMG submission 133751) | Coastal salt marsh microbial communities from the Groves Creek Marsh, Skidaway Island, Georgia - 011509CT metaG (megahit assembly) | ecosystem: Environmental > Aquatic > Marine > Intertidal zone...
AGCTTCGAAGCCACAATGATCGAACGCGTGCGCCATCTCAATATGACCATTCACACCCTGTTCACGCAAGATCGCCACGCGTGGCCGCGAGCTAAGGACACGACGCGTTTCTGGAACTTGGGCCATCGCCGGAATCACCGCAGCATTTAAGCCCTCATGCGCTCGTGAGATGTGTTGCGCTTCCTGATCGACACATTCTGGATTATCGCGCAATCGTGCCATCGCAAAAGTCACTGCTGACCATGATTGCTGAAGAGCGACACGATTCTCATTCAACAGTAACCGTTCATTCTGGGTAATTGACAAGACATCTGATCGATCGACTTCACCGAGGACATAAGCGTTAAGATTGACTCGATCAAATGCTTCAAGAACTGATTTAATCTCGGTGTTTGCGATTTCAATCACACAACCGATTTCCTCGTTGAACCAAAACGCAGTTGGATCAACGCCTTCTGGTGTCCTCGCTTTCAGACCGCACCGAGATGCAAAGAGCATCTCGGAAACGGTGGCTAACAAACCACCGTCCGATCGATCGTGATAAGCCAGCAAGCGTCCGTCATGAACCAAAGTTTGAATCAGATCAAAACACGCTTTGAGATCCTCAGGTGTCACATCTGGCGGAATATCTCCGAATTGAGATGTCACCTCACATGCAATGGATCCAGCCATTCGCTGTTGCCCGAGATCAATCACGATCAGAGAAGAGTCTTGGCCACTGAGCAATGCTGTAGTTGTTTTCTCAATGTCAGTGACTGGAGCAAATCCAGAGCAAATCAAAGACATGAGACCGATCACTTCATGAGTGCCGGCATCATCGGTCCAACGCGTCTTCATCGACATGGAATCCTTACCAACTGGTATACAGACACCAAGTGCGGGACAGAACTCGCCCCCGACAGCTTTTACAGCCTCATAGAGACGGGCATCCTCACCGTCGGTTCCAGCGGCACACATCCAATTTGCTGACAGTTTGATCTGGCTGACTGCGCCAATTGCTGCACCTGCCATGTTCATTAATGTTTCAGCGACCGCCATCCGTGCCGAAGCACCTGCATTGACTAGAGCAAGGGGCGTGCGCTCGCCCATCGCCATTGCTTCACCTGTGACTGAGCCGATCGCTGAGTGCGTTACCGCGCAATCAGCAACAGGAACCTGCCAGGGTCCAACCATCTGATCTTGATGCACGAGTCCTGAGACCGTCCGATCACCGATCGTAATCAAGAAATTCTTGGAAGCGACGGTCGGGTGACTTAATACGCGATGCGCCAATTCTGAAAACTCAATGTCAGAGAACGAGGCCGATTTGAGATCTACTGAGAGCGTCGACGCATCACGGTGCATCTTCGGAGGCTTGCCAAAGAGCACATCAACTGGAAGATCCACAGGAGCTGATGATTCACCGGTTTTTGCTACCGTCAAATGCGGCTGATCATGTGCATGACCCACAACCGCATAAGGGCAACGTTCACGCGCGCAGATCGCCTCAAATTCATCAAGTTTAGCCGGGTCGACTGCCAGGACGTATCGCTCTTGTGCCTCATTGCACCACAGTGCCAATGGCGATAATGATGGGTCTGCTGATGGAATCCAGTCCATCGAGAAATCAGCCCCTACGCCACCGTCTTTGACAAGCTCAGGGAGCGCATTCGATAACCCGCCCGCTCCAACGTCGTGAATAAAGACAATCGGATTGTTCTGGCCACGAAGCCAACATCGGTCGATCACTTCTTGGCACCGACGCTCCATTTCCGGATTCGCTCGCTGCACAGATGCATAGTCCAAATCACTTCCTGATGTCCCGTCGCCAACTGAACTGGCAGCGCCGCCACCTAAGCCAATCAACATTGCAGGACCACCGAGAACGACCAACGGAGTTCCTTCGGTGAATGGCTTTTTCTCAACCTGGCCTTCAGAGATCGAGCCAATACCACCGGCGATCATGATGGGTTTGACATAACCTCGGCGACGCACACCGATCGCTGTCTTCTCAGATGCCTCATATGCCCTGAAATAGCCATTTAGATTAGGACGCCCAAACTCATTATTAAAGGACGCTCCACCGATTGGGCCTTCAAGCATGATTTGAAGCGATGTTGCCAATCGGCTCGGCATCGGCAAGTCCTGCTCCCAAGGCATCTGAAGACCAGGAATTCGAAGATAATTGACACTAAATCCAGTGAGGCCCGCCTTGGGTTTAGCACCACGACCTGTCGCCCCTTCATCTCGAATTTCACCGCCTGCTCCGGTCGCAGCACCTGGATTTGGAGACACTGCGGTTGGATGGTTATGCGTCTCAACCTTCATCACCAGATGAACAGGCTCTTCAACGGATTGATACACATGCGTGATCGGATTGACTAAAAATCGTTCAGCAGTTGGACCCTCAACGACAGCAGCGTTATCAGCATATGCAGACAACACACCACCTGGCGCGACTTCATGTGTATTCCGAATCCACTGAAGCAAACTTTTTGGCTGATCTTCGCCATCAAGCGTCCACGACGCATTAAATATTTTATGACGACAATGTTCAGAGTTGGCTTGCGCAAACATCATCAATTCAACATCGGTCGGGTCCCGGTCGAGCTTTCCATATGCAGATGCCAAGTAGTCAATTTCATCATCCGATAATGCAAGACCATGAACTCTGTTCGCATGGTTCAATGCCCCTATCGGATCAGAACCCAACTGAACGATTCCTAATGGTTCTGGCTCACCCGGAGTGAAAAAAGCATCTGTTGGCAAGTCGACGAGAACATCTTCCATCATCGGATCTGACATTAATCCATTCAGAAGCACATGCTCAGCTTCTGATACAGAGCCAGAAACAACAACATGCATGCCACGCTCGATGCGATTAATCGAATCAAAACCACAATTTTTCGCGATTTCAGTCGCCTTGGAACTCCATGGTGACGTCGTCCCTGAACGCGGCAAAACAACGAAACCTGAGCCCACCACCACGGGTTTAGCATCAAGTAATTGCTCTAACTTATTCGCATCACGGATCTCACCCATCACGAAAAAGAGATAGGTGCAGGTCAAATCGTGAATATCGATTCCAATCGCTCTTGCGCGAGTAATGAGTGACTGAATACGAAACGACGAGAGGGCATCTCCTCCCTGTAGAATGAGCATGTCAATCGGTCCTTGATGCGATCGAAAATTCAAAAACGAGAGTTTAGCAGAGCCGACCGCTCCGCCGGAGTGTTCAGTGGATTTTTTTACTCAGCATCTATTGCTGAAGTCGAGCGCCGAGCCTTAAAAAAGTTTTTCAAAAGGACAGCAGATTCATCAGCGTACAAACCACCCTGGACCACTAGCTGATGATTGTAAAAAGAGGCTTCAGGTAATTGTAACTGCGATTCCAAAACCCCTGCTCTCGGTTCTTTGGCGGCAAACACAACACGCTCAATACGTGCATGAATCAGGGCACCAAAACACATCGTGCAAGGTTCGAGTGTGACGTAAAGAGCCGTATTTGGAAGCCGATAATTTTGAACGTTACGACATGCATGACGAATAGCTGCAATCTCTGCATGGTGACTTGCATCGTGGTTTGAAATTGGCGCATTCCAACCTTCTCCGATGATCTCACCGTCACGGACGAGGACCGCACCAACAGGCACTTCATTGAGTGACGCTGCATGCTCAGCTAACTCAAGCGCGCGACGCATGAAGCAGCAATCACCTTCGCTAAATTTCGTCTGTGTCATCGATTCCTCAACGATCCGTCGGTTGACGATCTTGCCTGAATGGGGTTTCCTGCACTTTCTGGCTATTCGTGCACAACACAGGATAACAAACGATGTCGGCAATATATCCAAAGATCGATCCGAACGGACTACTTGAGTACTCAGTGGTGTTCACAGATCGCTCGATGAATTCCATGTCTAAAGCATTTCAAGGCGTGATGAGTGGGCTACATGAGGGGCTGTCATCTGTTTACAACACACCGTCCTGTGTTCTCGTTCCCGGCGGCGGAACCTTTGCAATGGAATCTGTTGCACGCCAATTCGCGAAAAACCAAAAAGTTCTCGTTGTTAGAAACGGTTGGTTCAGTTTCCGCTGGACACAAATTTTCAATCAAGGTGTCACCCCATCGCACGCCGAGGTCGCAAAGGCACGACCAGATACTGATGCGGCGGATCAGCAATTCGCACCTGTCCCAGTTGAGGAAGTATGCGCGCAGATTCGAGCAGACAAACCAGATCTTGTTGTTGCACCGCATGTTGAAACATCCGCAGGAATGCTCTTGCCAGACAGTTATATTCGAGCATTAACTGAAGCCGCCCATGAAGTCGGAGCGCTATGCGTTCTGGATTGCGTCGCGGCCGGTGCGCTCTGGGCCGACATGGACTCACTAGGCATCGATGTGCTGATTACCGCACCTCAAAAAGGTTGGACTTCGACTCCCTGCGCCGGGGTCGTGATGTTGTCAGCACTTGCAATCGAGCGTCTCGAGACAACGACTTCAGATAGTTTCGCGCTGGATCTCAGAAAATGGCACAGCATCATGGCTGCATACCTCGACGGAGGACATGCCTATCACGCAACAATGCCAACAGATGGTCTTGCGAGTTTCCTAGATACATACGAAGAGATGGCCTCGATCGGCTTTGACGCGCTAAAAACAAGGCAGATCGAACTTGGTCGTCAAGTGCGCGAGCTCATGGAGGGGTATGGATTTAAGAGTCTCGCAGCGGACGGATTCAAATCTCCAACGGTTGTTGTTTCTCACACGGATCGAGCAGACTTTAAAAACGGTAGTGCATTCGCAAGTGTAGGACTTCAAATCGCTGCAGGTGTTCCGCTCGAGTGCGGAGAATCAGCACAATTTCAGACCTTCAGAATTGGTTTGTTTGGGATGGACAAGCTGATGAACATAGATCGCACAGTGTCGCATCTCGATGAGGCTCTACGAAAACTCGTTTAGCTCGAGTGTGGTGAGTTGAATAAATTCACCAAAACGACACCTGCAACAATCAAGACAAGCCCAACCAAGGCCTGCCACTGAAGAAACTGTTTGTAAAATAGCGCGCTGAAAAGAGCGATCAAAAACACGCCTATTCCACTCCAAATCGCATAGACGATTGCGATTGGAATATCTCGGATAGCAAACGTAAGGCAGTAAAAAGCGATCGCATAACAACAGATCATCGTGATTGTCGGCACAATCCGCGTGAAATTCTGAGTCGCTGGGAGCAACAGTGTTCCAATCACTTCACAAACGATTGCACCACCTAAGAATAAATAACTCTTCACAGGTCACCCTTCTGATCTGTCATATGCAATTCTGTCAAAGGCTCAGGAGACCAGTATCCGGCTAGTTTTTCCATATGATCCTTAAAGTGCTTCAGTTCTCGGCGAGATTTTCGATCCTGAAGCCCACAGCCTGTCTCCACCAGGTATTCAATCCACGCGAAGAACGAAATTCGACTGGGAATATAGTCCATGGAAATCTGATCCATGACCACCTCTTCATGAGCAAGGGCACACAACGGCGATTCAGAGCTGTCAGTCACCGCTACGATTCGAATACCTGTTTCCTTGGCCATCTTTGCAACTTTAATCGACTGAGAGGCGTAAGGGTGTGTCGAGAAGATGACAAGCACATGGTCTGGGCGCGCCAGCATCAGATGATCAAAGGCTGCACTCTCTGAATTTGGGACCAAGAATACATTGTGCTGAATCATATTCAGAAGATACGCGAGATAGTGTGACAGGCTGTAGGCGCTCCGAAATCCAGCAACATGACATGGTGATTGGAATATTAAGCGCGCGATCCGATCTACCTCCTCTCGCTTTTCCGGAACGAAAACGCTGTCCATTGCTACGCGAAACGAATGCTCATGTTCACTTTCTTTGGGAGTTGAAAGTGGCTGAGATGCACCAAAAAACTCGCGCCGAAAAATAGTTTGGAGGCTTTGGTAGTTATCTAACCGTAACGATTTCACCAACCGCATGACGGTCGACGGCGTCACCCCCGATCGCGCCGCCAACTGCCTCACACTTAAAAAGGGAATATCGGAACCATGACGCAACATGAATCGACCGACACGTTGTTGAGTCGGCGGGCACCCTTCAATTTTTGCTCTCATTGCATGAATATTCATGATTCCCCAGCGGAACAATTGTTCCAAAATCATTAGGCTTAAGAATAATTCGACACAAATGTACCACAAAGTTTGCGATCGCCTTACGACTCAGTGATAGTTTCTTATGTCTTGTTAGGACATAAAAGTACAACAATAAGGAGTACATCTATGAAGATTAAACACTTCGCCCTCGCGTCTGTTGCAGCGTTCGGTTTGACTGCGGGTGCAGTGCAAGCTCAGCAGTTCATCTCAATTGGTACTGGTGGTGTAACAGGTGTCTACTATCCAACAGGAGGTGCAATCTGCCGTCTAGTTAATAAAGATCGTAAAACGCACGGTATTCGTTGCTCAGCCGAATCAACTGGTGGTTCTGTCTACAACATCAATACGATTCGCGCCGGCGAGCTCGAGTTCGGTGTTGCGCAGTCTGATTGGCAGTACCACGCATACAACGGAACATCAAAATTCAAGGATCAGGGCGCATTTAAAGATCTGCGCGCTGTGTTTTCGGTTCACCCTGAACCATTCACATTGCTAGTTCGCGGTAAGTCGTTCAACAACGTTAAAAAGTTTGAAGATTTGAAAGGTCTGAAAGTCAACGTTGGTAACCCTGGTTCAGGTCAGCGCGCAACGATGGAAGTTGTCATGGATGCGTTTGGCATGAAGATGAGTGATTTCGCGGTTGCAGCCGAGCTTAAGGGTTCTGAAATGGCTCAAGCACTATGCGATGGCAAGATCGATGCAATGATCTACACCATTGGCCACCCTGCTGCGGCGATCACAGAAGCGACAAACAGCTGCGATGTTCGTCTTGTATCAGTCAAAGGTGCTCCAATCGACAAGCTAGTCGCTGACAATCCATTTTATCGCGTAGCAACAGTCCCAGGTGGGATGTACAAAGACAACCCGAATGACACGACAACATTTGGTGTTGGTGCAACGTTTGTGACGTCAACTAACGTTTCTGACGACGTGGTTTACACGGTTGTCAAAGCGGTATTTGATAACTTCGCGGACTTCAAGAAACTCCACCCAGCATTTGCGAACCTTGATGAAAAGCAAATGATCAGTGATGGACTTTCTGCGCCTATCCACCCAGGTGCGATGAAGTACTACAAAGAACGCGGTTGGAAGTAAAAAATCGCTTATGCCGAGGGGGCCCTCGCCCCCTCTAACTTACTGGCACGACTCGACATGAACACAAACCAATCTCTCTCTATTGCAGAGGATCATCGCCATCCTCCACTGGGTAGTGCGCGGACATTGATCCTAACCTTGTGTTTCTTGTGGTCCGTCTTTCAGTTGTATGTAGCCTCAGTTATCCCATTTGTTTTGACAGAATGGACGGGGCTTAGCCTCGTATTCAACAATCAAGAAATTCGACAGATTCACCTGGCCTTTGCGCTCGCACTTGCCATGCTCGCATTTCCCTTAAGAAAGAAGTCAACGCACCAAACAACACCATGGTATGACTATGCAGCAGCTCTTATCGCGGCATCGTCGTGTCTCTATCTTTTGATATTCAAAGATCAAATTTCAGATCGTGCAGGTCTTCCGACAACCAGTGATCTTTGGATCTCTGCGATTGGCATGTTAAGTCTGGCTCTCGCACTTTATCGATGCCTTGGATTGCCATTACTACTGGTCTGCTCATTCTTCTTGTTCTATGTGTTTTTCGGCGACCAGAGCTTCATGCCTGAAACAGTTCAATGGAAAGGCGCTTCACTCAACAAGGCCCTATGGCACTTTTGGATGCAAACAGAAGGCGTTTTTGGTGTAGCTCTCGGCGTCGCATCGTCGATGATTTTTCTATTTGTTCTTTTTGGCGCACTGCTCGAAAAAGCAGGCGCTGGAATCTACTTTATTCGCTTAGCATATGCGCTATTAGGGCACATGCGTGGTGGCCCAGCGAAAGCGGCTGTTGTTGCTTCGGGCCTTTCGGGAATCTATTCGGGCTCATCAATTGCGAACGTGGTTTCTACAGGCACTTTTACCATTCCATTAATGAAAAAAACTGGTCTGACACCTGAAAAAGCTGGTGCCGTGGAAGTTGCCGCATCTACCAACGGGCAGCTCACGCCACCTGTGATGGGAGCCGCTGCGTTTCTGATCGCAGAATTCACAGGTATTTCCTATCTAGAACTAATCACCCACGCGGTGCTTCCAGCAATCGTTTCCTACATTGGATTGATGTACATCGTTCATTTGGAAGCGGTCAAATTAGGATTACAAGGGTCAGATAAGTCGTCACGTGCCCTTCCACTGGCTCAAAAACTAGGTGGCGTGATCGCTGGGTTTGTTGGATTCGGCCTGCTTGGAGTTCTTACGCACTTGTTATTCGGTTGGACCCAAGACATGTTGCCGGGAGCAACGATCCCAGTTGCAGTTGCGATATTCTTGGTTATTTATTTGGTGACCCTGAAAGTTGCCGCGAAGAGTAAAGATCTCGGCGACCTACTCGCTGATGAGCCATCGATCCGAGATATCCCCGCCCGCGAAATTCTTGTGCAGGGTCTCCACTTCCTTGTACCCATTATCGTCTTGTTGTGGTGCGTTCTAATCGAACGCTTATCACCGGCTCTCTCGGCCTTCTGGGGAACGATGGCGATTTTATTCGTGATCCTCACGCAAGAACCCCTCAAAAACTATTTTCGCGGAAAGCAGTGGACCGCTGCACACTGGAGTAATGGAGCTCGCGCAGCAATTTCTGGAATGATCCAAGGTGCTGAAAACATGATCAGTATTGGTGTCGCCACCGCTGCCGCAGGTCTCATCATCGGCACCGTATCGCTCACTGGTGCGCATCAAGTCATCGGTGAACTCGTTGAAGCACTGTCTGGTGGAAGTCTGATTTTGATGTTGCTCCTCGTAGCGGTCATGTGCTTGATTCTAGGCATGGGACTACCAACAACAGCAAACTACATTGTCGTCTCTTCATTGATGGCTCCTGTCATCGTCAGTGTAGGAGCGCAATCCGGTCTGATTGTTCCATTGATCGCAGTGCACTTATTTGTGTTCTACTTCGGTATTCTCGCTGATGATACCCCTCCTGTTGGCTTGGCCGCCTTTGCTGCTGCTGCAATTAGTCAAGGCGACCCAATTCGCACTGGTATCCAGGGGTTCGCTTACGATATCCGAACCGCGATCCTACCGTTTATATTTATATTCAATACTGATCTTCTCTTGATTGACGTCTCTTGGATCCAAGGAATTACCATCTTCATTGTCGCTGCATGCGCGATGATGTTGTTCGGAGCGGCCACACAAGGATTTTGGATCGTCAAATCACGTTGGTGGGAAACAGCAGCACTCTTGCTCATCGCGTTCACTTTGGTACGACCAGGCTACTGGATTAATCAAATTCAAGAACCCTGGGTTTCGTTTGAGGCGAGTGAGACCGCACTGAGCCGATCTGACCTTGATGGCCAAGTAAGACTTACGATCGAAGGCCCTGATTTCGATAATCCAGACCAAACTACGCAATTGATTCTTCTGGTCAAAGCATCAAATTCACAGTCACTATCCAGTGCTCTCGATGGTGCTGGTATTCTCGCGCGTATCGAAGAATCAACTGTTCTTTTAGATGAACCGTTCCCAGGAACTGAAAATTTCCAAACGATGCAACGTTTTGATTTTTATGGTGATACACCTGTTCAAATCACAGACTTTGCTATTGAGCAAACAAACCGACTGACCAAGGAATGGATGTACTTACCTGCACTATTTCTACTATTGATCGTCGGCTGGTCACAACGAACACGTCGTTCGAAGGAGGTATAAGTGGCCGCTTCTCATTCTGTTTTTGGCCGAGCCCCTCGCGTATCGCTGCCCACAGCGGTTGCAGGTGACGGAATTTATCTTATTGATTCTGATGGTAAACGCTATCTCGATGCCTGCGGTGGTGCAGCCGTTAGTTGTCTCGGTCATACGCCGAAGCGCGTGATTGACAGAGCATGCGAGCAGTTACAGCAACTCGCTTTTGCCCATACCGGTTTTTTCACATCAGAACCTGCTGAGCAATTAGCCAACGTGCTCGTTGAGCATGCACCCGACGGAATTGAGCATGTATATTTCGTTTCTGGTGGTAGTGAGGCGATGGAAGCTGCACTCAAGCTCGCGCGGCAATATTTTCTCGAAATTGGCCAACCAAATCGCACTCATATTATTGGACGTCGCCAAAGCTACCATGGCAACACGCTTGGAGCCTTGGGTAGTGGTGGTAACCAATGGCGGCGTCGGCAGTTCGAACCATTATTACCAACCCACATGAGTCACATCAGCCCATGTCATTACTATCGTTGGGCCGACGCTGGCGAAACTCCCATCGAATACGGACAGCGGGTTGCAAATGAGCTTGAGACAGAAATTCTGCGCATCGGCGAGGGAAATGTCGCCGCATTTGTTGCGGAGCCTGTGGTTGGAGCAACAATGGGAGCCGTCCCTGCGGTGGAAGGTTACTATGCACGGATCCGCGAAATTTGTGACCAGTATGGTGTTTTGTTGATTCTTGACGAAGTCATGTGTGGCATGGGGCGGACCGGACATCTTTACGCCTGTGATCACGATCAGGTCAAACCCGACATGCTCTGTATTGCTAAGGGCTTGGGTGCAGGCATACAGCCTATCGGTGCGATGCTGTGTCAGGATTTCATCTACCAAGCGATCGTTGAGGGTTCCGGGTTTTTCCAGCATGGCCATACCTATATGGGCCATCCGACAGCCTGCGCTGCTGGACTTGCTGTGATGGAAGAACTCTCAAAACCGGGGATGATGGAGCATGTTCAATCGATGGGAACGCTACTCCAGGCCTCTCTCAATGACACGCTAGGCTCACACCCGTGGGTTGGTGATATTCGAGGGCGCGGTTTGTTCGTTGGTATCGAACTTGTCAGTGACAAAGGGACAAAAGCCGCCCTCGATCCCAGTCTTAAGACAGCAGCACAGATCAAAAAAGTCGCGATGTCGCATGGGTTAATGTGTTATCCGATGTCTGGAACGATTGATGGGCAATTAGGTGATCATGTTCTTCTTGCACCTCCATTCATTATTGAAGCCTCTGACATCCGAGCAATTACGGAGAAGTTGTCTCTCGCAATCAGTGAAGTGAGCGGGCACACGGAACGCGCTGCATGACATTCATCATGGTTGCACCAAACGGTGCACGCAAAACAACACAAGATCATCCAGCTGTTCCTGTGACTGATGATGAGCTTATCGCGACTGCAGTTGCTTGTTTTGATGCAGGTGCCCGCGGTCTCCATGCGCATATCCGCACGGCTGATCAAATACATCTACTCGACGTTGAACGCTATGAAGCGTTGATTGAAAAACTCAGTCACCGGTTACCAGAACTTGGGGTCCAAGTCACATCTGAGGCCGCAGGTATTTATGAATCCGACGCGCAAATCGACTTACTGTCGCGGATTAAAGCACCCTGGGTATCTGTCGCAATTCGAGAGATCCTAAGATCTCAAGAACCGCATACTCTGCAGCCGTTTTTTGAACAATTAATTGCCAAAAGCCGTGTGCAGTTCATCCTCTATGATGCCGATGATTTACACACCCTGACCTCATTAGTTGACCAAGAAATTATCCAAACAGAGTCACTCGAGGTGCTGTATGTGCTTGGTCGATACTCCGCAAACCAAGAAAGCACTCCAGATCAGCTTGATCCATTTCTCGCTGTCAGGGATAAATTACCTGAGCAGTTAAAACCTACAGGTGAAATGATTTGTGCATTTGGGAAAGGCCAAATACCGTGTTTATTGAGAGCTGCATCCGAGGGAATTGATTTACGGATAGGCTTTGAGAACGGTATCTGGTTACCTGATGGCCAGATTGCAGAAGACAATGCAGCCCTCGTTCGGACGCTAGTTGATTTGCTTCCTGCGTGATCCGCTCGACCCGATCATAACGATGCCTGATCCGATGATCAGACTGCTTCCTAAAATCATCATCGCATTCACGTCCTCGTCAAAAAAGATCACTGCGAGCACTAGTGCGAACAGGAGCCGTGTATAGCGAAATGGCGCGACAACCGCGACATCGCCACCACGGGTTGCCATCACCACACAGAAATACGCACCTGTTCCAGCCAGAGCCGAGAGTACTAATAAACCCAGATGATCAGCCTCGATCGGCCCAAATGCTCCAAAAAATGGAATCGTGACCACCCCTGCCATCAAAAGTGCAAAAAACGCCCAAAATGAAACAGCAATTGCGGGAATGGAAATAGAAATTGAGCGGGTTATTGCATCACGGAGTGCAAGGAAAATAACACCTAAAACAGCCGATAATGCCGCTGGTTTGAACCCATCAAGGCCTGGCTGAATCACACAGAGAACACCGATAAATCCGATAGTTATCAACACCCATTGCCTGAAGCTCACATGTTGCTTCAAAAATAAAGAGGCCGCCAATGAGACCGCTAAAGGAGTGGATTGCAGGATTGCAGATGCAGCCGACAGAGAGGCATATACAATCGCGATCACAAAAAAGATTGCTGACGCCAATTCAGAGACAGTTCGCACGACAAACCAAGGTTTAACGATCTCAGCAGAAATCAGGCGAACGCTCGAAATGTAGGATGTGACTCCAAAAATCAGTACGCCGCCAAGGCCGATTAACATCAGCACTTGCGAAATCGGCATCGAATACGACAACTGTTTAATCACAGCGTCTTCGATGGCAAAGCCCGCCATGGCAATGACCATAAAGCCGATACAGCGGATATTTTCATGTGAGTGTGATGGATTACTCACACGACTGGATCTGATACCCGGCGATAGGTAGATGCACAACCACATCCCCTACCTCTGGTGCGTGTTGATCGATTGAAACTCGCTCGCGATCAAGGTAGCGCAGCCGACCAATTACTGGAGGATCGGATGTTTCGGCTTGTGGCTTAATTGTGACGCGCATGCCTTGTTCAAGCGTCACACCACATTGCGCTGTCACACCACATGGCGAAGCAGACTGCGAACGCTCTGCGATGACAAGCGCCTCCTCAGCAGACAACTCCTGATGGTTTTCTTGCGCAGCCGCGTGGACCTCTCGCTCAATTCGCTCAATATTTGCAAACTGCTGCAAAAATTCAGGCCCTTGATCCCATCGACCACGGATAAACCACGCGAGATAGGCAATCGTGACATCAGCATACGATAAATCATCAGACACATAACCACCTCGACCGCTCAATCCTTGATCGATAGAGTTGAGGTGCGCAGCGAGTTGTAAAATCACACCTGGAAGCTGAGATTTGAGGCCTTGAGGAGTCCAGTTCGGACCGAAATACAAACCCCCTCGGTCTTGGATAAATTCC
>Ga0181560_10004036_pt1 | contig 13417 bp, 8 predicted proteins | sample 011ome_20_FD_133751 | JGI IMG/M metagenome (GOLD analysis project Ga0181560, IMG submission 133751) | Coastal salt marsh microbial communities from the Groves Creek Marsh, Skidaway Island, Georgia - 011509CT metaG (megahit assembly) | ecosystem: Environmental > Aquatic > Marine > Intertidal zone...
ATGCCAAAGGGAATCCCGGTGGCAACCTTTGCCATTGGCCAGCCGGGTGCCATCAACGCGGCACTCTTCGCGGCGGCGATGCTTGCCAATCACGATCCTGCATTGGCACAAGCGTTGGATGAATACCGTGCCAACCAGACGGCGGAGGTCCCCGAGGACCCGCGCGGATGAAGCAACGCCTGGGCATCATGGGCTGTGGTCAGCTGAGCCAGATGATGGCCGAGGCCGCTAGGCGACGTGGGGCCACGGTCAGTTTTTTGTGTTTGGATGAGACGCCTGTCGTTCATGGTTTGGGCAGGGTTTATCAGGAGCCTGAATTCAACGAGTTTTTAGCGGCCTGCGACGCCATCACGGTTGAGCGCGAGAGCCTTCCCGATGCCATGTTACAAGCCGCCCGTGACCGCGTGGGATTGGCACCCTGTTACGACGCGCTGGTGGTCCTGCGTGAGCGCGATACCCAAAAGGCCATGCTGGATAAACTGGAAATACCCACCTCGCCCTGGGCGCTGGTTGCGTCAGAAGCTGAGCTGGATGGCGTATTGGCGAGTCTGCCGGGTGAGATGGTCCGCTGTAAGCGTACTTTGGGAGGCTACGACGGTGGTGGGCAGTGGCGAGTGCCGGTCGCAGCGAGCGCAGGTGTTATCCCCGACGATGCCTACCCAGTCATTGCTGAAGCAGAGATAGCCATTGAGCGCGAACTCGCCATTGTTGTCGCTCGCGATGTCGAAGGTAACACCGTGGTTTACCCGGTCACTGAGAACTACATGCGCGATGGCATTCTCATCGGCAGTATTGTCCCGGCATCGATTGATGAGGCGATGGCAGAAGAAGCTGCTTTAATTGCGCGTAAATTGGTGGATGCCATGGATTACGTCGGGGTGCTCGCCATCGAATTTTTTGTGACTGAGGGTCGATTGATGGTTAACGAGATCGCCCCCAGAGTCCATAACACCGGTCACTGGACCATCGGCGCAGTGGGCCCCGATCAGTTCACTCAACACATTACCTGTGTATTGGGTGGACGAGTGGAGCAACCCATTTTTGACCAGTCGGCAGCGCTGATTAATCTCCTTGATACGCCGCTGCCCCGGGAAATGCCTGAGGGACCTATTCGTAGTTTGATTCAGACTTACGGTAAAGGCTTCCGCAAGGGGCGCAAGTTGGGACACATTACCTTGATTGGTCCGGACCCTGATGCCCTTCGCTGTGCGGCTGAAGCGATGATCGCAGAGCTACACTAGTGCCCAATGCTGCCAAGAGCAGCCGCTCGATTGGTGTAGAGTGCTTTGAAAGTGAGTAGGCGCTGAGATGAGGGTAATAGGCCACCTCGTTGTGTCGTACCTCTTGTTGTTCGTGTTTTGGGTGCCCGCGTCAGGAAGTATCACGAAATCACCTACAATGAAGCGAGCTGCATGGTGCTGCTTATCTCTCCTGAGGGTGAGGTCTTTTTTCGTGTAGGCAGGGATGCAGATCGGCTTACCGATACATTCGCGGTACCTGAGCTCGCAAATAAATTATAAAGTTTTCGCGGCAGCTATCTAAGTATGCCTTGCGCGCACTTAATGGTAGTGTTACCCAAAGTGTCCATGTGAAGGTGATTAAGTGAAAGTCACTCGATCAGTTTTGTTAGCATCAATTGTCGCTGGGTGCAGTCTGGTGGCTGCAGCACCCTCCGCCCAAGGGGATGTCTGGCTGGAATTATTTCCAGATACGAAATCCGCGAGCCACTCTAGCAATCAGCACTCAGAGCAGGACGTGCCGGTTAGGTATTTGTCTTTTGACAAGGCTGAGCTCGCAAGGATAGTTGAAGAGGGGTTGTCTTCCTCTATGAAGACATTCTCTCTTGAGTTACCTATCCCCACGGGTGAGTTCAGGCGATTTGAGTTTAGACGCTCGACCACGCTCAGCCCTGGACTCTCGGCGAAGTTTCCTGAAATACAGGCTTTCGAGGGCCGATCAATCGATAAGGACGGGTCGACTGCGCAGCTGGAGCTGACCACCTCGGGCTTGAGCGCGCAAATTCTGGATGTGCAGGGTCGCTGGATGATTGATTCTATTGATGGATCGGATGCCAGCAAGGTCAGGAGTTACTTTGCTCGAGACGACAGCCGCGCGCAGGCACCGCTCCAGTGCGGCTTTGACCACGATCCGATCCGTGGCTCAAAAAAAACTGCGTCGAATCTAGTGGGTGTCGCCCAGCGACCAGCCGCTGCTGCTGGCGAGCAGTCGAGAAGTCGGGGTGCAGAGCTAAGGACCTACCGGCTTGCTATTGCCACGACGGGTGAGTACAGCGAATACCATGGCGGCACGACCGAGGATACGTTGTCTGCGGTGGTGAGAGTGGTAAATCGTATTAACGGTATCTTTAATGCGGAGTTGTCAGTCGGGTTTGAGCTGGTCGAAAACATTGATGAAATACTGTTCACTGATCCCCTTACCGACCCTTTCGAAGGTAATGATGATTTGGATGTGCTCATTGATGAGTCCCAAAGTGTCATTGATGAGGTTATTGGTGAAGCCAATTACGATATTGGCCATACCTTTAGTAGCACTGGTGGGGGGTTGGCGGGTATTGGCCCGTGTCGAAATGGTTCCAAAGCCAGTGGGGTGACCGGAGGGACCGAGGGGGAATTCTTTATTGTTGACTTTGTGGCGCATGAGATGGGCCACCAATTTGGCATGTTTCATACGTTCAATAGTAGCGCCGAATCATGCGTGGACAATCGCGAGGGTAGCGCCGCGTTCGAACCTGGTGCAGGTTCGACCATCATGAGCTACAACGGCCTTTGCGGTGCGGACAACATTCCTCAAAACAGTTTGCTGGCCAGTAATTCTGATCCGATGTTTCACTCATTCAGTTATGAGCAGGCTGCAGATTACCTAGAAACCTTTGGTTCCGTGTGTGGGGTTGGCACTGACACCGGTAACAGGTCTCCTCAGGTCGACGCGGGGAAGAGGTACTCAGTGCCTTCTGGCACGCCGCTGATTATTGAAGGAGATGGGTCGGATCCCGACGGGCATGAGCTCACTTATTCCTGGGAGCAACGCGATTTGGGGTCTGCCGCTAGTCTCTCTTCCGCTGATGATGGGTCTATACCGCTTTTCAGGGCGCTGGCTCCATCGACTACTCCGATCCGGTATTTGCCCAGGCTTTCGAGTGTAGTCTCGGGTGAAGTCGATAACGTAGAAAAACTTCCCCGTGTCGCCCGTACCATGACTATGGTCGTTACGGCGAGGGATCAGCGTGGGGGAGTAAACTCTGACACTACTTCGATAGAGGTGATTTCTCCTCCATTAACAGAAAGATCATTTTCTATTGAAGAACCAAATTTTGGGGGTGATATCGGCAGCGAGGGGACTGTACGTTGGAATGTGGGCGGTACTGATGAGCCCCCTATATCGGTCAATGAGATCGATTTATTTCTATCCATTGATGGGGGCAATACATTTTCTACTGAGCCGTTTGCGACGGTTGCCAACACTGGCTACGCGAGAGTGGCTTTTCCAGACGATGTGGACACTGATTCCGCCCGCATTATGGCTAGGGGGAGCGGCAATATCTTTTTTGATATCTCTGATGAGGACTTTTCCCTGGATGGCTCCGCGCCTGCAACACCGGAGGTGCCGGCCCCGCTTTCTGTGACTGCGTATGGTCTCAGTGATCAGACCATCGAGATATCCTTTCAGCCCGGAGGAGGTGGTGGTATCAGCTATCATGAGGCCGCTTGTACAGGTGACCCCACCTATTCATCTTTCTCAGCTTCTGATTCGCCTGAGGCAGACTTCGACGATACCTCCCCGGCAAGATCATCCGTTGTGGTGAATGGGGAGGGGGTAGTACCCCCTGAGGGCTTGACCGTCGATGTCGACATTACTCACACCTATCGAGGAGACGTGGTAATAGATCTCGTCGCACCCACAGGCCGCGCCGTTCAGTTAAAGAGCAACGATGGCGCTGACGGCGCTGACGATGTGGTCGAGACATATACAGTCGTTGGCATGCTCGGGGAAGAGGTGGCCGGAGAGTGGTTACTAAAAGTCAGCGATTATTACGAGGGTGACGAAGGCACTTTTAATAGCTGGAGTCTCTCAGGTGCTGGCATAACACCCCCCCGACTGGTTCAGGGTTCCGTCAGGCCCGATGCCTATTTTGATGACGCTACTCCGATTAGTTCTAGCATTCAACTCAGTGCAGAGGGAACTGTATCGATTGACGAATTCAGGGTTGCGATCGATATCACTCACACGTGGCGCAGCGATGTCGCGATTGAGCTTGAGAGTCCCGGTGGAAAGCGAATCACGCTTCGCGAGATTGATACAGATGATAGTGGTGACAACGTGACCGGCGTGTACCCGACTACCTTGAACTCCAAAACGCCATTTTCAGAGCTGGCCGGCGAATCTCTGGCTGGAACCTGGACTTTGTATGTCTCTGACAAGGTACCTCAAGACACTGGCGTGCTAAACAGTTGGGGAATCACACAGGCTCAATACACCTTTGCTGAAACGAGTGAAGTTTCGCCGATCGAGCTGGCCGAGCTTCCTGCCGGCCAGTCGTATTCGTGTGAAATCTGGGCGATAAACTCGGCGGTGACGCCGCCTCGGCAGAGCGCGTCGAGACCCGCCGGAATGGTGACTTTGGGGTCGGTTGCCACGGGGAGAAGCGCGCCGATCAGATTTTTAAACCTGCTTCAAAGCACCGATGAGGTGAGATCGCCTTCATCAGGCCCAGAAGCTTCCCTAGAACTCGTCGAGGATGCAGGGGCGCGAACCCACACTGTGTTTTCTAATGAGGTGAGACGCTAGGAGTTCGTGAACGCCTCTTAGCGGTCCAGCCAATGCTTTGCAGCTTTTGCACTAGCGTTACAACCCGCTAGGGCGGGTTGTAACTGTGGGAAGAGTAAGCAAAAACGCCGCAGTAGTTATCAGACCGGCTCAGGCATTGCCGAGCTGTGGTGCTCAAGAATTTTCCAGTCACCATCAATACGCTGGTAAAGATAGCTGTAACGAGCCATGACCTGCGCGCCATCGCCAAAGGTAAAGGTGTAAACCCCGGCATTGCTCACTAAGTCGTCGGTGAGTTGGCGGGGGTTGGCTTCGTTGATGACACCGCTTGGCACTTTGCCTAGGAAGCTGACAAAGTAATCGCGAATCTCTGCGTGGTTGTGGCGTACTTGGTTGGACACCGTGGGTAGCAACACGGCGTTGTCGGCGTACATGGCGGTGACCTTGTCGGGGTCGCCAGTTTGTATGGCGTCATTCCAGTTACTGAAAAGTTGAATGATGTCATCGTGAGTCATCAGTTGAAGTCCCTTGTTCCGTGGGGTTGCTCAATGATCAGCCGCGGGGCGAGCAACCTTAACATCCCCTGCGCCTTTTTTAGATTAGCTGTACTTGCTGTGCAGCATTCTCAGTACCTTGAGTCGGTCCTCAAATCGACACTCATCCATATCCAGACAGCAGTCGGCTTCAAGCCCCGCCATGGTTTCGGCGATGTCGTCGGACATGCCGGCGATAAAGACCTTTTTCCCTGCGCGATCGGCATCACAGGCGACGGTTTCAACGGCACGTGCCGCTGATACATCTATGAAAGGTACGCGTTGGAAGTCGAGAATAATGGCGTGCATGTCATCCTTATAGCGCTCCCGCACATGGTGGCCGACATCCGCCGCTGCACCGAAACTGAGGGGACCACCGAATTCAAACACTGTGACCCTATCACCCAGAGCATCAAGCAGCGCTAGCTCTTCATCGTCGCTGGCGGTGAGTGGTCGCGACATCAATTCGTCGAGCTGCACTTTCGCTACCTGTCGCACATAGGCGAGCGCAGCAAGCACGACGCCAGCCGCTACAGCAGTAATGAGATCAACTAAAACCGTAAGGCCCAAAACCAAAGCCATCAGCGCGAGGTCCCAGCGTGGACCACGGTGAGCGTTTTTGAGATAGCTGAAGTCGATAATATCTAGCCCCACTTTGATCAGCACGCCCGCGAGGGCTGCGTGTGGGATATAAGCGGCGATGGGCCCCACGCCTAAGACGATGGCGGCAAGGACCGCCGAATGGATCATGCCGGAGATTTTGGTGTGGCCCCCGGAGCGGATGTTCACCACGGTTCGCATGGTGGCGCCCGCCCCCGCAATGCCCCCGAATAATCCAGCGATCGCGTTACCGACACCCTGGCCAATGAGCTCCTGGTTGGAGTCGTGGCGCGTCCGGGTCATGTTATCCGCGACCAGTGACGTTAACAGGCTATCGATGGAACCCAAAATGGCCAAGATAAATGCGGCTTCGATGACCAACAGCATTGCAGACTGTTCGAACGCCGGCATGTGAAATTCCGGAAGCCCGCTCGGAATATTGCCAAGAATGGGTAGCTCACCAAGAAACAGCGATAGCACAGTCCCGGCGATCAAACCGGCTAGTGCGCCGGGGAGGTATTTACCCCAGGCGGTGGGCCACGTGTACACCACCACTAAGGTCACCGCAGCAACAATGAAGGCCGAAAAATTAATATCCAAAAATGCTGTGGGAAGATAAAGCAGAGCTGGGATCGTGCCCGCCGGTGCCATGTGCCCGACGGTGGCATCGAGCTGCAAAATAATAATGATGACCCCGATGCCGCTCATAAAGCCTGACACAACGGGATAGGGGACGAGTCGGATAAAGTCGCCGATTTTGACCAGTCCGAAGGCAATCTGGAAAAGCCCCGCGAGAACGACCGCGGTCAATATTAATCCCACGTCACCAGATAGGCTCGCAAAAAGCCCGGCCAAGACGACGACCATAGGGCCTGTTGGTCCCGATACGTTGGTTGGAGTGCCCCCCAGCCAGGCAGCGAAAAACCCGACGATGATTGCGCCGTACATGCCGGCCATCGGCCCAAGCCCCGAGGCGACACCAAAAGCCAGTGCGAGCGGAATGGCAACGACGCCAGCCGTCAGCCCGCCGTAGATGTCTCCACGCAGATGGGTCAGGTCGAATTTGAACGCGGACAGCATGGGCTGAGATCTCCAAAAAATGATAGCGGTGGAGATTACGTGCACTTATATATGGACAGATTTACCAATTTGATATAGATTTTTTCTATATACCATCATCACCCGGGTCGAGGCCCAGAGACCATGGCTTCTTTGCGACAACTGGAATACCTCGTGGCGGTGGCTGACACAGGTTCTCTTCGGCAGGCGGCGCGGCGATTGGGCGTTACGCAGCCCACGCTGACCGTTCAGATCACGGCCCTGGAGGAAACACTTGGCGTACAGCTGTTTGAGCGGACCCGACACGCAACGCTGCTAAGTCCCGCGGGGCGGGAGCTCCTTCCAGACGCTATGAATTTGCTCTCCCTATGGCGCAACGTGGTCGAGAGTGCGCATCTGCTAAGCGATGATGCGCACTCAACATATCGGCTGGGTGTACCCCAAACCCTAGGACCTTACTTGCTGCCTCAGTTACTTCCCTCCATTCACCAGCGTTTTGCCAATCTCCGACTGCATGTGCGGGAGGAGGTGCCGGATCAGCTGTTGCAGGGACTGGAGGGAGGGCGGTTTGATTTGGTTATTGGCCCGATTAACACAGAGTCGGAGTCAATCGTTCGCGTGCCGCTGTTTCGTGAGCCTTTACTGCTCGCCAGTCCTGTCGATATGGCCCTAGCACCCAGAGATGATTTTTCAGAGAGTGATTTAAGCGGCCTCGATATTCTGGCGATGGACGAGCGCCATACCCTGCGGCGCGAAGTTGAGCAGATTTGCGAGCAAACCGGGGCTAAGTTAAACCGTGACTATGAAGGCACTAGCTTGGACACCCTCCGCCAGATGGTGGTGATGGGGATGGGCTTGGCCTTTTTGCCGGCCCTGTATGTGCGCAGTGAAATTCATCGTCCCGAAGAGCTTCGCATCCAAAGTTCGAAGGGTCGCGGCCTCTACCGAGAGCACGCCTTGCTCTATCGGCGCCAGGCTCCCTCGCGACGTTTTTATCGACAGTTGACCGACCGTATTCGGGATGTGATTGCCGCTGACCTCAGCGATACGGTGATGCTACTTCCCGCCCAATAGGCGCTGGTAGGGCAATAAACTCTCGCAGCGCGCCCTTTTTGTCCGTCAAATTACCCCGCGGCGATTGAATTTGAACTTGGAGTATGTTTTTCTCCTGTTCGGTTTTTTTGCCTGTCGCCGGCAATTTTTTGCGGCTGCAGGCTTAGAGCTTTCATCGTTTAGCCTGACCACCCATTGCGCTTTTACTGGAGGAGCTATGACTCACTCAGCATTCATTTACGACGCTGTCCGAACACCCCGCAGCAAGGGCAAGAAAGAGGGCACCCTGCACGAGGTGAAACCCGTTGATTTGGGTGCGGGACTGTTACGTGCCTTACAGCAGCGTCAAGACATGGATACTTCCTACGTTGATGATGTGGTGATGGGATGCGTGACCCCGATTGGCGAACAGGGGTCCGACATTGCCAAGATGATCGTGCAAAACGCCGATTGGGATGAGTCGGTAGCGGGTGTTCAGCTGGATCGTTTTTGTGCCTCGGGATTGGAGGCGGTCAATATCGCCGCCCAGAAAATCGCCTCGGGTTGGGAAGACCTGGTGGTGGCGGGCGGCGTGGAATGCATGTCCCGGGTGCCCATGGGTTCAAACGGTGGCGTCATGGGTTCGGACCCCGGGTTCTCGATGAAAACCGGCTTCGTTCCACAGGGCATTGGCGCGGATACCATCGCCACGCTCGAGGGTTGGAGTCGTGAGGATGTCGATACCTACGCCGTTACCTCTCAACAGCGCGCGACTCATGCCCGAGATAGCGGATGGTTCGACGGCTCGGTCATTCCGGTGCGTGATGAAAATGGGGTCACGATTCTAGAGCGCGATGATTTTATCAAGCCGCAAACCACCCTGGAGGGGCTAGGCCAACTCAAGCCGTCTTTTGAGATGCACGGCGGCTTGGGCTTTGACGATATCATCATCGCCAAGTACCCCGAACTCGATCACGTGAATCATGTGCACACCCCCGGGAACTCCTCTGGCATTGTCGACGGGTCATCGGCTGTACTAATTGGCAGTGAGAAAGCCGGCAAGGATCTCGGTATGACTCCTCGCGGTCGTATAGTCGCTACTGCGATCCTGGCGACCGACCCCATCATTATGCTCACGGGTCCGGGACCGGCGGCGAAAAAGTGTCTGAAGCGGGCGGGAATGACACCGGCCGATATCGATCTTTGGGAAATCAACGAGGCGTTTGCTTCGGTGGTCTTGCGTTACATGAAGGATTTAGATCTCGATCTTGAGATCACCAACGTTAACGGTGGCGCCATTGCCATGGGCCATCCACTGGGCGCCACCGGTGGTTGTCTGGTCAGCACCGTGCTCGATGAGCTCGAGCGCCGCAATGCCAAGCGCGCCATGCTCTCGCTTTGCGTAGGCGGTGGCATGGGCATCTCTACAATCATCGAGCGTGTTTAGCGCCACCTTACGGAGAATTACATCACATGAGCGGATTTAATTACGAAAAAGACGGCGATGGTATTGTGACGGTCACCATGGATATGGCGGGTCCCGTCAATTCCATGAGTGAAGAGTTCTTGCCCCTGCTCGCCGAGACTGCGACCAAGCTCGAGTCAGAGACCGGCCTCACTGGCGTTGTGTTGACCTCGGCGAAAAGCACTTTTTTTGCCGGCGGTGATTTGAACATGCTGTGCCAGGTCACCGACGAGACCGTCGAGACGTTTTTTCATGGTGTTGAAGCCACTAAAGCGGAAATGCGCCGCCTAGAGAAGCTCCCGGTGCCTATTGTCGCGGCGATCAACGGCGCTGCGTTGGGTGGGGGTCTCGAGCTGGCGCTGGCGTGCAACTATCGTATTGCGGTGAATCATAAATCCGTGCAGCTTGGATTTCCCGAGGTGACTTTGGGTTTGTTGCCGGGGGGCGGCGGTGTAGTGAAAGGTATTTACCTCATGGGCCTGATGGCGGCCAACGAGTATTTGCTCGAGGGCAAGCGAGTCGCACCCGAGCAGGCTCAGGCAGCCGGTTTGATTGATGAGACTGTTGCTACGCATGAGGAACTGCTGCCGCGCGCCAGAGCCTGGCTGTTGGAAAACAAAGACAATGAGGCGGCGAGAACACAGCCCTGGGATACCAAGGGTTACAAAATCCCGGGCGGCAATGCGAGCCATCCGGCGGTAGCGCAAATGTTGCCGGTGGCCTCCGCCATGTTGCGTCAAAAAACCCGGGGTTTGTTGCCTGCCCCCGAGAAGATCCTGGACGTGGCCGTGACTGCGCTGCGAGTGGATTTCGAAACCGCGATGCGGGTTGAGAGTCGTGGGCTGGCGTATCTAGCCAACACGCCCCAAGCCAAAAACATGATCAATACATTCTTCTTTCAGATGAACCAGGTCAATGGTGGCGCGTCGCGACCCGAAGGGGTTGAAAAGCAGTTGACGAAAAAAGTGGGCGTCTTGGGTGCTGGCATGATGGGGCAGGGTATTGCCTATGTATCTGCCATGGCTGGGATTGAAGTTGTGCTCAAGGATTTGACGCAGGAGGCCGCTGAGAAAGGCAAGCAATACTCGGAGGCGCTGCTCAAAAAGCGCGTTGATAAAGGCCGTATGACGGAGGAAAAAGCGCAGTCGGTATTGGCGTTGATTACACCGACAGCGAGCAACGACGATTTGGCGGGTTGCGATCTGATTATTGAGGCGGTCTTTGAAAACATCGGTCTCAAACATAAGATGACCCAGGAGCTTGAGGGGTATTTAGCCGAGGGCGGCGTTTGGGGTTCGAATACCTCCACGCTGCCAATCACGCGTTTGGCTGAAGCCAGTGCCAAGCCAGAAAACTTTATCGGCATTCATTTCTTTTCCCCCGTCGACAAGATGCCGCTGGTGGAAATTATCATGGGTGAACATACCAGCGATCTAGCCCTCGCTAAGGCCTTCGATTACACCCAGCAAATCCGCAAAACACCGATTGTCGTTAATGACTCCCTCGGTTTCTTTACTTCGCGGACTTTTGGTACCTATTTGGACGAGGGCGTGCGTTTGTTGAGCGAGGGCGTGCACCCGGTCAAGATCGACAATCTCGGTAAGGCAGTGGGGATGCCTGTCGGTCCGCTGTCGGTTTACGACGAGGTGAGTTTGGAGCTGTCCCGCAAAGCCGCAGAGACCTGGAAAGAGATGGGCATCGAAGACCCCTGGGGCGATGGCAGTATCGTGCGCGATGTTGTGGCCACCATGGTGAACGAACATCAGCGAGGAGGTCGTCATCACGGCGGCGGTTTCTATGAATACGCGGAGGATGGCAGCAAAAAGATTTGGCCCCAACTGTTGGATCTTTATTACAAGCCGGAGACCGTGGTGGCCGAGCAAGATGTCAAAGATCGGCTGTTGTTCCGGCAGGTCATTGAAGCACTGAAGTGTTACGAGACTAACGTCCTTCGTTCGGTGGCAGATGGCAACATCGGCTCGATCATGGGCATTGGCGCTCCGGTCTGGACGGGTGGCTTGATCCAGTTCGTGAACACCTATGGGCTTGCCCGCTTTGTTGCCCGCTGTGAGGAACTCACGAGCACCTATGGAGAGCGATTTGCGGCCCCGGCGATCGTTGCTGAAAAATTAGCGGCGGGCGAATTGCTGGTTTAAGCTGAGCGCGTGTTCGTGTAAGTAAGCAGGCGGGTATTCGCCCCGCCTTGGGGACAGACGATGTGTGGTCGCTATACCCTGCAAATCAGTCATCACCCGAAGTTAATGGCGCTCGGGCTTCCTCTCGCTGATCGATTTAACATCGCCCCGCAATCTGAGGTGTTGGTGATCGAGTCTGAGGGAGAGTATGCGTTAAAGCCCTGGGACTACTCGCCGAGCTGGGCGCGAGAACCCATGCGCCTCACCAATGCGCGCAGCGAAACCCTGCGTGAAAAGCCTGCGTTTCGCAAAGCAGACCGCTGTGTGTTTGTCGCCGATGGCTGGTACGAGTGGCAGCGTCGTGACGGACAGAAGCAACCTTGGTACCACCATCTCGATGGCGAGCTGCTGTTTTTTGCGGGTATTCAGGCGACACAAGGGGGCTGCGCTATTGTGACCCGCGCAGCCATTGACCATCTCGCCGAGATTCATCATCGACAGCCCGTCTTATTAGAGGAGCGGGCGATCGAGCCGTGGCTGGCAGGCCATGATTTATTTGCCAGCAGCACAACACATCGTGTCCGCTGTCATCCCGTGAGCCGGCGTGTGAACAAGCCCAACCAAGACGACGCGGCGCTGATTGAAGCGATTAAACTCGACGCACAACCACCCGCCAATGATCGGAAAACTCCGGACCTTTTTTCTTGATATGCCCGTCTCTCGAGTGCGCTGCCTATTCAGAATCCCGACGGTTTACTGGCTATCGAATTCTTCAAGAAGCTGGTTGCCAGCCTGCGAGCGCGGTTTGGCAAATCCGGCAAGCCCCAAATAGACCAGTGGCGTGAGGTAAAGGGTGAATACGGTGGCTAACCCCATGCCGCCAAACACAACCCAGCCCACGGCGGAGCGTGCTTCGGCACCGGGGCCCGATGCCAATATCAGCGGCAGGGCGCCGAAAACAGTGGATACCAGGGTCATGGCAATAGGCCGTAGTCGAGTTCTTGCCGCCTCGGTGACGGCCTCCCTGACGTTCTGCCCGGCGTCCCGCAACTGATCAGCAAACTCGACCAGCAAAATGCCGTTCTTAGCGATGAGACCAATGAGCATGACCAGGCCCACTTGAGAGTAAATGTTCAGAGAGGTACCGGTTAGAAATAAGGCGAAAATGGCGGCAGCGAGTCCAAAGGGGACGATAGTCATAATGACAACGGCTGACATCACCCCCTCGAATTGGGCGACCAACACTAGGAAAACAACCAGCAGGGCAAACCCGTAAGTCGCCAACGTATCGCGATTTGCTTCATCGAGCGCCGCGGCCTCGCCGCGGGTAACAAGCGTCACGTCGCTGGGAAGCACCTCGCGTCCCAAAGCCAAAAGCTCGTCCACGGCGGTTTGCAGGGCTACCCCTGGGTTTAGTTCAACGTCGAGCTCGATGGCGCGTCGCTGCAGGCGTCGGTCTAACTGTCCCGCCACACCGTGTTCCTCCAGACTGACCACGCTGGACAAGGGAACCAAGGCGCCCGCGCGTGTTCGCACATAGAGATTAACTAGATCATCAGGGTCATCGATTTTATCCGAGCCTGCTTCCAAAATTATTGGTACAGCTTGATCGTTGGCATTGAGGTCGATCACGCGAAAGCCATCGACCATGACGCGCAGGGTTTGTGCGATATCCTCGAGCGAGATGTCCAGGTCAGACGCACGCTCCCGGTCGATACGGACAGAGAGCTGGGGCTGCGATGGATCATAGCTGATGCGCGGTCTGCTGACCGTATCGAGTTGTTCACGAATGGCGTCCGAATAGCGCC
>Ga0181560_10004040_pt1 | contig 13408 bp, 4 predicted proteins | sample 011ome_20_FD_133751 | JGI IMG/M metagenome (GOLD analysis project Ga0181560, IMG submission 133751) | Coastal salt marsh microbial communities from the Groves Creek Marsh, Skidaway Island, Georgia - 011509CT metaG (megahit assembly) | ecosystem: Environmental > Aquatic > Marine > Intertidal zone...
CCGGTTCCCGGTTCCCGGTTCCGGCGAGCTTCCGCGGCGCCGGAGGTTCCGGCGCCGTGCGCGGCGACCAGCGCCTGATGCGCGCGCCCGTACCAGCGCGCCGCGCCGGCCCAGTCCCCTTTGAACTCCGAGAACGCGCCGGCTTTGAACGCCGGGTTCGCCGCCGAGCCGAGCGCGTCGTCGTCCACGTGCGTCCGCGCGGCGCGGCGGTTGGCCTCCTTCGCGTAGTGCTCCGCGCAGAGCGCCTTGCACAGCGCGGCGAGCGCCTTGGCGGCGTCCGGCGTCGGCGGCAGCGACAGCGTCGCCAGCGCCCTCGGGTCGATCTTCGCGCGCCGCCGCACCGCGTCGCGCCGGTCGTCGGAGACCGACCCGCGCGCCTCCGCGGCGACGCCGCCCTCGTCCACCACCACCACCGCGAGCTTGCAGTCGGCCGCCTCCGCGGCGGCGCGCGCCGCGTCGAGCCGCGCGCTCAGCGAGATCCACCGGTTGGGATCGCCCTCCACGTCCTCGCGGTCGAGGAACACCAGCGCCAGAGCGGGCCGGAGGCGGCGGTGCTTCGCCAACCACCCGGCCTTCAAGCACCCGGGGTGCAGCGCGTCCGCGCCGGGCGCGGGCGCCGGCGCCGGCGCCGACGCGGTCGCGACCGGGGGAAGACCGACCGGGGGTCCCGCGGTCGGCGCGGGAGCGGGCACGAATCCGGGCACCGAGCCGGGGGCGTCCCCGGCGGAGGGCGCCGCGGGATTCGCGGCGGCGAGCGCGGCCGCGGCGGCGAGCGGGTCCGCGGGCGGGCGCGAGCGCTTCCGCGCGACCAGCACGCGCGACGCGTCCTCGAGCTCACCGCCGGAGAGGCACTCCATGGGCGGACGCGCTTCCGTGCGAAGCGCCTCGCGCACCGCGGGGTGCAGGTCAGGGCGACCGAGCAGCGCCACGAGGCCCAGCGGTGGGGTCAGGAGCTCGGGCGCCACCGGCACATCCTCCGCGCCCGCCGCGGAGGCCATCGCCGCGCCGGACGACCGCGTCGACGCGGGAGAGATGCGCGCGCGCCCGAGTCTGCTCCACCACCGGTACGTGAAGCTCATCATCATCAGTCACATTTTCTGTGAACCGACTCTCTCTCATCACGCCTCCACCCGAGTACCGCACGTATGATAGCTTTTAGGTGATTCTACGTAGCTACAGGTACTGTTCGCGTTTCGTTCACGCGCGACGCCTGCCCGCTACGCGCGTTCGCCTACCTCGGCCCCGTCGCGGGGTTGTAACTCGTCCACCCCCCCACGTCCCGCGAGCTCCCCTCCGTGAACGACGAGTTGCGCCGCGGCGGCGCGCCGTTCGCGCCGCCGCTCGCGTTTTTCGTTTCCGTTTTTCGTTTCCCATCCGCGCTCATCGTCGCCGCCTCCGCCCGCGCGGAGACGCGCCAGTCCACGGTGGACCCGCCACCCTCGCCCGCGCCGCCCTCAACGCCGAGCCCGAGCGACCCGAGCGTCGCGGTCGCGATGGCTGCGTCGCGGTCGTCGCTCGCGCGCGCGCGCGCGCCCAGCGTCGCGGAGAGCGCCGACGGGCGCGCGCCGCCCGCGCCGCCCGCGCCGCCCGCGCGCGCGGGCGCCTCCGCCATGCGCGACACGTCCACGCTCTGCCTGCGCGCGTTCGACAGGCGCCCTCCCGAGTTGCTCCGGAACGGGACACCCATCGAGGGTCCGTGCAGGAACGTCTTGTTCGGTAGCGACGCCGCGACGACCCGAGACGCGCCAGAAAAATCACCCGCGTCGTCGCGTCGCGTCGGCGACGCGACTTGCGGAGAGTCAGCAAAACCTTTTTTGGCGCTCGCGCTCGCCTCGGCGCGCGTCTCGGAAACGCCGCGCGCCGTCTCCGGGCACTCGTCCCCGAGCGCGTCGCGGCACAGGCTGCGTATGCACTTCACCTCGATCTCCAGCACGGGCGCGCTGCTCTCCGAGAGGTTGTGCCTCCGCCCACCCCCCGCGCCGATCTCCTTGAGCTTGGCCACAAGCGCCGCGCGCGTGCACCGGCCCACCGTCGGGCGCGTGGGCGCGGCGACAATCATCGAGTTGGACGGCAACAGCTCCCAGCGGTCCAGCCCTTTCCCCCCCGTGAGCGGCTCCGAAGACACCAGCAGCGCCTGCGTCGCCACGAACTTCTCCCCCTTCATCCCGTTGCGATTCCGGTACGTTCCGGTTCTCGTCGTCGCGTCACGCGCGGGCGTGAACGCGCCGCGGTGGTCGTGCACGTTCGGATCCGTCTCCATGGCGTCGAACGACCCGAGGTCGGCGTTGTTCAGGTCCCACGCGCTCTCGCCCGGCATCGGCCCGACGTGGTAGTACAGGCTCGGCGGCTCCTCGACGTCGCTGTTGCGGTACCGCGTCGCGATCGTGGTCTCGCCGTCCGTGAACGCGATGTTCAGCGAGTTGGCTTTGCCGCGGTTCGCCTGGATCACCGCGCAGAACGCGTCCAGCACGGCTTGTTGCAACGTCGCGGGGTCTTGCTGCGTGTGGCAATCCGGCAGCCGGTTCAGGATGAGCAAAAACAAAAGCTCGGAATCCGTGGTGCCGCTCATGTGGTCGAACAGGTCGTCCCTCAGCTGGTGCTGCAGCCCCCGGCGGACTTTGCTGAAATCCGTGATGTCGCCGTTGTGCATGAACATGTACCGCCCCTTGAAGAACGGGTGGCAGTTGTACTGGTGCACGCTCGCGCCCGGCCCGGCGGCGCGCACGTGCCCGAAGAGCAACGACGAGGAGATGGTTTTCGAGAGCGCGCGCAGGTTGCGGTCGTGGCTCGGCGCCGCCACCGTGGTGTACACCGTGGGGCGGTTGTACGCGTCCAGGCCGAGTTCGTCCACCAGCCCGCACCGCTCGCGCGCGTACCACCCGATGCCGCACCCGTGCACGTTCACGGGGTGGTTCCGCCGGTGGTTCACCTCGCACCCGGGGGTGTATCCGGCGCCCTGCGGACGAGACGAGACGAGACCGGGCGGGCGTCGAGAGCGCGGGAGAGGCGTCGACGGGGGGTAGGACGAGAGGTCAGCCGAGGGCGCGCGAGACGGCAGGCCGGAGGCCCCGTCGCGGGGAAGGAGGAGGGACGGGGCGGGCCGGCGCGAGAGGTCGACGGACGGGGACCCCCTGGGTCGCGCTTCCGGTCTTTTCCGGTCAAATTTCGGGCGACTTCCGCGGCAGCGGGCGATGGTGCGTGGCGAGCGCGTACCTCGGACATCGTGGCGAGGCCATGCGTGGCGCCGAAGATGAGCTTCGCTATGCACACCTCCTCGCCGTAGTAAAAGATCCAGCGGCACATGATCCTCGAACCGCGCGGGCGCCTTCCGACGAAGGCGCTCCGCGTGCCGAGCGCGCGTAACGTTATGCTCGCTTTTTCTCGATTTTGAAGATCCTTCCGCGGCCGAAGTTGCCCAAGATCCGCGGCCGCCCGTCGCCCGGGCCCGGTCAGCATTTGATCCTGCAGTCGTCTTCGGCGTCTTCGGCGCCGTCAACTTTTTTAACCGTATTGGCGCGGTCAGAAGCAGGCGCGTGGGGTCGGTGCAACCCCGGTCGCGATGGGCGATCGCGATGGGTCGGCCGCCGAGACGCCGAAAGGCGTGTCGTTCGCGAACAGGGTGTCGGCGTCGAGGAAGTGCGTAGGGACACGCGTCGAGCGCGCGCGCGCTTTCCGTCTCGCGTGCCGAGTGGCGTTCTCCGATCTCGTTTTTCTGACATGCGCCTGACGCATCACCCCATCCTCGCAGGTACCTGGAGACCCATCCGAACGCTCTGATGCTCTTCTCGCCGATGAACCCGTTACGTGTCAAGGCCAGGCAAATAGCCAGGAGCGGTGCGTGCGCGTCCGCCCACCGCGCGGGGCGTCCCTCTCTCCTCCTCAACGCGACGACGCGACCGCCGCGACGACCCGACGTTCCACGTCATCGGCGCTCACCGTTTCCTCCCGCCCTCCACCTGAAACTCGCCCACGACTGCTTCCGCAGCCTGGTTCGACGTGCTGGTGTTCCTCGTGATCCTGGGCAACACCGCGTCGATGGCGAGCGAGGACATGTCGAACGACGCGCCCCGCGCGGAGGCGGCGGCGGCGTTCGAGAAGGCGAGCACGGCGTTGTTCGCGCTGGAGGCGGCGCTGAAGATCGTGGACCAAGGTTTGGGGTGGGCGGCGGACGCGTACTTCGCCTCGGGGTGGAACCAGTTCGACTTCGCGCTCGTCTGCGGTACCGTCAGCAGCCTTTTCACGGAGACGGGCTCGCAGTTCATGGCCATGCGCGCGGTGCGGTGTTTCCGGCCGCTGCGCGCGATGAAGAACTTCCGCGACGGGCAGTTGCTGACGCGCACGACGCTCACCGCCATCCCGCTGCTCCGCGACGCGCTCGTCTTCCTGTGCTGGTTCATGCTGGTGGCGTCCGTGTCGGGCACGATGGCGTTCGCGGGCAGACTCACCGGGCGGTGCGTCTCCGCGGGCGACACCGCGACGCCGAACGGCGCGACGCCGAACTTTTTGCAGACTAATTCGGCGTGTCCGCCGCCGGAGCTCGTCTCGGACGACGGCGCGACGTGCGACCCGCGCGGGCGCGGGTACGCGTGCGACGCCGCCGCGGGGGAGACGTGTTGCGTCTCCGCGCACACGCCCGTGGACGGTTTTTTGTCCTTCGACGACTTCTCGCGGTCGGCGATGGTCGTTCTGAATGTCGTCACCATCGACGGCTGGAACGAGCTCGCCTGGGAGACGAGCGACGCCGCCGGGGTCGAGGCGGCGTTCCCGTACTTCGCCGTCATCGTGTTCTTCGGCGGCTTCTACGTCATGCAGCTGTTCCAGTCCGTGATGATCATCACGCTGAGCCACACCTCGGACGTGATGGACGCGCAGGACGCGCGGGACCGGCGGCGCGCGCGGCGGCGAAGAAGGAAGCGCGGCGCGGCGGACGACGACGACGACGAAACCGAGCCCGGCGCGAAGAAGGACGTCGTCGACGTCGACGGGGTGGGCGTGCTGATCGACGCGGTCGGGGCGTACGCCGGCGCGTTTTTTCGCGCGGCGAGGCGAACGGCGAGCGCCACGCGAGACGTGCGAAACAGCGAATCGGGGGGGTTAGGCTCCGTGAGCTCGGCGTCCGTGCGCGCGATGGAGAAGGAGAAGAAACTGCGGGCGACGGCGTGGGGCCGGTTCCGCCTGCGCGCGAAGCGAGTCGCCAACGCCGAGCGGTTCCAGCGGTTTGTGCTTTTGGTGATCTGCGCCAACACCGTGACGATGGCGCTGGACTCGTACGGCCAGAGCGAGGCGTACTACGCCGCGCTGAACACGTGCGAGACGGTGTTCACGAGCGTGTTCATCGCGGAGTTTGTCACGAAACACCTCGCGGTGGGCCCGCGGAAGTACTGGTCGAACCCCTGGAACGTCGTCGACGGCGCGGTGGTGGTGAGCGGCGTCGTGGAGCTCGCCGTCGGCGCGGGCGCGGACGGCATAGCCACGCTCCGCATGCTGCGCGTGCTGCGCATCTTCGCGGGGCTCAAGGGGCTGAGGAGGCACAGAGCCTTCCGCCAGGTTTTCGCCGCGGTGATCAACGGCGTGCGGCGCATCCTCTCCTTCTGCCTGGTGTTCTCGCTGTTCCTCACCGTGTTCGCGATTCTCGGCATGCAGCTGTTCGGAGGCGTGTACGGCGACGCGGCGCCCGACTCGCGCGCCACCTTCGACACCTTCGGGGACGCGATGCTCGCGCTGTTCATCATCTGCACCGGGGAGAACACGTTCTCCATCGGCTGGGACCTCACCCGCGCGAGCGGCACGAAGTGGGCGGTGGTGTACGTCGCGGCGTGGTCGCTCGTCTCGACCTCGCTCCTGGCGCTCGTGCTGGGCGTCCTGATCCAGGCCACGGTCGAGCCCGTGGTGCTTCCGGAGGCGGAGAGCGACAGCGACGACGATATCGACGAGGTTCGCGCGCGCGAGGCACCGGCGTCCGAGCGCGAGGCGACCCTGAAACCGCTCGCGCGGAGGCTCTCCATGAGCCCCTTCGCGAGCCCTCACGGGTCGCGGGACGCGACGCCGCGCGCGCGCGACGCGCCGGCGACGGCGAAAGATTTCGCCGTCGCCGACGCGCGCGCGCTCTCCTCCGCGCGCGGCGCTTCGAGCGCGGAGGTGACCGTTGACGCTGACGACGACGCCGTGGCGGATTCGAAGCGCGAATCCGAGCGGATCCGGAAAAACACGGAGGTGGAGGTGGCCGCCGTGCGCCTGTGGCTGGACGAGCACGGATTCGACGTGAAACAGCGCGACGTGCTCCGCGTGGGCTTCGTGGACGGCGAGGTGCGTCGGTCGGTGACGCAGGCTGGCGAGACCGCGGACGACGTGCGCGGCCGCTTCTCCGAGCGGGAGCTCCGGGCGGCGCGCGAGCGTCTGACGGACGCGCGTCGGACCGGTGTTATGGTGAACGAGCGCGCCGTACGCGCGGCGGATGACGATGACGACGACGACCACGCGCGTCGCCGCTCGATCGAGATCGGCGATGAGGCGCGGCGGACCGCGTGGGGTTTGGGCGGGACGGTGGTGCCCCTGGACGACGCCGGGCCGCGGGCGATCAAGTTCGGCATGGGCACGACCTCTACGGCGCAGACGCCCGCGGCGATGCTGAAGCGAAAAGCTGAGGCGCGCGAGGCGAAGATTCGCGAGGACTGGCGCGTCGCCGCGCTGGATCCGTCCGAGCTGCGCCGCGAGCGCTTCGAAGCGCGGTGCGCGGAGGTGGGCGTCGACCCGGAGAAGGATCGCGTCCGCGCGTTTTGCCTCAAGGCGATGGAACACCGGTACGCGCGGTTCTTCATCCTGACGCTCATCGTCGTCTCCGCGTGCTTGCTGGCGCCGCAGTGCGACAAGGACTGGCCGGCGGAGGGCTCCGGCGCGGAGACGGCGCTGGCGGCGGTGGATGCCTTCTTCACCGCCGCGTTCGCGGCCGAGATGGCGGCGAAGGTCACCGCCTACACCGCGACGAGCGGACCGAACGCGTACTTCAAGGATGGCTGGAACGCCCTCGACGGGTTCATCGTGGCGATTTCCTTGCTCGCGGCGGCGCTTCGCTCGGCGGGCGGCGGCTTGGGCGGGAACCTGAAGGTCTTCCGCGTCCTGCGCGTCCTGCGTCCCCTGCGCGTCATCAAGAACGTGCCGTCGCTCAAGCTGGTCATCGACGCGACGCTGGTGTCCCTGCCGTCCATCCTCACCGTCTGCGCGCTGGGCGCGGCGACGTTCCTGATTTTGGGAGTGCTGGGCATGGCGCTGTTCCGCGGCGCGTTCCGCGAGTGCACGGTTCCGAACGCGGGCGGCGACGCGGCGTCGTGCGCTGCGCTCGGCGGCGAGTTCGTCAACGCGCCGCTGCACTTCGACAACATCGGCCAAGCCGTGGTGGCGGTGTTCGTGATCAGCACGGGCGACAACTGGCAGGACATCATGTACCTGGGCATGGACGCGGCGGGCGAGGACCGCGAACCGGCGACGGATGCGCGCAAAAACTACGCGGCGTTTTTCGTGCTCGCGGTGGTGGTGGCGTTTTTCTTCTGGGCCAACCTATTCGTCTCCTCGCTGGTGGACAACTTCAGCACGGTGGCGAGCCAGATCGGGGGTGAAGACGGCGGCGCCCAGGCGGCGTTCGCGGGCGCGGGGTACGCGTACTCGGAGTCGCAGCGGCGGTGGCTCCTGGCGCTCAAGGCGGGGTGGCGCGCGGCGGCGGAGGAGTGGCGCGACGAGAACCCGCTGGCGATGCCCGCGTACCGGCGGTGGGCGTTCACGTTGCGGAACAATACGTTCTGGGAGCCGTTCGTGGTGCTCTTCATCACCGCCAACGCCGTGCAGCTGTGCTTTTACCGCGAAGCCGCGGGAAAGCAGGAGACGCGGGTCATGAGCATCCTGTCGGCGGTGTTTTGCGCGCTGTACGTGCTGGAGACGTTCGTGAACGTCGTCGCCATGCGGTGGCGCAGATACTGGCAGAGCGGGTGGCACAGGCTGGACTTCACCGTCACCGCGCTCGGCGTGTTGGAGCTCGTCGTGATCTACGCCGCCAGCGAGGACAACGCCGGGTTCGTCACCGTGTTCCGCACCGCTCGCTTCTTCCGGCTGTTCAAGCTCCTGAAGACCAGCCCCGGGCTGCGCTCGCTGGTGGACACGTTCCTCACCGCTCTGCCCGGGATGCTCAATATCTTCGGCCTGATGGCGCTCATGATGCACATCTACGCGTGCCTGGGGTGCACGCTGTACGGCGACGTGCCCGAGCCCTACCCCGGGGACGGGATCACGCGGTACGCCAACTTCCAAAACTGGACGGCCGCGGTTTCGCTGCTGTACGTGTCGCTCTCTGGGAACTGGGCGGAGATCTTCAAGGACGTTTACTGGGAGTGCGCCACCGGAGACTTGTCCGACCCGAGCGCGCGCACCGCGGAGGCGTGCGCGTCGTACCGGTTCAGCGCCATCTTCTACTTCTTCTCCTTCGTGGTGTTCGCGGTGTACCTGCTGGCGAACCTGTTCGTCGCCATCCTCATCGAGCGCTTCGACTACTGCTCCACGATGGAGGGCGTGTACGACAAGCAGGACCCGTTCGACGCGCTCGTGCGCCTCAACGTGCTGCGCAAGTTTGGAACCAAGGTGCGCAACCGCCTGCGGCTTGCCAGGACGATGCAGCGCGTGGAGACGAAAGCGGGGCGCAGGTCGGTGGACGGCGCGCCGATTCTCCCCCCCGGCGCGGGGGGTGCGGCCAGAGGCGTTTCGCACGGCGTCTTCGCGCGGCACAACTCGAGGATCACGAGTTTCCGGGGCGCGAACGACCGCCTGCGGCAAATCGCACAGGGGCCGCGGCTCAGGGCGTTTCGCACGCTCAAGAACAACCTCGATGTCGCGCTCCGCGGGCTCGGGGCGATGCCCTCGGAGCGCGCCCTGGACCTGGTTCAGCACGCGTACGACGCGGACGCCGCCGCGCGCGAGCGGGAGGAGGCCGAGAACAAGAAACAAACGTTGGCCGGAGTGTACGCTTCGGCGGGTGCGGAGGTGGTTGCCGCGGACGGCGACGACTCGGACGGCGACGAGGAGACGCCCGGGGGGATCCTTGGCGCCTTGGCGAGGTTGGCGTTTTCCCCGAGTCGCGCGAGCGACGCGAGCGGGCGCGGGAGCGGGTGACGTTTGGTATCGTGGACGGATACGTATCACCGGACCCTTCCGAGGTATCAATATCAATACTACAAGGTATGTACGATGTGTGTGGTGGGGGAACTCGCGCGTTTGTCTTCTCAGCGTCCGGGGATGAGCGGCTGACGCTCCTCCGACGCCCGAAGGGTCGACCGCCGCAACCGCGTCGCCGCGACACCCAGCGCCGCGAAGATGCCGATCACCGCCGTCGCCGCCGCCGCCTTCGTCGGGGTCGCACCGCCGAAGCGACGCACCTTCGCGTTCGCCCGGGCCTGCTTCAGGCCGACGGCGCTCGACTCGACCGACGACGATCGTCTCCGCGACTTTTCTTCGCGTTTTTCGGCGGAGCCCTCCTTCGCGCTCGCCGCGCCGCGCCGCGCCTTCGAAGGCGGCTCGGAGTCAGCCTTCACCTCCGTCCCCGATCCGTGCTTCGCACGACTCACCTTCGCCTTCGCGTGTTTCGTCTCCGCCTCCGTCGTCGCCTTCGCTTCCTTCTTCGCGCGCCCGAGCTCGGGCGCCTGCCCCAGCGCGGCGATGCGCGTCACGCCGCGCGCCATCAGCTCCGAAATCCGGCGGTCGTCCGCCAGGTACGCCTCGCCGAGCGCCGCCTCCTGCGCGTTCGGCGCCGCCGCCGCCGCCTGCGCCGTCTCCTTCTCGAGCGGCTCGATGGAATCGAGCGAGATGAGCTGCACCTCGTCCACGACGTCCTCCGGGTAGAACGTGGCGTGGTCGTCCTTTCCGTCGCCCTTGGGCAGGCACTGGCACCGCACCGCGTCGTCCATGGTGCCCTCCGTCAGGCGCTTCTCGTTGTAGTCCGTCAGAAAGCTCGCCGTGTCGCACTGCACCCCCCCCCGGCTCGCGTCCGTCGCGCGCATGAACCACCGGCCCTGCACTTTGTGCAGATCGTCGTGCTGCAGGAAGATCTCCTTCCAGAACGACCGGTACGCCTCCTGCGGCACGGCGTGCGACGGCTGGCCGATGCGCACCGTCCCGTCGCACTCGCAAAACGCCCCCTTCTGCGCGCAGTCGCGGTACCGGTCGCCGTCGTGCGACACCTCGAAAAACGCGCCGAAGGAGTCGTACTCTTGCCCCCAGGTCACACCCGAGATCTTGTACTGGTACGGCTTCACCAGCGGCGCGCACAGGCACATCTTCTCCTCCTCGGGGATGTCCGGGAACGGGTCGCGGTCGCCAAACTTTTCGCGCGTGCACGGCGTGGGCGCATCCGGGTCGCCCATGCGCATCATCCAGCGCACGACGTGCGGGTTCTCCTTGAAGTACGCGCCGTCGTCCTCGTAGTGGTGCTTCTCGCCGGCGTGGCCGTAGCGGATCGTACCCGGGCAGTCGCACAGCCCGCCCGAGTCCGAGCACCGGGTCCACTCCACCAGCCACGGCTTGACGCCGGGGAGCACGTCGATGGAAACCTCCTCCATCAGCTCCGCCTTCTTGGCGTCCTCCTCGAGGGCCACCGGGTCGCGCACCTCGGGCAGCTCAGGCGGGTCACCCGGCTCGTCCAACAGCAAGGGGTCGATGAGCACCAGGGGCGGCACCTCGATCGGCACCGGCGGGAACGTCGGCGGCGACGGGTTGGGCGGCGGCCACGGATGCGGCGGCGGCGGCAGAGCCGGCGCCGTCGGCGGCTGGTGCGTGATGGGCGCTTCCGGCGGCGGGGGGGGCGAGAACGGCGCGCTCGGCGCGGTCGGCGAGGGGGGAGACTGCCGGCACGCCGGCTTGGGGAATCGCGCGCACTGGCAGTTCATCTTCGGCGCCATCTCCGGGTGCCCGGCCCAAGGCGCCTCCTTCTCCCAGGGAAACGTCGACATGTCGCACTTGAACTCCCCCGGCGCGACGCTGACGTCCACGGAGACGTGCCGGAGGAGATCGGGGTTGGCTTTGAAGAACGCGCTATCGTTCTCGTAGTGGGAAGCCAGGCCGGTGTGCCCGTAGCGGAGCATCCCGTCGCAGTCGCACAGCTCGCCACCCTCCGAGCACCACTGGTAGTCGAGATCCTCCTCCTTGGGCTTCTCCAGCTGCTTGATCCGCGAGCACTCGCAGACGCCCTTCCCGACCGCGTCCGCGACCGCGCCCTCCGGGGGGTCCTCGGAAATGCGCCAGCTGTACGGCTCGCACGTGAATTGCATGCACCTCACCGGTGCGTACGTCTGCGTGCGGGATGGGGGCGAGGGGTGAGCGACGGGCGGGGGACGCGCGCGGTTTCTCGGAAGTGACGTGGGTGTTGTCGCTCGAGGCGCCTGAGGCGCCGCTTCAGCGATCGCGCGAGGCGGAGACGGGTGCGTGGTGCGTTCGGGGGCGGACGCACCCATTGGTAGCCATCTTCGTATTCGGGGTGCTTCTCTGTGTCCATCGGCCAACCCCAGCGCGCGATGCCGTGGCACGTGCACTCGCCGCCCTCCCCGGTGCAGTGTTCGTAAGGCAGTAATTTGCTCGGGTTCGGGTTCCACGCATCCGCTCGCGGCGCGAACGTCAGCACGAAAACGCACGCCAATCCCGCCGCGAAGGCGAGCGGTGACCGAGACATCGCTACAAACGAGCGCGCGAATCGGCACTTCGCCCGAACGTAACCCGCGTCCCGCGCTCCGAAGCGCTCGACGCTATGCCGATGATGGGCCCGCGTTTTTTTCTTCGGGGTCTTCGAAGTTCTTGTTCGGGTGTTACACATGTTCTTGCTCTCGTTTTTTTCCCCGCCGTTTCTTCCGACTGCTTGCGCACAACTGACAACTGTTTTTTTTTGACTCGCCGCAAGTCATCATGTGGCAATTCCCATAATTTTGAAACTTTGTGTTCCGACGTTTGAAGACAGTTTTGGATGACAGAAGGTATGACCAGTTCTACATGACATGTATGACACGCATGTCATGCCCACTCGAGCGCACGCAGGGCGGCGTGGGGTTTCGGGGGATGATGCAGAGCGATGATTCCGTGGACAAGGAGCTGATGCAGCGCATCCTGGAGGTCGCGGCGAGGCATGAGGCCCAGGTGCGATCCTCCGCGCGAACCCGTGACGCGCACGCGATCCCGTTCGTCTCTCCGATCGTAGACACTCGCGATCGTCAGTCGCGCGCGTCGTCCCGCGGTGACGCGTCGCCACGACCCGCGCCTGACCGCGACCCCATCTCCCGCGTCCCCCCCCGTCGAGAACAGGAGCGCGCCGAGAGCGATAGCTGGCCCGGGTCGGACGAGCACGACGGCTCGTACGGGGCAGGCCTCGTCCACGTGTCCGAGCCGCTGGCGATGCGCCTCGCCGCGCACAACATCGAGGTGGTGGGCGAGAGCCTGTTGCACAACCGGACGTTCACGGTGTTCCCCGCGATCCTGGGACCGGCGTGCGGGCCTAGACGGGACGTCGTGGTCAGGGCGTACAACAAAATGAACACGCCGAGGCTGGCGGACGTGCCCAACTCCAAGAACGCGCGGAGAGCCGCGCAGAGGCGCGGGTCCGCGGAGGCAATCGCCGAGTACGCGCGGGAGATGAACATCCTCGCCGGTGACGAGATCCGGCACCCGCATCTGCTGCGTGTTCTGGCCTTCTCCAAGCTCCCGCGCGACTGGGTGTGCGTGGAATCGTACGAGACGACGCTCTTCGACTACATCGCGCGTCGAGGGCGCGAGCTCGAGGGAGAATGGCGCGCCGCCGCGAGGCTGTTCCGCGCCCTGGCCGACATCGCGCAGGGCGTCGCGTTTCTGCACAAACGCAACTTCGTGCACAAGGACATCAACAGCAAGCACGTGTTGATACGGGGGAACTTCGAAAACGTGGTGCTTTCCGGGTACTCGCTGTCCAAGCACCACGACCAGAGTGGACTGCTGAGCAGCGCCAAGCGGGGAGAGATCCACTGGATGGACCCGCGGTGTTTCGAGCACCCGTACGCCTTTCACAACGACGTCTACTCGCTGGGCGTCGTGCTCGCCGAGATCCTCACCGGGCGCGCGCCGTTCAACCTCAACCCGCAGGGCTTGGTCGTGAAGCTCCTGCTCGCGGGCGCGCCGACGCACGTCATCGGCGAGCCGACCACGCTGCGCTGGCCGCGGCTCGCGCGCGTGCACCACGAGGCGACGAAAGCGGGGCCGCGGGACGTGCAAGACGCGGAGCGGTTCGGGAAAGAGGTGCGGTCGGCGACGGCGAAGGACGACGCGAGCGCGCCGTACGAAGTGCGCGCGGAGGAGAGCGCCGCGCACAACGCGCCGCACGCCAAGAGGTGCGTCGTGCAGTGATACTATGTATGAA
>Ga0181560_10004041_pt1 | contig 13405 bp, 10 predicted proteins | sample 011ome_20_FD_133751 | JGI IMG/M metagenome (GOLD analysis project Ga0181560, IMG submission 133751) | Coastal salt marsh microbial communities from the Groves Creek Marsh, Skidaway Island, Georgia - 011509CT metaG (megahit assembly) | ecosystem: Environmental > Aquatic > Marine > Intertidal...
CGTATTCAGTAGGGTTCGCAGCACTTTGTTCCAAAAAACGCTTAAGCATTTTATGTGAAAGTTCATAAGTGAATTCGAAGCGCTGAATAAGGCCATCTCGAATTTGAGTGTCTGACGTATCTGAAAGATAACGCGCCAATCCTTCGTCCAGGCGTTGCACAGCATTAGTGAGCGGTGTCAGATCGAGCGGCATAGCGACCTTTCAGGCATCGTGGCCAAAACTTTTTTGCAATTCTTACATTATGAACTGCACACACCGAATCTACCAAAGAAAAACCCCGCCGAGGTTATTACCCCCAACCGGGAATACATCGTAAGCGTTTTGAGGCTGTAATTTCTATTGAACACCCCTCTCGCAGGGGTGTTTTTTTGCCTTCGGTTTAATGAAGCTATTCCATAATTAAACATTATATGTAGAATGAACGTGGCGATGCATTGGAATGTAGGCGGGGTCGAGTAGCAGGCTTTCTTTGAAAGCCGAGTAGCCTGAGCGGAGGGTGCGAAGTGTCAAGAATCGAAGAAACCGAACTACGTCGATGGCGCGCCTTGCCGGCCAATGAGCTGCTGATGCGGGTTGCCACTTTTGCCAAGCGTGATGGAACCTTCGAGCCCATCAAGAGCAAGGGTACTGAGCGGTGGCATGCGAACGTAGAGGGCCGTGAGTACGAGTTGGTCACCGATGGCCCTAAATTTTTTGATACCCGTGCCGGGCGCGGTGGTGGAGGTGCAGTGGATTTGGTTATGCATGTTCACCATCTCGACTTCAAAGCGGCGACCGCTTTATTGCGACGCTTGGGGGTTTAGGTAATGAAATGTTTGTAACCGTCAAGGCCCGCGTCTACACCGATGCTACGGGCGTCTACACAGAGATTCCCGCCTTGCTGACGCCGTCCGGTGTGCTGGAACCGCTGCTCGACTATTGTCTGTATCGCAGCCACGACCGCAGTCTCACCTGGATGTCAAAGGTGAGCCGCTCGGCCCGGATGTTTCTTGAGTACCTCCAGACCAATCCCGCCGAGCGCGATACCTACCTCCTGTTCCAGAACTTCGCCCAACGGCTCTACACCGGAACCTTCGACCGTGAAACGGGACTCGACCCTAGCGGCCTGTGCTGGGCGCCGCGCTCGCCACAGGACGCCGGCCACATCATCACCCACCTGACCGACTTCTTCGACTGGCTGAGCGAGATGCGCCCCGAGGCGGCTAAGGTCAATCCCCGCTATGCAGGAGGCGCCTTTGACCGGCAGGCCGACGAGGCTGCTTACCAATACCGGCGCAATAAGGCTTTCCTTGGCCACACCTGGGCCACGAACGCATCGCCCGCCGAGTCCGGACACCGCGTACGCAGCCGACGCTTACCCAAGGTTGAGAAGGGAGAGCCTCCGGCCTTCCCGGAAGAGCACTTCGAGGAACTGCTGGTCAAGGGATTCCGAGCGGCGGGTCGCCAGGACTATCGCGGCATGCTCATCACCTTGCTGCTGCACGGCGCCGGATTCCGCGAGTCGGAACCCTTCCATCTCTACATCCACGACGTGCTTCCGGACCCCGCCAACCCGCGTCAGGCACTGGTCCGCATCCACCACCCGAGCCACGGTGCCGCGCCCACTGATTGGCGTGACGAGCGGGGTCGGCCTCGCAAGGGAAACCGGGCGGAATACCTCGCCCAGCAGTTCGGTCTAGTACCTCGCACGGAACTCATGGACAGCCGGCATGCTGGCTGGAAAGGCGGAATGCACGACGGTCCCTACTACAAGCAGGCGTACTGGTTCCTGCCGGAGTATGGCGAGTGGTTCTTACACCTGTGGCACCATTACCTGGAACAGGTCGCGTGCATCGGGCGTGACCACCCCTTCGCGCTCATCAACCTGAGCCGCGAGCCGGCCGGCAGGATGTACTGCCTTGGGCAGTACAACAAGGCCCATGCTGCCGCCTGCGAGCGCATCGGGCTCACGGTCGGCAAAGCGCTTGGCACGACCCCACACGGTCACCGCCACGCCTTCGGACGTCGGCTCAAGAATGCCGGCATCGACAAGGCTCTTATCCGCCGCTTCATGCACCACGCCTCACCCGAAAGCCAGGAAGTCTACACCCAGCCGAACACCCGAGAGGTCATGGCGGCGCTGGAGGCCGCGGCCCAACGGCTTCGGACTGCGCACGCCTGGACGCCATCCGACTCCGGCCTGTTGCTGCCGGGTGTTTAACATTACGATTGAGAATTCGTCATGACCAAAAAGAAGAAAACGTCCGTGTCCGGCGCCTCTACGCGCTCGGTGCCCAGGGGAAAAGGGATTAAGCGCGATACGGACACGTCCCTCAGCTGGGTTACGCAGGCGTATCCGCAGCTCGAACCGTGGCGCGGTCGGGCGGTGGAATGGCTGAAAGGTGAAACTCGCAGGGTCCAGGCGCGTCTCTATGCACTGGTAGCCTTCTTCGAGCGCTACCTCGTCCAGCAGAGCCTGCCACTCGACCCTGCGGCGTTCCTGGCGCGCTCCACCGTTCTGCCAGACTTCTACCGGACGGCGTGTCCTGATTCGGGGGAGGGTATCAACTACAACAACTACATCCACGCCTTCCTGCACTTCGTGCTGTTGCGCGAGTTCAGCGAACCCGACGACAATGGACAGCCAACGGTTTCGCCGGCCTTCCACAACCCGGTGCCCCGGATGTCCAGCAGCGGCCTGCCCCGGCGCGACGAGAGTGTCCATTCGCCGCTGCCCTACGGCTACATCGATGAGCTGCGCCAGATGCTAGCGGCGGGGTCGCACTTCTGCGACTGGCAGTGGGCGCAGACTGCGCTGGGCGCCAGAATCGGCAAGGGCGAGCGCGCCGGGCCCGATTGGTTCGAGGTGACCGAAGAGCAGATTGACCGGAATGACCCGGACTGCGTGTGGCGCGAGCGCCCGACGAAGAACGGGACGCGCCTGGAAATGTGGAGCCCGGTGCGCTGGGTCGCGCTGCTGGTCAAGCTCATCCTGCCGCTACGCTCCTTCCAGGTCCGCATGCTCGACTCGGGCGAAGCGGATACTTGGCGCTACGCAGACGGCGACTGGGCGTTGAACTCGGGGCGGCTCGCGCAGGGCAACGAACGGCGCCCCTTGCAACAGGGCGTGTTTCGCCGCAGCGCGCCACTGGCCGATGGCGAGGCGGTCCCGTCCGTGCTCTACATCAATACCAATAAGACCGCAGACATCGCTAAGTCAGGCCCAGAGAAGGGTTACATCCTGCCGTGGTCCTTCGGCGGACCGAAGCATCAGGATGTCTTCTACTGGCTGGAGAAGTTGCGTAACTGGCAGGAGAAGTACAACCCCATCCATCGGCGCACGTCGTGGATGGAACTGGATGGCCGCCACATCAAGGCGAAGAGCGACCTACAACTCGCGGGCTATCCCGACACCTGCTTCCTCTTCAGGACGCCTGAAACACAAGACGGCGAACGTAATCTCCCCCTATCGGATAGACTGATGTTCTCAGGCTGGTTCAAATTGCTAGAAACCCTGGAAATGCGGCTGGCCGACCGGGGTGAAACTCATCGCAACGGCACCCCGGTTCGCTTCCTTCCTCCGCCGGAAGAGCAGAACAACGGACTGACGACCCTATTCCCCCTGCACAGCCTGCGCGTCTCTCTCATCACCGCCCTGGCACTCGAAGGACAGGTTCCGTTCCCCATCCTTCAAAAGCTCGTCGGCCACAGCCGCCTGCTGATGACGCTCTACTACACCAAGCCCGGTGCGACGCATATCCGCGATGTACTGCTCGGTGCCGCCGAGCGGCTGGAGGCAGCCAAGGAAACGAGCATCCAGAACTTCCTGCTCGATACCGAGCATGGGGCGCTCCTCGAACAGGCCATCTGCAATAGTGTGACCAGCCTCGCTGCCGCCATTCCGCAGCATCCAGCCGCGCGTAACCCGGTGGGCTGGATGCCGATGCACCACGGCCTGTGCCTGGTCGGCGGCAACACCAGTGAGGCCGAGGACAGCGGCGCCGTAGGCGGCTGCTACAACGGCGGCCCGAACCTGGGCTCGGCGTCAAGCCCCAAGCACGGCCCCGTGCTAGGTGGCAGCCGCAACTGCGTGCGCTGCCGCTGGTTCGTGACCGCGCCGCATCACCTGCCGGCACTGGCCGCCCACTTCAACACGCTCGCCTACCACTTCGACGAGGCACGTAACGCCTGCCTCGCCCGAGAAAGCGACCTCCAGGCCCTGAAGAAGGACAAAGCTGACGCCGAAGAGGCCGGTCAACCCTTCGCCCGGATGGAAGCCTACCGGCAGGCCGAGCGGGTGTGGGAGAGCGCGATGAAGCGCTTCAGCGACCTAGCTGAAGACCTGGTGGCCTGCTGGCGTCTCGTCGAACGCTGTAAGGCGGCCCTCGAAGCAAGCAATGGTGACGGCATGCAATTGGTGGCCGCCGGCACCGTCTGCGACGTGCAGGCCGTTTTCGAGGAAACCGAGTCGGAGCTGCTGCAACTCGCTGGCGTCTGCGAAAACGTCGAGTTCTATCCTGACTTGGAGCCGGGCAAGGCGGTATTTCGCCGTAGCCAGCTGCTTGATGCCGTCCTCTACCGCGACGATTTGCCCCCCGTGTTCATGCTGCTGAGTGAAGACGAGCAGCTTCGCGTGGGTAACGTCTTCATGCGGCATCTTGCTATGCAGATGAATCCGCAGAACCCAACACTTGGGCAACGCGAAGTGATTCGCCTGATGGACGCGGGCGTACGCCTCAGCGAGCACTTTGACCTTGACCTTACCTCGCTGCTGCCCGCGTCCACTCGTGCTCAAGCGTTCCCGCTCGGGCGCCAGACCCTCCTTGGGAGTAATGAATGAATAGTAGAACGGACATCCACCCGGACGCGGTACTGGAGTCACTGCTTGCCAAGGCCGAGCGCTCGAATCGCCGTAAGAATCTAACGCGAATGCATGAGCTTTGCCGCAAGCAGCACGAGGCGGGCTCGCGCGACTTCACGCTGTCGGCTATCGGCCGCTTGGTCGAGGCCGAAGGCGTCATGAAGGGCCGGGCCCTCTACAACGCGCAGTCTGCCGACTACAAAGCGCTCATCGAAGCCTGGGCAGCCTACGCCGGGCCACCGGCGCCTAAGGCGCCGAAGACACTGGCGAGCCATGATTACCTGATGCGCATCGAGGACCCGGCCATCCGCTCCATCATGCAGGCCATCATCGCCGAGCGGGACAAGCTCAAGGCACAGCTCAACGTGCTCAAGGCCAACACACAGGTGACCGTGGACCGCCGTCCGCTGGGTACCACTGTTTCGGCTGCTCCCGGAATGCAGCCGGTGACCGTCCTCGCGCTAGCCGCACAGCTAACTCCGTCCGAACGCGAAGCCTTACAGAAGGCGGTTTCCCCCGACTACCTGGAAGAACGTGGTCTGCGGGAAGGCAGCCACGGCGAAATCATGAATGAGCGCGGTCGGCCGGTGTTCGAGGTCGGTTTCGCACGAGCCATTCGCAAGGTATTGGGAGACTGAAGCGGTGACAGTTGCCTCACGGCAAGTGCGGGGTCTGGGGCTGCAATCGGCCACAAGCGGCCAGTAGGCTTCGCCCTAAAGCTGTCATTTGAACGGCTGCTTTCTTAGTTTCTGCCTCCACCCAAGCGGAGCATCAGTCAGCAGTTTCAGCCACTCCACCACCCAGTGCTCGGTATATTGCAATGAAGCGAAGCTGCGTGCGCCCCTGGCTTGCAACAACGTCACGCCTTGCTTGAATGTCGGTACGCTGAGCGTCGATAACATTGAGGTAATCGACCAACCCGGCACGCTCCCGAGCTTGTGCCAACTGATAGACATCAGCACTGCTTTGAGCCTTAACAAGAAGGCGCTGTTGCCGTTCCTGTTCTGCTGCATAGGACGTCAATGCATCGTCAACTTCCTGCCAAGCCCTCAATACCGTCCGTTGAAATTCGATAGCAGCTTCCTGCTGGCGCAGTTCTCGAAGCGTCACGGTGGCACGACGGCGGCCACCATCGAAAATCGGCAAATCCAAACTCGGACCGATAGACCAGAAGCGGCTACCCCAATCACCAAACTTGCCAGCTTCGTAGGAATCCAAACCGAAGCGAAGACCAAGGCGAACACTAGGATAAAGCTGGGCCTGGGCTTCGCCTATCGCCGCAGTTGCCTGATGTAAGCGCGCTTCGGCCGCACGAATGTCAGGGCGTCGACCGGCCAACTCAGATGGCACGCCGAGCTTGTATTGAGGCAACACCATTGCCGCGGCAGGAGCACTCTCGGCGGCCAGCTCTTTGGCCAAATCACCGGGGCGCAGCCCGAGAAGCAGGCAAATACGGTTCTTGGACTGTGCCTCCTGTTCAAGTAGCGGGGGCATCTGTGCCTCAAGGTCAGCCAGTTGCAGCCGCTGGCGCTCAAGGTCCAAATCGTTGGCGAGTCCATGCTTGCTCCTGGACTCCATCATAGATGTCCGCTCGCGCAGGGCCGTGATGTCGTCCCGCGTCAATTTCAACAGGCGTTGCGTTGTGCGCAGGTCGATATAGGCCATCGCCAAGTCGCTGGAGATGACGAGTCTGGTCTGGTCAAGTAATGCCAACGAATTGGCGATGTCTGCATCAGCAGCCTCAACCGCTCGGCGCACACGTCCCCACAGGTCAATTTCCCAAGACGCATCGAATCCGCCTTGGTAGGAGGTGTAAGGCTCGGATAGTGATTTGGCAACCGCATCCCGATTATTCGGCGCCATTACGTCCAGCACCCGGTCCCCCGCCGCGTATTCGCTCTGCCGCTGGCGAATTGCGCCACCCTGGAGTTTGACTTCGGGGACTTGCTGGCTAGCAGTGACACTCCTCTGAGAGCGTGCCTGTTCATAGTGAAGCATTGCAGTCTTCAAGTCTGGGCTGGACTCAAGCACGCGGGTTTCCAACTGGTCCAGCACGGAATCCTGAAATGCAGCCCACCACTTATGCTCGGGGGCTCCCTGCATCCCCTCGTTCCTGGGCAATTCTTTGCTCGAGCTCGACCATAAAGACCAAGTGGCCGGAGACAAAAGCTCAGGTGCCTTATAGTCAGGGCCAACGGCTGCACATGCCGACAATAGAATGCTCGTGCTCAGGAGCCACAGCGACCGATGCACACGCAAGGTTAAGGTGTTCTTCATTGCATTCCCCTTAGGTCAGCCGATTTCGGAAAAGCCATGCGGCAACGGGAAGCGTTATCGCGGCTATCACCAGCATCGGGACAAAATCCATTCCTACGTCCTGCCAACCAGCACCCTCCAGATAGACCCGGCGAACCAGGTCGATGGCGAATCGCAACGGGTCGGCGTAAGTCAGAATCTGTAGTGCGGTAGGCATGTTGCCAACGGGCGTGACGAGCCCGGACAACAGGATGAGCGGCATGATGAGTACGAAGGCGTAAACCATTGCCTGGTGCATATTCAGGGACAGCGCCGAGATGGAGAGACCAATACCAACGCAGGCCGTTGTAAAGGCGACAAGCCCCACATAGAGCACAACCAAGGACCCCTGGAACGGAATCCGGAACCAGAACAGCGCCACGCAGAAAACCAGGCTTGCCTGCACCAGTCCGATAGTGATGGCCGGCGACGCCTTGCCAATCAAAATCTCCATGGGTCGCAGTGGCGTCACGAGCAGTTGGTCGAACGTGCCCTGTTCACGCTCACGGGCCACCGACAATGCGGCCAACAGCAAAGTTTGAATCATGCTCAGGGAAGCAATCAGGGCGGGAACGATGTTCCACCGAGATTCCAGGTTGGGATTGAACCAGGCTCGGATTTCAATGTTGACGGGTGGACGTACCGCGTTGGGTAGTGAAGCGTTGAATTGGCCAATCAGGGTGCTCAGGTGGCCAGCCGCCATATTGGCAGTGGTCGAGTTACGCCCATCGAGAATGAGCTGAACAGGTGCGCTACCCGTTGATGCTAGTTTCGCGTCGAAGTCGGGCGCGAAGTGGAGAACCAGCAGCGCCTCGCCATTGTCGATAGCACGAGCAATATCGCTTGAATTGCGCAGCGTCGCCGCCCGTACAAAGACCTTTGAGCCCTCCAGACGAGCCAGCAGATTTGTCGAGGCTGCGCCATGACTCTCATTTAGAACGGCGTATCGCACATGATTGAGGTCGTAGGTGGCCACGTAACCGAAGACCAGCGACTGGATAACAATCGGGACGATGAGAATTACCCGGATGGCGGGGTCCTTCAAAATCGCCAAGACTTCCTTGCGGAACAGGAAGGAGATTCGGCGAAGAGAACCAGTAATGGATTCGAGCAGAGTCATCATCGGTCCAATGTCTTCTTGGTTCGTAGACGCGCGCCCGTGATGAGCACGGCAAACTGCACGACAAGGATTGTCCAGTCGCGCACGATTAGGTTGAGGTTGTCGCCGGCCAGGAAGCTCATGCGCGCCAGTTCAACGTAGTAGGTTGCAGGCAGGATGGACGCGACCTTCTGGATGCCGGTCGGTACGTTGTGCAGGTCAAACAGGAAGCCGGAGAGCATCAGGGCCGGCAGGAAGGTAATGATGACGGCGACCTGGCTTGCAAGAAACTGATTGCGGGCGGCCGCTGAAATCAACAACCCCAGACTCAGTGCGACCATCAGATAAAGCATTGAACTGACCATCAGCACCCAGAGCGAACCGTGAAGCGGCACATGGAACAACCCCCGGGCGGCGACCAGGCAGAGCGTCAGCCCTCCCATACCCACCGCGAAGTACGGGATGATTTTGGCGAGCAGTATTTCGAGGGAACGCACCGGGGTGACGAAAAGGGCCTCCATCGTTCCGCGCTCCCATTCCCGGGCGATGACCATCGAGGTTAGGAATCCGCCAACCAGGGTCATGATGAGGACTATCAGCCCAGGAACCAGATACCAGGTGCTCGAATTGGCCGAGTTGAACCAGAGACGGTCAACAAGCTCCACGCCTGGAGCAGCACTGACCCTGCCGGCGCTATCGGCGCGGCGCTTGTTCCATCCATCAATGGCTGCGGACACATAACCACGAAGACTGGCGGCCGTCGCTGCATCCGTTCCATGGACGACAAGCTGTACCGTTCCTCGGCCCTGAGCCAGTTGCCGAGAAAAGTCGGAGGGGATGCGGACAATGCCGTCGACCTGGCGGCCACGCATCAGGGCTTCCGCCTCGGCCATCGTCGTGACGTAACGAGGGGCGATGTAGTCCGAGCCACGCAATCCCGCCACAACATCGCGCGCCATGGGCGCGCCATCTTCTAGGACGATGGCGACTGGCGCATTCCGAATATCGAGCGAGAGTCCGTACCCGAAGAGCAGTATCAGTGCGATGGGCAGGAAGATACCTATCGCCAGGTTGCTCTTGTCGCGTATCAGCTGGCGAAACTCCTTGATGGTGAGCGCCCTGAGCCGTCGCCAAAAATGACTCAAGTTTCGTGGGAGCCAAGTCGATTGGGTTTGCATCATCAGGCCTCCACCGCGGTGGCACCGGTCGGCCTGCTTTCGCGCGCCTTCTTGATAATCTCCAGGAACGCCTCATTCATGTTCGCCGCACCCGATGCCTGGCTGCGAACTTCGTGAGGTGATCCAATCGCCAGCAAGCGCCCAGCATCCTGGATGACGATGCGGTCGCAATACTCCGCTTCCTCCATGAAATGGGTTGTGACGATGATGGTGGTGCCTTCGGCCGCAAGGGTCGTGATGCGCCGCCAGAAAGCACGACGGGCGAGTGGGTCGATGCCGCTGGTGGGCTCGTCGAGGAAGAGAATCTCGGGGCGATGTATCAGGGCCGTGGCCATGGCCAGCCGTTGCTTGAAACCGCCGGGAAGCTCACCGCTTCGTTCGTCTTTCTTTTCCCGCAGCTGAAATTCGTCTAGCGCTCGCTCTACCTGGGCATTCAGCTCCTGTCTGCCCAAGCCATAGGCGCCTCCGAAGAACGTGAGGTTTTCGGTGACGGACAGATTTCCATACAGGGCAAACTTCTGGGAGACATAGCCGATGCGAGCGCGAGCAGGTGCTCGGGCGGTTCTCAGGTTGAAACCCGCCACCTCGAGGAAGCCACTGGTCGCCGGGAGCAGGCCGCAAAGCATGCGGAATGTGGTCGTCTTCCCCGCGCCATTGGGCCCGAGTAGACCGAAGATTTCGCCTCGGCGAACGCTGAACGAGGTACTGGCAACCGCTGTAAAGCTGCCAAATTGGCGAACCAGGTCGCGGACCTTGATTAACTCGATTGAGTCCTTCGTGTCGAGCTGTACAGACGAACTCTTGGTCTCAACCGCATCCTCGTGGCCGTCCTGGGTCGCACGCTCGCGCAGGAGGGTCATCACTCCATCTTCGAGGCGGGAGGGAGTGGCCTCGCATCGAGCTCCCAGAAGTATTCCTTCAAGGTCACGAGGCTCCGTGCCCCCAGCCTGGATAAAGCGCACCGCGCCGCTTTCCGGCACAGCATCGAGAACATGCCTCTTATCGTCGATAAGTCTCGCCTGTAGCGTCCTAGCCAACTCACCTTCCCGCGGATAGGCAACAAAGCAACGGCCCTTGGCCGGCCGGCACAGTTCATCCGGTGTGCCCTGGGCTAGCACTTGCCCTTCAGTCATTACGATGACGTGCTTACAACGCTCTGCTTCGTCCATGTAAGCCGTGCTCACAATCACCGGAAGACCTTCTTCCTCGACTAGCTGCTGCACGATGCGCCACAACTCACGGCGGGAGAGCGGGTCAACGCCGACGGTCGGTTCGTCGAGAAGAAGTAGCCGGGGGGAACGTACCAGCGTGCAGGCCAACCCAAGCTTTTGCTTCATGCCGCCCGATAGATTTCCTGCCAGGCGATTGGTGAATGCGGCCATGTCTGTCATGGACAGCATGCGGTCAAAGCGTTCTCGACGCTCATCCATTGGTACGCCGTGCAGGTCGGCATAGAGATTAAGGTTCTCCATGACGCTCAGGTCTTCATAGAGGCCAAAGCGTTGAGGCATGTAGCTGATGAGGTCTTGTACCTCCTGGGGCTTGGCGGCCACATCAATGCCCAGTGTGTAGAGGCTCCCTGAATCCGGCTTCATCAGACCAGCGATTAACCGTATGAGTGTGGTCTTGCCCGCGCCATCAGGCCCCACGAGGGCGGTGAGCTGCCCTTTGGGAATCGAGAGGGTGATGCCGTTCAATGCCGGCCCGCCAACCGCTCCTTTGAAGCGTTTGACGACATCCTTTGCATCAACGGTGAGAGCAGTTGTGGTCATGATTTGCCGAGTGCCTCGGGGTGATTAGGGCACCAAGCGGACAGTGGCTGGCATGCCCAGCCGTAGCTGGTCGTCAGGGTCCTTGACCAGTACGCGGACCTCATAGACAAGGCTCGTTCGTAGCTCTTCCGTTTGGACGGGTTTGGGCGTGAATTCCGCTACCGAGGAGATATATCCAACCTCCCCGGCGATGGATGCGTCAGGAAGTCCGTCTATTTTGACCTCAGCCGACATCCCTGGCCGGACACGGGCAAGCTGCGCCTCATTCACGTAAGCGCGTATCCATTTGGGTTGCACGATGGCCAAGGCGTAGACCGGTTTTTGTGGCGACGCCATGTCGCCCGGCTCGGCTAATCTGGAACGCACGACGGCATTGGTCGGAGCTTTCAATTCAGCCAGTGAAATGCGATGCCGGAGTAAAGCCAACGACTCTTCCGATGCCTTGAGCTGGGCTGCCGCCTGCTCGATGTCTTCAGAGCGCGGACCTAATTTGGCGAGGCGTAGGGCCATTGATTGGTCTTCAACTTTTGCACGAGCCGCCTTTAATGTCGCTGCGGCCCGGTCCAATTCCTGGCGGCTAACGCCTCGACCATGAGTTTCCTCTGCGATGGATTGCATCCGCTGGAAATCCAGCTCGGCCAACTTTGCATCGGTAGTAGCAGCATCCACCCGGGCCTGCGCCTGACCTATTTCTTCCGGGCGCGAACCGTTGCGTAAGCGCAGCAAAGCCTTCTTGTTTACCTCGATTTGAGCCTCGGTCTGAGCCGCCTGAAGCTCGAGCGTGCGAGTGTCGAGCACCGCCAGAACTTGGCCAGCTGTGACCTTCGCCCCTTCCTCAACCCGCATTTCAACAATGCGCTCGCTGTCCTGGAAGGCCAGTGAAACCTGACGGATGTCGACGTTGCCAAGCAGCGTGATGTCGTTCTTCTGCGAGGAGTTTCCGCTCCACAGCCAAGCGCTGACACCAACGACTCCAACAACTGCTATCGCAACTCCGGCGAGAATTTTCCGGTTCATATTCGATGCTCCTGCGCTTGACGTTCTCGATAGACGCACTATATTCAAATTCAATTTGAATTGCAACTATGGTAGCATTCGGGCATCAAGATTGGGTTGAAAACTATGGCTGGACGTAAGAGAGCAGCGCGTGCCGATGGAGATGCAACTCGAGCCCGCCTCCTGGAAGTTGCCGGGCAGCTATTTGCACGACTTGGCTATGCAGGGGCCGCAAACAAAGCGATTTGCGAAGCGGCCGGAACAGACCTTGCCGCCATCAATTACCACTTTGGCGGCCGCGACGGGTTGTATCAAGCAGTGCTCTTCGAAGGATATGAGCAGCTGATTAACCTTCAGAAGCTCAAGGAAATTCACGCTCGGCAGGATTCTGCGGAGAACAAACTATCCGCAGCCATCGACATGATTGTCGACCGGCTTTACGACGAAGGGGGCTGGCATGGACGTGTATTCGCCCGGGAGTTGGTTGCACCTTCTACCCACCTAGCAGCCCTCGTTCGAGAAGGGGTGATGCCGCGCTTCAAGCTCATGAGCGACATCCTTTCGGAAGTTACTGGATTCAGCGCACAGGACCCGGCGTTGTTGCGGTGCGTTCTGAGCGTCATCGCACCGATGTTGATGATGCTGGTAGTGGACCGCGATACGCCTACTCCATTTCGCGCATTGATGACGCGGCCCGCAGATGAACTCAAAAGCCATCTCAAGCATTTTGCTTTGGCAGGATTACTGGCCACCAAGGAGCAAGCCAGCCGCCGAGGTAGCTAACGCTACACCGCGACGCTACTCCAGACCGGTCGTTGCATCACCAAAGCATAGACTGACCGCTCAGGGTCGGTTTGAGACCTTCCCTTACACCCCAATTATTTGAACAAGCGTACGCAGCAATGAATAGGGCCGGAGGAAACCCCGGCCCTTAAAGTTTGTATGTATTAGTATGTATTCATACATACATAGCTACAGCCAAAAAAACGCAGTGTTGACAGCGATTCTAGCGGCTTGGTCGCCTAACTATGTGCCATTAGGGTACAAGTCCACGCGGCGGGGTTTTCAGGACTGATGCAATCAACCAATGATTACAGCAATGCCTTGAGCAGCTTCGCCATTTCTGACGGGTTCTTGGTTACCGTGAAGCCACACTCTTCCATAACGGCGAGTTTGGCATCTGCGGTATCCGCGCCACCAGAGATCAGCGCACCGGCGTGGCCC
>Ga0181560_10004047_pt1 | contig 13396 bp, 6 predicted proteins | sample 011ome_20_FD_133751 | JGI IMG/M metagenome (GOLD analysis project Ga0181560, IMG submission 133751) | Coastal salt marsh microbial communities from the Groves Creek Marsh, Skidaway Island, Georgia - 011509CT metaG (megahit assembly) | ecosystem: Environmental > Aquatic > Marine > Intertidal zone...
GAGGCGAGCGCGCACGCCCCGGAGGACGCCTCGAGCGCCGGCGTCGTCGCCGCGGACGACGCGTCGAGCGCGCCGCCGCCGAGCGACGACGCGCCTTCCGAGGATGAAGCCGCCGACGCCGCGGCGGCGGAAACGGACGCGCCCCCCACTTTCGCCGAGCTGGGCCTCCCCAAGTCCCTGTGCGCCGCGCTGGAGGCCACCGGTTTCGAGGAGCCCTCGCTGCCGCAGTGCGCCGCCATCCCCGCGTTGCTGGCGGGGAACAACGTCGCGTTGCAGTCGCACACGGGCAGCGGCAAGACGATGGCGTACTTGCTCCCCGTCATCGCGCGCATCGTCGAGGAGGAGAACCTGCCCGCGAGCGAGCGGTCCTCGGACGTGCGCTGCCTGGTGGTGGTGCCCTCGCAGGAGCTTGCGATGCAGATCGTGCGCCAGGTGGAGCGCGTGCTGGGCGAGTTCGGCAAGAGCATCACGCAGCAGTGCATCGGCGGCGCCAACGTGCGGAGGCAGGAGGAGGCGCTCCGCCGCAAGAAGCCGCTGCTGGTGGTCGGGACGCCCGGGCGCCTGGCCGAGCTCTCGCGCAACGGCATCCTGCGCACGCACGGCGTGCGGTGCCTGGTGATCGACGAGGCGGATGACCTGCTCGCGAGCAACTTCCGCCGGGACATGGCGAGGATCTGCGACCACACCGGGAAGGGCGTACTCGGCGGGCGCCAGACCGTCGTCGTGTCGGCGACGCTGCGCCGCGAGACCCTGCAGCAGTACGAGTACATGGCGCCGAACCTGAAGCAGATCAGCGCGGGGCAGTTCGGGAAGGCGCCTCACCTCGGTGAGACGCCTCATCTCGCCGCTTCCGACGATGAGATCGAGCGCTCGCCCTCGTCCGCGGCGCTGCCCCCCAACCTCGAGCACTACTCGGTGGTGGCGGACGCGCGGCACAAGGTGGACCGCCTGCGCAGCGCGATCCACGCGACGGGCGCCGAGCGCGCGCTGGTGTTCCTGAACTTCGGGCACAGGCTGGCGGACGTGCGCGACAAGCTGGCGACGCGCGGGATGGCGTGCGGCGTTCTGCACGGGGGGATGAACAAGATGGAGCGCGCCGCTGAGCTGGCGGCGTTCCGCCGCGGCGACTTCCGCGCGCTGCTTGTCTCGGACCTCGCCGCGCGCGGCATCGACGTGCCCGAGGTGGACGCCGTGTTCAACCTCGAGCTCCCCACGGACGAGACGCACTACGTGCACCGCGCGGGGCGCACCGGGCGCATGGGCGCCGAGGGCCTGGTGCTGACCATCGTCGAGCCCAGGGAGGCGCACGTCATGCCGCGCATCGCGCGGAGGCTAGGCGTGGACATCCGCGCGGCGGACCTGCAGAAGGGGAACCTGGTGCCCGACCGCGGGGATAGGCCGGGCGAGGCCAGGCAGGACAGGAGGGACGGGGACGAGAGGGACGCGGGCAGGAGAGGCGACAGGGACGGACGCGAGGGGTCGGCGGGCCCTCGCGGCGATCGACCGCCGCGCGGCGGACGCGGGGGTGCGGCGCGCGGCGCGCGTGGCGAAGGGCGCGGCGCCGGCGCGCGCGGCGGGCGCGGCGGGCGCGGCGGGGCGAGCGGCGGCGGCCATTACACCCCGAAGGGCAAACCTCGCCGCCGCACCCGGAACGCCTCCTCCGCTTGAGCCTTCCCTTCCTTTCTTCTTCGCGAAGGACGCGCTTTTTTTTTCGTCGTTTCCGCGTTTCGTCACGCGTTTCGCTCGTGTAATATCTAAGTGTTAAATTCTCACGTCTCGTACCTCTCTCTCGCGACTCCGCGAACCGTCGCGTCGACGCGACGTTTTCGCTCGCCCCCCCCGCGCGACGACGCGTTCTAGTGGACCCCATCAGTAGTACACGTTGAAGGAGTCGACGGTGGTCTGGAGGCGGTCCTTCATCTTGGCCCACCTCCGCTCGCTCGACCCGGTGGTCAGGGTGTAGAACTTACCCTGCGTGATGGTGACGATGGTCAACGCGTGCCTCTCGTACGAGTTGGTCTTCGTGACGTACTCCAGCGCGTAGTACAAGTGGCCCTCCTTGTCCTTGCGCTGCGCGGTTTTCAGCACCTTCGCCTGCGCGCCGGGGATGGCGAGCGCCTTGGAGACCAGCGTCTTGGCCACCTCGTCGGGGGTGCCGACCTCCGCGAGGGACTCGCGGCTGGTGGGGTAGATGTTCAGCGCGACGGACTCGAGGGGCTCGATGACGTCCTTGAACACGGCGTCCTGGCCGTCCACGGAGATCTCCTGCCACCCCACCGGGTAGAAAAACTGGTAGCCGTCGCGCGTGTCCTTCACCACGGAGAAGCCGGAGAGCGCGAGCGCGGGGCCCGCGGGCGCGAGCGCCGCGGCCGCGGCGGCCACGCCGCCGAGCACGGCGGAGCGGCGGGAGGGCTCGGCGGAGGCGCGCACGGGCGCGACCGCGCGGGAAGACTTGGCGGCCTTCGTGGCGGAGACGCGCACGCGCTGCTGCACGAGCGACGCGGACTGGGTGGCGCTGCGGAGCGTCGCGATCGAGGGAGGAAGGAGGAGGGCGGAGGTCAGCGACCGATATCGCGCGACGACGGCGTCGGGTGCGGAGCGCATCGTCCGACGCGTTCGATACGGTCGCGCTTCGCGCGACGCGCTCGCGCGTGCTCGTCGTCTCGGGCCGATCGCAGGTCACCCGCGGGGTGGACAAACGATAAAGAGGCCCGATTGGACCTCCGCACGACGGTACGCGCGCGACTCCGCGGCGATCGAGCGCGGGAGGCCGTGGGTCGCGCGCGCGGGACGCGTAACGACGTCGCCGCGGCCGAAACAAACACGAGCGGGGAGACGCACCAGGCCATCTTTGTCGTCGAGGTGGGGTGTGCCGGGCGAAGGTGTCGCGGGGAGTGGCGTCGGGGGCTGCTGACGGGTCGAGCGCACTGTTATCCTCAGGCTGCCACGTGAACTGTAAAGCGACGAGCGCGACTACGCGATTCGTGGCCTCTTTTCTAACAGGAATCGCAGTTTCGGAAATGCGTTAATGAGGTGGACCGTCTACCAAATTGTGCGACTGTTTACTTATACCCGAAATATACACAAACCGACTCCGACCGGTCTTGCGTGTAAATCCACCTGCAACTTTTTCTCTCGACCGAAAGTTGAAAACATCTGCCTTTCGCGTCGTCCACATCAGTGCACCGAGCGCGCGGGGCTCCCCGGAGGTGCTACGGCGGCGAGGTGCTTTCAGGGGTGCCGATCGTCCGGAAGGTACTGCTCGGAGTCGACGCGGCGCCGCACCGCCCGATCGATACACCGCGGCCTTCTCGAGCTCTACCGCTCGTGACTGTCCGCGGAAAAACTCGCGACCGATCGGCGGCGAGCGACAGGCCGGCGCCTTCCCGCCTTTAAGTTCTTAGGGCGCGGGTTTTTCGAGCGATCGCGCGAGCCCGGCCGGGATGTCCGACCCCGCGCCGGCCGCCGACGCCCCCGCGCCGATGGCCGCGGACCCCGTCGCGCCGCCCGCGCCCAAGCGCGAGCTCTCTCCGGCGCGCGCGGACGACGCTTCGGATGCGCCGGCTGCGAAAAAAGCGAAGAGCGAGGCTCCGTCGGACGACCCCGCGGACGCGTCCGAGGCGGCCCTCGAGCCCAAGCCCGAGTCGAAGCCCAGGACCGCGCCCAGGGCGATGACCGAGGAAGAGAAGCTCGCCGCGGTCGCGGCGAAGATCAAGGAGCAGACGGAGAGGACCGCCAAGGCTGCCGCGATCGCGGCGCAGAGGGAGGCGGACAAGATGGAGGCGAAGATCGCCGCGCAGCTCACGAAGGGCCAGGAGGACAAGCTCAAGAAGGCCATGAAGGGTCTGGCCAGCGAGTTGACGAACGTCGCCAAGTGCGTCGCCGCGAAGGAAGCCGCCGAAGTCAAGGCCATGGGCGCGGGCATCTCCCCCGCGGACCTCGCCGCGTTCGTCGCCGCCCGGCACGGCAAGTCCGGCAAAAGCGTCTCGGCGGCGCCGGCGAGCGCGCCGATCAAGTCCACCGCCGATATCCTGAAGGAGCCGGCGTGCCCGGACGACCGGCTCCCCGCGCACCTGGTCGCGTACGAGGGGGACACCGGGGACAGACACAAGCTCATGGCGTGGAAGAAGGATGTGGAAAAATTCAAGGACCGCGTGGACCGCGAGCGCGACGCGTACGTGGCGAAGCGCAAGAAGGCGCTCAAGGCTGAGGCGTCGAAAGGCGCGCAGGCGCTGCAGAAGGCGCTCGCGGAGGTCACCAAGCGCCTGGACCTCGTGGAAAAAGCCAACGCGTGCGTTGTGCGAGCGCAGAAAGAGCTCGAGTTGGTCAAGGAGCGCGGCGAGCAGCTGCAGGAGACGCTGGCCCTGAAGGCGAAGCTGGCGCGCGAGAAGCTGGACGCCAAGAACGCCGTGGCGCTCGCCGCGCTGGACCAGAAGCTCGCGCGGATGGAGGGCAGAAAGCTGGACGAGGCGAAGGCCACGGTGGAGCGCGAGGCGGCGAAGGAGCGCGAGAAGCGCGAAGCCAAGGAGGCGCGCGAGGCGCAGCGCAAGGCGGAGAAGGCGGAGCGCGACCGCGCCAAGGATGAGGAGAAGAAGTCGCGCGCGGCGGCGCGCGAAGCCGAGCGCGCGGCGCTGGCGAAAAAAAAAGAGGACGCCGTCAAGCACAAGCAGAGACTGGCGAAATACCCCATCCCCGACGTCGAGCTCGCCGCGGAGTTCGAGGAGGAAGCGGCAGCGAAGGGCGTCTCCGTGGAGTCGCTCGGGTACAAGCCTCTGCCGACGCCGGCGCCCGTCGCCGACGCGCCGTTCCTCGCCGACGAAGCCGCGCTCGCCGACTTCCTCGGAGTCTTCGGCGACGCGCTCAAGACGCCGAAGGGCGCGGGAACCGCCGCGGGCGTGCGCGCGGTGCTCCGCGCGCCGGGCGGCGACGACCTGCGCGCGCTCTACCGAGCGCTGCTCAAGCCATGCATGGAGCAGGCGGTCATCGGCAAGGGGCGCAACGCGCTGCAGTGGCGCCGCGTGCTCTCGGACGCGACGTGGCCGGAGATTGCGCGGCGCGTGCTCGAGCGCAAGAAGGTGGGCGGCGCGGGCGCGGAGGCGCTGGCGCGCGCGCCGTGGCAGAGCCTGAGCCCCGGCGAGCACGTGCTGGCGCTCCGCGGGCTGGCGGACCTGGCGCTGGGCGCGGACAAGCCGCGCGCCATCATCGCCAAGCGCCTCGAGGAGGCGCAGGCGCTGCGCTACGCGCGCATCCTCGAGTACAACGCCGAGGCGCAGCGCCGCCGCGCCGTCGAGAACAAGGCCAAGGAGAAGCGCAAGGCGATCCGCGCGGAAGCCGCCGCCAAGCGCAAGGCGGAGAAGCAGCAGAAGCGCGAGGCTCGCGAAGCCGCGATGGCTGCCGGGGAGGAGGTGGAGGACGAGGACGAGGACGAAGACGAAGACGAGGACGACGAGGACGACGACGCGGGCGACGGCGACGCCGCCGGCGCCGGCGACGACGACGACGAAGGGCCCGCCGTGGACGACGACGAGAAGGAGGAGGAGAAGGAGGAGACGCCGGAGCCTGAGAAGAAACCCGCGCGAGCCCCGCGCAAGCCGCGCGAGCCCTCGCCCGAGCCGAGCTTCGAGCTCCCGAAGCATCTGCGGGAGTACGAGGGGCACCCCGAGGACCGCAAGGCGCTCATGGCGTGGCGCGCCGAGCTCAACAAGGTTTCCAACCAGCTGGCCATCGACAAGCGCGAGTACGAAAAGCGCAAGCGCGCGGAGCTGCGCAAGCAGCAGGAGAAGGATCGCGTGGAGCGCCTCCGCAGGGAAGAGGCGGAGGAGGCGAAGCGGCTCAAGGCGAAAGCCGAGGAGGAGCGCAAGGAGAAGGAGGCGCGGAAGAAAGAGGCGAAGCGCATGGACGAGGACGCCGCGGTTTCCGTGCGCACGCGGAGCCTCGGGAAGGACCGCCACCACCGCACGTACTGGTGGGGGGTCGGCGGGATGAAGGGCGTGGTGTACGTGGAGGAAACGGACGGCGCGTGGGGCGTGCTCGCCGCGCGAAAAGAGGTTGATCGGCTCATGGACGCGCTGCACGCCTGGGGCAACAACGAGCGCGCGCTCAAGCAGGCGCTGCAACGCCGCGTGCACACCATCCACGCCGAGTTCCGCAAGCGCGCGCGAGCCGAGGAGGAGAACGGCGACGGCGAGGAACCGGCGAGGCACGCCGGTTCCAAGAAGTCTTCCACTTCCGTCTCTGGTTCGAGCGCGGCGGACGAGTCCACGCCTCTGGCGGCGGCGCGCGCGCAGCTGAGCGCCGTCTGCGCGCTCGCGGAGACCGCCGCGAAGGCGCGCTCGGACGGCACGCTGGGGAACCCGGACGGCTCCTCGTGGCGCGACTTTTCCGCGCGCGTCTCGGCGGAGTGCGCCGCCGGCCCGGCGCTCGCGTCGGCGCTCGGGGACGTCGAGGAGGCGCTGCGCGCCGCGCAGGTGCGCGAGTTCATGGACCCCGCGGAGGCGGAGGCGCGCGCCGCCGCCGCGGAGGCGGGCGAGGAGTACGAGAGCGACGAGGAGGAGGAGTTCCTGGACGACGACGACTTCGACGACGAGCAGGTTTTCGGCGACGCGCGCGACCAGGAGACGTACGAGAGCAAGGCGGCGAGCGGGATGATCTACCCCATCTTCGACACCAAGGTGGAGCGCGCGAAGTGGAGGGAGGGCGTGCGCCGGGACGCGCCAGCCGCCGCGCTGGCGTTTTCAGTCGCCGCGCTGCAGGACGCGGCGGCGCCGTTTCTGCGCGCGCTCATCAAGCACCCCAGGTGATTTTTTACCTCCTTCGAGATTTCCTTCGAGACGTTCGAGACGCGAAACGAGACGAGACGTGATGCGGTGACGGTCGTCGTACGAGTGGTGTGATCCTTTTATGGTAATGCATACGCGCTCGCGTCAGACGCGCGCGACGAACGAATCACTTTTTCAAAAAAAGCCACCCCCGTCACGTCGCGTGCGAAAATCTGCACGCGTCGCCGGAGCGGCACCCCCCCGGCTTGGAAACGTACGCGCAGAGCCTGTGCACCGGCGGGCTGCCGGACGCCGAGCTCCGGCGCTCGCGGCGCTTGCCCGCGAGCACGAAGCCGTCGTCGGACCCCACGGATGAGGCGAGAGAGACGTTCCCGGACTCCGAGACCACGGACGCGGGGGACGCCCCCGGCTTCCCCTCCGCCGGCGGCGGGGGGATGCACGCGTGCTCCTCGCCCGGCATCTTGGCGGCGACGTACCGCGCGCAGGGCGAGAGCTCGAACGCGACGGCGTGGTCCCTGAAGAACTGCAGGTAGGTCTCGGGGATGGTCAGGGGCTTCTCCGCGTGCGCGTGCACGGAGTCCTTGCCCGACACGCGCGCCCACGGCGCGCCAAACGCCGCGCGCGCGCACAAAAACTCGTGAACCTTCCCGACGTATATCTCGCGCGCGCTCCGGAACCCGGCGCCGTTGAACCCGGGCGCGGGGTTCTTCTTCACCGGCGCGGGGTGCTGCGCCCGCGGCCGCCGGCTTCGGGGGGCGAACGGCTCGTGGCTCCCCAGGCTCACTCGCCGGTTGGGGGGCGTGTACTTGGTGCCGTTCTGATGGGCCGCCTCCGACGCGAACGACGCCGGCGGCGACCCAAACGCGAACGAAGGCGGCGACGTCGAAGAACTCGCGCCCAGCCGCCCGTCGCCCCCGCCGCGGCTGGAGCCAACCTCGCGCCCGCCGAAGCCGTGCGCGCGGCGATGCGACGCGGCGGGCGCGGACCCGAACGGAAGGAAGTCCGCCGCGCCGGGGGACAGGCCGCCGCCGCCTTCGCGGCGGTCGCGCGGCGGGCGGGCGGCGTACCCCGCGGCGCCGCCTCCGGGAGAGCCGTACACCGCGGTGAACGGCGTGAGCGCCTCGCCCTCCTCGTCGCCGTCGAACGGGAACAGCACGTCCGGGAGCTTGCTGATGAGTTCCTCGACGCCGAGCTCGGCGTCCAGGTGGTCCAGAGGTTTGGGGAGGCCGCGGTCCGAGCCCCCGCGCGCGCCGTCGGAGGACGCCGCCATCCCGCGGGCGCCATCCTCGGCGCCGGACTTCTCGGACAGGAACGCGTCCTGGTCGAGGCGCCCCGACGACGACTTCGGCGACGTCGGGACTTGCCTTCCCGGCGTGCTCGCGCGCTGCAGCGCGTCGAACGAGCCGGAGGCGGAGGAGGACTTCACGAGCCCGGCGGGCGCGAGCGTGGCCATCGCGCCCTCCTCTCGGGAACGCCTACTAGTTAAGCGCTCCGCTACGCGTTCGTCGCGACGCGCTCACAGCCACTGACCGCCTCGGGCCTGGTCCGCGGCGGGGGGAGGCGGCGTGACCTGCGCAACTTCGCCCGTGATCCCGGCGATCTCCACGGCGAGCTTGTAAATCTCGCGCTGGTGGTTCGCGACGGCGCGTCGGTTCTCCTCGACGGCTTCCGAATACACCGGATCTGGTTCCCTCTCGAGCGCCTCCCCGAGCTCTTCGTTGGAGCGTTCCAGGTGGCGCACCGCGTTCTCGAGCCTGGCCTTCTCCTGTTCCAACGCGCTCAAGTGCTCGTTGGCCTCGGGCGTCGAGAAACGGTCGGTGTTCGCGTGGGCGACGTGTGCTTCGTTCGATTGCTGATCCTCGGCGGTCATCGTCTCAGCAGTGGCGCGTCATCGTGCCACCGGGAAGACGCGTGCGGGGGGTCGAGCGGGTCCAGCGAGTCGCGCGTTCTGGCCTGCGAGTCGATGCGGGAATCAAGCGTGGGTCAGCGTGCGTGCCGGCGACGGACACGCGCGCCGGTGTGCGCGGTCGAACGCGGTCGCGCGTCGGTCGTCGGTCCGCTCGTCTTCTCGGCGCACCTCGAAAACGTCAGGCGTTCGTCTCCCGCGTATATTCTTCTTTGTTTTGAGTCGGTCGCGTTCGCGTGTTCAGGGTCCCGGGGGGTCTACATGGCGGTCATGTTCGCTCACGGGCGAGCGTTCGGGTGCGTCGGGTGCGTTGAGGTGGGTGCGGTCGCGTGATCCGTCCTTCGCGTGCGCGTCGGAAAGAGGGCGCGCGTCCGGCTCGAAGCGCGTCCTCGTCATTTCCCAAAGGACAACATATCCACTTTGAAATTTGCCAGAAAATCGCGCGAAAAACGTCGAGATTTCGAATCATCGAATCTTCACAGCGAGGGGGATTGTGGATAGCCTGGTTGATGGGCCCATTCGCCGCCGTTTTCGCCGAAGAAGAGCGTGTGACTCGGACGGATCACACGTTTTCGCGCACACGTGTCTCGCGCGTCGAGACGTCCTCATCGTCACTCCCCGCGGTCGCACCCGAGGACCCCCGTTCTCGACGATCTCGATGTTCGCCGTCTCCGCCAACGCGTCGGCGCTCCGCTGCGCCCCCGCGCCCGCGTCACGCGCCTCGCGAGCGTCCGCGCGCCCCGTCGCGGCAGCGTCCGCGGACGATCGCCACCCCGCGCGCGTGGTCCTGAACGCGACCGCCGCGCTCGCGCTCTCCGCGGCGGTGGCCTTCTCCTCGCCCGGCGCGGCGGTCGCGGGCCTGAACAAGATGGGCAACTCGCAGGACGCGTACGCGGCGATGATGGCGGAGATGGAGGCGCAGCGCAAGGCGGAGGGGATCAAGTCGCTCAGCGTGGACTCCATGTACGAAGAACAGGGCGGGGCGTGCGGCGAAGGGTACGAGCTCGTCACCGTCAAGGTGCTCGGCGCGTCGTGCGTGTGCGTGTCGGACAGCTGCAAGGACGGCGCCAAGCCCGAGGGCGCGCGCGAGGTGCGCACGGACGCCGAGCGCTCGTTCGGCAAGGAGAAGACGGAAGACGCCGCGCCGGCGGGCGACTCCGGGATCAAGTTCGTGTTCACGCCAAAGGAGTAGACGCGAAGTCAGACGGTGAGCGCGCGCGGCGCGCGCGCGTTTTGTGGAACCGCGCGTAGACTACGTTTTCGCGAAATCAGCGTCGTACCGACTCTAGCGCGACTCGAGCTCCTGTCTCCCAAAAGGACCCGACGGCGAGTTTAAACTCAGTGGTCGCCGTCCTTCCCCCCCAGCGCCGCGACGAACGCGTCGACGTCCCCGGCGCGCGCCGCCTCGCAGAGGGCGTCCTCCGCCGCCGCGTCCGCGCCGGCGACGAGAAACGCCGCGGCGAGTCCGCCGCCGGGACCCGGCGGGCCGGTCCACGCGACGCGCGCCGCTCGCGCCGCGTTTCCCACGCACGCGACCACGCACGATACGAGTTCCACGCGAACGCCGATCGTGTCCGGCGCGCGATGCGTCACGAGCGCGCTCGCGAACGCGCGCACGGCGAGCATCCTGTGCGCGTCCGCGCACGCCGCGCTCGCGGCGCGCTCGGCGCGCGTCCCGGCGCCGGGGTACCGCACCGCCGCGACGAGCGGGTCGGGCGTTTGCCGCGCGTTCGTCGCCGCGACGCCTCCAGCAGCCGGCGCGGTGGGCGCGCCGAGGTTTAGGGGACCCTCGGCAGTGAAACCTTCAGCCAGTCCGTGCGCCTCAGACCAGGGGACGCCCGGCGGGAAGCGCACGGTGAGCTCGACGCCCGCGTCGCCGGCGAGCGCGATTTCCACGCGCGCGGGTCCTCGCGCGGCATCCTCGCCCGCGTGGAACGCGATCGTCGGGCGCACGAACCCACTGTCGAGCCCGCTCTTCTCGTCCTCTTCTCGTCCGACGGGCCTGGTGTCCGAGAACGGTACGCCCAGGCTCGTCAGCCACTCCGCCACCACCAGCCTCTGCGCGGCGACGCGCTGCGTTTCGGCGCACGCCGCGGCGCTCGCGGCGACGCGCGCGGCGTCAAACGCAAACGCCTCGGGAGGCGTCGAAGGCTGGCCGTCGCCGCCCAGAAGCGCGCCGGCGGCGGAGAGAGGCGCCCACGTCGCCGCGCCGGGCGTCGCAGCCGGGTTGGCGCGGGACGCGCGGACGAGCGCCAGGCACACGTCGTGCGCTTGCGCCGCGCCCCCGCCGGCGGCGCGCGCGCGCACGAAGGCGGCCACGAACAGCCCGCCGCCGGAGGGCGCCACGGGCGCCGCCGCCGCCGGCGGCGAGCCGTCGCCGGGCCAGGCGACGCCGCGCGCCGCGCGGAACACCGCGTTCGGCGCGGGGTGCGGCGCGAGCCCCTTCTCGCGCATCGCCGCGCGCAGCTCGCTCTCCAGCGCCGCGCGCACGAGGCTGGCGAGCGCGTCCGGCAGTGCGGCGACGCCCCCCTGGCGCACGGCGCGTGCCAGCGCCGCCGCCGCGGCGGGCGACGCCAGCCGCGAGACGCCCACGACGGCGAGCTCGCCTCCGCGCTTATCGCACGAAACCTGCGCGGCGGTGCCGTTCGCGGTGAGCCTGACGACGATGGCCGGGCGCGGGGACGCGCCCCAGCCGTCCTCGTCCAGTCCCGTCTCGTCTAGGGTCTCGTCTCCTTCGCCAGCCCCGGAGGCGGGCCGCGTCGCCGCCGGCTCGAGCGTCGCCGCGAGCCCGGCGGCGGCGCAGGGGCCCTCGATCGCCGCCAGCACCCTCCGCAGACGGCGCACCGACGCGGCGCGCATGCCGTCCGCCAGAACCTCGCGCACGTCCACCGAGGACATGTCGAACGGAAGGCTCTCGACGTCGCACGCGGGCGGCGTTTCCGCTTTCGACGCCTCGTTCCTCGGATCCGCGGTTCTCTCACCCGGCACGAGCGCGCGCGCGACGATGCGCCCGTCGATCGCGTCGACGCCTTTCCGGTACACGAGCTCGATTCTCGGAACCGTCCCCCCGGCGACGGCGGCGTCGTTCGCCGCCGCCGCCGTCGACGCCTCCACGCTCCCGACGTCCACCCCCGCCAGGCGCGTCCCCGCCGCGCCCGCCGACTGCGCAGCGCCGGGAAGCCAGAACCACACGCGGACGCCTTCGCCGTCGCCGCGCTTCTTTTCCGCGGGAACGCCTTCGGAGGCGTCGGGAATCTTCTCCGCGGCGGCGTCCGGGGAGGCCTTGATGGGTTCCACGCGCACCGCGCCGCCGTGCCACGCCCCACCCTTGAGCGCCACACGCTTGGTCTGCTCCGCGATCGTCGCGGCAACCAGTCTGAGCGCGGCGTCGCGCCCGACGCGGTGTAAACCGGCGAGGCCCTCGGCGCCGTGCTCGACGAGCTCGGGAGGCGCCGGCGGCGGCGGGGACATGCCCGCCATCCGCGCGGTGGCGCGTTCGCCCAGCACGCGGTCCTCCAGCTTGGTCAGCGTGAACGCCCTCGGCTCGGCCGTCGCGTCGTCGTCGATGTCGCGCGCCCCGGCGAGCATCTCCACCTTCTTCACCAGCCAGCCCCCGAGCGGCGGCGGCGGCGCGAGCGCCGCGGGCTCGGGAGGCGCCTCGCCGGGCTTCAGCGGCGGCGGCGGCGGCGGGAGCGGCGGCGGTCCCCCGAGCGCCAGCGTGGCGCGGTACTCCCCCGGGACGCCCACGACGGCGTGTCCGTCCTCTACGCTCCAGATCTTCACGCCATCGGGAAGGGAACCGCTGAGTTTCTCGTCCAGAAGCTTCGAGCGCATCTCGCGCTCGACGCGCGCCTGCAGGTCCAGCCGATCCGAACGCTCCCGCTCCGTCTCGGGGTCGTCCGCGCTCGGCGCGGGTTTCGGAGCGACGTCCGCGATGGCGCGCGGCAGCGCGGAGTACTCGCCGTTGCACAGCACATCCAGTGCGCCGGGCAGGTCGAACAGGGGCGCCCTGGCCCACGCCATGTGCTGGTGCAGCCCGAACAGCCGATCGGCAGCGTCTGCGAACGCGCGGTCGTGCTGCTCGAGCTGCCCTAGCATGTCCCCGCACAGGATGGAGATGCGGGCGCGCCGCTGGACAGGCGCCCACTCCGCCAGCACCGCCAGTCGCGTTAGCCTCTGCCGCAACGTGTGTAGGTACCGCGCGAGCTCGCGCTTGCGGTCCACCTCCGCGCGACCGGGGGCGCTCGACGCGAGTTTCACCAGATCATCGTGCGCCGAGGACACGACTCGCTCCACGAGCTCGCCGAGACGCACCGTGGGGGTGTGTCTGGGGAGGCCTTCCATCCTGCGTGCGTAGATGGGCCGACCGACACCGCACCCAGAGACCCCCGAGCAGACGCGCGCGCCCCGCGCGCGCAAGAACCTGCCGAACCCGCCCCGGGACGGTGGGTTTGCGCGCCCCGAATCTTCGGCGAAACTCTGCACTGCAGCAGTAGCGTCGATTCTCGCAGGCCTGCGTCGTGAGTCGAAACAAAATATTCTCGAGAAAAAGCGCCAAAAAACGCTTCGCGCGAACCGCCGGTGTCACTTTTCGAAGCTCGAGATCGCACGGCACAGTCCGCGCGACACTTGTGAACGCACTTCACGACACCTCGCACAGGTGCGTCGAATTCCCTTGAGATACACGACATCCACCGCCCCCGCCCTACGC
>Ga0181560_10004049_pt1 | contig 13393 bp, 6 predicted proteins | sample 011ome_20_FD_133751 | JGI IMG/M metagenome (GOLD analysis project Ga0181560, IMG submission 133751) | Coastal salt marsh microbial communities from the Groves Creek Marsh, Skidaway Island, Georgia - 011509CT metaG (megahit assembly) | ecosystem: Environmental > Aquatic > Marine > Intertidal zone...
AACGTAATTGCGTACCCCATGCTTTTGCTAGGATTGATTCTCGTCGTGAACCCAACGCGTCACACGACGTTTGCGAACGTGCACGGTCCGGTGATTTTCGCCTACGTCGCGCTTTGGAGCGTTGGAGAGTACGCCCTGCTTTGCATTCCACCAGTGATGATGTCATCCATGAACGGCAAAGTAAGAGTTTTGCTACAAATATTCGGTGCATCGCCAGCGCACAACGGCGAGCAATCGGGCATTAACGCGTGTTATATGGGCAGTTTAGTAGCCACGCTCACCTTTGTCGGTTGGCTCACAAAGAACGCCAAGAGTACCCCGACGGATGACGTTCTGGAACAAAGAGTGCAGGATGGTGTCATTGTGGATTTTGTACCATTAGATGACCTTGAGATTGAGCATAACCCGGCCGTCGACGACAGTCGCTTGATGTGGGATTTGCCTTTAGTTCAGTTGATCTCACACCTCTTGGTGCCCTTCGCACTGTGGATTGTGGCTCTATCGCGAGCCGATTTACTCCACGCCGCATTGCTATTGGCATTCTTGTTCAATATCCTCAAACCGGGAGACCGGACGGTATTGCATCTGACGGCACAAACACTCGCTGGCTTTGTTGCGGCGTTGTATCTGTGGGCGATGAATGAACACGTTAATATATTCAATGTGCACCACACGAAGTGGGCGACGACATTGCGTGTTTTAGGCCTTGAGCAATCAAACATGATTCACACGACTGGACCTTTCGCCTGCGTTTTGGTGGTAATTTGCATCGTGCTGTACCTGCAGAAGGTCCTTAACGCGCTGACGCCGGAAACTGAGGAAGATAGTGCGCCTGGCCAGGGAACCTTGAACTCATTGGTGTCTTTGGGTAAAGCCGTAGTGTACGAGTGCTCGTTGGTGCTCATGAAGTTGATGACGCGCTTTGGCGCTTATTTAGTGCTCTTGGTTGGTCTGGTGACGCTCGAAACGTCGCAGTGTTCGCTGATAAACTTGACACTTCTCGTACTCCTTGGATTGAATTGCATCGCTAAACGGCACTCAGAAGAAACCGAGTCCGGTCGATGGCGCGCTGTTCTGTTGTTCTGTTTATTCAATCTCGCGAGTCGTTACGCCTTTGGCGCTTTCCCGCTCGACGAAATTTTTGGATTCTCCACCGAGTTCAAGGCGTTCCTCTCAAACGCGGTAGGGTTGGCGCAAAATGTCGAGCCAGGCAAGCTCATGGCTGAATTGATCGGACCGAGCACTCTCCTCGTCGTAACATATTTCCACGAGATTGGATTGCTCACGATGAGCAATGCAGTGGATGCGAGACGAAGTCTGCCGTTGGCCGCAACCGAGCTTGGCTTTCTGCCACTTGTGAAGCGAGCCATCATTTTGCACACAAATAAAATCGTTACCCTCTGTGCAATCTTGTTTAGTCTCGAGCGCCGAGATTTGCTCGGATTATTGATGCTCGCAGCACTCATCGCGGCGACGTTGGCGATGAAAACGAGCGATGGTCCCACCGAACTGGTTGGTACAGTTGCACTCATTTCTGCCATCATCGATTACGCCTATAAGATTCAATACACTCAAGCGGGACAACATTGGGGTATTTTGACTCTCTTGGGTGCGCACAAGTGGCCAGAATCGCCGAGTGATTTCATACCAGAGAATGAATCCATGCTTCGCTATCCGGTGCTGGTGATACTGTCCGTTGAGTTGACCAAGGCGACACGCTTCTGGTTGAGGAAACTACCACCGGCGTTGAAATCTGGATGTTCTCCTGAACCTTGTCACCTCTTCTGGCCGCAACGCGACGCACGAGCGATGCTTGTTCAACGAAAAACGGAAAACACCGATGCAAGCAAGGAAATGGACGACTTAGATGACAAAGCAATGTCTGAAATCTCGGAGAGCACGTCCGACATCGCGGATGAAGGCGAAAGTGCGGCGAGCGATGAGGCACGTCGCGAATTCACTAAGCGAGTGAGAGAAAATGCACAAACGAATCTGGGACAGATGATTATGCTCCTTTCCATCGTTCCTGAAATGATTGAAGGCATGATGGCGAATCTCATGCCAGGTTTGTTGTACGTAGTCTTTGCGATTGTCGGAATCGCGTCTACAAACATGCTGTCTCTCGTCTACTTAGGGGTAACTTTCAAGTTGATTAACAGTAAGCTTGGGTCCACGCCGCGTGACCGCTTGCTCTTATGGCGCTTTACTACGGCGATCTGCGCCTTGATAGTCCTATGGCAGTACGTTGTCTCGATTGATATCGTGCAAAACCGCGTGGATGACGTTCCGCCGTCTCCTCCACCATCGCCGTCGTTTGCACGGGCACTCCTCTCCACTGCGAGCGAACAAATGCGGCTTTCACGAGAGACTAGACAGTGGCTTGCCGTTTACCCATGCAGCAAAATGATGCTGTTTGGCTATTTTAGCGCTTTCTTTATCGCCGCTTGCCAACTGAGGATGGATGCCATTTTAGCAGCTCTGGAAGAGCGCGCGCGAATGACGATAGAGGCGACGCAAGCAGAAGGCGCGGAGTTAGATGAAGCTATGATTTCAGAGTTGATCGCCACGATGGTACCGAGGCAAACACCGACACAAGTTGCTTTGCTCCCGCCGGAAACGCAGGAGACGTCGTACTTTGACATCTTATTCGCACCGCTTACCTGGGAAGCAAGTACAAATTGGACCATCCTTGAATGGATGCGATACTTTTACTTGCGATACGCAGTTGACTGGGCATTGGTCATGGTGATTTTCTTTGGCACTTTTTCGCGAGATCTCATGCACGTTGGCTATTTGATTTTGCCATTCTATTTTCTCCGTACGCGCGATTCTTTGAGTATGGACAGTCTGATGGGCTTGAGAATTTTGCAACTGTACAACGTATCCGTCATCGGCGCGATTCTCCTTTACCAAGCTCCGCTTGAAGGCTTACTAGGTGACTGGTACGTATCTGTTGAGTCTGAATGTTCGCTACTTCAAGGCTTTGGATTTTACAAGCTTCCCACGGTGTTCGGATGGCAGTCTGGTCAACTTTCACCGGATTTGGTCATTTTTGCCATCGTTCACTTGTTGAGAAGCATCATCACTCAGCCCACATACAAAGCCGCGATGATTATGCGTCGCCAGTCCATTGAAGCGGAGCGCATTGTCGACGATGCGTTGAAGCGGGGATGGATTCATGAAAGTTTGGCAACTTGTTTGACCAAGGTGAGCGAGAAAGAAAATCGTCGTCAAAGAGTAGAGGACATCAGGAACGAAATCACAAGTCTGTCTCGAGAGATTCTCGCTGTGGAAAGTCGAGGCACTCGTCGCAAACCGACGGGCGACCGCAAGCCACCAAGTGATACAATCCGCCGTCGGCGTGGCGTCAGAGACAGCGATGACGATGAGAACAATGAAGAATGGATCAGAGAAGACGAAGACAACGCCGAAAGGCAGGACTTGCGAGCAGCGCAACTCCGTGATCACGAGCTGAAGATGCGCACGAGTGTGGATGACCCGAAGAAGGATTTGACAGCCTTACTTCATACCTGGCTTGGTGATCGCAGCTCCACGATTGGCTTATTATTTGGCGCCTTTTTGAAAGCATGGCCGTGGTTGACAGCACCCCGGTATTCAATGTGCTATTTTTTCATGATACTGGCTTTTGCCATCGATTTCTCCATCGCTGCTCTCGTCTTTCCCACGTCAATCATCGCATACGGACTGATGACGTATCCAGTGGTGCCTGCCGGATTTTGGCGATTGATTCTCTTGTACGCCGAATTATCGCTCGCCGTTGCGTACGTTGTTACTATTCCTTGTTCTTTGCAATGCTCGGGTATGACCGCCTGCGCTCATACGGGAGTCGTGTTCGGTATCCAGGATGCCAGTAGTGCGTTTGTCCCTTCCATGATTGGTGCGTTCATGGCATACATCGCCATCACGGTGCATCACAGCGCTCAGCAAACACCAAGAGATGAAATTCATCGTCGCGAAGAGCGTGACGAGGGCAATAACGGCGACTTGTTCGCCGCGAACGCCCTGTTTTCCAGGTTTAAAAATGTCCATTTTGCGGAATTTGAAATGAATTTCGCGCGCCAAGACGATTCTGAGTCTTCACCTTTCCACATCGAAGTCTCTCGAGGATTGCTAGCAGAAATGGATAATTTCTTCCAACGAATCTTAACTCCGGAAGCTGAGTATGGTCCGTCATTCGTAGCGCTTTCAGTCCTCGCACAGGAAGATGCAGAGCCAGATTGGGATGAAATTGTCGCCCGAGTGAACGACGCACTCATTAATCACCAGACGATTTCTGAAGGTGGCTCAAAACTACCGCTTTCGTACTACACGCTCGAGTTTGTGCAAGTAGACACCGATAGTCTACGAACGAGCCCGGGACATCGTGCCGCAATATTCCGCGTTATAGCCCCAGTTTCCGTCCTTCGTCCTAGTGCGGAGGCGAGTAAAGCGCTTGAGGCGATGCAACTCAGAGAAGCTGCTGGCGGCTCGGATGTAGCCCCGCTTGGCCTCACGTCTGTTCGTGGTTTCCACCAAGAAGGTCAGGACTTTTACACCGCGACGCTTTGTTTCGACATCCTCGCAACATTCTTCGTGGCGATTTGCTATCAAAACACGGTGGACTCAGATGCAGAGGCATTGGTGGAGACATACTATCAAGGTTTGTTCAAAATTGACTACGTCGTATCCGTCTTCATTTGCTTGGTACTCATCGTCGTTGATGGAGTGATTTACATGAAAAAAGCAAAGATTGCCAAAGTTTTCTACCACTACTTGACGTATGCTGGATTTGTTGGATTTTTGTTGATGATTTTCCACCAGAACACGACGGCACGTCACTCGTATTTGCAATTCTTTTTCCTCCTTAAGTCGTTGTCGTTCACTCTCGGAGCGCGACAAATACGCTGTGGGTTCCCAGCTGAAGTATTCACGAACAGCTTGATCTTCCAGCGTTCTGATATTATTTCTTTTGGAGCTTTCATGGCGTACTTTTCGATTCCGTTCATGTACGAATTACGCGTGTTGCTCGAATATGCTTGCACGGACAGCGCCCTGGATCTTTACGACTGGTTGAAGCTTGAGAACATCTCGCGTGACTTGTTCAGAATCAACGTCCGGAATAACACTTATAGAAAGTATCATCCGTTCGGTCAACCCCAACCATGGTGGAAAAAAGTTTTCCTCGAGGGTGGTGGTCTTTTTACGATCATTTTCAGTCTGTTGGTCGTGCCGTTCTTCGTATTCAGCACATCAAACCCACAAGTCGACATCAATCCAGTCTACGATATTCGGTTCAACATGAGCTTGATTGGAGCAGAAAACACCTTCAAGTATCCAATCTTTGAAGGCGGATTCAGAAAAACGATTGAAACGATGCCGTGGTCGACTCTTCGCACGGATGGACCGATACCAATGATAAACAAGCCTGGACAAATACAGGAGGCGTGTTTGGCGAAAGACAGCGACACCGTCTGGTCGCCCCCTCCACCTTCTATCGAGGCTTTGAAGAAGTCTCTCTCAAGTGGTGCAAAACTAACCACGGGTTGGATGTTTAAACGTCATTTACCGCTGGATAATCCTATTTTATATTCAGAAGGCGTCGACTACACCTTTGCAGAAGACGAAGCCGCCGCGCTTATCAGAGTGCTCAACGGCGAACAAAACAATGTCTTCTTGGAAAACATTTACCCGCGAGTTTGGCACTTGCACGGCAAAGGTTCGCCCGTGCCGAATTATTCGAGTCAACAAAGTATAAGTTGCACGCTTGCCCTGAATGGGTACAACACGACCTCACCGTGGTGGTCCGTCGATTGCGGAACATACGTCGTTCCCCTCGCAGCCTCGGAAGAGAATCGACAGAGTTTGGATTGGTGGCGACCCTGCAGTGCGTTTGAGAACGGTCCTGAGATCGTGTTGATCTCATCCGAAGTACCGACCGGCGTTTTTGCGACGTTCAGTCAATTTGTTGGTGGTCTGACGGGCGTGTACGTCGTCTACATCTTAACTTTGGCGTCCATCGTTCGAGGCTTCACCAACAATCTCGTCGGCAGCATCCAGCACGTCGATTTGCCATCAACGCACCGTCTCATCTCGCTGTGCAGCGATATTTACAGCGCGCGTCAAGTGAGAGATTTTGTTCTCGAGGAGCGTCTTTATTGGCTTCTCATCCGTATCTACCGTTCTCCAGCCGTGCTGTTCGAGTTTACTCGAACGTCGGATGGCAGCGCGATGCCCCTGCGTCCGAAGACGTCTTGAGCGCGCGCCCTGCGTGCGCGTTCGACGGATCTTCGTCATCACCCTGTAGCACTGTAGCACATGTAAATATAGATTATTTCATTAGCCAACACCAATCTACCGATCGCACGACGCACGAAAGGTCGCCGCGCCGCGGCGACGCCGTCCAGTCTCGTCGCCAACTCCTCAGAAACGCTCGTGCACCCCCCCGTCACGTCGCGCCTCGCGTCTCGCGCCTCGCGCGCCGTGGCTCGTGGCAACGAACAAGGTCGATGTCCGGACGACCTGGCGCGGGCGAGGGCATGTATCAGCCGATGTGCGACTGCAGGGAGTGCACGCTTCGTGTCATCCAAGCCTTGATGGCGCGAAGAGGACTCAACGGGCTCAGCGTAGACCACGATCCGATCTTAAATGTGCCGCCGCCGAAGAAATCGAACGCACGACGAGGTGAAGACGCGGCGAAGACGACTGAAGCGTCGACGTCTGCGTCCAAGGGTGTAAAGCAGACTGGAGCGTCGTCGTCGACGGAGCAGCGGCCGCCGTGCACGCGGCTGACAAAGGAAGGCGCGGATAAGTTGGGCAAGACGAAATGTCAGACGCTCGCGGCGGCGCTGGTCGCGGAGTGCGCGTCATGTGTGAAGCGTAAGTTGAAGGGCAAACCGTTGCTAACGAAACGAGAGATGTGGGCTAGTGCGTTGCGGCGATTGATGTATGAGAAACGTCACGTCGACGATGAAACGATGAGAAAAATAGTGGCATGGGTTGGCGAGAACAAGGCAGATATGCGGCGTCCTGTTTGGTTGGAAGCATCCATCAAAGAATGTGGACTTAAGAGTTTTGCACCTGGTTACGTAACGCGCCTCGAGGCGTGTTGGCTCGCGTATTGGTACGATAGGTTCGAGTTGTTCAAGGTGTTGTATGATGAACTTGTGAACCATGCACCTCAATATCGGCGGGCCGACGCGGAACTTTTGTTCATGATGGTGCTCACACGACCAAATATGCAAGCGATGAACAATTTCGACGCAGATCGAAACATTGTTTTCGAAGGGGCTCTAAAACTCGAAGGAAGTCCGACGTATCTCGCGGAGAAGTTTGCACAACTTATGAAGATAGACCCGCGCATCAAATTTCTGGATTGGTTGCGCGAACGAACGCATTGGGGACGAGTCGACTCTCCAGTGGCGACTCATGGTGACGCCTTTCTGTTTCATTTGTTTGAATCGATGCGCGCACTGCACGATTCAATCTACATTAACAAACAAAGTTACGATGATCTCGATCGCGACATCCTCGAAAGATGGTTCATGTTTCGCTATCTTCATCTTCATAGAGACAGGCTGGGACTTAACCACCCGGATCCAAGGATGAGAACTGCAGTAATGAGCACTGCAGTCAGGCTCTCGCTCGAGCTTAACTTGCCTGAATCACTTTTCGTGCAACCCCTCCACGAGGATTGGGGTCTTTTGTTTTTCACCCCCGCCGCCCCCGCCGGTTATCCGGAAACCGTCTATCGCTGCATAGATCATTTGAATCTGGACATGCTCAAGTACGTCGTCGAGCATGGTTATAAAGAGTATCCAGACATTGTTCGCTTGATGAAGGAACAATTTATCGAAGTCGTTGACAACGGTGAAATGATTATGGAGATGCTTGAGAACGACGAAGAGAACGCATTTACCGAGGTTGAGAAGTTCATCATTTACTTTGAAACTCTTGATACCGTCGCAAACGAAGACAAAAAACACATTAACGCTCTGTACGAAATCGTCGAAGAGCACAAAACGTCTTTGAGCGAAGGTGTGTTCATCGGCGTCATGAAGTACCTTCAGCGCCAACATGACAAAGCTGCGGAGAATACAAAAGACCACCTCCTGCGCAACGAAATCGACGGAATTCTCTCGGAAAGAAACGCGATGTTGATGGCCGACATGCCATTCGCTGGCTTGTTCCGTCCCCTGTAGCCGCGGCTACAGCGGAACAGCCTGTCCGCGGCGAACAGCCTGTTTGCCTGTGAATCACGCCTTGTAAATCACGCACGACGCGCCGCACTCCACACATCGACGCGTCACGCGCGCTCGCGCGCGCCCGAACTCACCATTCTTCGCTTCATACGAAGGAAACTCACGTTCGGCGCGACGACGATGGCGAACGGTGGCGCCGCCGGCGCGAAGACGACGGCGTCGCGTAAAAAAGCGAAGACGAGCAGTTCCAAGAAGCCGGCACCGGCACCGAAAGCGAAAGCTGTCGAGAGCCGATGCGTGCGAGCGACGACGGAGGAGAGCGCGTCGAAGGCGAACGCGACGACGTGTACGGCACAGGAAGTCGCGACGAACACCACCGCGCCGCCACCGCCGCTGCCCTCGTGCAAGTGCCTCTACGACGCCGTAAGAGTCAAATGCGGACACTGTGTATCGGTAAACACGCACTGGCAGCGCAACTTTTATGAATCGTTGCTATCTAGATTGTTTGAAGATGAGAGCGACGCGGAAAAGCTTCGAGATTTGCTGAAGTTTATGCGCGAGCACGCGGTGTCGTACGATGGAAAACAAGCGATGCGAGTGGCGGTGCGCTTAAATCGGCTGGAAACGTTCCGATGCATTTTTGAGGAATGTGCAGCGAAATCATTTCCAGAATCTTCACCTTTCATTCTCAACGACTTTTTCAACGACATCATCTCGAACGGATCATATCACAAGCACTCTGTGATAGATTTCTTGAAGGTTTTGAAAGATCAAGGCGCGAAGCCTGAGCTAAGGAATGTGAACACTATTATCAACTCTTGGGGATCGGCGGATCGCGAATCGCGAAGCGCTGATTTGCTTCGCTGGTTGAAGAACGAAGGTGGTGTGCAGCCAGACGCGTCGCATATGGAGTGCGCGGTTCTTCGATCGAACGTCACTTTACTGAAGATCTTTCGCGATGAAATGGGTCTCGTGTTACAACCGTACTTTGTCTCTCAAGCTTGCGAAAATCTTGACATCCCAATGACAAAATACCTCATAGATGAGGCGGCTCTGGTTTACGATATCGATGATCTCCTGACGAGTTTGCGCGATGCCTGGGAGCATAGTGATGCGATGGCTGATCGTCGATACGAGGACCCGATCGGCTTAGAGCGCCGATATCGTGATTTGAGACAGTATCTGCGCTCAAAGAAAGGTTGGTCGCCAGAAGCCGATCGCGCTCGTCTTCACGTGATTCTACAGCTGTTTGAGGCTCACAAAGAGACCTTTAAAACTGCCCAGTACGTGGACATCATGCAGTTTCTGAAACGACTACACGATGAGACGAACGAATGATACAATGAACGCACGAATTAACGAACGAACGGACGAACGAAATTAGGAAGATACGTTGTGACGATGCGCGTGCCCACGTGGCGCTTCTATGTCTATTGATTAGCCTCTCGCTCTCGCAAATCGGCGCTATCGCTCACGTAAACGCGTGCACTTTTAGAGTTCGGCGTCCTCTCTCGTTTCGGGCATCAAAGCACGATGATCTCATCCCCAGCCCCCCCAGATGCGCTTCCAAACTTTTTCGCCTGCTCTTTGATTCTCTTCAGGTACGTCGCCTTTGATCTTCGCAGTTGATCGTACGCCTCTTGCTGCGCCGGATCGCTCATATTCGGCGAATCTAGCAAGTCCTGCACCCCGATCAAGATTTGTTTGATCGACACCGACGGTTTCCATCCCTTATCCTCGTTCAAAATCGACAGGCACACCTTACCCGTCGGGTACACGTTTGGGTGAAAGAATCCAGCTGGGAACGCCACTCGAGGTGGCTTCGCCGGATAATCGTTACCAAACTCCAACCGCAGCGGGTACGATCCCCCCGCCCAGGGCGTATCAGCCTTTCCAGGGATCGCGCAGTTCCACACCGTGAGATCGGTGGTGGTGTCACCGTTTTTATCCTTCTTCGTCGACGGTTTCGCGATGAAGCCGTGCGGGTGGTCTTTGCGCCAATCTTTGCGCTCTTGCGCTAGACGCGCGGTGATGAGGGAGGACATCGCGCGCGCGCGCGCTATAGATCGCGTTCGTTCGAGCGGCGCGACGCCCGTTCGTGTGATTCGCGTACGAACGCGTCGAGGAATGCGGTCGTGTCGTGGAACGACTTTTGAAAGCGCGACGACGACGGACGATTGAGAACGCGCGACGCGCGCGCGAATGCTCTATCGATAGAGACTAGTACAATATCTATTACATTTGACGTTAAAGGTCGAGCTCGACGTCGCCGAACGCGCGCTCCAACGCTCTCGGAGGCTTCATCCCGCTCGCCCAGTCGCTCGCGTGCGTGGGCAACAGACCCATGACGTTGAGCTTGCGCAACGCCAGGCACAATCCCACGAGCTGCACCGCGCAAAACATCAACCTCGGCACCGTGACGTCCACGCTCGCATCACCATCGACGAATCTATCGAACGTCGCTCGCGAGCTCAGGATCGCTCGCGTCGTCTGCGCGACGCCGCCGAAGACGACCATGATGCTAAAGACTTGCACCGAGTTGCCGCTCATCCACATCATGAACGTCATCATCGCGATCGACGACACGCTGGACTGCGCGAACGCGTACGCGCGTCGCACTCTGAGTTTGCTTCGTTCGAGCTCGACCGCCGCGCCGTCCATCGTCGTCGTCGGCGCGCTCGACGCCGCGCGGGAGGAGGAGGATGCGCGCGCGGCGTGATCGCTCGCGCCGTCGCTCGCGCCGAGCGCGCGCGGGACGTAGCCGGGAGGATCGGGCAAGCGTTCGCCATCGATGCGCGCGGCGCGCGCGTTCGGGCGCACCTCGTACGCGCCGTTCATCGCGTCGTCGAGCGCGAGAGTGACGCGCGAGCGACGCTTCCGCTCGAAGGCGTTACGGATTGAAAAGAAGTCAATAACGCACACCGCGACGCGCGCGCGGTCGAGCGCGCGCGCGTGAAGACGACCGAGACGACAGGAAAAAATCATTCGTGAACGCGCGCCGATCGTGGACGCGCGCGGGGTCGGTTGAGTCGGAGCGCATGGGGCGGTACATCAATCCGCTTCGTCGTCGACTCTCGCGCGCTTCGTCGTCGTCGAGCGAAAGTGACACGGATGATGAGGAAACGAAAGCGGCCGAGTTTGCGGCGAATGAGCGAGCGGTGATTCGAGGGCGATTCGTTCGGAATCGAGGGATTCAAAGAGAAGCGGAGGAACAGATGCGTCGCTTGCGCTCGGTGAGAGAAGAACGCGAGGCGAGAGCGACGATGGAAGCTGAGATGGAAGAGATCAAGCGTCGCCTGACCGAAATGGACACGATTGATAACGCGTATAGCTCTCGTCAGCTCGAGGCGGAAGAAATCGCCGAGCGTGCGGCTGCAGCGATGGCTGATGCTTTGGACGCGCAAATCGGAGACGACGACAAAGCGTACGTCTTATTGCATCTGTGGTCAGAGTATGAGTCGTCTTGGTTGACTTTGGAGAAGCGCATCGCTGAAACACTCACTAATCGATGCGATGAGACGATGTTCATTCACGCGCACGACATTCCTTGGCCTCCGGATGAGGAATCGATGCTCGCGCAGATGGCTGCGATGGAGCAGTGGAATGATACCAAAACAACCGCACTGGCGGCGTACAAGAGGGCGTTTAGGAAAGCTTCACTGCGTTGGCATCCAGACAAATTTGCAGCAAAGTTTGGAAAATATCTCGATCCCAAGGATGCGGATCAAGTCCAAGAACGCGTGCGGGGAGTGTCTCAAGCGATCAATGATGCCTGGAGTGAAATCAATCGTTACCAGCCATGACGACGATGGTGCGCAACTGCGCGATCAAAAGCAGCCATTGCAGCGAATTCAGAGTATTCATTCATGCAGTCGTACGAATACTCGCCCTTCAAATCTATTCGGAGCGGCCCCGCACGCTGCCTGCCATTGTACGGAGTTTCGATCTCGACGACTTCGCAATCCACCATGTTCAGCTTGATTGTCTCGATGATCGCTTCCATCGACAACCGAGGATTCCAACCGTTCGAACCTCCAGTATTTACCAGCATTTCGCTGCAAATCGAGCCGCCCGCTGTCACGTGGCCGGTATAGAGCTTCATCCGAGGCTTCACGACGCGCAAGAGGGGTGGGTCGGTTGGCCAAGACCCACCGTGCGCAGTCATGTTCGCCTCCATGAGGATGTGATCCAAACCACGTTTCTGGAGTCTTCCCAAGTCCTTCATAAGCATTTTGCCACCAGGACACGTCGTGTCAAACGTATGCAGCTCAAACGTCCATTTGGTTACGTCGTCACCCACCATCTTGAGGTTGCGTATCAGGTCGTCGGCTTCGCGTCGCTTCAACGACTTGAACTCGCGAACGAGTAGCCGCACGTCGAGAGATGTTGGAGTCATACCTACTGTTACGTGCTATATTCGTATCGGTGGCAAAGACACGCCGCGTTCTGTACTTCTGCTGCGCGCGCGCAGCCTCGTCTCGACGACATCGGATGTCGTCGAGTCAAGTACTTTAGTACACAGAGTCATGTCAACCTGATACACATGTTTATTAAAAGTACGGTTTAGGAGTCGGGCGTTGTGCGGTTAAGCTTACAACAAACCGATGGAATTATCCTCGCGTGTAATTCCGGTGGTGATAAAGAGGGAGGGAAAAAGTCACCCGACTGCTGAAAGCTGAAAGCTGAAAGCTGAAAGTACAGTACATTATTTTATTCTGCTGGTTGTGTTCTGCGAGCCTGTTGTACACTGGGCATCCATTCGAATGCTTGTCTTGTTGAGTTTCTTGATGAGCGTCTAGGCCCCTCCGCTGGCCGCATTACGCTGCTCGCCGACGTCATCAATAGACTTGGCCGCGTAAATTGCCGTCGGACGGCAAAAGTTGGCGTTTTGCTGCGGCGAGAGTGGAGTTGCGGCGTAGTTTTGCGCCGCCATTTGGTAAGCCAAATTTTGCTGCGCCATCCACGCCATTTGATTCATCTGATTGATTTGGTTGATGTGACTCATTCCGTCATGTTGTTGCGCTGCGAGCGACTGCAACTGCATCATGTATTGCGCCATGGCTTGGTTGTACGTGTCAAACATCGGCGCTTGTGTCGCCGCCATGGGTGCAGCGAAGTGACCTGGATACCCACCAGTCATCATAGGGAACGATCTGTGAGATTCCTCATCGATCTTAATCGCCTGACTCGTGCTC
>Ga0181560_10004050_pt1 | contig 13392 bp, 10 predicted proteins | sample 011ome_20_FD_133751 | JGI IMG/M metagenome (GOLD analysis project Ga0181560, IMG submission 133751) | Coastal salt marsh microbial communities from the Groves Creek Marsh, Skidaway Island, Georgia - 011509CT metaG (megahit assembly) | ecosystem: Environmental > Aquatic > Marine > Intertidal...
GATGATGCGCGCGTTCGGAGGCGGCGGCGGCGGCGGCGGCGGCGGCGGCGGCGGCGAGGTGGACGCGATGAGGGTGTCCAAGGTGTCCGCCGAGGTCGCCGCGTTGCGCGCGGAGCTGCTGCTGGAGCGCGCGTCGTCGCGCGGCGCGCGTCCACCGCCGCCGACGAAGGATAAACGATCGTCGTCGCCGAAAGAGAAGCCGGAGGCGCGCACGGCGACGCGGCGACGGAGCGTGCGACGAGCGAACGGGTAGCTTCTTTCATCGTGCATTCATCGTGCACAGTGCTGCTAATTCATTCACAATCGCCTCGTGTTGACTATTCGTTCAACCGGAGACGAACTGCTGCGGGGAACTCGGGACGGACCCTCCAGACCCCCCTCCAGACCCCCCTCCAGACCCCCCGCCGTTCCCGCCCCCGCCCGCCCCGACCGCCGCGCTCAACATTTCGAACACGCGACGCATCTCTCGCTTGATGCCTTCGAGCTCGCCGCCCAACGACGCGCCCTGCGCGCTCAGCGACGACTTGATCGACGCGACGTCGCGCTTCAACCCGTCGACGTCCTCCGCGAGCTCGGCGTGGCCGCGCGTGGTCGCGCCGGCGCCGGTCGGGGTCATCGAGAGCTTCCTCGACGCGGTCGATTTCGGTTTCGCGTACGACGACGGTCTCGCGACCGCGGGGGCGGGTTTCAGCCTCTCTTTTTTTTGTCGCGTCGTCGCCGCCGCCGGCGCCTTCGCCTTCGCCGCCGCGGACGCCGTCGGCGCGCTGAACGAAAACCCCGCGGCGGCGGGCGGCGGCGGCGGCGGCGGCGCCCTCGTCGACCTCGCCGCGCCGCCGTCCTTCCCCGCCGCCTCGCGCTCCCTCGACGCCTTCGCGGCTCTCACGCGCCGCGCCGCCGCCGCCGACGCCTCCGCCGGCGTCAGCGATTTTCGTCCGACGCCGGGAGAGTAGTAATACGACCCCCCCGGGGACGCGTACGACGCGTACGTCGCCGCGGTCGCCGCGGGGCTCGCGCTGCTCGGTCGTTTCGGGCTCGGTCGTTTCGGGCTCGGTCGTTTCGGGCTCGGGCTCGGCTTCGGGCTCGGTCTCGGCGACGCGCGCGGCGGCCGCGCCGGGGACGGCGCCGCCGCCGCCGGAAAGAGCGGCGGCGGAATCGGCGCGCCGCCCGCCGCCGCCGTCGCCGCGAGTTTCGAGATGTTCTCCACCGTCCCCGGCGACCCCGTGTACCCCCACGCCGGTCGGAACCGCGGCGTCGACTTCGGGTCCGCCTTCGTCGCCGCCATCGCGCGTCTGTGCCGCTGCCGCGTGAGAATATCCGCGCGTCGCTTCCGCAGTCGCGTCAACTCAGCCTCCGCGGCGTCGACGGCGGCGCGCGACCGCGCCTTCGCCGTCGCCCTCGCGCGGACTTCGTTCTCCCACCGCAGCGCCGTCAGCGCGCGCTTCTCCTCCGCGATCCGAAGCCGCTCCTGCCACGGCTTCTTCCCCCCCAGCGCGAATCCCGGGTCCATCATCGCGGCGAAGTCCCAGTCCACGAAGTCGACGTCGTCCTCGAACCGCGTCACCGGGACGTTCGTCGGCCGAGCGCTGAGGGTCGTTCCATACAAAGCGACGTCGGGGTGGAGATCAAAGGCGTCAGTTGGATTTGAAAGGCATCGATGGCGGGGATTGAAAGCGGGGGATGGGCGGAGAGAGACGCGGGACAAAGTCCTTAAGGATCGGCGTTCACCACGCCGACGCGGTCGTATGGGAACCAGTGTATAGAACGCGCCTGACGTGCGGCGACCCGCGCGGGCCCGTCGCGCCGTGCATCCGCGCGAGCGCCGCCCTCGCGCGCTCCTCCTGCGCCGCGAGCCTCGCGAGCTCTCTGTCCGCGTCGTCCTCGGAGTCGTACCCGGGCGGCGCGGGGGAGTACCCGCCCGGCGCTTCCGAGACGCGTCTGATGAGGGTCGAGGGTCCGTACGAGCGAATCGTCGGGGTGGAGTTGAAAGGCGTCAGAAGCGGAGTTGAAAGGCATCGAGGTGTGTCGGGATTGAAAGCGAGGGACCCTGGGCGGAGAGAAACGCGCGCCAGGAGAGAAAGTCCTTAAGAGACGGCGTTCACCACGCCGACGGGGTCGTATGGGAACCAGTGTGACATGGGACGCGCCTGAGACGCGCCGCGGCGAAGGCGGCGCGCGCCATCTCCGCGGCTTCGCCGGCGGAGTCCGTCGTCCGCCGCGCGTTGATCTCCGCCTTCAGCGCCTCGATCTCCCGCCGTTTCTCCGCGAGCGCCTTGCTGGTGTGCCGCGACGGCGTGAGCGCGTCGTCGCGCGCGTCGTCGTCCGCGTCGTACTCCGCGGGCGGCGGCGGCGGCGACGGAAACGTAAACTTCTCGCGTTGGCCCGACGGCACCGCGCGGTACAGGCGTTCAAAGACGGGCAGTCGCGCGCCGTCGCGCACGTCGCCGTCGCCGCCGTCGCCCGCCGCGATCGCGGCGTCGTCGCTTCGAACGTCTTCGTCCCACCCGTCTTCGTCGTCGTCGCCGCCGCCGCCCGGCCCCGGCGTGCCGCGCACCGCGGCGGCGGACGACGGCGACGCGGATGACGCGCCGTTCCGAGCGTTGGCGTTGATGAACCTTCGAGCCCGCGCCGCGTCGAGTCGGTTCGCCGCCTTCGCCGTCGACGCCGCGAGCGCGCTGAAGTTTTTCGCCGCGGCGGTCGACGCGCGGACGTCGTCTGGGGTGTGGAACGTGATCGAACGCTTCGACGCGCTGCTCGCGCGCGCCGCCGGCGTCGTCGTCGTCGTCGCCGTCGCGTCGGAATCGTCGGCGTTGGCGGTCGTGTGCCACCACGGATCGCGGTGCGCGCCGCCCCCCTTCGCCGGGGACATCGCCTCGACGTTCTTCCACGCGCCGCCCTCTCTCGCGTCGCGTCGCGGCTTCGGTTCCACCCACGGCGGCTTCGGCCTCTCTCGCGGCGGCGGCGCGCTCCGAGGCGTGAGCCCAGCCTCGGCGAGGAGCGACGGCGAACCGTCCGCGAGGCGCATGAGCAGCGCGTCCACCTCCGCCTCGGACGGCGTCACGGGGGGCACGCCCGCCTCGCGCAGACCGGCGTGGAAGTCGACGTCCGCGCGCATCGCCGCGCCCGCGACCGCGCGTCGGCTGCGGTCGTAGTACGCCGCGGATCCGGGGGTGGACATGGCGGACGGACGCGCGAATTCGCGCGGAGATATCCGTTTGGTTGAACGATCGATCGGGAACGCGACGCGCGCGAATCCGACGGGGGCGACGCGGACGCCGGGTCGCGCGCGGCGCGGCGCGCGGCGCGCGGCGGCGCGAGGTCGCGCGGCGACGGACGGACGGACGGTCGTCGCCCGACGCGCGGGGTGCGCGCGGTGTGTGGCCGCGAGCGGCGCGGCGCGCGTCGGTCGAGCGAGCGAGCACACCACGACGAACGAACGAACACCGCGCTCTCGCGCTCAAGTTTGGTTTTTTCTTCAACGCGTCACTCAAATGTGATTAAAATAATACCCGTACACCCTCATCACTCCTTCGCGGCCGCCGCCGCCGCCGGCGCCGCCGCCGCCTTCGTCCCCTTCATCATCCCGTACGTCATCAAATCGCAATCGAACGCGCGGTGCATGCGCTCCAACGTCACGATCTCGCGGATCGTCTTGTACCAGATCCGCGGCCCCGCGAACACCACCGGCCACGGGTCCCAAACGCCGACCCAGATGCTGTGCCGCCAACTCCGTATCGTCTCCTTCACCCAGTTCGCGCTCCCGACCGTGGCCATCGCGCCGGTGCCCTCCATCAGCCGGACGTACTCCTCGATCGACACGAAGTACGGGTGCGCCCACTCCTCGTACAAAAACTTGAGGTTCGCCTTCTCCTCGTCGGTGAACGCCGGCGGCGTCTCGCGCTGAGGGCCATCCCATACAAAGCGATGGCGGGGTGGAGTTCAAAGGCGTCAGGTGGAGTTCAAAGGCGTCGAGGGCGGGGATTGAACGCGAGGTGTGGGCGGAGAGACGCGCCAGGCAAAGTCCTTAAGGAATGACGTTCACCACGCGAACGGGGTCGTATGGAAACCAGTGTATAGAACGCACCTGACACCACGTCGCGATCACGATCGTTCCCCCGGGCTTCAACACGCGGATCATCTCCTCGACGTACTTCTTCTTGTCCGGCATGTGCTCGCCGCTCTCGCACGCCCACACGAGGTCGAAGGTGTCATCCGGGAACTCCATCTCGAGCGCGTTCATGACGCGAAACGACGCGTTGTCCACGCCCTGCATCGCCGCCAACTCCGTCGCGCGTTGCACCTGGTTCGGCGACAGCGTGATCCCCTGGACCTTACTACTAGGCCCGAGAGCTTTCGCGAGGTGCCGCGACGTGCCGCCGATGCCGCAGCCGACGTCCAGGACCATCGCCGGGTTCGGAGGGCATCCGCTCCACTCCAGCATCTTATCGACGAAGTCGAACTTGGCCTCGACGAAATCCTTCACGCGGCATCCGAGCAGCGTCCCCGCGCCCTTCGCCATGTCCTCGTCCGTGTAGTACCCCAGGTGGATGTGCTCGCCCCAGTAGTGCTCCAGGATGCCCTCCTCCGTCCACGCGTCGTACTCCTCGCCGACGGTGCCGATGGAGTCGCCGCCCGGGCCCTGCACGTACGCGCGCGACGGTTTGTCGAGGATCGCCTTCGCGCCGAGCGCGAGCGCGAGCGCGCCGGCGGCGACGAGCGCGGGCGTCGGGACGTTGTGCGGGAACGCCGGCGCGGGCGGCGGCGGCGGCGCGGCCGCCGCGCGCCCGGCGACGGTCGCGATCTCGTTCGCGCCGTGCGACGGCAGCGCCGGACGCGCGAGGTCGGCGACGGACAGCGTCGTCGTCGCGCTCCGATCGGACGTCGCGGCATCGCGATGAGCCGACGACGCCGACGCCGATGCGATCGTCGGGCAGCGCGCGGCGCGACCGCGCGCGCGCGTCGACGGCGCGACCGCGCGACCGCGCGGTCGCGCGGCGCCGTCGAGCGCCGCGCGCGAGGAGCTCAGCGCGAGAGCGTTGACCGCGTGAGCGTGCATCGTGTGCCGACGCGCGGGGGGGTGTGCATCGGCGGACGCGCGCGACATCAGCCCTATCCACGCGAGCGCGACACGTCGACACTTTCATCGGTCGTCGTGACATCAGGACGACAGTGCACTGTGTGTGAGACGCGCGCGTAACGAAACGTTTTCGTCTGAATACGACAGCTTCTCAACTAATGCCATCGTCGCCGCGCGCGCGAATCAGCGGTCGAACGCGCGCTCTCTCCCCTCGCGCGGACGTCCCGCGAGCGACGCCGCGCGCCGTCGTTCGCGAGCCGTCCGCCGCCGCCCGCCGACGGGAAACTTTTTCTCTCTCCATCGGACTGGATCGGATCGTTCGTCGCTCTCATCAAATCACTTCCCGCCGAAGAGCCCCTTCACGAACTTGATCGCGTTCTCGTTGATGAGCGGCTCGTCGAACTTGTCCATGAGCTCCTTAAACCCCGGCGCCGCCTGCACCGCGCTCAAGGACGGGTCGGTGCGAATCTTCTTGAAGTCCTTCCACCCCGCGCCCATGCACTGCCGAAGCGCCTTGAGCGAGTTGTCCAGCTGTCCGAGCTTGCTGAAGCAGCACGCGATGTTGTACTGCGAGACGCGGTAAATCTCCGTCGCGGTCTCGAAGTTATCCGACATGTAATTCTTCGGCTCGAGCGCGGCGACCTCTTCGAAGATGATGAGCGCGCTGTCGAAGTCGCTCTTGTTGTACAGCGCGATGGCCTCGTCGAACATGTCGAGTCGCTGCACCTCGAGCTCCTTCTTCTTGGAGTAGTTCTGCATCTGTTGCTCCTTCGTCCCGGCGCCGTAGTTACCCCCCGCGCGCTCGTTCTTGAACCCGCTGCTCTTCTCGTTCTGCTCGAGCGCGGACAGGTCGCCGTTCATCTGTCTGAGCTGGAGGTAAATGTCGCCGTTCCTGTTCTTCATCGCGTAGATGATCTGTCCGTACGAGTCCGCGTCCCAGATCTCGTCGCCGAAGCTCGCGGAGACCTTCGTGACCTGCGGAGGACGGGACGGGACGGACGGAGGGCGCGACGGCGGCGGCGGCGCGCGGGGGTCGATGGACGCGTCGGTCAGCGCGGGTGCCAGAGGACGCCGGGGCGACGGCGTCGACGCGGCGTGAAGCGCGAATGGAACTCTCTCGATGCTTCCCCGCGGCGGACGCGAGAGACGAAGCGAGCGACGAACGACGGACGAATGGATCTCGGATGGATACGTCTCGATGGACGAGAAGAGGACGCGCGCGCACCTTGTCGCCGATCGCGAAGCAGTCGTACATCGGCTCCGGGGGAATGGAGACGACGTACGCGCCGCCGTCGTTCCCGCGCGCGAACTTCACGCCGACCGGCTTCGGGAGCGTGACGTCGTACAGGCCCTCGTTCGCGGGGTCGTTCGGCACGCCGCTGCGGTCGAGCGTGCGGCCGTCCGCGGGGAGGACGTCGGCCGCGCGGACGACGGTTCGCGCGCTCGCGCGCGCGGCCGCGCGGCGCGACGTGAGCGCGCGGCCGGTCACCGCGGCGGACGCGGAGGCGGCGAGGGAGGCGACGGAGGCCATGGCGTGCGAGGTGGGTGCGGCGGCGCGGTCGGGGGCGTGCGACGTGCGTGCGGGCGCGACGCGATGTCGCGCGCGCGTCGCGCCTCGTCCGCGCGGGGTCCGTCGTGGCCAGGAAATCGAGGCCACGTCACGGGCGCAAACGCGCGTGATTGGGGGAGAGACAACGTCAGGTTATGGCTTTTTTTTTCGTTTCGGAATTCGTGTCATACAACGCTCTGAACGAGACTCGCCGCTACTTCTAACGCTGCTACTGGCTACGGCTGCGCGAAGGGGAGACGAGAGCGGCGACGTCAGCGAATCACACGGCGCGCGAGGAGGGGAAGAAGCGAACGGAACAGAGCGCGCGAAGAGAAGACGAGACGCGACTCGTCCGTCGAGCGAATGTGGTCCGTAAAAAAGTAGAGCCGCCGCGTGAACAAACCCGGTAAGGGCGAAGTCGGCGTCGGCTCTGTGGAGTGAAGACCCCCCGGTTGTCTGGCCGGCGTCCTCGCGAGAGAACATGGTTCGTCTACGCAACTGAAGTAAGAAGCGATACCCACGGAAAAGAGCCGCTTCAGGCATGTTGCGCTCGGGCGCCGTGGTCGGGTAAAACAATAAAACGCCGCCGCCGCCGAGGAAACGCGCGCCGGACGCCTCGGATAGTTTGAGGCAATCAAATCTTAAAACGTCAATTTGTATTCCGATGTAAGATGTTTCGTCTTAGACGTCCGTGAGTGCTTCCTCGGGTCGGGTCGGGTCGGGTAGGGTCGGGCACGTCGTCGTCGCGAAGCGTTCCGCTCGGTACTTCTTAGAGGGTGAAGATATTAGTGCCTCACGGGTTGATCGGCGGCGTGTTATCGTCAACGCGGAACACCCCGGACGACGACGACGACGGATGGACGGACGGACGCGCGTGAAAACTGTCGGTCGAGAGATTGAGCTACCGTTCATGAGTTTCCCGGCGCTCACCCATTCCCGGTCTGTAGGCTTTACCTGAAACTGACGGGAAAGCAACGCAAGGGAATAATTGCTCTCTGCTTTGTTCAGGATGCGAAAAAGACGCGCCGACGGAACTGAACAGGCGCGGGGTCGCGGTCGTTCGCGCGCCGTACCTTGGCGGAGTCTGTCGTGAATCCTCTCGCGACGCGATGACGCCGAAGACGATCGTCGACCTGCCTGCGGTGGAGATGAACGCGTGGACGAATCGGAGGTGGTCAGCGACTGCGCGAGGGCGGTTGAAAAAGACGACGGCGGCTGCGGCGGCGGCTCTTCTCTCGGTTCTCTCTCGTCTCTCCTCGCGTTGCGGTCAGTGCAGAAACGATTCACAGGCTATGTAATGACCGGGTGATGCCCGTGTTCACCCCGGGAAGCAACACTCAGCGCCTCCCCGCCGCGGCGTACCGGGCGGGTCGTATGTTTTCTTCTATCATTCCGCAGCGAAGAGAGAGAAGAGAGAGCCGAGAGCCGAGCGCGCCGCCGCCGGCCAGCCGACATGTTTGTTGATGCTCCATGGGAGGCGTCTCCGCACGCGAAGCCGAGCACCTACGGAGTAGGAGCACCCTGTGATTCTGGCCCTCCTTCAAAATACACGCCGATTGTGCGGTGTTCTACGTCGCACTTTCTCAGATAGCATTCTGCAGGAGGGCGCGCGACGCGCGACGCGCCGAGCCGAGCCGAGCCGAGCCAAGCCGAGCCGAGCGGATTAAAAAAAAAAAAAAACGACTCTAGCATCGCGGACGCGGTTGCTTCGCGTATCAGTCGAAAGATGGTGAATATTGATGTTGATCTTCACCGTTCATCAGTCTTTGGGATCAAGTTTTGCATCACGTACGAGCAACCGCGTCGAAAGAAACCGCCGCCACGGGGCTGGCGGGCGAACGCGATGTAAGACGAATTAGGTTATGCATCTGGAGACGGACGATCGCCAGATAACCGTAGATTTCGCCAGTCACTCTGGGCACGGAAAGTACAACCTTCAGAGTCGCGCAGCGCGGGTTATCAATCCGCCCGCGAGTCTGTACACACTCGTGCCGTGTTTGTTCGCGCGCGAGCGGGCGCGGGCGCGGGCGCGGGCGCGGGCGGGCGGGGGCCGAGTCCGGGGGACGCACCTCGTCGTCGTCGTCGTTCGGGGTGCGCTCCCCTCCCCGGGCGAAGGTCTCGGCCGTTCGTCCTTCCTCTCTTCGCGACGACGTCGCTCTGCGTGATGACGCGGTCGCGGCGGAGGAGGAGGAGCGCGACGATCGTCAGCGGGGCGCCGCGGACGAGAGAGCGCGGGTCGACGTCGAGCGCGAGGCGAAAAGAGAAAAAAGCGCGGCGAACTCATGCGCGTCCGGCAAGCCGTCAGACGATAGCTCGAGTGGCGTCATGGCCGCGCGAGGGGTTTTGCCCGGTAACTAGCCGGCCCCTCGCGGGACGTCAGTAGCCAAGCGTAAATACGGTTTCTTCAGAGGCGAGAAGACGCGGAGTTCGCGCGGCGCCGGGCGCGATTCTGACTGACGACCGTCGATCGATCGCGAGCGAACGATTCTCGCGCGGCGGGAGCGCGCGCACCGTCGGAGACGACCTTCGCCCGCCTCGAGCGGGGGATCCGATCTGCGAGGGATCGGTCCCGCGGCGGCGGCGCGGCGCCATCGCGTCTAGACGACGATCGCGCGCGCCAGGTGACTCCCGCGCCGCGCGCGGGAAGTGAGGAACCCGCGTCGGATTGCCAGACGAAAAAGCGGCGCGCGCGAAGGCGGCAGGGACCGCGGTCGGCAGCCTCGGGAGTTCCGACACCGACGCAAAAGCTTCATAATTTTTAAATTCGCCACTTGGGCACTTGGAGTCTTCCATCGACACTCCGGTTCACAGAAGACCGGTTCATTCCCCGAAAGGGGGCAGTAGCTCAGATGGCAGAGCGCTCGCTTAGCATGCGAGAGGTACGGGGATCGATACCCTGCTGCTCCAACCCTTTTGCATTTTTTTTCGCGATTTTTCGCGCGCGCGGTCCCCGCGACGCCGTCGACCACTCCGCGGAGTTTCAGCGCGTTCGGCGCGCGCGCGGAGGCGGCGGCGGTCGCGGGACGCGCGCTCGGAGCGTTTCGGGGAAAAAAAAACGGCGGCGCGGACGCGCGCGCGACCGACTGACGCTCCCTGGCGTCGCGCGCGCGAACGCGAGCGAGGACGACGCGCGGCGGGCGCCGCGATGACTCGATGCCTCGTGCCGTACCGTGCGTATCGACTCAAAATTAATAACACGCGACCGACTCCGACTAATCGCCTCCAACCCCGCTACCTCGCCCCCCCCCCCCAACCCCGAACCCGACCCCGCCGCGCGGCGAGGCGAGACTCGACTCACAGGTTGATGCAGCTCTCGTACGTCGGCACCATGTACTTGATGTTGATGAACGCGTCCTCCCCGCCGTACGTCTCGAACAGCTGCAACGTGTCCAGGATCAGCTCGCCCATGCACGCCTTCTTGCGTTGACCGTAATCGATCGCGTCTCCGACGTTGTTGTTGCGGTTCTTGAACAAATTCAGGATGGGCAAGATCTGTCGGTAATACGGCACGAGCGCCTCGCCGACGAGCTCCGCGGAGACGACGAGCTTCTGCAGGAGCTGCACGACGATGCACACCACGGACGGATCCCTCGTGTTCAGCGCCGTCTTGATCGGGATGATGAGCTGCGGAATCACGGGTAAGATTTTCTGCCCCCCCGCCTTGAGCAAGTCCTCCACGCCCTTCACCGCGAGGAACCGGTACGGCTCCTCCTTCTCCCGAACGCCGTCCATGAAGATGGGGAGGTAATGATGGAAATCGAGCTTTTCCACGTCCACCTTCCACGAGATGACGTTCTTGGACCCTAAAAACTTCACCGCGACGGGGAGGTCGCCGCGCTCGTAAAACTTGCGAAACTGCGAGTTTGGCGGGTTGTCGCGCTTCGCGAACGCGCCAGCCTTCGGCGGCCCGACCGGCGCTTCCATCTTCTTCATCGTCCCGCGCTTGATCTTCTCCCCGTCGCCCCTCTTGAGATACTCCGACGTCCCCGGCTTCGTCGTCGGCCACCGGTGCGACATCGTGGACGCGCTAAACTTGGGCAGCGCCGCGCGGCTCACCGGGTGCGCGCCCGCCCTTCGAAACGTGTTCGGAAGCGTCTGGTCGAAGCACTGCGGGATGTGTTTGAGGGGTGGGTTTGGGAGGGGTTAGGGTTTAGAACCATGTAGGGTTTAGGGTGAGCGACGACGAGCGACGACGAGCGACGACGAGACGAGACGCGCGTCGGACGGACGAGCGCGCGACGACCGACGGGCGGCGGGTCCGTTTCGGGCGAAATCCGAATCGGACGGGAACGTCGGCTCCGACGTAGGCAGATAGATGGGGGGGACTCACCGAGCCGGTCTCCACGTTGCCCTTCCCGCTCGCGATGCCCTTGATCTTCGTGTCGCAGTACCTGAAGCGACGAGGGGAGGGAATCGAGCGAGCCGCGTCAGTCCGCGGCGGTCGCGACGCGAGCGCGCGAGCGCGCGCGAGGGGCGGGCGGACGCGCGTCGACGTGCCAAAAAAGGGAGTCGAGAGGGAGAATCGATCTCTGCTCGCGCGCGTCAGCGCGCGGGGCCGCGCGAGGATCGGACGAGGGCGTGGGACGCACGAGTTCTGCATGAGCGCGCCCGCGACATCGTTAGCCTTGACGTCGGCCATCGTGAGCTCGCCTGCGGTGGACGGGGGGAGCGGGGAGGGGAGCGGGCGTCAGCGCGGAGGCATCCAACGCCCCGGGGCTTAGGGTCGCTCGTCGTTCTCGTTATTTTTCCCGGACGGACATTCGCGACGCGGACGCCGCGGCGGACGCGGCGACGCGACGCCGCCGCGCGTCGCGTCGCATCGCGTGCGCGGTGAGAGAGACGCGATGGAGGAAATCGCATCGTTCGCGCACCCGTGCGTGTGCTGCCGCGCGCGTGGTTGTGTGCAATCCGAGCGCTCTGCGCGACAGCCAAATGCGGACTGGTTCCGAGTGCTTCGTGGCTCGAAGCGCGTCGCGCTTTTTTCTCGCACTGGCAGCGCGCGCGCCCGAACAATTCATTCCTCGCGCCACACCCTCCGAGCGCGAGGTCGTCTCTCCGCGTCTTCCTCCACGACGACGTCTCGTCTCGCGCGCGCGCCGCTCGTCCTCGCCGCGCGAACGCGAACGATGTCCTCCGCCGCGGCCGCCGCGTCGAAGGTCATCACCATCGACGTCGTCAGCGACATCGTCTGACCGTGGTGCCTCGTGGGGAAAAAAAACCTCGAGACCGCGCTCGTCGCGGCGAGACCGAGGGCGTCGTCCCCCGATGTGACGTTCAAGACGCACTGGCGCCCGTTCTTCCTGATGCCCCAAGAGGTGTGGCGCCGCGGCGTCGCGACCGGAGAGTTCCCCCGCGACGCGCAGACGAGAGGCATCAACAAGCTCGACTACTACCACAGCAAGTTCGGCGGGCCCGCGCGCGTGACGCCCATGTTCGAGCGCCTGCGCGGCGTCATGGAGTCCGTCGGTATTGACGGGTACTCCATGGGCGGCAACACCGGTCCGACGATCGACGGGCACAGGGTCGCGACGTACGCGGGCGAGCGCGAGTCGTTGGAGAGGCAGAACGACTTCATGGAAGCGTTGATGCGCGCGTACTTCACGGAGGAAAAGTGCCCCGCGGACCCGGACGTCGTGCGCGCCGCGGCGAAGCGCGCGGGGCTGGACGCGGACGCCGTGGACGAGCTGCTCGCGAACCCGACGGCGTATCTGAGCGAGACGGACGAGCAGCTTCAGAGGTACGCTCGGGGCGTGAGCGGGGTGCCGCACTTCATCGTCGGCGACGGGAAGCGACGGATTTCGCTCTCGGGCGCGCAGCCGCCGGAGGCTTTCTTGGACGCGTTCGAGGAGCTCGGCGTCGTCGACGTCGACGACGCGTGATGAGTGATGCTCGGGAGGACGGCGCGGACGGCGCGGCTGGGCGATGCACGTGACGAACGCCATCGCGTAAAGCGACCGAAAGCGCTTCGGTCGCCGCGGGCGTTTCGATGAAACCACTCGCCCGGTCGCCGCCGCCGCCGCCGCCGTCTGCGTATGCGTACCTACTAGACTACGCTACTACGATGTCGTGCCACCAAAATCATCGAGCGAGCTCGTCCGCGCGCGCTCTCAACCACCGCGCCAGCGCGTCGTGACCTTCCAACCTCGCCATCTCCTGCGGGGTGTTCCCGTCGCCGTCGGCGAGCATGTGCCTCCCGTCCAATCCCCCCTCCGACAGCAACCACGCGCAAACCTCCGCCTTGCCCTTCACCGCCGCCTTGTGCAGCGCGCTGTGGCCGTTGTAATTCAGGAGCGTCAAGTCCAGGCCGAGGCGCTTGAGGTACGCGCACATCGCGACGTCGCCGGACTGCGCCGCCCACTGAATCGCGTTGCACCCGAACGCGTTCGTCGTCGTCCAATCCGCGCGCGCCGCGTCGACGAGCCACCGACACGTGTCCACGTGTCCTCGCCACACCGCCAAGTGGAACGGCGTCGTCCCGTCGCTCGTCGGGTCGTCCACGCTGACGCCGTGCGCGAAATGCAACCACGCGCACACCTCCGTGCGGCCGTTGCGCGCGGCCCAGTGCATCGCGGCGCGGCCGTCGTCGCGCTTATTAGGGCCGTTCTATACGAGCGAAAGTCGGGGTGGAGTTGAAAGGCATCAGTTGGAATTGAAAGGCGCCGAGGGCGGGGATTGAAAGCGAGGGGTGGGCGGAGAGATGCGCCGGGCAAAGTCCTTAAGGATCGGCGTTCACCTCGCCAACGCGGTCGTATGGGGACCAGTGTATAGA
>Ga0181560_10004056_pt1 | contig 13382 bp, 16 predicted proteins | sample 011ome_20_FD_133751 | JGI IMG/M metagenome (GOLD analysis project Ga0181560, IMG submission 133751) | Coastal salt marsh microbial communities from the Groves Creek Marsh, Skidaway Island, Georgia - 011509CT metaG (megahit assembly) | ecosystem: Environmental > Aquatic > Marine > Intertidal...
ATTGTGACCTTTATTCTCAGGTATTTATTTATTCGTGGCCACTATGGCGTCAGTTACAGGCAAAAAATCTGCGTAATAGCGGGAGAAATTACTTTCACTAAAGCACATGACTTCTTATTTTGTATGCCGTGTGAGACCCCAGATTCCCATGACCGGAGTATCCCAACCGTTGGTAAGTACCCAAGGGGCCTCAAAATAATATCTCCAATGAAAAAATTCTTTTTTTTCCTGTGCTGTGCCAAGCCGAATACCCAGAAAATGAGTTTTGAGAGGAAAAAATATCGATAACATAGGCGAGCATTTCTTTTGAATAACGAGCCCAATTGTTCGTAAAGTGCCGCTATGCGCATCTATATTGCCAAATTTTTGAAATAAGATTTCTCCACTGTCGATTCTTTCAGCGATTCGATGGATAGACCATCCGGGTATATCGCCATATAAAATGGGGAATCATATAGGGAAGCTGCCTAGATAGCTGGGAAATAGTGGGGCATGAAAATTTATGCTCCGGTAATTGAATCGGTGGTACGCATCGGCGGGCAGTTTATAGAGATAACGGTCGCTAATAATATAGTTGGTTTGGGCGTGACTACATGGCTCAATGGGATGGATGCAGGTAATTACATCAAAACAATGCTTTGACAGGCCGCGCGGGATATGATTTTGGTACTCTGCAGATGAGTTGCTGAGATATAAAATCTTCACGATAGGGAAAGCGGGTGGAGACCGATGCACAGTATGTAGTGCGCCATTCGCAGATAGCCAGTATGCACAATTTCATCATTCATAGAGAAGAGTAGCGCGTTTTCAAAAAATTGCTTTGTTAACTCCAGCAATCCTTCCCCGGTTTTACAATTTATATGTCCGGCCCCGCCTCCCGAAGCATAGGGCTGGGATTCTATAGAAGGCATGCCGACCACGAAGATTGCATCGGACGAAAGAGATTTACAGATGTTAGAGAAGTAAACTTGCTCTGACGCTGCGGGAATGTGTTCCAATACGTCAAGAGATACGGCGCAGTCGAAAGTATCGCGCAATGGACCGTCTCTAATAATATCGTGCCTCACGAACGATTTTGATGGGTCTTTGATGAACCGCGATGTTGCGTCTTTAACAAACACGTCGTCGATATCAATACCTGTGTAAGCCGGAACCGTTTGTGTAAGAAGCTGGGAGCCAAAACCGTCGCCACAGCCTACTTCCAGTACGGACGTCTTGCCACAGATCATTTTTGACGCGAACTTATATCTACTAAGAAGAAAAACTAGCCGTCGGGGATCAGTGAGGTAAGTAGACCCGCTAGTCAGGCCCATATTCACTGGCCCCCTCTCGGCGAGCAGATCAACTTGCCACTGGTACTGGGGTTCGTACGTTCGCATATAGCCTACAAATACATAAAGTGTAATGCTAACGGTTCTTTAGCCTGAGGAAAAGTCTGTGTCACGAGGAGGAATTTGGAGCTCCCAAAAAGAACACTCCTCATCTCTGTTGTGATGAGGGTCGTACATTAGGGCGCCATAATCTCTTTGAATTCCTAGTTTTTATCAGCAATGTTTCTTTTATAGGCTTTAAACGCATGGACAGGGGAACGTCGTAGTTTGCAGATTTTTTGATATATATGGCCGCGGTTTCCAGTGTTCCGCATGCGAATCTCTTATTTCCGCCTGACGACCGAATAAAAATACTTTTTAAATCAGTAATTTTAGTCAATCAAAGTTTGAGTAGCAGAACAAACCTCTTGGGCAGAGACAAGGGGATCCCATAGCCAGATCTGGTTGGCCGGAATCCACGGGAGGGGCTGCGGCTCTCCAATTATGTAGCCCTGCTGCGACAAAAACTCCGGACTAGAAATTCGGATCTCTGGCCTCATGGGGTGAATGATCACTAAGTTGGGTTTCCGGGTGGAGAGAGAAATAAAATTAGACGGCCCAGACCCAGACAAAATTGATACTTGCGCAAGCTCGTGCAAAGCGAGCCGGAGAGGTATATTGAACGCAGCCTCTTCGACCACTGTAACGGCATTAGGCAGGTCGACCATGTTGTGTTTTACCTCTTGGTCGGGAATTAAATAAACTGCAAGCCCAGACTCCTGAAGTTTAAGGATGAGTTCCCGTAGAAAATGAGGCGGTGTATTACGCCCAGGATCAAATGAAGACTCCCTAACAGCGACCACGACCGCTTTTTCTTCCTGACCTAAAATAATTCGAGCGAAATCAAGAGCCATTTCAGGCGCCTTGAAAAGGTGGGGGTCGAAGCCTGACATATGAAAGACCTCGACAAGGGCGCTCATCATGTACAAGCCTCCTTCTGACCGAACTGTCACACCCTGCGCGTTGATCTCGTTGCGAGCTCGAGCATCCTGAACTAATGTATAACCCACCATACCCTGCGTCACCGAGCAAACAGGCACGATGAGATTATGTAGTCTCCACAGGCGATCTGTAAGGTTGTACTGTCTTTCTCTAGGAGAACTGACTCTCCAAGAATCTGCGAGTATCGTCAGATAGAATTTTGGATCCCCGCTGCCTAATGCTACAGCGAGGCGGGCGAAAGCCAGAAAGTTCACGAAGTCGAACGTTATTGGCGCTTTCGATAAATCGTATATAACAGCGTTCTTAGTGTTAACGTCTTCCATAGCGCACACCGTTAATTGGGGGAAGGGCGCGTCATTATCGCGGCAAAAATGTATTAAAATAATTGGTTATTGAACTCAATTCCTTTGGTTATGCAGATGCTAGATCTATAACACGTTGAGTAAATGAACGGAGTTCACTGTCGAAACCCTCACTGCCTACCGCCGGTAGGGCGGAGTGAAACAGCATAGGCGTAAAATTTAGGTGACGAGTCTCCGACGCCACAAGAGATGCGATTTTTTTTGCAGTGATATATGTAGAAAACCTATTATATTTTCGCAAATCATGGGCTTCGTATTGATAAGACGACTCTACAGAGAGTAAATGGGGGATTTCAAAAATCCTGCAAATTCGAGCCACTCTCATCGCACCAAATAGGAAAACGGCTGAATATTTACCCAGTAGCTCCACGTCAAAGAAATCTTCGGGCTCCGGTCGCACTGGGTATGATGGTAAAAAACATACTACTTGTATAGCTTGAAACTCCCCAAGAATATTTACCAAATCTTGATCAGACTCTAGATCAAGATTGCGATGATAATTAACGGTCGGAAAACTCGTATAGCTACTGCTCCGACTAGTCGTAACATGGGGTATATCGCTTTCTGCCAAGATTCTTGAGACGCGCGCCCCAATTACGCCCGTTCCACCGATTATCAAAATCTTCGGCCTCTTTGATTCGCTTACGACTGCTTGATCAGCCCTATGTCCAGCAATTGGAGGATTAGCTGCGCCCACTGTGCTGAGCACCTCCACATCGCTACGCTTGCCAATGTCGCGAAATGTCACGAGCCTACCAGATTTTTTGAACGATACCGATGGGGGCTCTGTATTGCCTCGCCATGTTAGAGAAATGCCCAAGATTGCAGAGCCACTGCCAGCGGGATACAGGGACCCACAAATGGTCGTGATCGGCACAAGCGCACGCAAGAGCTGAATATATCTTGGATTGTTCGGATCGCCCCCGCTCGCAAGGACTAATTTTCTCCACGACAACGTCATGGGTGGTGGCTTTAAATCAATGAATGTCGGATCTTTGAGAAATGACTTTGGGTCTCGTTCGTCGTCACTAACATTAATTACTAAGCATTCGGTATCAACATCAAGAATCCTGATGCCGGTGTCGCTAACTAAAAGACGATATACAGTATCGGTATAGAGAGGAACACGAAAGGTAATAGTCCAATTTTTTTGATCTAGGAAAAAGGACTCTCGAAAATAAGGGAACAACCTGAGAATACTATGCACACCCTGAAGAATGTCTCTATTGGTCTTCGAAATATGTAACTGATTCCTATCTTGAGACAGCTCGAGGAAAGCCAAGTGTTCCGCGTGAGAAATGAGAAAAAATGGATTCAACTCCTAAATATCCTCTGAAGGTCTTTGCACAGAGTATCTAACCCTTGCGGGAAACGCTTATCTGTGAGGATGTTGACCGACTCCAACTCTTGAAAAAAACTATATCGCGCAGGCGTGTCCTCAACTAAATCATAAATAATCTGAGAACTTGATATCTTTTCAATATTATCGAAGCTTAAAACTCGAGGCAGAGCTGCATATAATTCGTCGAATATATAGTCGAATGCCTCTCGCAGCGTCATCTCTCGAATATCACAATGAAATGTGCGTATTTCAATAGGCACAATGCTATAGTGCGTCGATTTTAGAAGAAAAATGGATCCAGAAAGCGGAAACCCAGCGGCTAGAGATTTTGCAAGCGAATTCCGGCCACGGGCAAAGAAAACGTTAGACGGAAGTAGCGAAATTACGGGAACATTTTTCTCAATTAAGCAGGATACATCAAATGGATAGCGATCCTTCAGAACTACATACTCGGAGTCTTCATCAAGCCTCAGTAATTCGGGGGGCGCCGTATGACGCACGTAGTGTGCGCTCTCCTTAACGCAAAGTTCAAGCAAGTCGACTTGAGAATGATCAGACGTGAGATGAATCAACTTTCGTTCGAAGAGGAACATACTTATCACCCTTATGCTTGCTATCAAAAGTGGCCGCTAATTGAAAGTTATGTTCGTTTTGAACGCAATCAGATGGAATTATTGCAAAGTCTACGCTGACTCGGATATTTTGTGTGTGGTTGACGCCTCCCCCATGGATCAGTTTGGATGAAAAAATTGCAGCCTCGCCAAACCTGACTGGCAAAGGTACAGCACTATCAAGATCCACCCCAGAAACTATTTTCTTTGGTCTATACATTAATCCACCCAAGTGTTTGCTTGAGCCTCGGACAAAGCCAGTCTCTGTCTCCGGTATTTGATCCAGCAAAAATTCCTCATCATTTATGAGATGACTCAGCGGAATATACTGCATGGCTGATAGATTTCCATAACCTCTTAACGGCACGTGAATATTAATTTGGTGATTCACGAATTCGCCGGTGGCATAGAAGCTTTCCCTATGGAAATCTAAATACTCAAATTTACCGCAGGTCCCACGTGGCCTCACTACCCTCATAAATGCCACACCCGATATCATTAGATCATCCGTGTTAGTTATTGGGGCAAGGGTATGTTCGAGTCCCCAACAAATCTTATGGTGTAAATATGAGGAATTGAACCGCTCCTGCGCATCGAGTACCGCACACCTAAACTCCTCCTCGTCCTGGAGGCGCCCGATGGCTTCGAAGTCGATATCTTCTAAAAATGCGTTCAGTTGGGGAAATGCTGGAAGTTGGGTAACCACGAGCCCATTGTTGTGAAAGACCTCGCTAATCATCAACATACGCTTCCAAAACAATTCGAGGATCCAATGAAGGCAACTTGCGAATGAAGTTAACGGCAAGCTGGTTCCTGTCGGTGGCACGATACTGAACTCTAATTTCTGCACCAGATCCCACTTTTTCTAGAACCGTATCTACCATTTTGTACTCAATATTTCGCCCAAAAGCCCTGCAACTCAGTACAAGCCCTCTAATCGTCACCACCTGCTCGCTTTCGTCTCCAAAAATGATCCCAACCAAGCCTAAGTCTGAAAATTCATCTTTCGCAAACGCAGCAAATATGAAAAGAGATTCTGTCTCGAAGTATCGCGCCAATTGAGGCCGAGATATTCTCATTCCGGCGCTGGTGAATTGGTTGGTTTTATTGATGAGCTGAAATAGACGCGGGCTGTAAGACGCAGAAATAGATTCAACTTTGATTTCTGTGGGCAAATCTAGAATTCCCTCCTCGTCAGAACACTCGAACTTCTTAATTCCAGCAGATTCACATCTGCCATAATCCTCATCGACAAGGAAAGGGGCCCTGATGGCAGGTGAGCGGGACAGGATATCCGCAAACTTGGTGGGTGACGAGTCGAAATCAAGAACGGTGACTTGAGGCAGCTTTGCCTTTACGAGCCCCCTCTCTGTCGGATTGTCATCTAGGAACATTACGGCATCCAAGCCTATATTAAGTCTTCTGGCTATGCGCTCAATGCGCTGTGATTTATTAGAAAATCCGAGTTCGAAACACGCTATATCAGCCGTGGTGAGTATCATATCCGGTGATTCGTCAAAGAAATGCTTTACGACTTCCATTGAATTTTTTGACACTACAGCAAGATAAATCCCGCTTAGTTTAAGTTCCCGCAAAATATATTGTACCAGCTGGTAACCGCGTCCTTCAGCAGAAATTCCACCTAAGTCTAGTAGCGCTGGCTCGTCTAGCTCTCCAGCTGTGCCCCCCCAAATCGTATCGTCTAAATCTAGACAAATGCACTTGATGCGCAGTCTGGCTTGATCGGCAAGAAACTCTGAGACATGCGATACAAAACGGTCGCTGTCCGCGACAGAGAAAATTGCGTTTGTTCTCGCAAAGTATTCCTTACTAACTTTTGGAATAGATTCACCCCAAAAAAAACTCTGTGGTATTACAGTTATCTGGGGCTCGTCAGACAATGCATCCGCCAATGTCGCATTAGCGAGAAGTTTTAATTGATATTCTCCCAAAGTTGACGTTGCGTTCGCATAGCCTTGATGCTGCCAGTCAATGCAGGACACGAAATCGAAAACGTAAACGTGTCCATATAAATCAGCTATCGTCTTGACACGGTTAGCGACATGATTTGCTAGGCTGGAGACACATTCTTTACTCAGGCTTCCAATTTTGATCATAGGAAGCATGATTTGCAGTGTAAACTCGCAGAAAAAGAGACAAGTGACTTCAGTCTTTTTGTCTGTGCACTGAGGAATACCCCAGCTAACTGATATATCTCCATATTCGCGCAGTTTTTGGTGGCGCAGCAATCGCATGGATACCAAGGTGGTTTCACCTTGGATTACCAATGCATAACTATCGTTCATATCGCCAAGGCGGTTATTTTTGACGCGATGTCACGTATGGTCGTCGGCGAGGCGTCTTCGTTAAAAAAAATTTCAAATAAATCTATGTGGTCGAACGGCTCACCAAGGGCTGCTTGTAATTCCATTAGAAATGTTACTACCAAGATACTCTCAACATCGGACCCAAAACCTATTAAAATGACGTCGAGAGCCGAGTCAAGACTAATATCGGTATTAAAGACATGTTGGTAGACACCTACGGCAATATCAGCGACTGTCGTTATACTTACTTCTTGCATACGCCTCCACGGATCGCCAGAAATCGTTTTTTTTATCTTGTGAAAAGCTTTCATACCAAACGGCCATCGCGGGCGTCCCCGTGAACGGCCCGTTTGAGCATTCGATGAACGACAGCGATCGAGAAAATATCAAAAAAGTATGAGGGAGTTCTGCATGCAGATTATAGAACCCGCAATTTCCAGGCTGAGAACTGAGTGAAACTGATCCGGTAATTTTCGGCTCTTTCTTGTCAAACCAAATAAACTCCGCTTCTCCATCGAGGATATAGTAAAATTCTCGTCGGTGCTCGTCATGAACATGTGGCGCCACACGACCTTCGGGTAATAGGCAAATCTCCATTGCCTGAAGAGGCTCAGATATTGATGGGTGATAACAATGGCGGGATCGCTTCTCCGCCGAGGCCAACGCCGCATCAAAAAGAGCCATGACGCTCCTAAGCCTTTATTTGTGAGAAAAAAGATTTGCTCCGACGGTAAGAGTGCGACGGAACTAATAAGCCAATTAATAAACCCCTGAACAGGCTCGAACGATTTTGTCCGGAGCTATGGAGCAACGCGGGATGCATAAACAAAGCGTCTCCTGACCTCATCGGCAACGTAGTCACACTCGCCTCATTTTCTGGCGCAATGAGATGTCTGTTTTTCTCGAGATGGGAATAGGGTAACACCGACAAGGGCGCGCGTGAAAGTGGTATTTCAGTCACGGCAATGCTCAATAATATCGAATTATCTATGCCATTTAAATTCCGAAAACTACCTTTATCCTCCTGAGTGTCTCGATGCCAGCCATAAGTCACGTTATCCGAGGGGCGTCGAAAGTTAAATTGGCAGATAATAAGATCAAACTCGCTTACGTCAGTCACCTCTGCCGCAGCTGACTTCACTCCCGCATCGGTGAAAAATGACCTGACGCTGGGCGCCTCGAATGGAATCCACTCGACTCTGCAACAAGCTCCTTGATTTGAAATAACGTACTTTGCGCCGTTGACATACGTTGTGCGCTCTAAGGATGCCGAACGCTCGACAATACCGCTGAGTTCTTGCGACATTTGAGGGGAAATCTGACAAAACTCTCTTGCCAAAAAAAACCCCCGCCGGCGAAACTCTTCTCGTCGATTACTTTCTGCGGCTCGTGGGGGATTCATAGAACAAACTTCTACTATTCTTGGAATTCACAATGATGTTAGCGCCTTGCGAAGTTACTGAAAACGGCCCAATTCGAGAACCGGGGTGGATAACGGATCCCGCTCCTATCCAGGTATATTCTCCTACCTCGACATTTCCTCCAATGTGCACGCCAGACGCAATGAAGCAATTGGATCCGATGTGGCTGTCATGGCCGATCGTACATCCCGGTAGGATCATTGTGCCTGCGCCAACTGTGACATTAGGCTCTAGATACACTCTATCCGATATCACCGCACCCGGGTGAATTTCACAGAACTGGCTGTCCACGTCGGGATGAATTACGGACTTAGCTCGATACGCATATGGTTGCAACCTTTGAACCATGGCTAATCTTCGCTGCGCATTCAATGCAACAGTATTGATGAAAGAACAGTTTGGATAATCGCTTAAAACTTTGATGACGGGCCCCATCACAGGCCTTCCGCAAAGGCTTTTGTCTTGAAGCTCAGGGTTGTCGTCCGCCCAGCCCAACCATCGTAGCTGGGATGACTTTTCCAAAGCAAGCAGCGGTCTAGCGATATCCGGGAACCCACAACCCACCACCACAATATCGCCCACTCTCATTTAAAAAACTGCTTGATCAAAATTAATTTTCTTTCGATATGAATCAAAATTGGCAGCAACTTCCTCGAAAACATCACAAACCAAATTTCCTACGTGGGTGCAGGTGTCGCTGTCTATGATTAGCGCCGGCGAGAAGCTGAGCCGATGCCATTTCCCGCTTATCAATACGTTGTGCTTTTCCCGCAATATTCCAGCGATTGTCGTGCCGAACCAGTGGTTTTCTGAGGTACTATACTCCAAGGATAGGCGCAGACCTCGGCCCCTAAAGTCCTTAAAGTATTTATGATTCGATAGCCTTTCCAAAAAAATACTTCTGAGTTGTTTAGATCTCTCGCGCACGTTTTCAAGAAGCCTCTCGTCGTGAATTATTTTCTGCGCCGCTAATGCAGCTGCGCAAGAAAGAGTATGGCCTTGGTGTGTGATCGAATGGGGGATAAGCCCATTCGCATGTTTAATAGGTTGTATTATCGAGTTTTTTGTGACCACCGCACTGACTGCGCCATACCCCGCTCCAAGAGTCTTACCAAGAAAAATAAAATCAGGCGTCACGTCATCCCAATCTATACTATAAATGAAACCAGAGGTGCCGGTACCACACCACACCTCGTCAAGGATCAAATGTATGTCAAACTCATCACATAATTCCCTAATTTTTCTCCAATAGCTCTCGTGAGGAACTACATCGCCAACTAAGCCGCCCAGAGTGGTCTCGCCCACGAAACCCGCGATGTATTTTGGCCCAACCTCGAGTATTTTATCCCTGAGTTCTTCCACGCACCTATCGCAATAGTTTTCCTCTGATTCGTTGGGTAGGCGATTCCGAATATAGTTGTGCTCAGAGATTTTATGACGATTAGTTGGATGGAAAGATTTGAACAAGTCTAAGTTTGGTCTGTCTCCAACAGATAGGCTGTCTGAAGTCGAACCGTGATACCCCTGCTTTCGACTGATGAAGTGGCATTTGTCCAGCATGCCTCTTTGCCTGTGGTGGGCGTATGACATTTTCATAGCTGCCTCACACGCCTCACCTCCAGAAGACCCAACGAAGTAAACCGAATCCAGCGAGTGTTGGCTCATTGATAATAAGAGTTCGGCGAGCTCTTCTCTGACTTCATCGCGAAACACCTTATAGTCTGCATGACAGATCAGCTCGGCCTGAGCCTTTATTTTCTCGATTACTTTATCTTGAGAGTATCCCAATATCGAGTGTCCCGTTATACCGGATGTAAAATCTAGAAAACGCCTGCCGCACTCCGTTTCCAGATAATAATCATTCCCGCGAACAATTTTGTATTGCGGTACATTGTCATGAAAGGTCTTGGCTAAAGCGGTCACTTGGTTAACCGCTCGAAAAAATTGTTTTTAATCGCACTACTCCAATCATTTAGTAATCTTTTGAAACTACAGAAGGGCTTTGAACAGCCGACGACGCGGGTATAAGACCCGAGGCTAAATTCTTCAGGAAAGGTAGCTTCTCCCACTGATAGTTGCCAATTAGTTTTGCTCGTTTTGCGGTACAGCCCGTTTCTCTTACATTCTGATGACAATCCATTTTTGACCGTCTCAATCGCCAATAATTTGACTATTCTGCCTTAGCCTGTGAACTGCGGCAATCGGGAACTTCGGAGCCAATATTTTTTTGTTTCGTGATGACCAGGCCGGCCTTGAACACAAAGTTTGCGGTCAATTGTTTACTGAGACTGGCTGTCCAAACTAAAATCTAGACAGGCTAATAGATCTGACTTAGAAACAGGTTGATTGCCAAGTCGGTTAACTTGCAATGCGGCGGCGATACTTCCAATAAGCGCGGCCTCGCAAGGACTTCCGCCCACTGTGAGTGCCATACTCGCCGCTATCAGCATGGAGTCACCGGCGCCTGCTACATCAACCGGTGCATCATTCAGCGCGGGTAATTGATTAGTGGTAACCCTTCCAGACTCTGACGAAGTATGGATTAAGACGCCGTCTCCGCCTAACTTAATTAAAACGTGGTTTGCGTGCGCCTGTATTCTCAGTCGCTCGGCCATTACAGTGAGCCCGGCATCAGTATCCCGCAGGCTGATTCTCACCTCTCTTTCTGTCGCTGATATTAACGACATTTCTTTAAATCGCGAAACATCACCAATTTGTGACGAGCATTGACTATCCGCGACACAAACTATTCCCCGCTTCAATGATTCAGACACACACTTCTCAACGAGACGATTGGGTAAGCAACCATAATTAAAGTCTGAGAAGACAATTAGATCATATTCATCTATGGCGCTCATAAATTGATCGAACATTAGATCCTGAAGCTTTAAATTGATTGAGCTCTGAACTAAGTGACTGACTCTCAGAAGGGTTTTACCCTCTGATCTATATCTCTTCTTGAGGGTGGTTGGACGGTCATCGTCGGAAAAAGCAAAAGTGTTAACGCCATAATTTTTCAACATATCACGGGCAAATTCGCTACTGTCGTCTTCTCCGACTACGGTGATCAACGATGAGTTGGCACTCAAGGCAGACGCATGTGCAGCTACGATCCCAGCTCCGCCCAAAAAATTTCTTTTATCGATAGGCGTAACCACCAAGCATGGGTCTTCCTGTGACATGCCCAGACTTTCGCAGCTAATATATTCATCAACTATGAGGTCACCAAGTACACAGATTCGAAGATCTGAAAAACTGTAAACCAGCTTGGAGACCGATTCCATCGTAATTGAGTGCATCTTTAAAAATGGTTTAGGAAGACGGAATTGAGGTGAGCGGGTGGAAGCGAATTCTCGGCGCATCATATCCATCGAGGATAGGGGTAGTTCCCAAGAGCCGAATAACAGCCTCCCTCCATATTCGGAGACTGCGGCGGCCTCTATATTTTCCTGAAATTCAAATTCTTTTCCTTTAATCACGACAGCTGGCCGCAATTTGTCAATGATGTCTTCAATATCCTCATCTACAAGGAGCGCTTCGCTCACCCAGTTATTAGTCCTCACTGCTTCAACACGCAGCGATTCTTCTACATATGCGTCACTGCCCGCGCGTCTATCGCTAATTACGCCAACTATTAAGCGCTTTCCAAAGTTATGCGCAAAAGCAAAAAGTCGGATATGTCCAGCGTGAAGGACGTTAAAGTTGCCCGAAATGAAGACGGTATCTTTACAATATCGTTGGTTCATATTGTCTCGAGCTCGTTATCCATTATTAAGATCGGCCTAAAAATCTTTCCCGCGCTAAAGTCTTCAACTGCACTGTTTATCTCAAGGAATGAATATTGATTCCTTGTCAGCGGACTTAAAGATATGTTCCTATCTACTAGGAGCTTCAATAACCGAGGCACATCGCGGTCGGGTTTAAACTCTCCTCCCCAGCTTCCTTTTATATTTTTTCCCCTGATTAAAGCATGGGGGTCTAGTCTGATTTTCTCTCCATTCGGCGGGTGTGATGCGAACAGTAGGGTGCCGGAGTAAGGGTTGATAACAGAAAAGCCTAGCTCGATGCTGTCGGTCGTTCCGCCTGCTTCAATGCAGTAATCAGCACCACTTGGCATCTTGGTTTCTAGTGCTGATCTTAGATCGGTTGGATTGTTATTGTATATTGCGGTGGCCCCGAGTCGCTCCGCGAATTCACACTTTACTGGGTCGGTATCCACCGCGATGACCTTGTTGGCGCCCATTGCTTTTAGAGCCAACAGCGCGCCCATTCCAACGCCGCCCAAGCCTAAAACTATAACGTTGTCACTTGGCGCAATATCAAGCTCGTTGAGGACCATTCCTGAGCCGGTCGCCAGCGCGCAACCAAACAAAACGGCAACATCCATATTTAGTCCAACGGGTTTTGAGACCAATCTATTTTCCGATACGATAGTAAAGGTACTAAATGTGGTAATTGGCCCTGCATTGATTGTCTTTCCGTTATAGAAGTATTTAGGCGGAGCCGCGTCTATGCCAGTGGATTTGATCCAGGTCAAGACCACCTCTTCACCAGGTTTTACTTTTGCCACATCAGCTCCGGTATCTACCACGATTCCAGAAGCTTCATGACCCAGCAAATGTGGTAGCCACTTATCTTGTCCTCTTAGACCGTTAATTTCCATCAGCTGACTCCGGCAGATGGCGCTGTATTGGATCTTTACTAGCACCTGGCCCCGCTGAAGCTTTGGGATATCCAGCTCCACTAGTCGCAGCGGACATTTATAGCTCTCGAGCACGGCGGCTACCATCTTCATCCGCGGGCACCCCAATTCGAGCTAGATCTAGGGGCATACCCAGACTGAAGGTCGATATAACTGCTCGCTACCGCTCTAGGACCAACTGTATAATTCCGTTGAGCAGTTTTTGTGCTGCGAATTGATTCGACATCTGCGTTTGTCATTATAGCCTTCTCGAAGTGATATAGACGGATGGTATCAAAGCCTTCTGGCCTGATTACCTATCTATG
>Ga0181560_10004070_pt1 | contig 13349 bp, 14 predicted proteins | sample 011ome_20_FD_133751 | JGI IMG/M metagenome (GOLD analysis project Ga0181560, IMG submission 133751) | Coastal salt marsh microbial communities from the Groves Creek Marsh, Skidaway Island, Georgia - 011509CT metaG (megahit assembly) | ecosystem: Environmental > Aquatic > Marine > Intertidal...
AAAATAAAAATAAAAAACTAATACATGATAATTTTAAAACTGCACCGATATATAGTGTTTTCTTCTTAGGTGTTTTTTTAACAGGTTTCGGTTCATCTTGGTTTCACCTAAATCCAAATGATTCCACATTAGTTTGGGACCGTTTGCCAATGACGATTGGTTTTATGGCATTAACAACTGGCCTTCTTTCAGAATATTTATACAGAGACCTCCAAAAGAAAATATTCTATCCGCTTTTATTTGTTGGATTTATCAGTGTGCTTTATTGGTATTACACCGAACAGCAAGGAAGAGGTGATTTAAGATTATATGTATTAGTACAGTTCTTACCGTTGTTACTCATCCCTCTTATTGCATTGACTCATCAATCTCGGTTTACACACAACAATATATTAATTGGCGTTATTCTTTTCTACTTGTTAGCAAAACTAACAGAACATTATGACCAAGCAATTCATCAGGCATTGGGTTTTATCAGTGGTCATTCGATAAAACATCTGTTGGCAGCTGCAGCTACCTACCTTGTATTGATCATGCTTAAGAATAGAAAACCAGCAGTATAAGTGGGTCTAGATAAAAACTTATTGCTAAGAGCTATTACCTATATAGCCATAATTAAGTGGAGCTATCATAATTGCAAAAGCTATAGTGTTTGCTAATCGGTAACGTGTTTTCTTAATAACAAAGGCTAGAGGCTACAAGAAGGCACAAGCAATTCAGATAAGTTATGACCAAAGGAGAGCAGATATGAAACGCTTTACAATATTTGGACGTGAAGGTTGTGGTTATTGTCGTCAGGCAAAGGCAGTCATGGAGTCTAAGGATTTAGAATTCCGTTATGTTGATATACATGAAGAAGGCATTAGCCAGGATGATTTGGCTAAAACCGTTGGAAAGCCAGTACGTACAGTACCTCAGATATTTTATGGTGAAGAGTACGTCGGCGGTTACCAAGAACTGATGCAATATTTAGAACAAGAGCAGATAGCCTGATTAAAACCCTATCATTCTATTTCCCTCGGTTTTATTAGGTAGGTAGACTTGAGGTACTGTTGCCTAGACAAAATTCATTTAGTTATTGTTTTTACAGCAGCGCTTAACGTATAGTTAATGAAATTACGAGTTTTTTAGAATTTAAAAAAATGAACAATCTTTTTTCTGCCATGCTAACTCTTATTGCCAAACGCAAATGTGTATTGCGTTGGGTGTGTTGGACTGCGGCAGAAAAATAGTTTTTTAGATTTTCATTTTTCAAGGCCGCGGACTTTTATCTGCGGCCTTTTTCGTTGTGGTAGATAAAATTCTCGGTCTAACTTAAGGAGAAAGTAATGGCCACCAGAATGACCTATTTATTGGTCATATTAATTTGGACAACGACACCTTTAGCAATAAAGCTAGGGGGAGATTCTCTCGACCCTATGGCAAGCTTAACATTACGTATGCTCATTGCCTTTTTGGTAGGCAGTGCGATATGCACAGTTGGTGGAATTGCTGCACTAAATATAAAACGAAATGGGATGGTTTACCTTGCCGGGTCTCTAGGATTGTTTCCAAATATGGCGTTGGTTTATTTTGCAGCAGAATATATTTCGTCAGGTTTGATTGCTCTGATGTTTGGCTTGACACCCTTTTGTACAGCCATTTTAGCGCGGCCAATATTGGGGGAAAACCTTTTATTACCACATAAAATAATAGCTATTATATTAGCAATGATAGGGTTGCTTTTTATTTTTTATGATGACACGGTTATAACTGGTAAAGCGTACATAGGCTTATTGTTAATGCTCGGTTCGAACATTATATTTTCTGCATGTATTTTATGGATTAAAAGATTAAACAAAATATTGCATGTTCCACCCTTTGAGCAAACGCTAGGGGCAATGGCTTTTTCATTACCGGGGTTGCTAATTACATGGTTCTTTATCTTTGGTTATGAGCCTCTATCATTCAGCCCTATCTCTATAGGGTCGTTAATATATTTATCGCTGATTGCATCATTAATTGGGTTTGCTGCGTATTATCATGTTTTAAATAAAATGAAGGTGGAAACTGTTGCATTAATTCCATTAATAACACCCATATCTGCAATGATTTTAGGTGTTATTGTTGCCGATGAAATAATTACTAACTATATGTATATAGGAGCTTTTTTTATTATTTTTGCTTTGGCTATTCATCAAGAATTTTTTAGTATTTTATTTAATAGTATGATTAAAATAAAATTCAAAAAGGGATAAATTTTTTATCCCTTTTTATTGATATTTAATTATTTATTCCAAGTAACTCAACATCAAAAACAAGTGTAGATCCCGGACCAATAATACCCATTTTTCTATTTCCGTAGGCTAAATTACTAGGAATAAAAAAACGAGTTTTTTCACCGACAACCATTAATTGAACTCCTTCGGTCCAGCCGGGAATAACTTGATGTAAACTAAATTCAATAGGAGCACCTCTTTCAACAGAACTATCAAAAACTGAGCCATCTATTAACGTGCCATGATAATGAACTTTTACATGATCAGTGGGCCCTGGGTGTTCATTTCCAGCCCCTTTGTTTAAGACCAAATATTGCAAACCAGAGGTTGTTGTTTGAACGCCGTCTTTATTTTTATTCGCATCAAGAAATTCCCCACCTTTTTTGATATTTTCAGATGAAGACTTTTTATTAGTAATGGTGCGTTGCACAAAGAAAGCAATTAAAGCAATGGCAATAATGATTATTATTGTTTTAAACATAACAAACCTTTTTAAATTAAATGGATTTAGAAATAAGTATTCTGAATTTATTCAGGTATCAATTATTTGATACTTCTCCCCCAACATAAAACCAGCGTCCCGATGTGCGTTGAAAAACAGAAGTTTCATGCATGATATTTATATCAAGAGAATCAGGTTCACGGTAACAAGCATTGAAGGTAACAGTGGCTTTATCACCATTTTGGTTTTTTGATAACACTTCCAACTTTACCCACTCAACGGTTTTTTCAGAAAGTGACTCTGCAGTTAAACCTGCGGATGTTGCTGAAAACCAAGTAGCCAATAAATATTCACCATAACCACTCAAAGCATAGGCAGAGTAACGAGAACGCATTAATTGTTCTGGTGTTTTTGCGTGTTGTGCACCACTAAGAAAACGGCCACAACAGGCTTCAAAATTCTTATTGTTATTACAAATACAGGCATCGCTCATGGGCATACTTAATGAGTGTTAAGTTTGTGAATCAATAGGAACAGCTCGTGTTGTACCTTCATCATCAATGGCGACAAATACAAATTCACCCTCAGTTACTTTTACGGGCTCATTGGTTGATTCAAGGTTTATCCAAACCTCGACATTAATTGTCATAGAGCTACGACCTATTTTAATTAAGTCGCAGTAGCAGCTCACAATAGCACCGACAGGTACTGAGCGAAGAAATGCCATTTCACTAATTGCAACGGTTGTCACCCGACCTTTTGCAATACGTTGAGCAAGAATGGCACTACCCAGGTCCATTTGGGACAGCATCCAACCACCAAAAATATCACCATTGGCATTGGTGTCCTTTGGCATGGCTATTGTTTGTAGAGTCAGGTCTCCACGTGGCTGTGGTGGTTGGTTAATTGTGGACATATATTCCCGCCTTGTTAATTAAATAACGTTTTTAGAAAACCACAGAAGGTAACCAAGTAGCAAGTGCAGGCCAAAAGGCAAGCATTAGCATGAGTAAAACTTGTATGCCGATAAAGGGAACAACGCCACGATAAATATCTCCGGTTTGAACACTATCCGGTGCTACGCCCCGTAAATAGAATAATGCAAAACCAAAGGGTGGGGTTAAGAAGGAAGTTTGCAGGTTGATAGCAATCATAATGCCCAACCAGACGGGATCTAACCCCATGGATAACAATACCGGCCCTATAATGGGTACTACCACAAAGGTGATCTCAATAAAGTCGAGAATAAAGCCAAGTAAAAAGATGACTAACATAACGACTAATGTTGCACCGACAACCCCGCCGGGGATATTTTGAAACAATTCTTCGACCAGTTCTTCACCGCCAAAGCCGCGAAATACTAGTGAAAACACAGCAGCACCAATAAGAATAAGAAATACCATTGCGGTAACTTCAGTGGTGGCTCGAGAGACATCTCTTAATCGGGCTATGGATAGCTGCCCACGAGAAATCGCCAGCAAGGTCGCACCGAGAGCACCGACGCCCGCAGCTTCAGTTGGTGTGGCGATACCGCTGAGAATAGAACCAAGAACTGCAACAATTAGCACTACGGGTGGTAGTAGGCTTCGCAGCAGTCTAAAGACACTGAGTTGATCGCTTTCTTCAATATTGGCAACTGGTGCGACAGACGGCTTCAGTCGGGAAATAATAATCAAGTAGCCAATATACATAATAACGAGCAATAGGCGTGGGATAATCGCACCGACAAACAGGTCACCAATGGACATAGTTTTAGGCGTGAATATACCCATGGAAAGCTGGGCTTGCTGGTAAGCACTTGAAAGAATGTCACCTAGCAGGACCAGAGCAATGGAAGGTGGAATGATTTGTCCCAATGTGCCCGTAGCACAAATAGATCCAGTGGCCAGGGAGGGAGAATAACCGCGCTTCAGCATAGTAGGTAAAGACATTAAACCCATGGTGACAACGGTTGCGCCAACTATCCCAGTGCTTGCCGCTAGCAGCATCCCAACCACCACCACGGAAATACCTAAACCGCCTTTAAACTTACCAAATAACAATGACATACTGTCAAGTAGGTCTTCCGCCAGCTTGGATTTTTCCAGCATGACACCCATAAGTACAAACAAAGGTACGGCGATTAATGTTGTGTTATCAATGGTGCCGTATAGCCTGTTGGGGAGCGCATGGAGAAATGCCATATCAAAATGGCCCGTGGCATTACCAATCAGGGCAAACAGTAGCGCGGTACCTGCCAAAGAAAAGGCTACGGGATAGCCGGCCATTAGCACCAGGCATACCACGACAAACATTAATAGAGGGATATATTCAATCATCAGACCATCCCTTCTTGTTGCTCGCCAATATGCTCGCCACCAAGCCTAAAAAAGAACAGCAGATTTTTGATTATTTCAGCAATACCCTGAAGCAACATGGTAATGGGCATCACCAAGAGCAAACTTTTTAGGAGGTAAACCCAGGGTAATCCTTGGGCTTCTATAGATACTTCCCGCACCTCCCAGCTATTCATTACATAATCCCAACTAAAAATAAGAATCAGCAGGCACACGGGAATTAAAAATAATAAAGCACCTAAAGCATCAATAAGTGCTTGGGTTCGTGGGCTAAATTTTTGGTAGAGGATATCGACCCGAACATGCCCTCCCCGTTTTAATGTAAAAGCAGCCCCCATAAGAAATACCAAAGCATGCATGTAGGTTACTGCTTCCTGTAAGGCGATAGAGCCAGTCTCAAGAAAGTAGCGCATGACGACGACTATGCAGGTAAGCATCATCATGGCAAAAGTTAACCAAGCGATAATCCGGCCAGTCCATTCTGTGAAAAAATCAATGCAGTGGGCCATTTTTTCCAGAGTTCGGATAAAGGTGTGAGTCATTGTGGTATGTATTTTTGTTCTGTGTGGTTATGGGCTGTTTATTATACGTTCAATACTGCATCTGCGCCCAATGCCGCCGTGATTTGAAGAATGCTGGCTATGAATAAAAAAGTTAGATTTTGGGGGGTTGTCATATTTCTGTCATTTTCGATTCATATAGTTGTCTCCATCGAAAATTAGCATATAACTCGAAGTAAGATCTTTAATGAAAAGCCCCGGAGGCAATAGTGAAAACAACTCATAAATTAGCAATTGCTGGCGCTGCTATGGCGCTGACTATGGCGAGCACAACTGTTCTGGCCGCTGCACGTGATTACGTAAGTGTCGTTGGTTCTTCAACGGTATATCCGTTCGCAACAGTTGTTGCCGAACGTTTCGGTAAGTCTACTGGTACTGCTACGCCAAAAGTTGAATCTACCGGCTCAGGCGGTGGTATGAAACTGTTCTGTTCAGGTGTTGGTACTGAGCACCCAGACGTAACAAATGCTTCTCGCCGTATGGAGTCTTCTGAATTCAAATTGTGCCAGGATAATGGCGTAAAAGACGTGATTGAAGTATTGATCGGCTATGACGGTATTGTTGTTGCTAACTCTAAGGCTAAAGCACCAATGAAGCTGACACGTAAGGATTTATTCCTTGCCTTGGCTTTACAGGTTCCTGGCCCAGACGGCAAATTGATCGCCAACCCAAACAAAACATGGAAAGACGTAAATTCAGCATTGCCTGATACTAAAATTGAAGTGTTGGGGCCACCCCCCACTTCTGGTACCCGTGATGCATTCTCTGAATTGGGAATGGAAGGTGGTGCAAAGAAATTTGCTGACCTGAAAGCATTGCGTAAATCAAAAGATGCAGACGAGATCAAAGCATTGATGGCTAAGCTGGGCATCCCCGCAAGCGCCTTTAACAAAAAAGGCAAAAAAGTATTTAAAGCTGTAGCTCACGCTATTCGTGAAGATGGCCACTATATTGAAGCAGGTGAGAACGACAACCTGATCGTTCAAAAATTGGAAGCAAACCCTAATGCTTTGGGTATCTTTGGCTTCTCATTCTTGGATCAAAATAGTGATAAAGTTCAAGGTTCAATCGTAGAAGGCGTAGAACCAGAGTTTGAAACCATTGCTAACAAGTCTTACCCTATCTCCCGCCCACTGTACTTTTATGTTAAAAAGGCGCACATGGGTGTAGTTCCTGGCATCGAAGGCTATCTGGCAGAGTTCAGTAGTGAGAAAGCTTGGGGTGAAGAAGGTTACCTGGCAGATAAAGGCATGATCCCAATGCCAGCTGAGTTACGTGCTCAGTTTGCCTCTGCCATTAAGAACAAACAGTCAATGACTGGCGAAGGACTTTAATAAGTTCAACTCGTAGCGGTATCCCCCACTTTGCCGTTATAAGTTAGGGCCTGACAATTTCAGCAGTTGTTGGGCCCTACCCTTTTGGGGGCAATAAATTAGAAGTACTGTGGATGGGCCTAGGTAAATAACAATGCAAACTGCCAACTTATTAATCGTACTGCTTATACTCAGTGCCGTTGCCTACTACATGGCAAGGAGCCGCTCTGTATCACAGGCACAATCCTTAGGCGGAATTCGACATTTGCATTCATTGCCATTCTTTTATGGCATGCGGGCAGCAATCTGGTGCGCATTACCCTCATTACTTTTACTGGTTGCGTGGCTATTGTTCGATGAGCCAATCATTAGCTCTTTCCTTATTAGTGGTTTACCTGAAAGTCTCCAGCCAACCTCTGCCGCTGAACACAATTTATTACTGAATAGCATTGAAAATATTGCTAGTGGAGCACTTAGCGCCGAGGCTTCTGAGCCTGCATTGGTTGCCGCGGCAGAATCTTTGCGTGGCCTCCGCAGCACGGGTGCCAATCTGGTAACAGCTGCAGTGTTATCTCTGTCTGTATTAGGTATGGGTTGGGGCTGGGTGAAGGTTTCCCCAATACTTTGTGCCAGACAGCAGGTAGAGCGAGTATTCCGAGGTATTTTGCTGAGCTGTGCCTGTGTGGCGATTTTTACCACCCTTGGTATTTTACTCTCAATCTTATTTGAATCTTTCCGGTTTTTCCAGGCAGTACCTGCAACAGAGTTTTTGTTTGGTACCGAGTGGAGCCCACAAATGGCTATCCGTAGTGATCAGGTTGGCTCATCTGGTAGCTTTGGCGCCATTCCATTATTTGTGGGTACGCTGCTTATTTCATTTATCGCTATGGTTGTAGCAGTACCCGTTGGATTAATGTCGGCCATTTATTTAGCTGAATATGCTAGCCCTAGGATGCGGGGTTTTGCTAAGCCTACGCTCGAAGTTTTGGCTGGTATTCCTACTGTTGTATATGGTTTTTTTGCTGCGCTTACAGTGGCCCCATTTATTCGTCAGACCGGTGAAGGTTTTGGCTTACAGGTCTCGTCCGAGAGTGCACTGGCTGCTGGTCTCGTTATGGGGGTGATGATTATCCCATTCATCTCTTCGTTGGCTGATGATGTAATTAATGCCGTGCCCCAGAGCTTACGCGATGGTTCTTTAGGCTTGGGTGCAACCCGCTCTGAAACCATTAAAAAAGTGATATTTCCCGCAGCACTACCCGGGATTGTGGGGGGTGTTTTACTGGCAGTCTCCCGTGCCATCGGTGAAACCATGATTGTGGTGATGGCTGCAGGGTTGGCGGCAAAAATGACAGCTAATCCACTGGATACGGTAACTACAGTGACTGTACAGATTGTTACTCTACTTGTGGGTGACCAAGAATTTGATAGTCCGAAAACCCTTGCGGCCTTCGCATTAGGCTTAATGTTATTTGTTGTCACGTTAGTGCTTAACTTTGTTGCTCTGCGTGTCGTGAAGAAATATCGAGAACAGTATGACTGATTTAAATAAATCTCGCGCAGAGCAAATTCAGAGCAGTCTGGCAAAACGTTATCGGGCAGAAAAACGTTTTCAGATGTACGGTTATGCGGCGATAGCCTTTGGTTTGCTGTGTGTCGTGATATTGTTTACCGATATTATCAGTAAGGGTTATAAGGCTTTTGGGCAAACCTATATACAGTTAGAAGTAACCTATGATGCCAGTATCCTGGGAATTACAGATGTTAATGACTCCCAGCAACTAGCACTGGCAGATTTTCACGGGGTAGTAAAAAAGGCATTAAAAAGTCGTTTTGCTGATGTTTCTGGCCGTAAGGCGAAACGTGATTTATATGGCCTGATTAGTAATGGTGCAGGTTATACCTTACGTGACAGATTAATAGTCAATCCTGAATTATTGAATCAAACAGAAACCCTGTGGTTGGTAGCTGATGATGATATCGACACCTATTACAAAAGTATTGGTAGTGATGCCGGCGCTTTTACCGGGCGAATGAGTGAGCAGCGCCAAGGCTGGGTGGATCAATTAGTAGAGTCGAACGATGTAGAAATGCGTGTAAATCGCAATTTCTTTACCCAGGGCGATTCCCGCGAGCCAGAGTTGGCCGGTATTCGTGGTGCAGCTATGGGTTCACTGTTTACTTTAATTATTACTCTGGGCCTTTCTTTCCCCATTGGTGTTGCTGCAGCGGTTTATCTTGAGGAATTTGCTCCACGGAATCGCTGGACAGACCTGATTGAGGTAAATATTAATAACCTGGCAGCTGTACCCTCCATTATTTTTGGTCTGTTGGGTCTGGCCATCTTTATTAATTTCTTCCATGTACCCCGCTCTGTTCCTGTGGTGGGTGGTTTGGTACTGACATTAATGACATTACCAACAATTATCATCTCCAGCCGGGCAGCAATTAAGGCGGTTCCTCCTTCCATTCGAGATGCAGCGATTGGAGTGGGTGCCTCACCCATGCAAGTCGTCCTTCATCATGTTTTACCCTTGGCCATGCCCGGTATGTTAACCGGTGCCATTATTGGTATGGCTCAAGCGTTAGGAGAAACAGCGCCACTGCTAATGATTGGTATGGTGGCGTTTATTGTGGATGTTCCAGGTGGTTTTACTGACCCTGCTACCGTTTTACCGGTACAGATTTTCCTTTGGGCTGACAGCCCTGAGCGGGCCTTTGTAGAGAAAACCTCGGCAGCCATTATGGTATTGCTGGCCTTTTTGATATTAATGAACACCCTGGCAGTGGTCCTTCGTAAGCGACTTGAGCGTCGTTGGTAGTAAGGGTCAAAAAGGGGATAATGGTGAACAAGATGGTTACGGATATAGCAGTAGAAATGCCTAGAGGTTTAGTACAACCAGAGCAAGAAAATATAGACGGGATCGAGTATCCCAAACAGACCGTAGGGACTCCATTGTTGGAAAGCTCAAAAATGTCCATGCGTAATGTGGATGTTTTTTATGGTGACAAACAGGCAATTTTTAACGTTAATGTTGATGTCGGTCAGCATGAAGTGATCGCTATGATTGGCCCATCAGGCTGCGGTAAGTCTACTTTTCTCCGTAGTATCAATCGGATGAATGATACCGTTGAAAGTTGCAAGGTAACTGGTCAGCTGACACTGGATGGGGAAGATATTTATTCCAATAAAATGGACCCCGTTGCTCTTCGTGCCAGAGTAGGTATGGTGTTTCAGAAGCCAAACCCGTTCCCAAAATCTATCTACGATAACGTAGCCTATGGCCCCCGTTTACATGGTTTGGCCAGTCGTAGGGCTGAATTAGATGAGATTGTTGAGACCAGCTTGACTCGCGCCGGGTTGTGGACAGAAGCAAAAGATCGTTTGGATCAGCCTGGTACAGGACTATCGGGTGGTCAGCAGCAACGGCTTTGTATTGCCCGTGCCATTGCCATTAGTCCAGAGGTTATTCTGATGGATGAGCCCTGTTCTGCATTGGACCCTATTGCTACAGCCAAAATTGAAGAGCTAATTGCAGAACTATCTCAGAACTACACCATTGCCATCGTGACGCATTCTATGCAGCAAGCAGCAAGGGTTTCCCACCGTACAGCTTATTTCCACTTAGGTCGCCTTGTTGAAGTGAACGAGACGGAAAAGGTGTTTACAGCGCCTGAACATCAACTCACAGAAGCCTATATTACCGGACGCTTTGGTTAAGCAAAGAAGCTGACAAGAGAACTTAAGCAAAGAACCTAGCCAGAGAACCAGCGGAATATAAAGAGGAACACTTAATGGATAAGTTAAATCTGGATCAACATATCTCAAGGCAATTTAACGAAGACCTTGAAGAGATTAAAACCAGTATGCTCGAAATGGGTGGACTGGTAGAAAAACAAGTGGGTGATGCAATCCGTGCTCTGGAAGATGCCGATAGTGGGTTAGCTGAGCGTGTGATTGAGGTTGAATCACAAATTGACGAAATGGAAATGGACATCGATGAAACCTGTATTACGCTGATTGCCCGTCGACAGCCAGCGGCTACGGATCTGCGCTTGGTCATTGCGGTGACAAAGACCATCCGTGACCTTGAGCGTATTGGTGATGAAGCCCAGAAAATTGCCAAGATGGCCATTAAGTTATCTGAAGAAGGTAATGCCCCACGCGGTTATATGGAAGTACGTCATATTGGTAACTGCGTAAGAAAAATGCTTGATGATTCCCTCGATGCATTTTCTCGGTTCGATGCAGAGGCAGCGATTGCCACGATGCATGAAGATCGAGAAGTGGATATGGATTACAAAACAGCCTTGAGGGAAATGATCACTTATATGATGGAAGACCCGCGCAGTATTTCCCGCTCTATGAATATTCTATGGGCGCTCCGTTCCTTGGAGCGTGTAGGAGATCATGCCAAGAATATATGTGAGCATATTGTATATCTGGTTCAGGGTCGGGATATCCGCCATACCAATCCAGCTAAACTCTAATCTGCCTTTAGTTGCTGTTAAAAAGACCGGAAAAAATTTCCGGTTTTTTTATGCCCAAATAGTCCTTAAACTGGTCCCTCTAATTCAGACCATCAGTTAAATATAAGGAGTTACCTTCGTGGAAGATTTGTTCAAAAAAAATGTTGCTTGGGCCGAGTCAGTTAAGAAAAGTGATCCCACATTTTTTGAGCAGCTTTCCAAGCAGCAGGCGCCAGAATATCTATGGATTGGTTGCTCCGACAGCCGGGTTCCCGCCAATGAAATTGTAGGCCTGATGCCAGGTGAATTATTTGTTCATCGCAACGTTGCCAACATGGTTGTACACAGTGATCTAAACTGCTTATCCGTGATGCAATATGCCGTAGAATACCTAAAAGTTAAGCACGTAATAGTGTGTGGCCACTATGGCTGTGGTGGTGTAAAAGCCTCAGTTGAGCGGCAAAGATTAGGCCTTATTGATAACTGGCTACTCAATGTTCAAGACGTGCAATACATCCACCAGAGCTTTCTCAAAGATGGTCAAGATAGTGCTGAGTTGATCAGTAAAGTCTGTGAGCTCAATGTGGCGGAGCAGGTGGTCAATGTCTGCAAAACCAACATCATTAAAGATGCCTGGGCACGGGGTCAGGAGTTGACAGTGCATGGCTGGATTTACAGCATTGCGGATGGTTTATTGAGAGACTTGGGAGTTAACATTACCCATATTCAGGAAATGCGCGCGAAGTATCATGTCGCAGTAGAAGAGATCAATAAACGTTACTCTTAATAAGGGTTGGCAGGTAACAAGAGTTGGTACGATTAGTAATAGTAAGAGTCATCACCCAGCCCTAGTTCCAGCCCGAGTACCAATCAGATATTTCCAAGGTTCCTTTCTAAGGGTAAATTGATGAGTGATATTAACGGAGCTATTAGCCTGATCCTTAAAGGGGCAATTGCATCCATTACCCTCAATAACCCCCAGAAGCATAATTCTCTTTCAGCAAATGATATTGAGCTGTTCTTATCCCATTTAGAGTGCGTAGAAACTAGGCCGGAGCTCAGGGTTTTGGTTATTACCGGCAATGGCCCAAAAACATTCTGTGCAGGTGTTTCACTCGCTGAATTGGAAGGCGATGGCGCCATCGAAGACCTTTTTCAGAAGCTTACGGACAGGCTTGCGAAAATTAAGATCCCAACAATCTGTGCCATGAATGGCAGTGCCTTTGGTGGTGGCGCAGAAATTTCCCTCTGTTGTGATTTTCGAATTGGGGTAAAGGGCATGACAGTACAAATACCAGCAGCCCGTTTTGGGCTTTGTTACCCCATCAATGGCATCCAGCGTTATATCCAGCGTTTGGGTGTGAATACAGCAAAACGATTATTGATGGCAGCAGAAACTTTAGATGCTGAAACCCTGTTATCAGGAGGTTACCTAACCCATTTGGTTGAAAGGGATGAGCTCACTGAAACCGCGGAGCAAATGGCTGAAAATCTGAGTAAATTAGCACCATTGGCGGTAACAGGTATGAAGCAAATCTGTGACCAAATGGTGGAAGGCAGCTTATATACCGAAGAATGTGCCGAGAATGCTCAAACCATTGTGCAAAATTGTCGCCAATCAAAAGATCTGCTGGAAGGCCTAAATGCCATGCGTGAAAGGCGTCAGCCGGAGTTTACGGGTGAGATACGGTCAGACGGTGAAAGGCCAGAGGATTAATGGCCGTTGCCATAACGTTAAAGCTGTGCGGCGTAGATGAAGCGCAGCGTAGTTTGCGTCCGAACAAGCACCTTGTTATGTGCTATTTTTCTCCGCCAAGCTGTCACTAACTCTCCAACTGACTAAGTCTTGTCCCAACCCATGAAGCTTCTTGATCAGAATGCTTATTTCAAAAAAACTAATGGTATTACTTCCAACTTCTACTCCACCTTGATCTTTTGTAATCTTTATCATTACAGGTTCGTCCTCCTTT
>Ga0181560_10004071_pt1 | contig 13348 bp, 18 predicted proteins | sample 011ome_20_FD_133751 | JGI IMG/M metagenome (GOLD analysis project Ga0181560, IMG submission 133751) | Coastal salt marsh microbial communities from the Groves Creek Marsh, Skidaway Island, Georgia - 011509CT metaG (megahit assembly) | ecosystem: Environmental > Aquatic > Marine > Intertidal...
ATTCAATTCAATTCAATTTTCTGCGGGTGGTCGGGAGGAAGACTGCGACTGGAAGGACGACGGAGGTGTCGCGTGCCGTCGTCATCAGAAGAAGCGTTAAACTACTGTATGTCGTATTACTAATAAGATTAACAATAACCGAACGCATCGCGTCGTCAGTCGTCGTACGTCACGCGCTCCCACTCGCCGCTGCCGTCGTCGCGCCGTCTCAACTCCCACGTCGGCCAGTAATTCCTATCGAGCTTGAGCGTGAGCACTTTCGGGCGGCCGGTCAATCCGATGAGTTTCAACCTGACGAACGACCCGTCCGGTAACCCGCGAGTCGCTTCAATAAACGCATCGATCGTTGGCGTTTCCACGTCATTCACGCTCGCGATCCAGTTCAGCGCGTATAAACCGTATCGCTGCGCGGGGCTCCCGTGGTACCATCGAGATATGAAAACGTCGAGAGGGACTCTCGGGTCCGTCTCCGTCGTCGGTCGGAACCCGAGCTCGACCACCGGCCGATGCGTCGGCTGAATCTGACACCCGGCCCAATGCAGCAAACGCCCCGTGCCCGCGACGGACTCCGCGCTGAGCGTGGGGAGGACGTCCACGACGACGCCGTCGCGGACGATCTTCAGCGGTAACGCCAGTTTGGCGTCCGTTTCTTCGTCTGTTTTTTTTTCAGGGCCGCTCTATACAAGCGAATGTCGGGGTGGAGTTCAAAGGCGTCAGTTGCAGTTGAAAGGTTTCGAGGACGGGGATTGAAAGCGAGGGGTGGGCGGAGAGATGCGCCGAGCAAAGTCCTTAAGGATCGGCGTTCACAACGCCGACGCGGTCGTATGGGGACCAGTGTATAGAACGCACCTCATCTCCCCGAGCGGCGACGGCGGCGGCCACCGCGTCTTCCACCGCGCGAAACGTCGTCGCCGCGCGCCCTCCCGCTTCTAAGACGACGTCCCCGCCTTTCAAGACGTCGTCCGCGCCCGTGCACGCGACCGTGCTCGCGACCGTCAGCGCTTGTCTGCGCACGGGGTCCGCGCGGAGTAAGGTTTCGATCCACGCCGACGGGACGCCGTGGTCCGCTGCTTTCGCGAGCGGCATCGAGCCGAACTCGGCGTCGAGCAAGTACACGACCCGTCGTCGCGACGATTCGTCTTCTTCTTCTTCTTCTTCTTTTCGTGACGTTTCGCGTTCGCGTCGTTTCCACTCCAGGATCTGCGTCACCGCGTCCGATACCGGCGCCCACGGCATCCCGCGGACGAGGTCGCGGACTTCCCCGTCCGCGGGCTTCGCGTACGACGCCCACAGCGCCTTGGCTCGGCCGGTCGCGTCGGTCAAAACCCCGCCGAACGCGTACCCAAAGTCCGTATCCAACGAGACGACCTCCTCGTTCACCGCGCGGAACCGCGGGATGTCCGCGGAGGGTATGTCCGCGCTGGACGTCGCGTCCGTCACCGCGCTGAGGGTCGAGGGTCCACACGAGCGATGATGTCGGGGTGGAGTTGAAAGGCGTCAGATGGAGGAGTTGAAAGGCGTCGAGGTGTGTCGGGATTAAAAGCGAGGGGTGGTCGGAGAGAGACGACAGCAAAAGTCCTTAAGAAACGGCGTTCACCGCGCCGACGCGGTCGTATGGGGACCAGTGTGAATACGAACGCGCCTGACCCTCGCCATCGGCCGCAGAGACCCGGAGAGGCCGACGAGGACCACCTCGTCGCCGCGTCGAATCGCGGCCTCCGGATCCCCCGCCTCGTGGGTCCGAATCGTCTTCACCGCGGCACACGCGGCGCGAGGCATCGCGCCGGCGTCGTAGGACACGATCCCGAAGTTATGCGTCGGGTGTAAGTACTCCACCTTGGCGGCTGAGGGTCGTTCCGTACGAAGCGACGTCGGGGTGGAGTTCAAAGGCGTCAGTCGGAGTGGAAAGGCGTCGCGGCGTGTCGGGATTGAAAGCGAGGTGTGGGCGAAGAGATGTGCCGGCGAAAATCCTTAAGGATCGGCGTTCACCACGCCAACGCGGTCGTATGGGAACCAGTGTACAGAACGCGCCGACTTCGTGCGGGTACGCCGCGAAAGAAACGAGGACGTCGCACGACGCCACGGGGACGGTGTTTCGATCGACGAGGACGAGCCCGAGACCGCTCTTCGGGTCGTGATGCACGACCGTGCCGTTGCCCTCGAAGGACCGGGAGTAGACGCCGTCCGCGAGCGCGACGGTCGCGACGTCGACGGTGACGAGCGCGAGGGAGGGTTCGACGACGACGGCGACTTTTTCGGCGTCGGCGTCGACGGGTTCGATCTCGTCGTCCGCCGCCGCCGCCGCCGCGTCGTCGTCGTCGTCGTCGTCGTCGTCCTCCTCCTCCACTTTCCTCCGCTTCGACGCCTTCTCCTCATCTTCCTCCTCCGGAAGCGCGAGCGGCGTGCGGTCCCATAACCCCGTCGCCGCGTTCCGCTCGTAAAACGCCGCCGGCCGATACCTGCGTGGGTGAAGCGATCGGTCAGTCGAACGTCTTGCCGGTCAAACGTTGAAAGGGAAGCGCGGGTGAAGAGTGACGACGGGAAAAGTCCTTAAGGATCGGCGTTCACCACGCGAACGGGGTCGTATGGGAGGCAGTCTCACCACCGCGCGCGGATCCGCAACAGCGCCGTCTTTCTCCGGTGGCGCTCCGCGTGCACGAAATACGACACCGGCACGCGATCGCCCTCCTTTAACTTCGCGTACGCCGCCGCGAACGCGTCGAGGTCCGGCGTCGGCGTGTTCCCCAGCGACGTGAGTATCGCGTGCTTCGGAACGTTCGCGACGCCGAGGACGTACCCGGGTTCCGCGACGTAGACGCCGCCGCACGGGAGCTGAGGGTCGTACCATACAAAGCGATGGCGGGGTGGATTTGAAAGGCGTCAGTTGGAGTTGAAAGACGTCGAGGGCGGGGATTGAAAGCAAGGTGTGGGCGGAGAGAGACGACGGCAAAAGTCCTTAAGGATCGGCGTTCACCACGCGAACGCGGCCGTATGGAGACCAGTGTATAGAACGCACCTGAAAATTCCTCGCCTGCTGATAGGACAACGCGTTCACGACGCCGCCGGCGATCTCGAGCATCCTCGAGGGCGTGATCGCGTGCAAATCCCCGACGAGAATCTCCACCGTCTTCGCGACGCCGCCGCGCTCGACCACGCACGCGAGCGTCCTCCCAACGTTGTCGTCCAGGATGGACTCCAACGTCACGAAGTCGACGACCACGACGCCGTCCATCTTCAGGGTCGTTCCGTACGAGCGATGATGTCGGGGTGGAGTTCAAAGGCGTCAGAAGCGGAGTTGAAAGGCGTCGAGGGCGGGGATTGAACGCGTGGAGTGGGCGGAGAGATACGCCGGTAAAAGTCCTTAAGGAACGGCGTTCACCACGCCGACGGGGTCGTATGGGGACCAGTGTAAGAAGGAACGCGCCTTAACGAGGACGTCGCCGACGACGAGGACGCCCTCGCCCGGTCCTCCCGGCACGGTGTCGTTCACGACGAGCGCGCCGGTGCCGTCGACGCCCTGCGCCGCGCGCAGCACCGCCTCCGTCTCTATGGACACGCCGAGGCGGCGGCACTCGTCGAAGCCGCGGTACTGGAACGTCGTCTGCGTCGTGCCGCGGGGGATGATTGGCGCGCGCCATTCGGCGTCGCCCGGATTGGCCGGGCACGCGTCCCGCAGTAAGTCCAGCGCGCGCTTCACGCGATGCAAGGGGAGGTAATACGCCGCGCTGCCCTTCGTCTTTGAGCCCGCGTTGAGGGCGACCGCGCGGCCGTTCACGTCCACGACGGGCGAGCCGGAGCTCCCGCCCTTGGTGCCGCTGGCGGCTTGGATGTAAAAGGTGTTGAAGTCGTTGTACCCTTTACTTCCGTATTTTGGCGCGTCGCGATCTAAGGGTCGTTCCATACGAGCGAATGTCGGGGTGGAGTTGAAAGGCGTCAGGTGGAGTTGAAAGGCGTCGAGGGCGGGTATTGAAAGCGAGGGGTGGGCGGAGAGAGACGACGGGCAAAGTCCTTAAGGATCGGCGTTCACCACGCCGACGCGGTCGTATGGGGACCAGTGTATAGAACGCGCCTAACCGCGCGAGCGTGGCGGATAAGATGCTCAGCTTTTCGCCGCTGTCGTTGCCGACGATGCGGACTTCGAGGCCGACCGCGGCGCCGTCGGGAGCGAGCGGGACGTCCGTGACTTTCTGGAACTTCACGAGAGAGGGGTCGAAACGCATGAACGCGAAGTCGTGCACGGGATCGCTGCGGAGGGAGGGCGACGAAGCGTCGTCAGTTGGACCGCGTGTGATGACGTGGCATGCAACGCGTGGATCGTATGTGTCGACGTGGCATAACGAGCGGTCGAGGAGAGAGGACGAACGAACCTGTACAGCGCGCGCAGCGGCACCTCCTCGCGGTTCTGAAACACCGCCTCCGCCGTCACCGGCCCCGGCCTGCACACGTGGCGATTCGTGAGGACGACGCCGCGCGCCTTGTCCACCACGAACCCCGTCGCGTACGCGCTCCCCGCGGACTCGGTGTCGAACGCGCGGACGCCGGTGGTCTTGATCACGACCACGCCGTCGCTGACGCGTCGAACGACGCCCTGCCACGTGGCGTCCGTCTCCGGGAGCAGCGGCTCGGAGGACGGGTCGTCCATCGTCGTCGCCGGGTTCGGCGACACCTCCTCCTCGAGCTCTTCTCGCTCCTCGTCGTCCGTCATCGTCGCGCGCGGGGGGAGGGATCGAAGGCGAAGCGCGCCGCCGACGCCGCGCGGGGATCGACGACGCCGAGACGCGCTGGACGCGACGACGACGACGACGGCGACGGAAGAAGCGCGACGTGGATGATGGCGCGCTCGCGACGACGACGACGAGAACGCGCACGCGACGGCGAGCGCGTGCGGACGGCGACGCGGCGGCGACGCGGCGGCGGCGACGCGCGCGACGCGAGGGCGCGAAGACGACGACGACGGAGCGCGCGCGCGGAGCTCGGCGAACGACGACGCCGCGCTCGCGACAGACATGGAGCGCCCGCGCGCGGATCTGAGAGGCGACGTGCCCGCTTTCGAGGTCGAGATTTCTGAAAGGTTTCGGAATTAAATATGAATCAGCGCGCGCGCTCGACCTACGCGTCCGACGACCTCAATACTGATACACTTTCGAGTCCGCGCTGCCCGGGGCGCCGAACGCCCCCGGCGTGAGCATGTCGTGCATCGGGTACGCCCTGCGAACGAGCGCGGCGACGACCTCAAAGTCCGCGCATTTCGTCTGCGCCCCGCCGCTCTCTCCGCCGCCGCCGTTTCGCACGGTCACCACGAGTCTCGGCTCTCTGTCGTCGTCGTACTCCGCGCTCTCGCTCACCTCGCCGCCGCGGAAACACAGCTGTCCGCCGCCGATGACGCGCGAGCGCAGCGCGCCGTGTTTCGCGCCCTCGCGCGTCGCCGCGTCCGCGAGCCGCGCGTGGTCGTTAACCGTGGGCGCGCCGCCGCCGCCCGTGGCGTTCAGTCGAAGCACGGGCTGAAGCGTCGTCGGCGCGCCGGCGGTGGCGTCCGTCACGGTGAATTCCACGACGGCGAACGCGAACGAGCGGTTCGTGTCCGGCCGCAGCGGCGGCGGCATCCCGCTCTCCATCCCGACCGCGCTCGGGGTCCACGCGGCGGGCGAGCGCGCGTCGGCGTCGATCGACGTTTCAGGGCCGTTCTATACAAGCGAAAGTCGGGGTGGAGTTGAAAGGCGTCAGTTGGCGTTGAAAGACGCCGAGGGCGGGGATTGAAAGGGAGGGGTGGGCGGAGAGATGCGCCGAGCAAAGTCCTTAAGGATCGGCGTTCACCACGCGAACGCGGTCGTATGGGGACCAGTGTATAGAACGCACCTCATCCTCCTCGACCCACCGTTCGATGAGCGCCCTGGCCATCGCGTGCCGCCCTGGCAACGCGATCTCGCCCTCGGGTATCTCCCCGGCGCCCGGGGTCTCGCGCGGGTCCACGTTCTTCCCGAGCTGCGCGCGGAGCCAGTCCTTGTGAAACCATCGCGCGTCTCGCAGCTCGTTCCGGTCCAGCGTCGGGTTCGGCGGCGAGAGGAACCGCGCGGGGAATGAGGGCCGTTCTATACAAGCGAATGTTGGGGTGGAGTTCAAAGGCGTCAGATGGCGTTGAAAGGCGTCGAGGGCGGGTATTGAAAGCGAGGTGTGGGCGCAGAGACACGCCGGGCAAAGTCCTTAAGGATCGGCGTTCACCACGCCAACGCGGTCGTATGGGAACCAGTGTATAGAACGCGCCTGAACGGGAAGCGGGAAGGCTGGCCTCGCCGGCGCCCGCGCCGTCCGAGCGCTCCTCCCCGCCGACCGCTATCGCCGCCACCTCCGCTCGAAACCCCACCATGAGCTGGCACGGGAACGGCCACGGCTGCGACGCGACGTACGTCGCGCTCCCGGGGACGATCCCGATCCCGCTCTCCTCGATCACCTCGCGCGCGGCGGCTTGCTCCAAGCTCTCTGATTGATCCACGAAGCCCGCGAGACAGCTGTAAAACCCGCGCGGCCACTTGGAATTCCTCGCGAGCAGCGCGTACTCCCCGCACGTGCACAGCGTCAACACCGCGGGCATGAGCGTCGGGTACGCCGCGCCGCGGCACTTGTCGTCGTTAATGCGCGTGCACTGCGCCTTGTGCCCGCTCTTGACGAGTTTATTCGGGGACCCGCATCTGGAACAGAATTTATTGTTTCGCTGCCAGCTCGTCAGCGCCTGCGCGGCGGCGAGAACCCCCGCGTCGTCGCGCGACATCATCGGCCCGACCGCCTTGGCGTCCGCGACGCGTATCCGCGAGAGGACGTCCGCCAGCGACGCCTCGCCCGCGCTCGCGCCCGTCTGTAAGCGCTGGCGGCGCATCGACGCGTAGTTGTCCGCGACGGCTTTCCGCGTCGCATACGCCATCGGATCGTCGTCGGCCGACGACGGCACGTCCGTCGTGAACAGCGGCGCGCCGTCCGCGCCTCGGAACCCCATGAACGACAGGTCCCGCCCCGCGAGGAGCTCGTCCGGGAGCGACGCGAGCCGCGCCTCCGCGGCGACGAAGGAGGCGGACTCCGCGAAGGAGGCGTCCTCGGCGTCGGCATCGGATCCCGCTCCCGCTCCCGATCGCGCGCGGCGCACCTCCAGGACCCACGACTTTCCGGACGTCGTGGGCAGGAGCACCGCGTCGCGGCGCGTCTGCAACGCCGCGATCGCGTCCGCGTCCGCGCGCAGCTCCGACGCCCTCGACGCGTCCGAGAGCGCGAAGAACGGCACGCCGTCGCCGTCGTCGAACGTCGCGCGGAGGAGCGGGAGGAGGCGGCGGCGACGCGGACGACGCGTTACTAATCGCTCGTCGTCGGCACCGCGATCGACGACGACGACGGATCGTCGACGACCGGGCGCGGGCGCGGGCGACGCGCGCGACGCGCTCGCGCCGCCGCCGCGGCCGCGCGCGCGAAGCGCCGCCGCCGCCGATCGCGGAGCCGCCGCCGCCGCCGTCGACATCGTCGTCGGCCCGCGCGCGCGAATCTCCGCGCCGCGTCGACGGAACGTCGCGAGGTGACGACGGAAGCGAACAGAGCAATTGATGATGAACAGAACAAAGAACAAATATTTCCATCAGACGGGCGGAACGCGCGACGGCGTCAGTTCATGACGACGCCGAACGCGCCGTCGTCGTCCTCGCTATCGTCGTCGCCGCCGCCCTCCTCCTCCTCCTCCTCCTCCTCCTCCTCCTCCTCCTCCTCCTTCGCGCGCTTCGCGTCCCTCGCGGCGTCCCACCAACCGCGGGGTACAACCACCGCGTCTCTCTTCGCGCCGACGACCGGCGCGGCGGCGTCGTCGTCGTCGCTCCCGTCGTCGCTCCCGTCGTCGCTCCCGTCGTCGCTCCCGTCGTCGCTCCCGTCGTCGTCCTCGTCGTCCTCGTCGCTCCCGTCGTCGTCCTCCTCTTCCTCGTCGCCGACGAAATCCTCGTCCTCGTCGTCGGATCCGCCCGAGTCCGACGCGTCGATCCCGTCCGCGGCGGCGCCCTCCCCGCCTTTCCCCGCGGCTCCCTCCTCCGCCCCCTCGTCTCCGTGGGCCCCTTCCTCCCCGCCCCCGGCGGCGTCGCAGCGCTTCGCGAGCCACCGCCGCACGCCGTCGAGCTCGTCCCGCCCGATGTTCGCGAACTCCAACGGCGCGGGCGGTTTCGCCTTGACCCCCGGTTCATCAGGTTTCGCGCCCTCCTCGGGCTCCGGGGTGACGACCAGGTCGAACGTCGACGACGTCCCGTCCGCGCGCTCGAGCCGCAAGTCCGCGATCGCGTCGAACGGCAAGTACGTCGCCGGTCGATCCGCGAACGCGAACCCCTCGTCGATCAAGAAGAGCTTCCCGACGTTAAACTTCACCGTCGCCTCGACGCACCCTTTTTTTTGTCGGGGCGGAGTTGAAAGGCGTCAGAAGCGGAGTTGAAAGGCAGGCGTCGCGGCGCGGCGGGATTGAAAGCGAGGGACCCTGGGCGGAGAGAGAAAAACGCCGGGAGAGAAAGTCCTCAAGGATCGGCGTTCACCACGCCGACGCGGTCGTATGGGGACCAGTGTATATGATAGGACGCAACCTTTTCCGCCGACGCCCGCGAAGACGCGCTTCGTCCCCGGCGCGCACGGCGCGAACGCTCTCCGTCCGCACGCGCGCTCCATGAGCGCGACGCACGCGCGGACGGGCCCCTCCGACCCGCGCAGCACGTCGTCCACGCCATCGGCCATCGACAGCGTCGCGCCGTCCCCGCCGCCGCCGCCCCTCGCGCGGTGGATCACGCCGACGGGCTTATCGTTCGGTCTGACGGTCGACGGTCCGCGCGAAGCGACGAACGTCGGGGCGGAGTTGAAAGGCGTCAGGAGTGGAGTTGAAAGGCGTCGCGGGCGGGGATTGAAAGCGAGGGGTGGGCGGGGAGAGACGACGGCAAAAGTCCTTAAGGATCGGCGTTCACCACGCGAACGGGGTCGTACGGGGACCGGTGTAACGACTAGAACGCGCCTGACTTGCAGCAGCAGCGTCGTCAGCTTTTGCTTCCCGTGGACGGGCGCGAACGCGGGGTCGATCGCGACCATCACGCACGTCGTCTCGTTGCTGTCGCCCATCTCCAGCGCCATGAGCTTCCGCACGTGCGCCTTGCGAATCAGGTGCGTCGTCGTGCCCTTGGGCGTGGTGGACACGAGCGCGAAGGCGTCGTCCGAGATCTTGACGTCGAAGCGTCCGCGCGGCGTGCCGAACGAGACGGGCGCGGACGTCGAGAGCGTCACGTCGGCGTCGGCGATGGACGGCGGCGGCGGCGGCGGGGCTTCGGACTTCGGCTCGGTCTTGATTTCCTCGACGGCGTCGATCGTCTCCGTCGTCTTCGCGGTCTTCGCCGCCGCCACGAGAGCCGCGGCGACGGGGACGAGCGACGCCGCGGTCTCCGCGACGAGCGCGTCCGCGCTCGTCGTCCCGCCGTTCGCGTTCTTCGTCGCGACGTGCGCGCGGAGGACGCTCAGGGTGCGCTTTAAGCTGGACGTCGCGGAAGGGGACGCGTCGATCGCCGCGGCGAGCGCGGCGAGGGGATCGCAGGCGAGGACGCCGGTCACCGCCATCGCGACGTGAGGACGGACGGACGGACGCGCGGTGGGATCTGATGTCTGTCGCGCATCGTTTGAAACCTCGAATCCGCCGACTCTGCTGGACTCCACGTTTTTCGATGACAGGATGCGGGAAGAACAGGCCGCCGGACGAGACTACGACGCCGCGCCTACATCACGTCGTCGTTCACGGGACGTAGTAGACAGTTCGCGCGCTCGCGTCGTGTAGTAGTACTGTATAAAAACACCCGCGGCGACCTATCGCGGTGATCGACCTATCGCGCGCACAGCGCGAGGTCTCCGATCGAACGACGCGTCGGCGATCGCGTCTCTAAAAATAAAAAAGGTTTCAACACACATCAGAAATCCTTCGGGATCCCCCCGTTCGGCTCCGTCGCCTTCCCCCCCAAGAACGCGCTCAAAAACGCGCTCTTCGGCTTCTCCCCTCTCGCGCGCGCCTTATCGATCACGTTCGATTCCGGGGCGACGTACTTCGTGATCAGGTGATGTCGCTGGAAGTGATGCGCGGCCACCGTGACCATCTCTTGGTTCGCTTTGAAGAGCATCACGTCGATGACTCTCGGATCGTCCGTAGTGTGCCTCAGGGTCGTTCCATACGAAGCGACGTCGGGGTGGAGTTGAAAGGCGTCAGTTGGAGTTGAAAGGCGTCGAGGGCGGGGATTGAAACCGTGGTGTGGGCGGAGAGATGCGCCGGGCAAAGTCCTTAAGGATCGGCGTCCACATCGCCGACGGGGTCGTATGGGGACCAGTGTATAGAACGCGCCTGCGGAACTCGTTCGCGAGCTGCGCGCGGAACTTGGCCGGCGTGGTGACTTCCTCGAGCCAGTACGTGCGCATCACCCACGGGACCTCGCGGCACAGCTGCGCGCGCGGAGGGTAACGGAGGAGGGAGGGCGGAGGGCGTTCTTCAGATCGGAGGGGACGGACGGACGGGAGATCGGTCGGGCGCGATGGTCCCTTGGGTTTACCCTAACGACGCGCGGGGGACGAGGGCGCCGCGACGCGAATGGAAGACGCGACGCGACGCGACGCGACGCGCGCACCTCGCGGTAGAACTGCCTCGCGCGCGCTTTCGCCTCCGCCAACGACGCGGAGAACACCGGCGCGCCCGCGGGGGCGGACAAGACCTCGCTCTGGCCCATGGACCCTCCGGTCGCCATCATGCGCTTCGCGCTCGCGCGGAGCGCCATGTTTCTCTTCTTCTTCTCGATCTCTCGCCCGCGGACGTCGGTCGCTGGGTTCGCGATCGAACGGACGCGCGCGCGCGACGACGGCGCGAGGCGCGGGGGGACGGGGGAGGGCGACGACGCGCGCCGGTGCGTCTTCGGCGCCCCGCGGAGTGCGCCGCGGCGGGACGCGGACGCGCGGATGAGCTAGGGCTGGAAAACGACCGGAGCGAGGTCGCGCACGCGATCGCGCGGCGTCACCGCCTTACGGACGTTTTTCACCCATCGCTCGGTGTCAACATTTGATCGCGTCCCCTTTCAACTGACTGATGAACTTTTTTTTGCGCGTGGAATCGCCCTCGGCCTCGGACGCTCCGCTCCGCAGCTACAGCTGTCGCGTCCCCTTCCGCCCCCCCGCTACTCCCGCGTGCGCGTCCGCTCCGCGCGACCCGCGAGACGCGAGACGCGAGCATGAGCGGCTGGGCGCAGTCCCCGACGGTGCGCGCGGCGTCGCGTCTCCTCGATCCGCGGTCGCGCGTCGCTTCCGCGCGCGGCATCCCATCGCGCCGCGCGAGATGCCAACGTCTCGATCTTCTTCTCTCAACTCCGAACGCGTGCGTCTTACATCGCTCCTCCTCCTCCTCCCCCTCCGTTCCTTCCATCACGGCGGCGACGCGGGCGCCCCGCCGCCGCAGCAGGCTGGCTACGGCGCGCCTCAACCACCCGGCGCCGCGGTCCCGCACGGCGCGTACAACCCGAACGCGCACGACGTGCACTACCGCGGCGGGCAAGCGGGCGCGTCGTCGTCGTCGCAGCGCGGATCTTTCGACGGAGGAGCAGGAGGAGGAGGAGGGCACGGGCATCCGCAGGGCTACGGAGGCGGCGGCGGCGGCTTCGGCGACGGCGGCGGCATGGGCATGGGAATGGGCGGCGGCGGCCTCCCGATGTCCCCGAAGAGCATCGCGCGGTTCGGGATGGGGGCGTACGGCGCGCAGGCGAGCGCGTTCGTCTCGAACAACTACGCCAAGTACTTCAGCAGCACGGCGATGCGGTACTACTTCGACGTCAACGAGGCGCGTCCAACCACGTATCGTCGCTCGCCACGTCATCGCGATGTCCACGTGTCGTCTCCATCCAATATCTTCTTTCCATGTGTCCTCCACGTGCGTCGACGCTGACCGCTCGTTCTCGTCCATGTGTCAACCGACGTCCTCGCAGCCGTACGTGTTCAACAAGCTCAAGCTGCTCGCGTGCCCGTTTCTTCACAAGGGGTCGTGGGCGCGCATCCCGGAGCGAGACGCCGACCGCGGCCTCGCGTTTAAACCCCCGCGCGGCGACATAAACGCCCCGGACTTGTACATTCCCCTGATGGGCTTCGCGTCGTACGTGCTGACGAACTGCATCCTTCAGGTGCGTTCTATCTCGCACTGGTCCCCATACGACCCCGTCTGCGTGGTGAACGCCGTTCCTTAAGGACTTTGCCCGGCGTGTCTCTCCGCCCACACCTCGCTTTCAATCCCCGCCCTCGACGCCTTTCAACGCCGCTTCTGACGCCTATGAACTCCACCCCGACATTCGCTCGTATAAAACGCCCCTCAGGCGACTCGCGGAGAGTTCACGCCCGAGTCCCCCGCCGGATTCGCGTGGCGAGGCTTTTGTTTCTGGTGCCTCGAGTCCGCGTTCGTGTGGACGGCGCTCAGGAGCTGCAGCACGGCGCAGCACGTCGTCTCCGCGCCGGTGTTGGACATCGCGGCGTACTGCGGGTACATGTTCGTGTTGGTGAGCGCGGCGTCGTGCGTGAAGATTCTATTTCCGGGGGCGCAATTCGCGAAGATCGCCGCCATCGGATGGGGCGCGACGGCGGGCGCGGTGTTCATCGTGAAGGCGCGTTCTATGTCTCTCACACTGGTTCCCATACGACCGCGTTGGCGTTGTGAACTTCATTCCTTGAGGACTTTCTCTCCCGTCCGTCCGTCGTTTCTGTTTCGATCCGCCCAACGACCGCTCGGTTTCGATCCCGACGTGCCGCGTGTTGCCTTTCGACTCCGCTTCTGACGCACCCCTCAACTCCGCCCGCCCCGACGTCGGTCGCTTCGCGCGGACCCTCGACGCTCAGACGACGAAACGGATCATCTTCTCCGAGGCGAGAGGCGGCGGGGGGTACGGCGTGGACGGGAGCAAGCACAACTATCTGCTGCTGATACTCGCGGTGATTCAGTTCCCGCTGCACATGTGGCTCGGAGCCGCGTTCGCGTGATGAAGAGCGATGGAGGTCTTTTTGAACGACCGTCCGAGAGTCGTCTTCGCCGCCGCCGCCGTCGGGTCGGCGGTCCCTTTGCAATCTAAACGCCTACGTTAGTCTACTCCGCTTCTTCGCTTCACTTCTTCTTCGCGCGCGTCGTCGTCTTCGGCTTCGCTTTCCTCTTCCTCCCCCCCGCTGCTTTCTTCCGTCGCGTCGTCGCCCCGGAGCCCGCCGGTTTCCGAATGACTTTGTCCGTCTTCGCGTCTTCGTCCCACGTGTCCTCCTCGCCGAGTAACCCGCCCGCGATCCCCGCCCTCCGCGCGCACGCGTC
>Ga0181560_10004072_pt1 | contig 13342 bp, 9 predicted proteins | sample 011ome_20_FD_133751 | JGI IMG/M metagenome (GOLD analysis project Ga0181560, IMG submission 133751) | Coastal salt marsh microbial communities from the Groves Creek Marsh, Skidaway Island, Georgia - 011509CT metaG (megahit assembly) | ecosystem: Environmental > Aquatic > Marine > Intertidal zone...
AACATGTCCACCGACATTACCTCCGACGGTATCGATCCCGGCCTGTTCGCCCTGGATGTAAACACCGGCGCGCTGCGCTGGGAATATCATCATCAGCCGGACTGCAGCGGTGATCGCCAGGCACACCTGCCCAGTTGTGAAAGCAACTTTGGCATGTCCTCAGCAACACTGCTGGTGGACGGCGCAGTGGTGCAGGGCAGTAATGACGGTTTCGTGAAAGTATTTGACAGTGCCAGTGGCGAGCCGATCTTCAGCTTCGATACCGCGCGACCGTTTGACACGCTCAATGGCATCGAAGGCAAGGGCGGCGCCATCGATAACTTTTCCATCTGGGCGGCCAACGGCACGCTTTTCGTGCAATCCGGCTACGGCCTGATGGGCGTGCCCGGCAATGTCCTGCTGGCATTTAAACCTCGCCTCTGACGTGCATTCAGCCTGATCAGGGACAGTAAGAGGGCATCATGGAAAGTTTCACCGATAGCGCGGGACAGCTGGCAGGCTTTTTCCGAGCTGTCCCTGCGCATTGTCGCGGCCCTGGCAGTTCTGCTGGCGGCCTATCTTACGGGGCGGCTGCTGGCAGCAGGTATTTACCGGGTGATGCGGCGCCTGAACAGTCACTCTATCCATGATGCCTTTGTCCGCACTTTCCTGCTGCTGTGCCTGTATTTCGGCCTGATCCAGGCGCTCAACATCCTGGGGCTGGAAAACCTGGCCTTGTCAGTCCTGGCCGGGGGCGGGGTCACCGCCATCGTACTCGGCTTTGCGTTTTGGGAAATCGGGGAAAACCTGATAGCCGGCGTCTTCCTAGCGTTCAGTCGCCCGTTCAACATCGGTGACTTCATCAACACGGAAGGTTTTGAGTGCAGGGTGCAATCCATTGCCCTGCGCTACACCCACCTGCGCGCCGACGACGGCCGCGACCTGTTCATTCCCAGTTCACAGCTGTTCAGCAAAAGCCTGATCCACTAAACCCGGGACGGCCTGCGCCGTTACAGCCGCAAGGTGGGTATAGATTATGCGAACGATGCCAAGCAGGCCTGTGCACTCTTGCTAGGAGCGACGGGGCAGGTTGCCGGCGTGTTGCAGCAGCCACCACCCCAGCCCAGATCAATTCCCTGGAACGAACGTCCGTTGAACTGATGTTGTATTACTGGCGCAACCCCTTTGATGAGCCGATTGATGCCGTGACTCTGCGTAATGACATCATGAATACCTGCCGTCGCACCTTGCTGGACAACCAGTTCACGGTCAGTGCGGAAACGTCCAGCAACGTGCACCTGAGCGGTACTGTCACTGCCCGGCAACAGGCCGATTGATCAGCGCCTGACGATCACATCCTGCAGGCGGCGGTGGGCTTCCAGCAGGCAGGCTTCCGTGGTCATCCAGTCGATACAGGCATCCGTCACGGAAACGCCGTATTCCAGGTTTTCCAGGTTCTCCGGAATATCCTGACGCCCAGCATTGAGGTGGCTTTCGATCATCACCCCGATGATGGAATTGTTGCCTGATACAATCTGGTCCACCACGTTTTCCAGCACCACTGGCTGCTGGTTGTGATCCTTGTTGGAATTGGCGTGACTGCAGTCAATCATGATATTGGTTGAGACACCGGCTTTCAGGCACTGCTGCTCACAATGGGCAACGCTGCCGGCATCATAATTCTGTATCCCGTTGCCGCCGCGCAGAACGACATGGGCGTAGGGATTGCCGCGGGTATGCACGATGCTGACCTTGCCCGCAGGATCAATGCCGAGGAAGCGATGGGGCTTGCTGACCGCTTTCATGGCATTGATCGCCACCTCAAGACCACCATCGGTGCCATTCTTGAAACCGACCGGCGAGGACAGCCCGCTGGACATTTCGCGGTGGGTCTGGGATTCCGTGGTGCGGGCACCAATGGCCGACCAAGTGATGATGTCGTGCAGGTACTGCGGGGAAATCGGGTCCAGCGCCTCGGTGGATGTCGGCAGTCCCATGGCGCTGAGTTTGAGCAGCAGGCGCCGGCCGGTATGCAGGCCATCCTCAATGCGGAAGCTGTCATTCATGAAAGGGTCATTGATCAGGCCCTTCCAGCCGGTGGATGTGCGCGGTTTCTCAAAATACACCCGCATCACTAGGACCATCGTCTCACTAACCTGTTCTGCCAGTGCCTTCAGCCGGGTGGCGTATTCCAGCGCGGCATCGACATCATGAATGGAGCAGGGGCCCACGACAACGAACAGGCGCGGGTCCTTGCGATCAAGAATGTCACGAATGACCTGGCGGTGTCGTGCCACGATATCGGCTGTGTCCCCAAAGAGGGGCAGGCGCGCCTTTAACTCATCAGGCGTGATGAGGGTTTCGTATTCGCTGATATTGACGTTTTCGGTTACTGGCGTGGTCATGATGTGTTCGGCGGATGAAGAAAAAGGCGCGCATTATAGCCGCTCAGACAGCAGCTGACACCTTTGCAGGATGAGCCAGGTTCAGAAAAACTGGTCGCTGGCTGCCCCGTGCAGCTCATGGAAGCAGGGCAGCGCGGTGAAAAACAGGGCAGTACGCACAGGGCGCGATTCCATCCGGCGAAAGAGGGCTGCATAGCGGCCCAGTTGGCTGGCATAACGATCAGCTTGTTCCGCCAGGAAGGCGCTGATGGCCTGGTCGGCTCTGGGCCGGGAAGACTTGTAATCAATGATCCAGCGCACGCCATCGCTGTCGATGAAGGTACGGTCGATAATGACTTCCCGGTGCCGGTCCTGGCTGAACGCTGACAGCGCCAGCTCACTACCGGCGCCTTCATGGGGTTCGAGCACCAGCCAGGCATAGTGCGCCTCTTCGGTACAGGCCTTGAGCTGGGCGCGAATGTTAGTGATCGCGCTGTCAACGTCATCGGTAACGGGCAGCAGCTGCTGGCGCCAGCTTGTCACCAGGCCTTCCGTGTCAGGCAGTTTGGCCAGGTCAAGTCGGCCGAGGCTGGCCTGCTGCAGACAGAAATGGACAATGTCGCCGATCTTGCGCTCGAGCAGGTGCCGGGATTCAGGCTGCTCAGTGCTGCTGTCCGAACTGGCTATCGCTTCAGCCGCTACTGGCAGGAGTGTCACCGGGTTATGCCAGTGCGGTGGCAAGCGCCGCAATCGAATCGGCACAGGGCCGGTTCCGAATGTTGTCACGTTAGCGGCTGGTGCGTGCTCATCGAGGGTGATCACGCGGCAATCGCCGGTTTCAAGTTGGGGCAGCAGCTGAGGCCACAGACGTGCCAGCAGGCTGCTCCTGACCGGTTCCACGAGACCCTCGTCATCCTGCTGGACACAGGCAAACAGGATGCATTGGCGAATGGCCCGGGTCACACCGATATACATCAGGCGCGTTGATTCCAGGCGTTGTTCCAGTTCCAGTTCACATTTCAGGTAGTGGTACACCGGGTCACTCTCATGGTTCCTGGCACGCCGCGACGGCAGGGACATGACCAGGCGCTTGGAGCCGTCTGCCCCGATGTGTTCCTTCCACAGCAGGAGCGGGTTGTCATTGCCGCGTGGCTGGCGGTCAAGGCCTGGTATCAGCACATGATCAAATTCCAGGCCCTTGGCCTTGTGAATGGTCATGATCTGTACGGGTGCATCCTGCTGCTGTCCACTGCCTAAGAGGGCACCCAGTTCAGCCTCAAACAGGTGAATGTCGCGAATATCGCCGCTGTTATCATGGTCTTCCAGCAGGCGGAAGTACTGTTCTGTGTTTTCCGTCAGGGTAGCATCAGGAAGCGTGGCCGGCCCGCCCAGCAACATCCAGGTATTTTCCACCCAATCTCGTAAGGGCAGACGTTGCCGCTGATCGATCGCTTGGCGCAGCACGGGCCTGATACGGGCCAGGATAGTTGCGGCCTCCCCTGATAATGTCGGCGTCCCGGCGTATCCTAGCAGCGTATCCCCCAGGGCAGTTTCAGCCTCTTCAGCGGCCAGTACGAGGGCTTCCATGTCCGCCAGGCGCAGGCCAACCATAGGCAAGCGGATCAGCGCCAGCCAGGCCGGCGTGTCAGCCGGATTAAGCAGCGCCCGGGTCAGGATGAAGAGATCTCGAATGACGGGATAGGAAAGCAGGGGGTCGATATCACTGGCCTGCCAGGCCAGGCCGCGTTCACGCAGGACCGGAATTAGATCTGCCAGGTGGGACTTGCCGCGCACTAGCACAGCAATGGAATCTGTTGGATGTGATGCGTGGATATCGGTAATGGTATCGGTGATGGCCACAGCTTCCTGATGGCGTGCCGCTGAAGTCGGGATGTCGCTGTTTTTGTCATGGCTGATCAGCACGGTCTTTACGCCCGCTATGTCGGTGCTGGCATGGACAGCCGTTGCCGGGTTGTAGCTGACCCCGCCACGACTGATGTCATCCTGGGGCGGAAAGGCACCGCAAAACACGCTGTTGACCCACTCGACTACGGCCGCTTCGCTGCGAAAGTTGCAGGTCAGGCGCAGGTCCCGAAAGCGGATATCCCCAATGCCGTTATCCCGGGTATCGAGAAACAGTCCCACACGGGCATTGCGAAACCCGTAACAGGACTGCATCCCGTCACCCACGATAAACAGCGTCCTGCCATCTCCGGGCTGCCAGCCCCGGGTGAGGCGGCTAAGCAGGCGGATCTGCTGGGTAGAGGTGTCCTGGAATTCATCGACGAGGATATGCCGCAACTGGTAATCCAAGCGCAGTGCTAGGTCGGTAGGCTGATCGTCATGGCCCAGTGCATCCAGCGCCGCAGCACCGACGTGGTTGTAATCGGTCTTGCCCTGGTGGGCAAATGCCAGGCTGAGATGGGAAACCAGCGACAACAGGACATTGATAAGGCTTTCCAGGACGCGCCACTGCCCATCCTCAAAGCGGCTGGCGGGCACAAAACTCATGGCTTCAACAGCAACAAGTAGCCTGGCGTCCGTGGCCATGGTCGCCAGCATGTCTTTCATCTCCGCTTTCATGGCCGTGCGCTGGGCTTTTTCCTCTGAGCTGCCAGGCGCCGTCTTGGCCGGGAACCCTTCACTGACCCGCACATCCTTGCGTATGGCGAATTCTTTCGTCACCAACAGGGCAAGCAGAGCCTGCCATTTACCCAGCTCACGGGTGTCGGCCAGGGGCAGCGAGTCGACAATGTCATCAACGGTAAGGGCAAAGCTTTCGCTGGCCAGATTGTGCACGGCAAACTGGAGGACCGGGAGCAACCGGGACCGGTAAGGGGAGAGGGCGGTGTCCAGTTCAAGCAGGTTCTGGCGCACGATATCGGCCAGCGTCTGTTCCATGCGCTGGCGAACATGCCGTTCGGTATGGCGAAATTCCAGAATGTAGCTCAGCCACTGGTCACGTTTTTCCAGCAGGCCGCATAACAGCTTTTCCAGGGCCGCCCAGCGATTGTTCAGATGCAGGAGCAGGACACGCAATTCACTGGCAATCGGATGATCAGTGTCCAGTTGCGCCAGGGTTTCATGCACGGCTTCCCGGTAAATCTCCCCGGGCTTTTCGGTAATGTCCGGCAGCAGCCCGAGGGTGGACGTCACGGGCAATTGATTGACCAGAAACTGGTTGAAGCTGTCGATAGTGTTGATGCGCAAACGCGAGGTATTGGTCAGCAGCGACCATTGTCTGGCCTCATCCTGTGCCAGCACCGCCCTGGCCAGTGCCAGGGTCTGGCGTTTGTGATCGGGTAACGGCTCCAGCGCCTCGGCGCTGATATGCGCCGCTTCCTCCAGGTTGTCCAGCAGACGATTGCGCATTTCAGCAGCGGCCTTTCGCGTGAAAGTAATGGCGAGCACTTCTTCAGGACGCTCACAGACCGCCAGCAACTTTAGGATTCGCTGGGTCAGCAGTTCGGTTTTTCCGGAGCCCGCCGGTGCCTGTACACAGCAGGACTGCGTGATATCCAGAGCGAGTTCGCGCTCGCGGGCATCGGAAATCGGTGAACGGCTCACAGCTTGTTCGCCTCGTCGATACGACAGACGGGTCGCGCATGGCAGTAATCACAACACTGGCGTGACTTGGGCGTGATGGCGACACAGCCATTAAGAAACTCTTCGGCCAGCAAGGCCAGCGAGGTTTCCCAGGCCAGACGCAAGTCATCCCAGGTAGCCGTTGCGGATAGGCCGTGGTTTCTGCCACGCAACTCCTCGATACTGGTGCCGGGGTAGGTGCCGGCTTCCGCGGACAATCCGGTATAGCGCGTGGTTTCGATATTGACCTGGGCAAAATAGACACCGGCAATGCGTTTGGCTTCTGCTAGCTCTGGCAGGGCAGCGCGCGCCCGGGCCTGTGTCGTGGCCAGTGCATACAGCATGAGCTGGGAATTGGCCGGACGTTCGTCTTCCCAGTCCACTCGGGTGCTGCGTCCTGTCTTGTAATCCACTAGCACCAGGTCGCCACTGTCCGTACCGTCAATCCTGTCGATTCGCAGGTTCAGGGTCAAATCCCCGCATTGCCACTGCGTATCAAGTTCGCTGGCTAGCACGGTAAAACTGCCACGCTGCCTTTCTTCCTGTAGCCATTGCAGCAACAACTCCTGCAGGCGGATTTCCTCCAGCGCACAGAAACTGTCTGTCATGGTATGAAACTGCTTTTGCCGCATGTCATTAACGGCAGCATTGACAACACGTGCCACCAGGGCTTCGAGGTCAGCTTCCGGCATGGCCAGCAAGGCTGACTGGGAAGCAAGGGCTTTCCAGAGCAGCTCGAGCGCCAGGTGCACCAGATTGCCAGAGGCACGCGGATCCAGGCCATAGACCAGCTTTTCCAGCGGTCGCGCTTTCAGTCGATGATGTACGAAACTGCGAAAAGGACATTCCGCCTGGTCTGCCAATAACTGGCTGCCACCCTTGAGACGATCAAGGTCCGTCAAAGGCAGCAAACCCGCTTCCTCCAGCAACTCGGTGGCATCGTCCGAATCCTGTTCTGCAGCCAGCGGGTGCAGATAACTGATCCTGGCTGTGGCTGGTAGGCTGACCCCACCGGGCATGAACTGCTGGAGTATCAGGGCAGGTTTCAGGGGGATCTCATCGCGGTTGACCGGGTGGCTGAACACAAACGCGGATGCCGTGCGTCCGATCAGGTCGGCAAGCATCTGCGTCATTTGACCGGCATAGCGCGTGGCATCGGTTTCCGGGATGCCATGGGCTTTTTGCAAACTGTAGGGGATAAATGGTGACACCCGGGGCGGGGGCGGCCATTGCTGTTCCGACATGCCCAGCATACGGCAATGGGTGAAGTGCAAACCATCGGCTTCCAGCGGCGACAGAATGTGCAGGGGGTGAGAATCCGCCAGCGCTCGCAGCACATGGTTGTCTGCCAGACGGGTGAGTACGGCCAGGGCTTCAGTCACCGCCAGCAGGCCAAGCACTGGCGTCAGCCGACTGAACTGGGCCATGACTTCCTCCCAGCTGTCCAGGGCGCGCTTTTCCTCATCGGACAAGGGCCGTGGTCCCGGCCAGCCCAATGCCCCGAGCTGGGCGCGAAACAGGATTTCCCACTCCCGGGTAGTCCTGTCCTTGCGCAAGCCGGGGCGTGGCAGGGCGTCGAAATCAGCCAGTGCCGTGACCAGTGCCGGACAGTGATAGGCACGCTCGGTCAGGGCAGCGAGGTATTTCAGGTCGTTATTGCTGACCCGGGGCATGTTGCGCTCGCGCAGGCAGCGTTCAAGACTGGCGCGCGGCCAGTGTTCTGTGACGGCACCTGACAGAAACGGGCTACGGAGCCACTGGCACGTTTCCAGGGTATCCACTGTCAGCCGGTTGCGACCCAGACTGAGCAGGGCGGCTCGAATGATTGGTGTTTTCCCGAGCCCCTGCCCACCAACGAGATTGAAGGGCATGTGTGCGACCGGGCTCAGTGACCGGCTTTCCTCAGGCGCGAATACGCGCGCAAAGGTGCGTCTTGCCTCGCTGTAGCGCTGGTGCACATCGACCATGATGATGCCGACTTTGGCATCGGGATCCTCCTGCAGAATCTGCCGTGCCCAGAGGGCGGCGGCCTGCAGTTCTGCGGCAGGATTTTCGGCAGGGTGCAATGTCACCGACGGGGTTTGGCGTGGCAGGTCAAGGTGGGTAGTGTCCCGAACACCGGCAAGGGCCTCGAGCAGGATCGCATACAAAGGCGGTGGTGCCGAGAAACCCAGCAAAACCAGACTGGGCGGCAATAACAGGGCATCGGGCTGCTCGGGGATGAGAGTGACCAGCTGCTCCAGCAACTCTACCTGGGTGGCAAGCTGGCGCTCACGGCAGTAACGGCGAAAGTCATCTGACCATGTCAGATAAGCAGAAAGATCGTCGTGGCCGCTGGCAGTGTAACCGGGGGCCAGGTGTTCCAGGTCCTTGCGCGCAATGCGCCACAGGTGCTCCAGCGCCCAGGCGTCCTGCACAGCGCGTGAGGTCGCGGTGGCGTTCAACAGGGTGGTGCCAACCCGGGACTGGCTGATTACCTGATGCCAGACCAGGTGTTCCTCGGCCGGTTCCAGCAGCCGAACCGCCGGCAGCAGGCTGCTGCCGGCTTCCAGTAACCGATTGCAGCACTGCCGAATCCAGATATCGACAGGGAAGATGGCCGGACTGGGATAAACTGGAGACAACCCGGTTTTGACCCGCCACTGGCCATACCAGTCTCTGAGCTGGATGCTGGTGAGATGATTGGGCGTCAGAACCAGACAGCCGCTGTCCAGGTCTGGAAAGCAGGCGCGTAGGGTGTCCGGGCAATGCAGCATCGAGGATAGCCGAATTACATGTTGGGGTAATTCGGACCACCTCCGCCTTCCGGGGTGACCCAGACGATATTCTGGGTCGGATCCTTGATATCGCAGGTCTTGCAGTGCACGCAGTTCTGGGCGTTGATCTGGAATCGGGTGTCGTCCTCTGTACGCACGATTTCATACACGCCTGCCGGGCAATAGCGCTGGGCCGGTTCATCATACTCGGCCAGGTTGAATGTCAGGGGTGTATCGGGATCAAGCAGCAGCAGGTGGCAGGGCTGGTCTTCCTCATGATTGGTGTTGGACAGGTAAACCGAACTGAGACGATCAAAACTGAGCTCGTTATCCGGCTTCGGATACTGAATGCGCGGTGCGTCCTCTGCCGGCAACAGGCAGGCATGATCCGGACGCGTGTCTTTCAGGGTGAAAGGCAGCTTGCCGCGAAACAGGGTCTGATCGACAAAGCTGTACACCGCGCCGAGTAGAGTGCCGAATTTGTGCATGGCCGGGGCGATATTGCGCGACTGTGCCAACTCCCGATGAAGCCAGGACTGGCGTACGCGGGTTTCATAGTCGGTCAGCGATTCTCCGATAGATTCTCGGTCACCCAGGAGGGCTGCCACCACGGTCTCGGCAGCAAGCATGCCGGACTTCATGGCGGTATGCGTGCCCTTCAGCTTCAGGAAATTGAGAAAGCCGGCATTGTCTCCAACCAGCAGGCCGCCGGGCACAGTAAGGCCGGGCAGGGATTGTAGCCCCCCTTTGACCAGGGCACGCGCACCATAGGACAGGCGCTTGCCACCCTTGAGTGTGCGGCTGAACACCGGGTGGTGTTTCAGGCGCTGAAATTCATCAAAGGGACTCAGCCAGGGGTTGCTGTAATTCAGGTCGGTTATCAGTCCCAGGGCTACCTGGTTGTTGTCCAGGTGATAGAGAAAACTGCCTCCCGTGGTTTTGCCCAGCCCCAAAGGCCAGCCAATGCCGTGTACTACCTTTCCGGGACTGTGCTGCGCAGCGGGTACTTCCCACAACTCCTTAATGCCGAGTCCGTAATGCTGGGGGGTGCTGCGCTTGTCCAGCTGGAATTTTTCAATCAGCTGTTTGCCCAGATGACCGCGGCAACCCTCGGCAAAAATCGTGTACCGGGCATGCAGTTCATAGCCGGGTTCATAGCCGGGTTTTTCCTGCCCCTGGCTGTCCCGGCCCATGTCCCCGGTTGCCACTCCCTTGACAGCGCCCTGGTCACCATAGAGCACTTCAGCCGCCGCAAAGCCCGGAAAAATCTGTACGCCGAGATTGTCGGCCTGTTCACCGAGCCAGCGACACAGGTTGCCCAGGCTGATCACATGATTACCGGTATTATGGAGTTGTGCTGGCAGCAGGGATGTCGGCAGGCTGATGGAGCCAGTGGCACTGGTCAGCAGATGCACTTCTTCATCGCTTACCGTGACATTCACGGGAGCACCCATATCACGCCAGTCAGGAAACAACTCATCCAACGCGGTGGCTTCCAGGATGGCGCCAGACAGGATATGGGCGCCGATTTCGGAGCCTTTTTCCAGCAGACAGATTTCAAGGGAAAGGTTATGTTCCTGGCTTAACTGCGCCAATTTGCAGGCCGTGGCAAGACCTGCCGGGCCGCCCCCGACAATCACCACATCGAAGGGCATTATTTCGCGTTCAGACAAAATCGATTCATCCTCTTAAGGGACTTTTTGATATACAGTCATTATAATTGTGCTCCTTTCGAATTACACAAAAAGTCACTGCCAGATCACCCGCCCATGAAAATACTTGTTCCCATCAAGCGTGTCGTTGATGCCAACGTCAAGGTCCGTGTCGCTGCCGACAATGCCTCTGTCGATCTGGCGAATGTGAAAATGGCCATGAACCCGTTCTGTGAAATTGCCGTTGAAGAGGCTGTGCGGCTGCGTGAAAAAGGCCTGGCGACTGAAATCGTGGCCGTCACCGTGGGTGATGAGAAAAGCCAGGAACAATTGCGCACGGCCATGGCACTGGGCGCAGACCGCAGTATCTGGATAGAGCAGGCCAGCCCGGTGGAACCCCTGGCGATTGCCAAGTTGCTGCAGGCTGTCGTGGCCAGGGAAGCCCCTGACCTAGTGATTCTGGGTAAACAGAGTATTGATGGTGACAACAACCAGGTAGGACAGATGCTGGCCGCCCTGTGTGACATGCCCCAGGGCACTTTCGCCTTCAAGCTGGATGTTGCTAACGGCAAGGCGGTTGTCAGTCGCGAAATCGATGGCGGTGAGCAGGTGGTGAGCCTGACCTTGCCCGCGGTAGTGACCACCGACCTTCGGCTCAACGAACCCCGCTATGCAAAACTGCCGGATATTATGAAGGCCAAGAAAAAGCCCATCGACCACCTGACTCCCGAAGCCCTTGGCGTAACTGTGACCAGCAGTCAGACGGTCCTGACCGTGAATGAGCCGTCGGCTCGCAAGGCCGGCATCCGGGTCAACAGTGCACAGGAACTGGTAGACCGCCTGCGCAACGAAGCCCGCGTCATTCCCTGACTTTCCGATTTTCGATAACACCTGATTAATAAGAAGAACGCCCATGTCCTGTCTCGTCATTGCCGATCACGACAACCGCTCCCTGAATGCCGTCACGGCCTGTGTCATCACCGCCGCAAAAGCGCTGGGTGGTGATATTCATGTCCTAGTGGCCGGTACCGAGTGCCAGGAGGCGGCCAGCCAGGCAGCGGCGCTTGAAGGTGTTGCCCAGGTCCTTGTGGCTGATCACGGGGTCTATGAACATCGTTTGCCGGAAACCCTGGCTCCCCTGATCAGGGGCCTGGCAGCCGACTATGAGCACATTCTTGCCAGTGCCGGCACCGCGGGCAAAAACCTGATGCCGCGCGTGGCAGCCCTGCTGGATGTGGGGCAGATCTCGGATATCGTGGCAGTGGCGTCGGCCAACACCTTTGTCCGCCCGATCTATGCCGGCAACGCACTGGCCACCGTGGAATCCCGTGACCCTATCAAAATCATCACGGTCAGGACTTCTGCCTTTGAGGCAACGCCGTCCGGAGGCAGTGCGACCATGAAAAATCTGGACACCGTCATCAGCCAGGATAAAAGCACATTTGTGAGTGAAAATCTCAGCAGCAGTGAACGACCGGAACTGGCCGCCGCCAGCATCGTCGTTTCCGGGGGCAGGGGACTTGGCAGTGCCGAAAACTTCCGCCTCCTCGAAAGCATGGCTGATAAACTCGGGGCCGCCATTGGCGCCTCTCGTGCTGCCGTGGACGCCGGTTATGTGGGCAACGACCTCCAGGTTGGCCAGACCGGCAAGATAGTCGCGCCCGATCTCTATATCGCCGTGGGCATTTCAGGGGCCATCCAGCACCTGGCCGGCATGAAGGACAGCAAGGTGATTGTGGCCATCAACCATGATGCCGATGCCCCGATTTTTCAGGTCGCGGATTACGGCCTGGTAGCAGACCTGTTCGAGGTGTTACCGGAAATGGAAGCGCTGCTCTGACGCCACGCTTGACGACCTGAACCCCAAAGCCAGTCATACCAGCGCGCCTCCGACTTCAGGTTTGACCGCCAACCATTCTATAATCTGGGTAACCCTAACCCGATCGGCATACCGCTGATTCGGCCCCAAAGGAGTTTGCCATGTTGTTCAATCGCCGTTTATCCAACCTGTTCACTATCACCTTCATTACCGCCTTGTCGGCGTTGACGTCCCAGGCCGTGCTGGCCGGCTGGACCCTGGACAGCGATGCTTCCAGTCTCTATTACGTGACCAGCAAGGCAGCCTCGGTGTCTGAAGTGAATTCCCTGGGTGGCTTGTCAGGCGGCATCAATGACGACGGCAACGCCGAAGTGACCATCAGTCTGGGTACGGTGGATACCGCCATTGAAATCCGCAACGAGCGGATGCGTGACATTGTGTTTGAAGTAGCCAGCTATCCGCTGGCCTCCGTCAGCCTGATGACGGATGTGTCCATGCTGAAAAGCCTAGCAGCAGGGGAGAGCATGTCGATGGCCTATGAAGCCACGGTGGATTTGCATGGCGCGACCCAGGTGGTCACCCTGGATGTGCTGGTCAGTGGCCTGAAAGAAGGCGGGCTGCTGGTTACGCTGGCCCGCCCCCTGATTATCCATGCCGCCGCTTTCGGACTGGCCGACAGCGTGGAGCAATTGCGTGAAATCGCCGGTTTACCCAGTATCAACAACAACGTTGTTGTTGATTTCACGCTGCAGTTTGACGCGGACTGATTACTCCCTGGACTGAACCTTGTTGGCAGCCTGGCTGTCGTTAGCCTGAACTGCCCCGGCATGGTCCTCGGTACTGTTGCTATCCGCAGCTTGCGACCGGTCCTGTCCTGACCCCGTCTCACCTGCGGACTTGCCTAATTCCGCAGCAGCGCCAGACTCACCCGAGGTCTGAGCAGCCTTCGTGTTCGCCGTCTGCATCCGGTTACGCGGATCATTCGGTGCACGGGGGCGTTCGCGTTTCGGGGGGGGCTGATTGCTGGCTGGAGGGGCAGCAGGGGTATTCCCGGCTGGGGCAGCTGGCTTTTCTGATGCCGGCTCTGATGCCGGCTTAGTGGCTAATCCGCCATTTGACCGGCTCTGCTGTTCATCACCTTTACTCTGGGCATGACTGTCCTGGGCG
>Ga0181560_10004078_pt1 | contig 13330 bp, 11 predicted proteins | sample 011ome_20_FD_133751 | JGI IMG/M metagenome (GOLD analysis project Ga0181560, IMG submission 133751) | Coastal salt marsh microbial communities from the Groves Creek Marsh, Skidaway Island, Georgia - 011509CT metaG (megahit assembly) | ecosystem: Environmental > Aquatic > Marine > Intertidal...
ACGGCGTGCGCAGAGTCCACACGATGAGACACGCGGCGACGAGCAGCGGCGGCGCGGCTGTGACGGCAAAGTACCAGCCGCCGACCGCCCACAGCGCAGACGCCGAGAAGCCCGCGGCAAACACGACCAGCGTGAGGCGCCATCGGCCGCGTTCCGCGGCGCCCAAAGCGGCGTAGAGAATGTTCAGAACCAGGTCCAGCGACACCGGAATCGCGATGCCATAGATGAGCATGTTTGTCTGTGCCGGCGTGATCCAGTGCTGCTGCGCGAGCAGGCGGCAGAACACTGAGGTTTCTGCATCGCCGGCGCCGCAGTCGTCTGTGGTTGGGACGAAGCCGCGGTAGGTTGCATCGAGCGCGGCCACGGCAAACACGCTGAGCGAGTAAAGAGTGATCGAGTAGTACATGCTTGCAAACACGCCCTGTGACTCAGAGAAGCGCACGGCGGTAAGCGTGCTCGAGAGCACCAACTGCGCCTGCATAACGGCCAGCACAACGACACACACAACCGCGTACTCGCCGCCCCACAGCTCGGCACACGCAACGTCGCCGCGCGCGCTGGCACACACGAGCACGCTGAACACGCAAAGCAGGCAGTGCCCAGCCAGGATCGACACGTTCAAAAGCAAGAGGGCGACGAGGCTGTTTTGGGCCGTGTGTGTGGTGTTCGACGTCTCCTTCGTGGGAGGCGGCGCCTGTGGTTGTTCCAGCGCGCCCAATCCTGGAAAGGGCGGTGTGTTCTGCTGAGGCTTGGTGCTTGCCGCGCTTGTCGGTGGCAGGACGGTTTCGGAGACCTTGATGTCCGTGGGCATGTCTCCCAGCACAAACCCGGAATCAAACCCGACAGCGACGCCCGTCGCAAAGATGACCAGGTACAGCACGGCCAGCCACACCATCTGCACGCGCAGGAACATCAAGCCGGCTGTCGCGTGCGTCGCCGGCAGCACCGCGTCTGCAGCCAACGCAATCAGGTACTGCAGACACGAGTAAAACAGCACGAAATTGACATCGCGTAGCACAGAAAGCGGGACCATACACCTGCGAATCCGCGTTGCGCAATATATATCACGACTTTACATGCACGCGAGGTATGACGCTGGCTCAAAACGCCGGCACGCAAACAGCGGCGTGCACGCCGTGGCTGCGCGTGTCGACGGCAAGACGTCAGCACGCAGTGCTCGACCAGGAGCTTGTGTAGAACGTGATGACTCCGGCCACGGACCGCGGCAGCAGCACAAAAATGGCGTCCGGCAGCACCACGGTGCCCCAGAAGAGAAAGTTTTCGGCGCGCGTGTGCAGGCCGGCTTCCAGCATGCCGGCGCCGATGATCACGCACGGGGCCAAGAACTCCAGCGACACAAGCCACACCAAGAGCGCGTGCGCGTCGCGCTTGTGCGTAAAGGGCCACATGAGGAACGCGGACAGGACGACGATGGCGGCAGAGACAAAGCCAAACACGAGTCCCGCTACAAGGCGCCAGCGGTCGTGCGCAAACACGGTGCCGGAGTGCAACAACAGCAGTAGCACAATGCCTGCAAAGTTTAGCACGAGCTGCACGTAAAAGTATACAGGGAACAGCACATGGTTGACGGCCTCGAAAACGTTGCGCTTCTGCGCGGGCAACGGTTGTGGCATCTCTCGCGCAGTGCGTCTCTCTTTATATACGCAGCTTTCCAGCAGCGCTCGGGGCGTGTGGAAATGCCGTGGCGGTCGCATCCAGTGGAGGCCGGCGGATCGTGCGCGCGCAACTTGCCGGATTGCGTGTGCGTAGGCTCGGTGTACGAGCGCGGAATCAGCGCGGCGTGGCGTGCTGCGGCCGGCGTGTTGCGGTGGCAGCGGATCGTGCTGCGCTGCACGGAGTTTTGGCGCAGCGTGCGCGCATGCGCGCGCACGCTGCGCGCGCGCGAGGAAACCGCACGCATGGCCGCGTGCCGCGGTTGCCGGCGTCAGACCGTGTTTTGACGCTGAATGCGGTGTGACTGTGCATGCCGGTGTGCTTGCCGAAAAGACACTGTCCTGGGGTTTGAAGGCAGTAGCGACTGCATCTTGTGCGCGAGTCTCTGAAGTAACGCATAGTCTGAGTTTGCGTGCCCTACCTTGCGCGCGTGTGTTTGCGTGGCTTCCGCGTTGGCACAAAACGGGACAAACTTTCTGCTGTGCGCTGTCGACTTGAGCATGCGCATGGTGACAAGAACCTCGTCATGTGTCTTGCACGCTGGAACTACGAGGTCGACTTCTGCCTGCGTTTCGGCGCGGGCAGGCGTTGCTGAGACGTCATCTGGCGAGGTGGTACAAAGGCCCAAATGCATGTTAGTACGGAAAATATTCATCTGGCCTTTGTACCACCTCGCCTGCCCACGTGTCTCGCTACACGTTGCCGCACGCAATATATATTGACTCATCCATTGTGTGTGAATGCTCGAGTCATGAGTGAGGCTGCGAGCCAGAACAAAAAGATCGTCGTCGTCACGGGCGGGCACGCGGGCATCGGGCTGGCGACCGTGTGCAAATTTCTGCATGAGGGGGCAACCGTGATCTCGATTGACAAGTCGCACACCGACGGCACGCATTCACACGCAGGTCGCGAGTACCACACGTTGCAGCACGACTTTGCCGACATTACCGGCATTGCGCAGTTGGTGAGTGGTGGCATTGCCGGCGTTCTCAACAGCCGAGATTTCCACATCGATGTGTTGGTGCTCAACCATGCCAAGTTTGCGTTCGGCAAGCTCGGCCTGCCCGGCTTTGGCTCAAACACACAAACCGACCGCAACGTGCCGTGTTCCGAGTGGCGCGAGACGTTTGATGTAAACGTGCTGTCGTACGCCAAGATGATCGAGGCGTGCACCCCGCACATGCGCCTGTGCTCGGGCGCGGTAGTCACGCTCTGCAGCACTGGCAGCTTTTGCGCAGAAGGCGAGAACGTCTGCTACAACGCGTCCAAGGCCGCAGTCGCACACCTCACGCGCTGTGCGGCCAAGGACCTCGCGCAGTTTGGCGTCCGCGTCAACGGCGTCGCGCCTGGCTCGATCCTGACCGCGGCCAGTGTGCACCACATGCAGCTGCTGGGCCTGAGCGTCGAAGAGGGCACCAAGCGCTTCGGCGCGCAAAGCCTCCTGAACCGGCAGGGCCGTCCCGAGGAAATCGCCGACGTCATCAGCTTCCTCGCGTCCGACCAGGCCGCGTTTGTCGTCGGGCAGATCATCACAGTCGACGGCGGGGCGACGCTGTAGCTCTCGCGTGCGCCACGTGCAGCTGCTGCCTCCTCAACCGACAGGGCCGCCCGGGGACAGTCTCCGACGGCATCAAGATCATCACAGTCGACGGCGGGGCGACGCTGCAAGCCGTGGGTTGAAATCAGAGTGAAAGACGCAGCTGCACCCATGCGTGCATTAGCGTGTGAGATTGAGGCACAGCGGCCCGAGCGAGGCGGCCGCGTCGGCAAAGTCCACCGTCACGCTGCGCAGGCGCGGGCCCGCGTGCGCGCGCGCCAGGCCTTTCACGGAGTCGAGGTCCCGGAATTGAACCTTGGCGCGCAGTGCGCGCACGAGATCGCGGTGCACGACCGCGAATTCCGTGGGCCCCGTGCGCGGCGGCTGCCCGTGCCGCGACAGCCACACACGCCACCCGTTGCGCACCTTTAAATTGCACCGCTTTTTGAACAAAAACGCGTCCATCGTCTGGCTCGGCTCTGCGCGGAGCATGTGCTCGAGCGTCGCCGCGCTGCGCTCGCGATCGACTGAGGCACGGCCGACGTTGCTGCCGACGTGTGCAATGACGCTCCGCTCGAAGCCGCACGCCCCCTCGCCCGCGAGCAAAAACACGACGCGCTCCTGCAGCGGGGTGTCGAGCGCGTGACGCCACTTGCGCACGTCGGCAAGCTCGGCGTTGAGGCGCTTGAGATAGCCTCCCGCGCTGACCTCAGTTTTTCCGATTTTCACGAGCACGTACTCGTTGCACAACAACGAGCCGCCGTCCTCGGCCGTGACCTCGCACACGCGGAGCTCGGGCAGCTCGTAGCAGTACACACCGCTGCCGCGCCGTAGCAGGTCGGCAACATCCAGCGGCGCACTGCCCGCGCAAAGCGTGCTTGCAAAGCGCCGCCAGCGCGCGCCGCCGTGCACATACGCAACCGGTATGGACTCTCCTGCACTTGCGTGTGGCGTGGACGCGCGCCCGCGCGGGCTCTGCAGGACAGCGTTCTGCGTTGGTGCGGCATCGAGTTTCTGCAGCCTCGGTCTTGCGGAAGCCGAGCGCGGCAACACGGTGTCCGCAGGCGCCGGCAGCTCAAAACAGCTGCCTGCAGCGCTGGTGCTCACGACTGTGCTCGTGCTACTGGCAGGTAAATGTGCGTACTCTTGCAGCTCCACGCCGGCCTCCGCGTCTGCATACGGCGAGCGCGGGGCCCCGAGCGCTGCTGCTGCGTCGACCACAGTCTGTTTGCGATCGCGCACAGTGGCGCTGGCGACGCAGCGCGCGGCTTTAAACGCTGCATGCGGATGCTGCAGACGCACCGGCGTGGGCCGCACAGTGTCGCGCGGCACAACTTGCTCAGAGCACCTCGCACTATAACTCGTTCTGGATTTGTAATACAGAATACTGAGCATTATGCGTGTTTTGACTGCATGTATATACATTGGTGCACTGCAAGCCGACGACCCGCCGCCGCTTGGTGCCTCCACACCCCGCTCGTGCACATTCAGCACTCGGCGTGATTACGGGCCTAAAACGCCGATGCGTGCATAATGCGCGTGCTTGCACATAGTGTGTGCGTTTTGGCTTGTGCTGGCACTGTGTTACACCAAGCCGCTGCGCGGGCCAATCGCTGGGTTTTTGACACGACACCGCATGCAGAAAGGCACGTTTTTATTAATCGCTCGGAGACACATGCCGACGCCGTGGTCGCCTGTCAACGCCCTGCAAGTACATATATTGTGGCGTATGTCGACGACGGGACATGAACGCGTTCCTCAACACGGACGCCTCGTGCGCCGCGCTGCTCTCGTCGTGGCTGTCCTCAAACTTTACGTCCACGTCCTCCAGCGACCCAGAGGTCAAGCGCTTGCAGAGCCTTGCGCAGCTCGGCGTCGACATCTACCAGGCCGGACTGCAGCTCGAGGAAAACAAGATGCGCATAGCCGAAAGCGAAGCGCGCATGCGCCAGATTGCGGACAACCCGCAGCTTATCTTTGAACAGCACATGCTCTTCCAGCAGTGCAAGGAACTCGCAATCGAGCAGGGCACCATGTCCAAGGCCGTGAACATTCTCACGCGCACGAGCGAAGGCGTGGAACAAAAGGTGCTTATGCAGCGTATGCAGCGCGTGATGCAGGAAACCATTACGCGGCACGATCAGCTGCAGCACCAGAGCATGTACGGCGAGGACACGACGGCAGAGTCGTTGCTCGGGACCTTTGAAAAAATGTCCGAGGACGTGCAGACGTACCAGCACACGCTTGCGCAGATGAGCACGTCGAGCGACATACTTGCCGCGGCCGACGTCTCGTCCTCGACGGCGGCGGGCTCCGCCCTCCAGCCCTCGTCTGAGTTTCTCGCTTGGAAAAACGACATTCTTGCCACCAACTACACGCATGCAGTGCACGGGCACTCGCACACAGCCCCCACCAGATTGTCCCAAGCCGTCTAGGTCCAGACGCGCCGGTGTGATCCGACTGCAGCACGCGGTCGTGCACGTCCATACGTACCTGACGGCGTCGTCGCTGAGCACGCTCCTGCACACGCGCGAATTAGTTTCATCATGGTGGTCACTGAAAATACACGCGACAGGACTAGACTAAACACACAACCTAGCAATTACACGCCAAAAGCCGGCGCTTTTCAAATATGTCATGTTAGTGTCGACATCATGACCTAGCAATTAAACGCTAAAATAGACACCTTATGCACACCTGCTAATCATCTAGTCCATGCGCGTAGTAGATCGTTTATATGTACACGTGGGCGGCATTCATACACACGGAAACAAGGCAAGATCCCATCCTAGCTCGCGCCCACTGAGCTACTTGAGAGAGAAACACGACACCAAAGCAAGAAAATTGCGCACTGCCGATCACGTCAGGACATGTTGCAAATATAGTGGGCGTGTGCCACAGAGCAGAAATACAAACGGTCTTGTACGCCCGGTCGACGGCCGCTGCGCACGGATGCTGAGTGCATATATACTCGCAGCATGCGTTGGTACACACTTGCTCACCAGCACATTGCAGTTTTTTTATTTTTATCTCGCCCGCGTCATGGCACGCCCATGCTAAACGTCTGTGTCAGCACGCTCGCGACGAGCGTGCGGAAGCTGTCCTTGTCGATGCTGTAGCACACGCGCGACACCATGTGCTCGCCCGAGTACAGGCACGGTTGGTGTGTGATGCACAGGGTCCCGTGCTGCGTATGGCCGCTAAACTCATCGACGTGACTCGTCGGGCGCCCGGCATGCATGCGATGGTGCACGCAGGACGTTGGGCCCCCGACGACCAACGGAATCTCCTCGTCGTCCACGCCGTCGATTTGCAGGTCAACCCGCGCCGTGTACCACCTCGCCTTGCTCAGAAACCTCGACAGCATGCGGGACCGTCCCGCTTCGGCTTCAAGCACGGTGTCTGACGACGAGCGCGCGCTGTCCACAAGACGCATCGGTATGCGGTACACCATCTTCGGAATGTTGGGCGCGTTGCGCCCGGTCGTCATGTTTGTGACATACGCAGCCACTGTGAGCTCAAAGGAGCAGAGCTGTGCAAGCGTGTGTGCAGGAAGCTGCTGCACGACGTTGAGCTCGAGCACCCGCAACTCGGCCATTTCACGCTCGGCCTCGCGCTCGGCCTCCAGCCAGAGCCTCGCCCGTGTCACGCTCGCAAGCTCGCACAGAAACCGCCATACCTCACGCGGAAAATCTCGAAAGTGCCCCATTGTGTGCCCCAGCTGCACCTCCCTGCCTGACCCGTGCCGGCACACCGGGCACCTGAAGCCCCTCGTGCTCACCAGCACCAGCAGCTCCATTGCCGAAAACACGTGCGAGCACGCCTTGATGCGTATCGGCTTGAGCTGCGGCAGCGCCCGTGCCTCCGTCAGCAATTCCTCCTTTTTGTCCCCCGGCAGCTGCTCCTGCTTCACGTACATCTGCGCCGCTGCCCTCGTGTCCGCCAAGACCACGCTTTCCATTGTCAGCACACACATGTCCCCGTCCACACACGTGCTGTCAAACGTCAAGGCGTCTGTCTTGTCCAGGCCTGGTAAAACACACGTGCGCATATTATCTGCATCCATTGCGCCCTTTTATACGCGGTGCCGTACCAGTGCATTTGTCTCCTCATGCATGTGCATGGGTTTTCTTTTTATTCTTATTTCTCCAGGCGGGCATATACACCCCCGAGCTTTGTCCACGCAATTGACACGTATTATACCTTCCGAATTTCCTCCATTGTCTTGATCATGACTATATTATACTCGTTTTCAAGTGACTTACACTCTTGTGAATCTTCTGGTTTTGTCAATGTGTTTAAACATGCATGGCAAGCTGCAGACACCTGCTTCTTAAAAACGTCGTAATCTTCTGTTGTTAAAAAGGCATTCCTATTCCCTCTTTTAATTATGCTTGTTTTTCTCTCGTGGCTTTGTCTCTCTGCCGTGTACATAAGTCTGCCATATCGATTATGCTCCGACCTTTTGTTTTCTTGATTACGGGTCTTGATTACGGGTCTTGATTACAGGTCTTTATTGCATTCCAACGGCGCTTACCGTACAGCAAGCCATGCGTTACGGCAGCATGTGTTGTGCTTCCATACCCTATCGCATGCAAGCGCGCATGCTACGCCGTTGTCTAGTTCCTCCGGTACACTTGGATGTTGACGTCGAAGAGCTGTGCACACGTCTTCTCGCATTCGTCCTGATGCTTGAACTTCTGCCCGACACTGTCAACCAGGTCGTGGAGCTCTGTCGCGAAGATGTCGTCGTCCAGCTCCTTGTCTTCTTCCTCCGCCTTCTCCTTAATCGCCTCCCAGATCTCGAGATGCACCTTGTTCTGCAGGCCGTCGCTGTCCTCCCAGAAAGTAATCATGGGGTTGCCAACGGCGATGCACTCGTGCAGAAACTTGCGCAGAAACTGCGGACACTCGAGCCCAAGATCCTTGCCGTCCATGGACCAGAGCTTGCCATCCGGGCCGATGTGCACATACAAGATTTGCGAAGGCTCGTCCTCGCATACGTCGATCAAGCAGGCTGTCATGCCACCCTCGACATCCCCAAGAAACCCAGGAGTCTCTCCGGTGGGGTGCAGCTTGATCTTGTCGGTCGCAGCGACCGCAGTAGGCTGAAGCTTGGGCTTCTTTGCCACGTGCGTGCTGGCTGCCGTGGCCGTCGGAGGCAGCGGTGAAGCCCCCTCCGTGCCGCCCGGGGTGGTCATTTTGGTTTGGTGGCATCAGTTCTGTGCGGGAGCTTTTATCAACGCTTTTCGCCCAAAATAGCAACGCGGGTAAAGCCGCACAAACGGGGCTTGGGTACATGCACACCGAGCTTTCTCGTGTCTAGCTGCTCCAACGCGCCCGTCTGCAGCAAGCCGGGCGCGCGTGCTGGAGATTGTATCGCAGTGACCGGCAAATGCTGAATGCTGCGTCGAGTTCTGCCACGTTGCACTCAAACACACATAAAAGACGACTCACGGACAGGGAAGGAGTGGCGTTCCGTGCAACCGATGCTCGCCACGCCGGCCCTGCCTGCGCCAAGCCCCACCGCACAGCACCTCGCGTGTTCCGCACCTACATGCGCACTGCGCACGCCCGTTCTGGCGACCCCACACGCGCTGTTTCCGACAGACTACTGCGCCACCGCGGATGTCAAGCCGGCTGCAACTGTGCGTACGCTCGTGTCGGATTACCCTCTCGAAAGCCTCGACGCCCCAGGCTCGGTGTGCGATGGCGACTGGCCGGCAGCACCCGGGGACTTTTGCAAAAAGCCAGATTGGAATGCCGTGCACTTGCGCCGCCGCGCGGGTCTCGTGCTCGTGCTGGCAGCGTGGTGGCTCCTGCTGGCCGCGGGTGCGGGGGGCGGCAGGAACTAATGCCTTTGTGGCACCGCTGATGACAATTGAGCTTGAGGCGAGGCGGTGTTCTATTTTGAGCGAATTGAAATTCGAGCACACGCACACACCCACCCATGACCCTGGTTGTGCATTCCGTTCGGAGGCGAGGCGGTGTTCTATTTTGAGCGAATTGAAATTCGAGCACACGCACACACCCCACCCATGACCCTGCTCCGACATCGTGCTTGGAATTCGAGCACACGCGCACACCCCACACGACCGCAGTCGCGAATCGCGCTCGGAGGCAAAGCGGTGTTCTATTTTGAGCGAATTAAAATCCGAGTCTATGAACACAGGGCGAGTACCGGTGAGGGCCAGTATAACACATTAGGGCCATTGTGCTGTCATGCCGGCGGACCCACTTGCAATTGAAGAACACGCTGCCCTGCTGCGCTCGACACTGCTGTCGAGCGGTGCGAGAATCGAGGATCGTGGGACCGTTCATGTCAACGCGCACGGCTGCAGGCTTGAGGTTGATCTTGCTTGCATGCGGTGCTCGCTCGGCGCAATTCAGGGCATTGTTTAGCACGGTTCAAAATGCGGCTGGTGGTGGTGTGCAGGTGCCAACGTTCCGCGTACAGCTCCCGCAGACGTGCAGTGCGCGGCGCATCCGAGCCGTCGACCGCGATGTCACCGACGACGACGCCGTCGCAAGCGTGACGCTGGAGTCGCCCGTTCACTTTTCATGTTTCGACGACGCAAAGCACCCTGAATATGCGGGGAGCGACTTGGCTCTCGCGCGCCAGTTGTACTGGAAGCTGGAAAAAGGCTGCTTCCTGTGCGCATGCGAGGCAAGCAGCCAGTGGCACACGTGCAACGCGTGGGTGCGCGTGCACTGTGCCGACGACGACGGCGGGGAGCACGAGGCGCTTGCCTTCGCCGAGCTGCGGATGGTGCGCTGCGGCAGCCCGCCGAGCTTTGTGCCACGGTTGTACCTGAAGGTCGCCGGCAAGTGCGCGGTGCTGTGCTGGGCGTTGCACATGCTGGAGATTCTGCGCGCCGCACACGCCGCGGGGGCCATCACAGACCCGGGCATCGCCCCCCTGCCGCTGTTCTCGGACGCCGATGCGCGCGGCGGGATGAACGTGACGGTGTTTACCATGAAAACAGTTGGATTGCACTACGCGCGCTTGGGAACACCCGAAGTGTTACGGGAGGTGAATTTCCACGCCTCGCGGATGGCCTTGGAGCACGGCCCCGTGGCGTGCTTCCTTCCGCAGCCGGAGCACGCGAAACAAATGATTGCGTTTTGGCGGCGCTTGCTTGCGGCGCGCGTCGTGGAGTCGGGCATACGCGTGTCAGACGACGCGGGCATGCGCGCCCTGGCCAAGTTCCTCAGCACGGGCATGGACAATGCACAGCGCGCCGCCCTGTCTGAAAAATTGCAGCGAACCCCGCCCGAGATGCCCGCCCCGCACCTCGTGCCCTTTTACCGCAGCATGCGCACAGCGCTGGACGAGGAGAGGCGGCAGTGGGCGACTTTGCGCGAGAAACACACCTTGGGCGCGCTGCACGCATACTCGAGCGCAGGCGATCTTGTGTTTTTGCGGGACACGCTGGGTACACTGGGGCGGCACGTGCTTTACAGCACTGAGGTCGTCACTGCGAGCCCGTGATGCGCGACAGCACACACGAACGGCTGTCAAGTGCACAGCACACGTCGAGGCGCCGTGTGCAGCATGCGCGGGGGTTTGGTTTTTGTATGCGCGATGAATAAACGCGGCTGCTTGCACAGGTACAGCGACGGTGCATGCTGCTGGGGGTCCTGGCCGGCTGCGATCGTGTACACGGTCTTGTGCCTGCACCGGCGCACAAACAAGAGCACAACGCAAAACACTGAGGCAGAACACGATGGCGAGCACCGCAGCCGCGAGTGCCTATGCCAGCGTGCTGCGCGCCGCGCCGCGAGACGTGATGGTGTAGGTGCCGTTGTAGTCGCGAGGTAAGTCGGTGACCGTCACTCCAGCAATGGACGTGACTTGGAAGCGACTCGAGGCGAGTAGCGAGTTCAAAATCTCAGTCTCAAGCAGCGGAAACGGTGCACGTGTGCGCACATACACCTCGGTGAACACTGCGAGTGTTTGTGTGTCTGCCCGTCGCTCTTGATGTGCGATGGGCTCTTCCCGTGCAATGAGGACTTGGTTCGGTGGTACTTCGAGCACTACAGCGATGGCGGCCTGGTACAAGCGTCGACGTGGGGCATCAAAGTGTCCCTCTATGACATGGATATTCGCCACTAACTGCAGCAGCAGCAGTCCGGCGCTGCCTGCGTCGGCGTCGAGTGCGCTGGGCGGTGGCGGTGGCGGTGTCGGTGGCGGTGTCGGTGTAGGCGTGTTTGCGCTGGACGCGTTGGGCAGTTGTGCGTCGCAGCGCGCTGGGAATGCCACAAACACACACGCCACGACAAGCACTACTGCTGCGATTGCGCGCCTGTGCATCATACTGGGTCAAGACTGGCACACTCACGCAAATTTATATGCACTGTGTGCTTGTCAGAGCCGGAGACACCTCGCTCGTTTCTCAAACTCGACATGATCGTTCAAGGCTGTCCAAGGCGGTTCGAGGCTGTCAAGGCTGCACAAAAACGCGTGGTGTAGTAACCAAATGCACCGAGAATTGCGCTGCGGGTGGTACCCGCGGCGCGGGCAGGCATGAGCCAAGGCACGCGGTCGCGTTTCTTTGCAGGTCCGTGCTCGTGCCGCCTTGACGCCGAGAGCATCTTTGCGACCTGCCAGCGCTTCGCCGTCGACGCCCTCGAGACGCTCGGCCCCGCGCACAGCGAAAAAACGTACGAGGACGTGCTCTGTAACAAGCTGTACGCAGCGCGCATCCCCGTGCGGCGGCAGGCCAGTGTGTGCCAGACGGTGGACGACCACGTGGTGTGCACGGGCATCGTCGACCTCGAGGTCGACCACTGTCTCATCCTCGAGCTCAAGGCCGGGCACAGCAGCATCACGCAAGAGCACAGGGCGCAGCTGCAGCGGTACATGCGGTCCATGCATGCTAGCCCGCGCACGGACGCCAACCTCATCGGCGCGATTTTCCTGTTTTCCAAGCACGGCGTGCTCCACACCTGGCGCACCCCGGGCGCCTGACCTCACCGGCTGCGTGTGGGAGAGAGGAGTGCAGCATTCTCGCGCAGCCAAAGCACACTGTGTGCCTGCACAGTGTGCGTCGTGCGCATACATGCCCGTGTTTAAGATTTGCTGTATTCTTGTATGAAAGACCTACATCTACCACTGTCTTTGATCGTCCCGCGTGAGCTGCGCACAGGCCCACACGCCTGCGACGCTGCACGCAGACATTCGTCGGCGGTGTGGTGCGGGTTCAACGCGCCTCATCGCCCCCGTCGTGGCCGTGCTCGTCGTCGTCGCTGGGTGGCATCACGCCGTCGGCGCTGGGGGCAGCCTTGCGCGCGACCCTGCCAACTAACATCGGGGGCGGCTTCTTTGCGTTCGCCACCGCCGTCTGCGTATTGCTCGTCGCAGAGGGCGCAACACCGCTCGCCGCCGTGCGCGCGCTCCGCAGCGCCATGCTGTGTGCTTGGGCCTTCACCGGCGCTGTGCTGTTCACTGGCACCGCGGCGGTGGTGCTCTTCGGCGGCTGCTGTTGTGAACGCGCTGGTGGCATCTCTCCGGGTTGCGGTGGCTCGCAATCCCAACTTTGGTATTTCATAGGGTCTGCCCAAAATATCGCATTAAATCGTTTGCAAAAATGCGGGCAAAACGTCGCGAACTCGCAAATCGCGAACCGGTTCTCCATTTAAGAACTGGTCTCCGCGGACCGCGGGCAGGACACGCGGCACGCTCCCATGTACCCGCAGTACCTGCAGCGGCTGCTTCGCACCGAGGCACACACCGACACCGCCTACCTGACCGGCGTCGTCGTGCGCGTGCGCAACAAGACGCCGTCGTTCCGCGTGAGCTTTGACGCCTTGTTCACGCCCGCGACGCTGGAGAACGGCTCGACCGTCTACACGCACACTCCTGCGCGCCCTGCCACCTTCCGCGCGGATGTTGCGGCGCTGCTGCGCGATGCGGCGGCGTGCGGGCATGTGAGCGAGGCTGTTGTCGTCGGCGCTCTCAGCGGCAAGCCCGCGCCGAAGCCTGCCAAGCCCGCGTCAAAGCCCGGCAAGCGCGGTGCGCTTTCGCGTCTCGTGCGCTGTGCCCGTCGCGGTAGCGATGCGCTGCCAGGTACGCATCTCCGCCCGATGTGCGCGTGCTGCAGTGTGGTTCAAATTTTA
>Ga0181560_10004086_pt1 | contig 13318 bp, 12 predicted proteins | sample 011ome_20_FD_133751 | JGI IMG/M metagenome (GOLD analysis project Ga0181560, IMG submission 133751) | Coastal salt marsh microbial communities from the Groves Creek Marsh, Skidaway Island, Georgia - 011509CT metaG (megahit assembly) | ecosystem: Environmental > Aquatic > Marine > Intertidal...
GAAATTGGCGGATGAAATGGTTGCGGCTCAAGGGGGGTATTTTACCGAGCAGCCCTTTCACCAGCCGAGTTTTCCTCAGATGTATCCTGTACGCAACCGACTGATCGCTGGTTCAAGTCTCGCCACAGTAGTGATTGAGGCAGCGCGTAAAAGCGGCGCAATGATTACTGCAAATCAGGCTTTTTCATACAACAGAGAGCTGTACGCGCTTCCTGGTGCTCACTTTCAGCCCATGAGCACAGGCCCTAATGCCTTGATTCACCAACGTATGGCTAACTCAATTTTCGATTACTCGAAGTTTCCGGGTGAATTTTACCCAATTTGGCAATCCGCTGAGGGGGAAATTGACTTTTCTGACCGCTTTGAGAGTACACTTTTAAGTGAATTCCCGCATGGAAGAAGGGTTAGTGCGTACCACCTTATGAAGACCTATCCGAGTCATAAAAATCAGATTTACAAGTCGTTAAGGTTCTTGGTAGAGGTGGGTGCGCTAGATAAAATTGGTCCAAATATGTATTCTCGTAAATCACCATTGAACTAGTAGTAGGCGATTCGTATTTGTTCTACATTTGTTGGGTATAACCTATCAATACAACAGACAATATGTCCAGCCAGTACCAAGGCCAAATCGACGCGTTCATCGCGAAGGTCGAAGCGGCTAACCCAAACGAGCCTGAATTCATGCAGGCGGTACAAGAAGTTGCGGAATCAGTGATTCCCTTCATTGAAAACAATCCTAAGTACAAGGGCAAGAGTTTGCTCGAGCGTATTATTGAGCCAGAGCGCGTGATCATGTTCCGTGTTCCTTGGACCGATGATGCAGGAAATGTACACGTCAACAAGGGATACCGTGTGGAGTTTAACAGTGCGATCGGCCCGTACAAAGGCGGTCTTCGTTTCCACCCAACGGTAAATCTTAGCGTGTTGAAATTCCTCGGCTTCGAGCAGATCTTCAAAAACTCTTTGACTACTCTTCCACTTGGTGGAGGTAAGGGAGGTTCGAACTTCGATCCGAAGGGTAAATCAGACGCTGAAGTAATGCGTTTTTGCCAGAGTTTCATGACTGAGCTTTCTCGTCACATCGGCGCTAACACAGATGTACCTGCGGGTGATATTGGTGTGGGTGGTCGTGAGATCGGTTACATGTTCGGTCAATACAAGCGTTTGCGTAACGAATTTACTGGAGTTCTTACAGGTAAAGCCTTGAGTTACGGAGGATCTTTGATTCGTCCAGAAGCTACAGGTTACGGTACAGTATACTTCACTCAGGAAATGCTTTCTACAAAAGGAGAAACGTTCCATTCGAAGAAAATTGTCATCTCAGGCTCTGGTAATGTGGCCCAATTCGCTGCTGAAAAATCTATGGCACTTGGTGCATCAGTCCTTACCATGAGTGATTCGTCGGGTTACATTTTATGTAAAGACGGTCTATCTAAGGAGCAGCTTGAATTCGTTATGGAACTCAAGAACGTTCGTCGCGGTCGTATCCACGAAGCTGCAGAGGCATTCGATAATATTGAATTCCATGCAGGTACTCCTTGGGGCGTTCCTTGTGATGTCGCTCTTCCATGTGCTACACAGAACGAACTTAAAGGTGAAGATGCACAGCTACTCGTTAAAAATGGTGTTCACGCTCTAGGTGAAGGTGCAAATATGCCTTGTACACCGGAGGCAGTAGAGATTTTCCAGAAAAACGGCGTGTTGTTCTCTCCAGGTAAAGCTTCAAATGCTGGTGGTGTTGCTACCTCAGGTTTGGAAATGAGCCAGAACAGTCTTCGTATGAGCTGGACTCGCGAAGAGGTAGACGGTCACTTACAGAGAATTATGAAAGACATCCATGCTGCTTGTGTGAAATACGGTACTAAAGAAGACGGTACGGTGGATTACGTAGGTGGTGCAAACATTGCAGGTTTCGTGAAAGTAGCCGACGCTATGATGGATCAAGGTGTGGTTTAATCCTCATACCAAGATATAGAGATAAAAAAAGGCGCTCCTCGGAGCGCCTTTTGTCTTTAATAGAGGCTGCTCCACCAAAGATGAATAGCCTTGCCACATCCTTCTGCATCGGAAATGTGTCCCATGTGACCGTGGGTTGAAGTATGTGTGAAGCCAACCCCTGGCGCATCTCGCCATTCCTTAACCTGTTCGTAATCGATTACGGTATCGAGTTCTCCCGCGAACACCGCAATCTTATTCGGGGCCAATTCTTGTGGCACCATATAAAGTAATCTCGTCCGGTCTTCGCGAACCTTCATGCCCATTATTGCAGCGAGCACTCCTCGCGTTTCCATCTGAAGACTAAACTCTATCTGCTGCTTGATTTCATCTTTATATAAGCTCCGACTCTCTGCATCAAACAATTGAGGAATTGCAGCTCGTACAAACGCATTTTTATTTTCCTTCACCAATGCTGCCGCACGTAAGCGCATCTGTTGGCGCTCCGGGCTATCTGCATGGGGCGTCGAAAAGAACAACCCTAGTCCTCCTAATAACTCCGGATAGAGCTCTGTAAAAGCAAGCGCTACATACCCGCCCATGCTGTGGCCAAGTAAAACGATTTCACTCATTTCTAGCGACTCCACTACAGTATGCGCCGCATCTGCCATGAATTCCATCGAATGCTCGTAGCCAAAACTTGGTGTTTTGCCATGTCCTGGAAGGTCGATCATAAGCACCGGACCATGTGATTCGAAATAGGGCAGCAGACCATTCCACATTCTGGAATCTTCTAAGAAGCCATGCAGTAAAACAAGAGCTCCGCGACTCCCCTGAGGGGTGCCGCGGAACTCGTAATGTACGGTTGCACCGTGAAAATCTATACTCGGCATTTATTTTGCCATAAAGGTTTCAATCTCTTCTACCGTCTTTGGAATGGCACGTGTTAGATTTTCGTGTCCATCTTTGGTAATCACGATGTCGTCTTCGATGCGAATCCCTAGACCTTCTTCCGGAATGTAGATACCCGGCTCAACAGTGAAGACCATGCCTTCTTCGACAGGAACGGTCCAAAGTCCATAATCGTGAACGTCCAATCCTATATAGTGGCTTGTTCCGTGCATGAAGTATTTCTTGTAGGCCGGCCAAGCTGGGTCTTGCTCGTCGACATCTTGTTGAGAAATCAATCCCAACCCCAGCAGTTCTTGTGTCATCAAATCACCCACTTTTTTGTGGTAATCGTCTAAGAGAATACCCGGACGCAATAAAGCGATAGCGCCGTCATGCACTCGCAGTACTGCATTGTAGACTTCTTTTTGACGTTCACTAAATTTCCCATTTACAGGAAAACAGCGAGTTACATCACAGGTGTAATTGGCATATTCCGCACCCACATCGAACAAGACGAGGTCACCGTCCTGACATTGAGCGTTGTTTTCGATATAATGAAGAACGTTTGCATTATTTCCGGTTGCAATAATGGGTGTGTAGGCAAACCCTCTAGAACGGTTCGAAAGAAACTCGTGCATGAATTCTGCCTCTAATTCGTATTCCCAAACACCGGGCTTCATGAATTTAAGAACGCGCTCATAGCCCTTTCTAGTTATAGCTGCTGCCTCACGCATCACCTCAATTTCCAATTCCGATTTTGTGCCGCGTACTCGATGTAAAATTGGTTGCGAACGCTCGAATTCATGAGCTGGATAGGTTTCTTTGAGCCATTTAGTCATGCGGTCTTGACGCAATTCCGTCTCCACATGAGCACGCAAATGCTCGTTGCCGTTCACGTAAATACGTTCGGCATTCACGGCCATTTCGTTGAATACTCGCTCAAACTCGCTCAACCAGTAGACCGTTTTAATACCGCTGATTTCAAAAGCCTCTTCCTTTGAATATTTGGCACCTTCCCAAACGGCAATCAGGTCGTTAGTTTCCTTCAAGAACAAGACCTCCTTAAGCTCTTCTTTGTGCGCATCAGGGAAAAGAACTAGAATGCTCTCCTCTTGATCGGCACCGCTTAAGTACAGAATATCACTGTGCTGCTTGAACGGCAAGTGGCCATCAGCGCTTGTTGGAAACACATCTTGCGAAGTAAAGATCGCAAGCGAATTTGGTTTCAAGTGTGCAGTGAATTTGCTTCTGTTCTCTATGAACAATTTCTGATTTAGTTTGTGATATCTCATAACGAGGTAGACTATATTAATTTAGAATAATTCTAAGGTGATTTATGTCACACTTACGTGTTAGACAAAAGTCTGTGTCGTAAATTTGACAAGCTAAAATTAGGCTATTAATCTTTAAAATCGCTTATGGCATCAACATCAAAAGGGCTTTTCGGCTCTTCTCTAGCTCGCAAATATTGGATGGCGGCTACAGGACTGTTTTTGTGTACGTTTTTGGTAGGACACCTATTGGGGAATCTTCAGCTCTTCGTCACTGGCGAGGAAGGAAGAGATGCATTTAACGCATACGGTTTGTTTATGACCACGTTCCCTGTAGTAAAGGTGTTATCATACCTTACTTACGCATCTGTTTTGCTTCATACTATCGACGGAATCATGCTTGCTCGTCAGAACAGAGCTGCTCGTCCGGTCGGTTATGTGAAAGAAAACCAAGCAGCTAATGCTTCTTGGGCCTCTCGAAAGATGGCACTTTTAGGGCTGCTTACTTTGTTCTTTATCATCGTGCACATGAGAAGCTTCTGGTACGAAATGCACTTTGGTAGTGTGGCAACTTACACTGTTGATGGAGTAGAGTACAAAGATCTTTGGACAATCACAGTCGCAGCTTTTGAGAACTGGTGGTACACTGCTTTCTATGTACTTGCCCTGGTAGGTCTTGCCTTCCACTTGAGCCATGGCTTTCAAAGCGCCTTCCAGACATTGGGCGTAAATCACAAGCGTTACACGCCAATTATTAAGACAGTTGGTGCAGGCTTTGCTTGGTTGGTTCCTGCAGGATTCATCGCAGTAGCTTTGTTCTTGTTTATTGTTCAACCTGGCCAGGCCATCTAAAATTAGACGTACTATGGCATTAGATTCAAAAATTCCAGCAGGCGATTTAGCCAATAAATGGACGAAACATAAAGGTGAAATTCCATTGGTTTCGCCAGCGAATAAGCGTTTACTCGATGTTATCGTAGTGGGTACTGGTCTCGCCGGTGCTTCTGCGGCTGCTTCTCTAGCAGAAATGGGGTACAACGTTAAAGCGTTCTGTTTCCAAGATTCTCCTCGTCGTGCGCACTCGATTGCAGCACAAGGAGGTATCAACGCAGCTAAAAACTACCAGAATGATGGTGATTCAGTGTATCGTTTATTCTACGATACAATCAAAGGTGGTGATTACCGCTCGCGTGAAGCGAACGTTCACCGTCTCGCTGAGGTAAGCCGTAACATCATCGATCAGTGTGTGGCACAAGGTGTTCCATTTGCACGTGATTATGGTGGTTTGTTGGACAACCGCTCTTTCGGTGGTGTTCAGGTGAGCCGTACGTTCTACGCAAAAGGTCAAACGGGTCAGCAACTTCTTTTGGGTGCATACTCTGCTTTGAACCGTCAGATTGCGAAGGGACGTGTGAAAATGTATGCTCGTCATGAGATGCAAGAATTGGTTGTGGTAGACGGAAAAGCCCGTGGTATCATCGCTAAAAATCTTGTAACCGGAGAGTTTGAGCGTCATGGAGCACATGCCGTATTGTTGTGTACTGGTGGTTACGGTAACGTATTCTTCCTTTCAACAAACGCAATGGGTTCCAACGTGACTGCGGCATGGAAAGCACACCGCAAAGGGGCTTACATGGCAAACCCATGTTTCACTCAGATTCACCCAACTTGTATACCTGTAAGTGGTGAAAATCAAAGTAAGTTGACCTTGATGTCTGAGTCGTTGCGTAACGATGGACGTATTTGGGTTCCAGCTAAAAAAGAAGATGCTGAAGCGATCCGTAAAGGAACACTTCACCCGAATGATATTGCAGAGGAAAACCGCGATTACTACTTAGAGCGTCGCTACCCTGCCTTTGGTAACCTTGTTCCTCGTGATGTTGCTTCAAGAGCGGCAAAGGAGCGTTGTGATGCTGGTTATGGTGTGAACAAGACAGGAGAGGCTGTATACCTTGATTTTGCTGCGGCGATCATGCGTTATGGTTCTGAAGAAGCACACGTAAAAGGCTTGAAAAACCCATCTGATGCTGAAATCAAGGCATTGGGAGAGAAAGTGGTTGAGGCGAAATACGGAAACCTCTTCCAGATGTACGAAAAGATCACAGCATCTAACCCGTACAAGGAGCCAATGATGATTTATCCAGCAGTTCACTACACCATGGGTGGATTGTGGGTAGATTACAATTTGATGACTTCTATCCCAGGTTGTTTCGCATTAGGTGAGGCAAACTTCTCTGACCACGGTGCGAACCGTCTTGGTGCTTCTGCATTGATGCAAGGTTTGGCCGATGGATATTTCGTAGCGCCTTACACGGTAGGTGAGTTCTTGAGCAAAGACATCCGCACCGGTAAGATTTCTACAGACAGTAAAGAATTCGAGGACGCTGAAAAAACATGTCGTGAGCGTACAGAAATGTTCATGAATGCGAACGGTACCAAGCCTGTTGATTACTTCCATAAGAAATTAGGAAAGATCATGTGGAATGAAGTGGGTATGGCACGTAATAAAGAAGGTCTAGAGCAAGCAATCAAAGACATCCAAGCACTACGTGAGGATTTCTACGCGAACGTTCGTGTATTGGGTGCTGCAAACGGTATGAACCCGGAACTAGACAAGGCAGGACGTGTTGCTGATTTCTTAGAATTAGGAGAATTGATGGCGAAAGATGCACTAGAACGCAACGAAAGTTGTGGTGGTCACTTCCGCGAAGAATACCAAAGTGCAGAGGGTGAAGCACTTCGTGATGATGAAAACTTCACTTTTGTAAGTGCTTGGGAATACACGGGTGTTCCTTCTGAAGCAAAGCTGCACAAAGAGGAATTGGTATTCGAGAATGTTGAATTGAAGACTCGTTCTTACAAATAATAGACATTATGGATTTAACGTTAAAAATCTGGCGTCAAGCAGGCCCTGAAGCTAAAGGGGAAATGAAAACTTACCCTATTTCAGGGGTAGAGGAAGACATGAGCTTCCTTGAAATGTTGGACTACTTGAACGATCAATTGATTGAGCAGGGCATTGAGCCAGTGGTATTCGATCACGATTGTCGTGAAGGTATTTGTGGAATGTGTTCTTTGTTTATTAACGGAGAAGCACATGGACCGGGCCGTAAGGTTACGACATGTCAGTTACACATGCGCGAGTTTAAATCAGGCGATACGATCTATATCGAGCCTTTCCGTGCAAAAGCATTCCCTGTAATTAAGGACTTGATGGTTGATCGTACTTCGTTCGACCGTATTCAACGCGCGGGTGGTTATATTTCTGTAAACACTTCAGGAAATACCATCGATGCGAATGCCATTCCAGTACCTAAATCAGATGCTGATAAGGCATTTGATGCTGCTACTTGCATTGGTTGTGGTGCGTGTGTTGCGACATGTAAGAATTCATCTGCAATGCTCTTCGTAAGTGCGAAAGTAAGCCAGTTCTCTTTGTTGCCACAGGGTCAACCAGAGGCTAAGGAGCGTGTGTTAAACATGGTCAATCAGATGGATCTAGAAGGTTTCGGAAACTGTACGAATACTGGTGCATGTGAGGTTGAATGTCCAAAAGGTATTTCATTGGAGAATATCGCTCGTATGAACCGCGATTACCTCTTTGCTTCATTAAGCAGCAACAAATAATCTAGAATTTCTTAGTCGTACTGAGAAAATAGTCAGCTTTAAAAAGCCCCTCTATCGCTTTTGCGAAAGAGGGGCTTTGTAGTTTTTAACACGGGGATGCTTAACTTCTCGGTCGAACAGGAATCCATATCTGTTCGTGCGAATCTTCGCTATCGTCCTGATATTGCGCACCCAATTTTTCAAAGTGCGGACGGTCATCTAATTCCCATTCACTGTGTGGAATCCACTTGCCGTAGATAAATCGCCATATAGTGGATTCACTACTGTTTCCTTCATACTCGAAAACAGCATAGGTTCCTGCGGGTATAGCTAGAGTTTGTAATCCTTCCTGAGTAGCGGTAACTTCTACGCCAGCCCAATACGTAAATGATGGGTTAGCAGTAGGTCCGAAAACTGGGATACCATCGTACTGCCTTAGGCTAATCATCTGGTCGTTCAACCGATTTTGAACAGCCATGAGCTGGGGCATAAATCCTTCCCAAACACTTCTTGGTGCAAAGGATTGTAGGCTCATAGGAGCTGAAGCGCCACAGATTCTACCTCCAGTATATTCAACGATTCTTGGTTCTATCATATCTTATAAAGATAACGCAATATAAATACTAAGTTTTTTATCTTAGTGTGAATAAATCCCAAATCGGGACTATCGCTAAAGTACTATAGAAAAGCCGTAGAGAAAGAGCTACGGTCTTCGTGTAGTGGCATAAATGAACAAATTTTTAAAAAACAGATCATGATTAAACTTAGACTATCTCTTGTCTTACTGTTGTTTTCAATATCACTAATGGCACAGGAATCGTATAGTGAATCGGCGGCTGACCTCTTGTTAGCTGAGTATACGAAGTTGAAAGACGATGCTAAAAATGCTGCGGATTATGCCACAGCCGCTGTTTATAAAGAAAAAGTGGATGCGATTAATGCGCTTAAGGCGAAATCGGTTCTACTAAAAACAGCTGTAGAAAATGAAGACTTTCAACTGGCAACTTCACTTCAACAACAAATCGAACATGGCTGGGCAGTGGTGCAAGGTCGAGCGGTGAGCCCTCCTCCAGCTCCTGTCGCCGCGACTTCCACAACATCGAGCACGACAAAGCCTCGTGGTGTCTCGGCAATCGGCCGCTATTTGAACCCTGTGGCCGTGAGCCCAGTGACAACAGCTCCGAAAAAAGCCCGTGTAGTACGACCGGCAGCATCCACTGCAGGTGGACCTAGAATTTCTCGCCATGATGTTTCCACTCTAAATATCAGTAACCTTCAAATGGGTGAAAGTGTGACTTTAACGGGGCAGACCGGTACATATATGCAGTTTACCAGTACACCGCTTGATGGAATGGGGGTGATTTATTCGGATCATGGACCTATAGCAGGACTTAATGTTGGTATGGGTTTTATTGATCCAGCGAACGCGGGGTACGACATGCAATATATGACCCTGCAGCTCGGTGGTGGTTACGCCGTAAATGTGGATGCATACACAGCTTTTGCTACGATAGAATTGACGGCCTTGTATTGGAGCGTACTTGATCCGGATTTTGCCGGGCAAGATGCAACCTCTACGTTTGCCGCTTTCCCTCAGGGTGCAGCGTCACTCCGCTTAGGATTTAAAGTGCGCCCATTCTTTAAGGAGAATTCGGCCAATGGAATTGGGTCGCGCTATAAGAGTTTCCATGCTTATGTAGACGCCCCATTTAGTGGAGGGCCAGGAATGTTCTCTTTAGGCTTTACCAGCACCTTATTCAAATAAATAGAAAAGGCGAACCAGTAACGGTTCGCCTTTTCTATTTCTCGCCTTGGTAAGAAGGCTCATTCTGAATTAGTCGTTTAGCTTCAATACTGCCAAGAACGCACTTTGTGGAATCTCGACATTTCCGAGCTGACGCATGCGTTTCTTACCCGCTTTTTGCTTTTCGAGCAGCTTGCGTTTACGTGATATATCACCCCCGTAACATTTAGCAGTAACATCTTTACGGAGCGCACTAAGCGTCTCACGTGCAATAATTTTGTTACCGATTCCCGCTTGGATGGCAATCATGAACTGCTGTCTCGGAATCAATTCCTTCAATTTCAAACACATCTTTTTACCGATGTCGTAGGCATTGTCGCGGTGGATCAGTGCCGATAAGGCATCCACAGGGTCGCCGTTGAGCATCACATCTACTTTTACAAGATGTGATTCGCGGTAACCGATCGGGTGGTAATCGAAAGAGGCATAACCTTTTGAAATCGTTTTCAGGCGATCGTAAAAGTCAAATACAATCTCTGCTAGCGGCATGTCGAAGCTGAGCTCTACACGATCGCTAGTGAGGTAGGTTTGGTTGGTTAATTGGCCACGTTTGCCGATACACAGGTTCATTACTGATCCTACGAATTCCGAGCTGGTAATGATCTGGGCGCGGATAAATGGCTCTTCCATGCTTTCCATGCGAACAGGATCAGGGAAATCCGTTGGGTTTTGCACCCACACGGCAGTCTCTGGGTCACTCTTCATGTAGGCCTTGTAGCTAACGTTCGGTACGGTGGTGATTACCGTCATATTGAACTCTCGCTCGAGGCGCTCTTGGATGATCTCCATGTGCAACATTCCGAGGAATCCACAACGGAAACCGAAACCAAGTGCAGCCGAGGTTTCAGCCTCGAAAGTGAGTGAGGCATCGTTCAATTGCAACTTCTCGAGTGAGGCACGAAGTTCTTCGAACTCTTCAGTATCCACAGGGTAGATTCCCGCGAAGACCATAGGCTTCACTTCCTCAAAACCGTCAATACCTTTTTCTGCGGGACGCTCTTGGCTTGTAATGGTGTCTCCAACCTTTACCTCTTTAGCATCCTTGATTCCAGAGATGATATAGCCAACGTCTCCGGTTTTGATTTCTTTGGTTGGGAATTGTTTGATCAAATTCACTCCAATCTCATCTGCCTCATAGTTCTTGCCGGTAGACATGAACTTCACGCGCTCCCCTTTTTTGATGGATCCGTTAACGACTTTGAAGATGGCTTCAATTCCGCGGAAAGGGTTGTAATGGCTGTCAAAGATCAACGCCTGTAGCGGCGCATCTGGATCGCCTTCGGGCGCCGGAATGCGGTCGATAATGGCCTCTAAAATTTCCGGAACACCTTTACCTGTCTTGGCAGAAGCAAGAAGAATATCTTCGCGCTCACAACCGATCAAATCAATGATTTGGTCACCGATTTCTTCCGGATTTGCACTAGGAAGGTCGATTTTATTTAGGATTGGAATGATCTCCAAATCGTGCTCTAGCGCCAAATACAAATTTGAAATGGTCTGGGCTTGGATGCCTTGAGCCGCATCAACGATCAATAGTGCACCTTCACATGCTGCGATGGAACGTGAAACTTCATAAGAGAAATCAACGTGTCCCGGTGTATCGATGAGGTTGAGCGTATATTTTTCGCCGTTGCGCTCATGGTACATTTGAACGGCGTGTGATTTGATGGTAATCCCGCGCTCACGCTCGAGATCCATGTCATCTAGCAATTGATTTTGCTTCTCACGCTCACTAACCGTGGCGGTAACGTCTAACAATCGATCTGCCAATGTTGACTTTCCGTGGTCAATGTGGGCGATGATACAAAAATTGCGAATGTTCTTCATAGTCGACAAAAATACGCTATTGCGGAGTTTCTCGCACCTTCTTGGGCAGCTTTTGCCACACAAGTTCATAGCTGGTACGGATCAATTCTCTAATAAGGCTCATATCTGCAAAAGGTTCCACAATAACCGTGTTCCAATGTTGCTTGTTCATGTGGTAGCCGGGAATGATCCATTCGTACGCTTCACGGAGTTCTTCGTTGTAATCAGGGAGGTTCTTTAGATTGATTCTCGGTGGCTGTGCATCCAAGCTCAAGATGGCAAACATCTTGTTGTGGACTTTGAAAACCAAAGAGCTATCATCAAAAGGCATCCCTTCAGTGGTGAAGGGAAAACTCAATGCCAATTCTCTTAATTCTTCGTGATTCATAGTTCTAAATATACAGCAGAAAGAACTCGGCTCGAGCAGACTTAGACTTACCTTTGCTGGTATGGATAAAACAGTGGACATAGCCTCTTGGCACAGAAGAGAATCCTATGAATTTTTCAAGGAATTTCAGGACCCGTTTGTCGGAATTGGCGTTGAGCTAGAGGTCACTGCGTTTTACCATTATTGCAAGTCCAATAGCGTGAGCATCCATCATGCTTTGCTCTATGCTACACTCGCGGCTGCAAATGATTTTAAACCCATGGCCCTTCGCCGCAAAGCAGATGGAGTAGTGCTTCACGATACCATCGATATGGGGTGCTCGGTATTGAAAAATGACCAATCCTTCACTTTTGCCTATTATTCCTGGGTAGAAGGAGAATCTTTCGAGGAGTTCATTGCACGCACTTCGGCGATCACTAGGGCTGCGGCAAAGGGTATACCATTGGATCCACGTCCTGACCGGACAAACTTGATCTACGGAACCACTCTGCCATGGATTTCCTTTACTTCTTTTACCCACCCGAAACAGGGGGGAGGACACAGTATTCCAAGAACGGTATTCGGAAAAATTTTCGAGCGCAACGAAAAATGGTATTTACCCTTCCATCTTGAGGTAGACCATGCGCTGATGGATGGCTTAGATATGGCGGGGTATTTGTCCTTGGTAGAGGACGTACTGCGTGAGTTGGCGACTTCTTAAGACTCAGTATCTAAAAACTCGTCTTGGTCGAGGGCTTCGAAGGGGTCCCAGAGGTGTTCGGTGAAGTTGATGATTTGATCCTCCACGACCTTTATTCCTTCGCTTTGAAGAAGGTCTTGCATCAACGTAGAGCCGCCGAAAAAATGCTTGCCCGTAAGCACCCCAATACGATTCACAACCCGATGAGCAGGTACGGACGGATCATTGTGGGAAGCGTTCATAGCATAACCTACAACGCGAGCCGAGCGTCCTGATCCTAAAAATCGGGCAATATGTCCGTAGGTGGTTACTCGTCCTTCAGGGATGAGGCGAACTACGCGGTAGACCTTTTCAAAGAACTCGCTTGCCATACTATTTGAATTGGCCCCAGTGTGCCATGGCTTCTTCTATGCCGTCAAGCTTGAATCGAAGGTAGGTAATGGCTTTGCCCTGATTCAGCCAGATGTTTTCATAATGTGTGATCACGTCAAAAAGAATACCCTCATTGGGTTTGATTTGATCATAAATGTCGTGGTAGGCCTCCTCTACCTCCAAGCCGAGCATTTGCACGATGCCATGGGTATAGCCGTGCAAGTATTCGCTATCACACTTCAGGTTAATGGTCCCGCCCGGTTTAAGGAATTTAGCGTATTTCAGAAGGTATTCCGGGTGAGTTAGACGGTGTTTTGCACGCTTGTATTTGATTTGTGGATATGGGAAAGTGATCCAAATCTCATCTACTTCGTTTGGTCCGAAACATTGATCGATCCAGTCGATACGGGTGCGAAGAAAGGCAATGTTATCTAGTCCTTCTTCTGTGGCTGTTTTTGCTCCACGCCACAAACGAGCGCCTTTGATGTCTACACCGATGTGATTGCGCTCAGGATGACGTCGACCCAGCTCAACGGTATATTCTCCTTTACCGCAGCCTAGTTCTA